>CEQE01052733.1_pt1 | contig 96837 bp, 88 predicted proteins | sample 356201 | NCBI WGS metagenome assembly CEQE01 (sample SAMEA2619970, study PRJEB7988) | marine metagenome | biome: marine biome (ENVO:00000447); feature: mesopelagic zone (ENVO:00000213) & marine oxygen minimum zone (ENVO:01000065); material: "saline water (ENVO:00002010), including plankton...
CAGCACTGGAAGATTAACGGCTGACCAAAGCGCAACAACCTGTCCTTATAAGCAAGGTGTAGTGTTTTAATTTTGCGATTTAGGATGAGGTTTAACAGTTTCCTCAGGCCCGGTTTGTTGCAGTTCAGTCCTGAACCGACATCACCAATGACGTCGTCGCAGTGTGGTGAAAGAAAATATTTTTGTCGGGTTAAATCTACTTTCTGATCGCTACCGGACACCCTGGCGTAGCCGACGGAAAGCCGGTCGTCATCGCCATTAAGACGGTATCGCCGGTGACCGCCAAGCGTTCGGGAGGTTGGGGAAAGTCGTTTCTCACGTTCCCATCGACGCATTGTTACCACGCTCACGCCGTAGTGCGCTGCCGCCTGCCCAATCCCAACCAAACCATAATTGCACCGCATAAATCTCTCCCAAAAACGACCATGATCAGGTTTGATCGGCGATTTTTCAACAAGCGATCACCCTGTCGAGAACACCATGACAGTAAACATCCCTGATGCAAACAGTGAAGCCGCAAACAACATCATGATCACCAAACGCCACGCCGCCGGACATCCGTTTTCACAAACGGTAAATCATGAATACCGCTACTGCTCTACGCTGTTTATTACGCGCGACGAAGCGGGACACTGTGAGATGGAGCTGCTACACCCGCTGTACTTCGCAACGCTGAAACAGTATTCCGACGAACGTATTGCCTTAGCCGAGCACATGCAGGCCCGCAGTGGCGCACCCAGACCCCGTATGTAATACGGGGTGATCAAGGGGAAAGGGCGGCTTTTAACCGCCTTTTTTATCACCTCTTATTCGACTAAATTGTTGTAATTGAAGGCGCAATCAGCGATAATAACCACTCACACAACACAGGAGTCACCCCAATGAATACAGCACGAAAGCACATCGTACCGCACACCTCGTACATGCCAAACAGCCGCCCTGTATCCATCACCACATTAAACCGCTTAGCGACTGAGTTTGAAATTAAACGCGCCATGAACGGTGAGAAACTTGCCATCCCTATCCGTGTCAGTATGGACATGCTTGACACCCTTACCCCTATCACCCAGCGTGCCCAGTACTCACGCATAGAGGGCGCAGCATACCTGCCCAGCGAACGCGCAAACTTCTCATCTTTCATTGGCTCTCAGCCTGAACTACAGCACAACACCCTGTCGTTTAATTGTGTACTGACGCTGAACCCGCACGATAGCCAACGCGACAAAGTCGGTATCATCCACGGTGTACCCTCATCGGATTGTGCGGACGCTGACAGCCCTGTATGGTCCCGCTTGTTGCAGCCTTTCGGTGTTGCCAATATCCCTGAAGATATGATGCCGCCGAGTGTCAACTACGACTATTGCGTATTTGGCCAGCCTGCGGTGGTTACGCTGGACAAAAGTACCGGCAAAATCACCGAAATCGCATGCTACGACCGGCCCATCACCCCTGCGATGAAAGCGCACCCGCTTTATCAGGACGACACCGTGGCGATGCTGTACTGCTACCTGCACCATGGCGAAATCTTGTTTTTCAATGCCTTTTTTGACCTGCTTTAAGCAGGTCTCCGCTCAGCCGCCTTATGGCCGCTGAGCACCAATGCGTGATTGGCAGAGCAACTACACGCCCTGCTACGCACGGTGTACCGTTCTTCTTCCATGAAAAGCGAAAAGCCGGTTAAGGGCGGGGCCTGGCTTTCTTGTTTTACTTTAATGCCTTTTTAAAAACGCACTTTAATCATTGACTCTCAGACACGCTTTTGTAATAATTCAATTTCACACAAACAAACACAGGGACTACCATGTCAAACAAAACTCTGACCATCATGCCACCGTGAGTACCGTCTTCACTGATCAACGAAGATATGTTTCTGGTCACCAAAATTGTCACAGACGACGCGACGCACTACTGCAACATTGTCTGCGAGGACGATCCGCACCTGATCACCATTAAAGACATCTTTACGGAAGAAACCTTTCGTTTAGGCAAAGCCTTCATCCCTTACTTTAAATCGCAACGAACGCAACATTAAGATGTATGGACGTCCGTTGTTGTGACTTCAGGTGCAAGTTACCTGTAAAATTGTTTTGATGAAGATGCCGCGTGCGCCGTTAATATCACGGTGTATGCGTAGCGCTCCATCATTGATAAATTCCCGCCCGCCAAGATTGCTGATCACCTCGCCGCTGTGCGACAGCGTTTTTGAAGTGTTACTTTCATTGGCGTCAACAACCCGTTTACCCTTCTTTTTCGCCAGCCACTTCAACATCAGTTTAAATTTGTAATGGCCCAGATCGAGCATTTGTCGGCAGGTGTTCCGGCGAATTACCCGTCCAGTTTTGCGTCTGACCATCGACTTGGTTTCAAAGTGCGGCAAAAAGATGACATCGTAATTTTCCGTGAGGTAGTGCGCCAGGCGCTGGTGTAAATCGAGAACAATGTCTTCTGTTTTCGCTTTCAGGCGCTGAACTGTTTTCTGGATATAACGCAGACGGTCTCTTGCCCACTGCGGCAAATCTTCAAACCTGGCATCTTTGGCGAACTGGTTGTAGATCCGCTGGCGCTGAGACAGCAGATTGTCCACCCTCTTCATAAGTGGAAAGAGCTTCTCTTGCGCCAGCCTGTCACCGGCAACGACGACTTCTGACGGGCTGTAACACGTGGCAAAGGTTCTCACTCCGGGATCAACAGAAACGCATCGTACCGCGCCTTGGGTTTCGGCTTTGGTGGTAATGTGTTGCTGCACGTTGATGAACCAGCGCCCTTTGTCGAATGTTACGGTAACGGCTTGATCGATAGCCTCCTGCGGAACGGTTTCGGTTAAGTGAATTTTATCCAGTGCTCTCACTGCCGGGCTTAGCCCGGCAGGCATCCTGCACATGCGGAAGGAGTGAATGTCGCCCTTTCGGGATTTGAAATGTAGCCGGGCGAAACCCGGCTGGTCAGGACACTTGCCTTTGTTTTTATTCGCAAGAGCAAGAAAGGTGTTTTTGGCTTCTCTCACTGCATTGTCGCAGATCAGGGAGTTGTAAACATGCCCTTTCTCTTCCTGTTCCAGCTTGCACGCAAATTTCACCCACGGGCGCAAATCGTAAAACTTACCGTCATCATCTTTGTACGAGCCTTCGAGATACCTTGAAATTGCTAGATTATAAGCCCTGCGGTACAACATCAGCGCCTGAATGTACTTTATCTCAGACTCAGGGTAAAACCGAATTTTCTTGGTGGCTTTAATGGTAACAGGCTGGTTATTTTTGATGTCCAGCGCCGCTGCTGGCAGCGTGACATCGAAATCGGCCGGCGAGGAAAGCGGCCTCAGTGCCGTCATCCAGCCGTGGTGACTGGTCAGGTGGTTTTCCTTTTTATTTTCCGTGGCAGGCAGCCATAAGCCTGAAGATAGAACCGCCGCGCAAGACCCCCAATAAGATCCCTCGCTTTTAGCTTTTTCAATCTTGATGTCAGGCTTGATTTTCACCAGCTACAACCACGTAATAACAACAAAATTATTCTATCAGTCCACGTAAAGAAAATCAACCAAGCAGACGTCCAGCCATCCTAATGCTGCGTTCGTTGCGATTTTTGTGAATCGTTCATTCTGCCTGACTCATTCTGTCTGACATCGCAGACGACACAAACAGCGCTTTGTCCACAGCAAAAAACGTTTTTATCATGATAAACGCAACGCCTGATGAAATAGCCAGCACAGACAGGATCGCTGGCACCGTGACCTGAACATAAAACAGTTGAACACTCTGACCAAGCGCAAGCACACCCAGCGCCAGAAACATCAACGCCACCAGGCGCGAGGAAGGCAGCATGAGCGCTATAGCTGTCAGTGTCATTACAACCGCAGTGGCCAGCGCAAAAACACTCACTATCAACATGTCAGGATGCATACCGAATGGCAGCGCCCACAGCACAAATGCCGTCACATACAGTAAAAACGACGACATCAACCATTTTGTTGCATACGCGGTCATAACCTCATTTCGTATTTTCATAAATCACCTGTGTTGTTAATAAAAAATCCGGTCCATCTGTGTGGGGGAATACTTCGTATTGTACCGCCACACGCCGTCACGGGTCACCCGTGCAATGGGTTTGCAATGCAGGCTGAATTCATGCAATTGCAGATTATACCGCACCGGCACCCGCAACAACTGCTGATCACCGGTACCTGTCAGCTGAAAGTACGCCTTATCACTCAGTACCGTCACGCTGCACTGTGCCGGCTTGTCGCTGGTGGAAGCAATGCGCAACGTCCCCTGCCTCAGATTGCCGGCATCCAGCTTCGCAGGGTATGCGAGCACCGGCGCACTGGCCGTTCCCGCAAGGAAAAGGAGCAGGACCCGCCACATCTTAGCCGTTACCCTTGTTACGCAACGCTTCAATGTACGCCGACTCACTGATATCACCGTCAAATGCGCGGCCGAGTTTCCACATCGCAAAATCACGGTTGGAGACGCGCGACACCCCGTTATCACGGCATTGGATTTGGAAGGCATGGCGCAGCATGTCCTCTTCTTTCGGCTTCAGGCTAAGATCATCCAGCCTGACTGTCGGTACCGCGCCATTTTGCGTCCGCACCGTGACCTCATTGCCCTCAGGCGGAAATGCTGCCGTCACCATACCACCGGTAAGGTCGAAATCACTGTGGAAAAGGAGCTCGCCTTTAAATACGGGCTTACCCTCAATATGAAATAATGGTTTATCCTGTTTTACCGCCTGCATACCGGACCTTTTTTGTTTCCGTTTTTGATGGTCTGATTATGCGATATTTTTTACTACATTACAACAAAAATGTTTGCATTAATGGGGTCATAGTGAGACAATAACCCTACACAAACAACAGGACTTCATTGTTATGAGTACACCACAATCCGCTCCGTTATACCCAGCCGGCATGCCAGAAAAACTGACGGCCATCATGAGCCCGTTTACCCATGTACCGGTTGCGCCAGGCAGCGCAGAAGGGGCTTCATCCATGCTGGATTATTACCTGAACAGTGACGACGAAAACACCCTGAAACGCATTCAGGCGCAGTACGCAAAAACGTGCAAAGACGCCGGTCGGGAAGGCGGCGTTATCAGTACGCCTGACTTTTACAAAGCCATGTGGGGACTGCTTGCTTTCACCATGAACATCTACGTTTACGGTGAGCCACAGCGCGAAGATGGCAGCGAGTGGTCAGGACGCTGCGAGGCACTCAAGGGATTTGAAGCATGGTTGTCACAGGAAGCAGGGTTTACCGTTGACGACGGGCTGCTTTTGTTTACCGATTTCAATGAGATCGAAGTCTACACCTAAGCCGGTTATCCGGCTTTTTTTATTTTTTTTACTGCCTGTCCGGTTATTCACTTTGTTTTGTAATAATTCAATGTTATACTGTGGTTTCACACACAAACACAGGGTAATATCATGCCAGCAGCCACACCACACCAAGTACAAAGCGAAATGCGCGACCTCATCAACGACATGCGCGAACGTGCCAGTCAGGCACGTGCCGATGGCGAACCTACAATTGCTGTCACTTTCGAAAGCTGCGCTGTCATGATCGACATGAAGCTCAACGCGCTTGGACTCAGCGCCCCTACCACCCTTGATACTCAGGTCGTCGACGTGGTGGACACCGCTCCATCCCTGCCAGCGGGCTTTAACTTCAATAGCTCACTGTAACAGTAAAATTTCTCTTTTTTTGTTGTAAAACACTTGCATTGTACCTTGTTTGAGGTACAATGTAATGACTGAACACAAACACACACGAGAAACATCATCATGCCAAAGAACCTGAAACGCATCCTCTCCAAGCATCTGGCCAACCTGATCCGTCACGGCGTCAGCATGGCAGGCTCATACGAGTCTGAGGAAGTCTTCATCTGGATTGAAGAAGACATGACCTTCGCAGAGGCAGCGCAAGCCGAAGCTTTCCTCAACTGGGTGGTTGCCAAAGAACGCACTTTCGGTCACAACATTCATGACGTGTACGCCGAGTGTCACGCCAGCGACGGCAACACCTTCTATCAGGCTGTTGTAAACCGCGAGCCTGAGCCGGTTGACGAAAACGCAGACAACGTCATCGGCGTGACCACACTGTCCGGCGGCACCAAGCTTATTCATGTTGAACCGCCTACGCGCCGCGCTTAATCCTGTCACCGCGCGGTGTACGCCGCGCCACTTCCCCAAGGAGTTCGTATGAAATTAGGTATCGAAGTGCAGGGCATTTACATTAAAATTGCTCTGGCCACCACCGGCACAACCACTATCCGCCGTGGTGCTTACAAAGGGTTGCGCGCACACGTACAACAGGTACGTCCCGATCGCGTCCGCCTGCGCATCATTGACGAGCACCATCAACACCTCAACGGCAAATCCCCGTCATTCTGGGGAGGCTGGAAGCTGGTGGGTCATATTCACAACTTTGAGTCTCACGGGCCTGCTTACGGTTGCCGTCAGCGCGCAAAGGCAGAGGCGAAAGCCGCCAGAGAGGCAGTTGCCGCAGAATAAAAACGCCCCGCCATCAAAGGCAGGGCGGTGTCCTGTTCAGCCAGGCATAAGCAGGAGCAGGTATGCGAGAAAAGGAGAAACGTCGCACGTCTTACGATATTGTCTTGCTCGCAGAAACGACTATACCGCGTACCGGCACCGCTGGCAATCGCGTTCTATTTAGTCTTTCGTTGATATAACCGGCCACCAGATGCAAGAAAGCCCGCACAAGGCGGGCTTTGTCGCCCCTGCCAGCAGCAGGGATGTGACGGAAGGTCGGTTGAAATAAGGACATTAAACAATATCCCGTCACTAAGAATAGTATATACCCTTTTCGGGTAAAAAAACTCAAAAATCATAAAAATTTTTCTTCCGGGGTTGACTTCGCGAGCCCGTTTTGCAATAATTCAATTACACACACAAACACAGGATATTGAACATGCCAATTGCCGCATCTTCAGACAACATTAACGACAGCCGCGCACCGGTTGCGTTGGTCAGCTTTAACGATTTACCCGCCAACACCCGTTTTGAGGTCCCTGGCGAAGATTTGGAAAAAGATGAATTACGGTTCTTCTTTTTCCGTGGCCGCCTGTTTGATGTTTGGGCTTTCGATGAAAGCGCACCTGATGACAGCCTGTTACCGGCCGGCGATGACGTGGAATGTTATTGCTACGAAATGATGAGCCCGGGCGAATGGCAGGGAGAATACGACCTTGTCTACCTTCAGATTGCCCGTAACGACGATGGCACCCTGAACAACATGGGTTATGCCACCGCGGTTTACTCAGATGATTACGACGACGAAGACGACATCTGATACCAGTCCCCACAAAGAGAGAGCCCGCGCCTGATGGTCCGGGCTTTTTCTTTGCCTGCTGACCGGTAAACCCCTCGCGACAACACCGGCATTCCCGGTACCACCCGTCACCAACACCCCCCTTTTACCCGGCAGTACCCACCCGGTACCACGTTGTCATTTTTCACGCGATCACCTACCGGCGATCCACAAACGCCCCGATGCATACGCACCGGGTACAACGCGCATCCGCGCGCCCGGTCACGCCCGCCACTACGTGCCGGCGACGCGTACCGCGCCGGGTCGTAACCGTTATTCATATAACGCCGTACACGGCGACGCCTACCGGCGTGACGCACCTGCCTGGCATACTGCCGGCAACGGTGCTTGTTAATACCGTAACCGGGGCGCAATGCGCCACCCTGACCGGGTTTACCCTACGGGTTAAATGCTTTCTTTGCGCCTCACCGGCGCGCACAGCCAAAGCCTGTGATATTTCGTCAACGACGTGGCACCAGGTGCCGTAAAAAGGCCGGGTGGCCTGCTGGCGGGTTTTACCGGCAATAAAAAAGGCGATACCCGCCGGCACCGCCTCTCACGTTCTCATCACGTTCTCATCACATCACATTCCCGTCATGCCGGGTGATTGTCTACCTCATGCACCATCTCTGTGGCCAGCGGAAAACCGGCTATCGCCACAAACCACATGGCCATGACACCGAACAATAACGAGGTCAGACTGTCTGTATTCATCACTACAGCCAGCATGGCCAGCGCCCCGGCAACAAGGATCCACCAGCCGCCTATTAACCAGGCTTTACGGTGCGACACATTCCCGTACAGGCCGCGAAAAGCACACGCCGACGAGAGGGCCACCGCCAGGCAAAACCAGGTCAGACCGGCACCTAACAATGTCATGTCCGGCAGCGTCATGCTCACACCGATAATCATCGCAATGATCCCGCCCACTGAGCACAACGTTAAACACTCGTGCGCCCGCTCACCGACCGGATGATACAAAAAATCGATTACGTTTTTCACCGTCATCACACACCCTCCTTTTCTCTGTTTTCTAATACCGGAAGAGCGTTAAACAGTGACGCTACCACCACAAACGATGACAGCAAAACAAGTATCAAAGCACAGGCGACCATAAGCTTATCCACACCGCCCTGAAACACCCCTTCTGATCCGTAATACAATGCCGGATCCGCGATGGTGCAAAGTGCCATGTATACGCCTGAGAAAACACCTACCACAGAGGACAAACGACACGCCATCCTGAGCGGAGGCGACGTTTGTTTCAGTGCAACATAACCCGCAGGGTATCCCAGCGCCAACCCTGCCGACGCATACATAAACACGTCAGATAAGCCCCACAAAAAAGCCTCGCTGACACTGAAGGACGCGATGGCTGTTGATGTCATTAAAAACAGGTTTATCATCAGAACCCAGGCCCAGACCCCCGGCATGGAATAGGGGTTTCGTAAGCAAAAAGACATCACTCCCCCTTTGCATCATCAGATGTGAAAAATGTCCGGCGGTTATTCCGGTTTTCTTTTTCATGCCGGTACGCGGCTGTCACGGCATCATCAATCCGTTTCGTTGTCACCGCACGCCAGCGAAACCAGATCACGCCAACCAGTCCGGCGACAATCACCCCCACCCTGTCTGGCAACGTTAAAGGCGTAAACAGCAGCAATGCCACTTCCACGGCAAACGCGATTTCTGCAAACAAGGCAAACATATGCACCGCGATTGACGCACCGACACGGGAACCCGCGTGCGCCGGCATTCTGCATACCAGCGCCGTCGTTATCACCGTTAATCCGGTCGTCATAATGCCGGCCGGAACAATAAGGTAAAACCACCGTATTACCATGTCCACCGGCAATGACTTCAGCCCCACCAGGCCAACAATCAACAGCGGTAACAGGATGAGATCCCGGAGCGCAAACCGGTTCATCGCTTTGCCCGGTGCCGCCGCAATGGACGCTTTATCTATCAAAAACATTGTCATTATTCTTTATCCCCCACCATCCCGGCAAGGTTCTTTTTTACCTGCCTGAATAAGGCTACAACGTAACGCCTGAATGCAACCGCCGGCGCGATCACTGCCGCCGTGGCCACGATCGGGGCTTGCTGCAAAACCGGCACCGTCAGCCCCCCGACGAACGCCACCAAAAAAGCTCCGACCACTACGCCCATGGCCGCATAATAAGACGTGTTTACCATCACATTTGCCGTCCTGGCACACACAATAATAAAAACAGACATCACCATATTTAGCGCAACGTACATATACGCAGACACAGCCGCAGAAAATGTCTCATTTGGCCACACCAGACCAATCAACCCGAGGACAAAAAGGGCCCCGCCTGCTATGATCATTGAATCTATCGCCGCGAGTACCACCTGGCATTCCGTTACCCGTTTGAACACGTCATATTTCATTCGTCACTCTTCCTTGTTATCCATGCCCGGCACCACTTTTCTGCGGTCCCGCACCGTTCTGTGATTAAACTCCGCCCACTCGTCCACGCCGGTGAGCTCCGTACAGTTACTGCACACAAAATGCATCACCGATTGCGGCGCATCCTCAGTGGCATCCACCAGCTCAATGTCCACCTCATCGCTGCCACATTTTGCGCAAATGATATGCAGCTTCTTACCCATCAGTGTGCTCACTTCGCGTCGTGCTTCCCAGAAACCCGATCCGTCCGTACCAGCAAACAAAAAACAGCCCACTGAAGGCAATCATTGCCCCTTCATCCAGCAGCGCTGGCACACTTAATGCCATTGCTAAGCCAAATAACACCACCATTATGAGGGCTGAAAATTGCGCCAGCCAACCGGCAAATATCGCCCGGCCATTCCAAAAAGCCGTCTCCGCTATGTTTAATACCGCACTGATTGCTGATGACAATGCCACGAGCCTGATCAAAGCAACAGGCCCCTCGCCGGTTCTTTTCCACTCATCCGCATTGGCCATCCCGATGTCACCACTGGCAATCATCGCTTCAAGAGGATACAGCATCAACCCCGTCGCAAAAATAAGCGCAGTATTACGCAGCAAAACACCTGCCTTATCATCCGCCCCGGCTTCCATTGCCAGGACAATCAATATGGACGCCCCTGCACATAAAATCACCATTTTTTCCTGCCCCATAACCGCCACCATCGCCACCGTAAAAACCAGCGACATCAGCCCGGAGATGGCCGCCGCCGCATAGGCGATAGCCCACGCTTTGCCCTGCGAAAAGGGACTACGTTCTGCTCGCATCGTAAGCCCTCATCAGCGCAATCATGCGCATTGTATCCGGTTTATTAAAATGTAAAAACCATACCGCAGACAGCAGCATGACTACCATCGTCGCCATGTACGCCACCGACAGAAAGTCAGAGGTCACACGCGCCTCTACTGTATGTACAGGTAATACAGAGGTTAAATCCGCGCCTGCCGTACCGACAAGCAACGCATAGCCTGCACCCATCACCGGCAGCCATACCATCATGTAATGCCGGCTCACTGCACGCTCAACACAGTCAAGGCAACCGCCACCTTTCTGCATCGCGCCGGCAAGGTAACAGGCCGTCGCTATACCACTTAGCAACAGCGCAGCAAAGGCAACACATATCAGGTATATCGCCCCGCTTTTCGCTGCCCAGTCGTAAGACATTGTGATATTAACTGTGCCCCATACCATGGATAACACACCGCCCGCCACCACCAGAACAACGAGGCTGTTTCCAAAGCGTGATGCCGGTGATAACACCTTCTCTGACTCCAGCGCCATCAGCATGAACGCCGCGACCATAAAGATGACCGGAAGCTTAACAGCAAGCTCCATACTGTCCGTTACCGCTGCCATCAGTGGTAACGCAACAAGAGCCCCTACCATCAGCAAAAGGCCGGTAAGGCAGCGCTGGGTTGTTGACCCTTTTTTCGTGGGATACGTGAGATATCTGTTCACTGAAAGCCCTGTGTTGTGCTGTGTGAATGTTCATTCAATTTATCAGAAAAAACGTGATAATACCACATTTTTTCACAACAAATATGTGCGTTTAAATTTGCTTTTGTTGTTCGGTTTTGTAATAATTCAATTCTCATTACACACACAGGTGCAACCCATGTTTGAACCCCAAACCCCCGACTTTTCACGTAAACTATCCGCCCAACCGTCTGAGGTTAACGTGCAGAATATGCAGTTCCTTGCCCTGCGTGCTCACGCCATGGCCCGCGCAGTAACCATCAACAATTACACGCTTAACAAAGGCTTTGATACGCCGCCTTCCTCCGCGACAGGCCGGCATGTGGACCGCGAAAACGAATTCGATACACACCATTTCGATTCGATGTTAACCCGGCTGATTGACAACCCGGACAGCCTGTCTGTCCTGTTTACTCATATCCGCGCATTACCGGGTAATACACTCCGGGTACGGGTCATTTTCAGCCTGAATAACCAGGGTGTTATCTCCCGGGTTGAAACCGGTTTAATCCTGCCATTACCTGACAGTAACGCCGGTATTCTCCCCGATAATGACAGCGCCGGTTTACCGGTAAACACCGATAATGGCGTCACCCGTGACAGCTGGCAGTTGTACACGAAACTGGCCATCGCCATCTATCAGGATAAGGTGCGGCTTAACGGTAGCCTCATCTACCGCCCTTACGAAGGAAACGACGCCACGCGTGATCATACCCTCTCCGAGGATCTGAAAAATATCAGCCATGCGCTGGATCAGACCAACACCCATCTTATGCGCCATTTTTCGCGATAAAGGACCGGTCTTTCTTTCCCCGCCCCGCATTAAACCGCGGGGTTTTCATTACCTCACCCCTGCTTTTTCAGCACTTTTTTGTTGTTTTTACGCCTGCTTTATGAGACTATAAACACTCACACAACACAGAGGTTTACACCATGAGAAATCACGGCTCACCATGCTACGAACAGCTCGCTTTTTCCGTCAAAACTGCCGCCGCCATTGTGCGTACCGCCACCATGATTGAAACGATGCTGACCATCAACACCAGCTATGCTGATCGCAACAGCAAACCGGCAGAATACCAGTCTATCCGCACCCTGCTTGATGAGCAGCTCCACGGCGGTATGTATGACACCTTAAGAGGTGCAGTACTGCTTCCTTACTTCCTTGACGGCATAAAAAACGACGAAGACGGCGCAAACTTCTCCGTACGCTTCAGCATGGACAATGACGGCGAACAAAAGCGCAATCCAAAAAGCCATCGCATGGACATAAAAGTCTCATTTTATCTTGAGCGCGGGCGTGACACACTGAGTGTTGCTATCTTCCTTGGCTGCACCGGTACCGAGCTTATCAACCCGCATAAACCGGAACGGTTCAACACCTACTATAACGCGGAGAGCAGCTACAGCCCTTCCAGTGACGGCAGTCTGACGGATGGCGAAATTCATGCCCTCACCACGATGGCGACCGCACTGATTAACGGTCAGTTATCCATGGACGGCATGGACAGACACCTTGGTATCGATCCGTATCTTGAGAACAGTGAAATATACACCGAACTTCACGCGTTACAGCAGCGTCTCGAACAAACCAACCGCGCCCTGTTTGATACCGCTGACGAAATGCTGCGCAGCTAAAAGGCCGGTACCGGACACCTGAACAAGACCCCGCTTGACGGGGTTTTTTCATGCATTCCGACACGCCAGCTTTTCATTCTATGCTCTTCGATGCCGAGCAAAATGTCGCCGCACTCAAGCGCACTATGTCACAACTGACTACCATGTTTAACATCAACACCAGCAAGAGCAAGCACGGCAGCAACATCGAGCTGTACCAGGCGATTGCCCGCGCGATTAAATCTGAAACCAGTGTGTATATTAACGACATCACCGGCAATCCGACGATAACCGGTTACTTTCTTGAGGGGTAATCTCTTGCCAATGATTACACGATCAAACCTGATCATTGTCTTGACGCCATCGATTTTTTGCAGTATAAAATAAATCGTCTTTTGATGTCTGGTGTGACGTGCACGGCCTTCCTTTTCAACCGTGAGTATGAACTGTGAACTTCCTGAGCGTGAAACAACATTCCGTGCATTAATTGACACTGAAACGATTGGTTGGACTAGCCTGCGGAACACCATGCCCGCAGTGTGAATCTATATATCAGTCGTTTCTTCTGGTGTAGCTGTTCGCACCAGCGCATTTATTATGCGTTAAGCTTGTGATCAGGTTTGATCGCAATGTTATGAGCGGCTGAAAAACAATGTTGAAGGAGCCGGTATTTCCGTCCGGTTCTCTTTTCCTGAGTCACAGGGAGAACCCCTCCCGCATCCGCTTCATTCCCGCTTTCAGGTTGCCTACCACTGGCAGCGCGGAGAAGGCAAGCTGAAGGTGGTAATGATCATTAAAGGGGCCGGCGGGTTTGCTTCACACCAGCAGACGCCTGACTTTATTCTCGTGGATGTCGACGCTGAAACAACGGCAGAAAACGACCTCCTTCCCAGCCTTACCTTGCCTGAAATCCAGGCGTTTAAAGAGCTTGCTTTTGCTCTGCTCCGTAACCGGCTGTCACTCAACGGCTGCGATGCAGACATTCACCCCGACACCCTGTCTGAAGCCACCGGTACAGAGGAAAAAATCAATGCCATGGCCACGCAGATTGATACCGCCAGGCAGTCACTTTACGCTATCGCTGACACCCTGCTTTCACCCCGTTAAAAAGCGGGGTTTGCGCGTTTTCATTAACAATATGGTTGTAAAACACATCCTGTTGTGAGATAATAATCATACACAAACATAGAGACATGCAACCATGAACAAACCCCTTTCACTGGAGCAACTTGACCACGTTTGCCTGATTGCAGAGCGCCTGGTGGACTGCAACAATGCGGTGAGCGAAAACTATCATACGAACATGCTTATCAGCAAGGCATCGAAGGATTACCGTTGTACAGATAAACTGAAAACCCAGTTGCGCTGGCGGCGTTGGTTAATAGGGCTTTACGACAAAGGTGCACCCTCCACCGTTTCCGTCCAGTACCACTTTCACGAGGTTACCCGCGAACACATCACGATCTCTGCTGAATTCACATTCAGTGTCAGTGGTGCCACATGGAAAGCAAGGATCCTTCAATCTTTAAGTGTTGATGATAAGGGCTGTCTTCTGTTTGGTAGCAACACCGCTATTGATGAAAGCGATCCTGTCAACCTGGCCTATGAAAACTGTGATAATGCCGCAGAGCTGTGCCGCCACCTCGTGATTGAAAACCTGAACGGAAACTTTGCTATTAACGGCACCATGGGTAAGGATATGCCCGCCATTCACGCCAGCGATGCAAAGTCGGATTTGGAGCGTCTAACCACTCTTAAAAACGAAACCATCAAGGCACTTAATGCCGTAAACATCTCTCTTTCTGTTACGAAAGGATAGGCACCTCAATGCGGGCAAGGTGCGTCCTGTGCCTGCATTATTTACCGTTCTCAACCATACCGTAAAGCCCGCACAACGCCGGGCTTTTTTATTGCTCCGGGTTGTACGTTTGTAATATTTCAAGCGTGATTTTCAGTCTGTTTTACACCCGGGCCCGCCTGACCACCCGGTACCGTTATTGCCCCGGAAGCCCGCACACTTCCCGGCACTTTTTTACCCGTTTCCACCCCGATAACCAGGCTCAGTAACCCGGCATACAAATCTACCATCGTCCCGGCAATATGCGCCTTTACCGGCTCGCCGCCCGGCCACGCCTGCGCTATCGATAACAGGCTTAATGCCCCTCTCGCCAGACGCGTACCGACATCCAGCAAGATCGACACGCGATCCCGTTCGTCTGCATACAAACCATGAAAAACGACCAGCGTATCGGACAAGGCTTTATGGTTTATTACCCGGCATTCGCTTAACTGCGCCGGCGTCAAATCCCCGGCATACTGCATGAAATTCATTGCCCGTCTTGCCCCCACCCACTGCATAGCATAGATGTAGGACACCGCCTCTTCCGGTGTGCAGGCTGAACATATTTCATCATTCAACACCTGCTCAATTGTCAGTACATCAATGAAGGGACAAAGGTAACACAGCCCCCTGCTTACCAGCGTGTTTTCAAGGGCCGTTTCCGCCTGACTGACAAGCAATTCCATCTGGTAATGCCTTACCCGCTCACCACTAAATAAATCATGTTGCCGCAATATCCCCGGCAACCGCTGTATGGCCTTGCAATTCATTTCTGTCATGTGTGCTCCCGCATATTTTTATCGGTTATTCAGCCCGCGGCAGTGTGCCCCTGTACCCCTTAACCACCATACCGCCTTACTACACTACACCCGTTTATACAGAAATAAAAGGCAGGGAAAGGGCGCGGTTATGTCTGTTTGTTTTCTGCCTGGCATGTCACATTATCTTCCTGGCATCCTGCTGGCTATCCTACTGGCTATCCTACTGGCTATCCTACTGGCTATCCTACTGGCTTTCTGCCTGGCATCCTGCTGGCAACCCGATCACAAAACACCATTACGTGTACACACATTACCGCTGGCATTCACGCCGCCACGCTCACACCGTATGGCGCATTTACTGCCATGCACAATGATCATTCCGGATTGCTTATTTGTAATATTTCAAGCGTGCTTTTTGCTGCGTTTATGCCACCCAATTAACCTGGCACACCTGCCCGCAGACATAAAAAAACCGCCGGCATTTCCATGCGGCGGTCGGGGGAGGATGCATACCATCCTGAATAAAAAAGGTCGTCATTTACCATCAATGTGTGTGCGTCTCTGCGACATAACTGACCGGCGCTCTGTTGTTATTACTCCGCTTTCTCATCCCTGTAAGGCCCGTCAACGTTCCTATGATTTGTCGATGATATCCAGCTCTTCAACTTCAGCCCGCCACGCTTCCACGCTCATATCCGACGGTATATCCGTACGCATACCCGGGCTGTCTTTCTTCCTGCGAATACCTGCTCCCTGCCGGGACATTACCGCCCCGTTTCCCTCTCCCTGCGCTAACGCAAGGGAACCTGAATGTTGCTCCCGGTGCAACTCATACCACGGCTTACCCGCACGCATTGCAGCCACAATCTGCAACGCATCACGCCAGTCCCTCACCCTGACTTCTGTTGCCCCGCTCTCACCCGGAAGCAATGTCGTCAGGCCACCATCAACCGGCGTAATATCTCCTGTAAACCACCTTACAGTAACATACGTTTTTGAAGAAGAAAACTGATCACTTTTACCGCCGCAATAACACGTATCCGTACTGGCTTTTACATACACATTTAAACTGTGCGGCGCTTCATCGTTCTGTGCTATCTCATCCCCGGCAAGGCACGACAAAGGCGCACGCAGAAAACACCCCGGCTCCGCGGATATATCCCACGCCGCTATTGTCAGTGTTGTCAGTGCCGCATCATCCGGGTAATCATCGCCCCGGTCATCATTACCCCCTTTACCCGGACGCACCGGCGGCACAAAAGGTACCGGCTCCGCTTCCGCTTTCAGTACCTCATTTCTCCCGCCGTCATCCAGGTGACCAGCCCACACCTGCATCATGTTTTCCTGCACCCGGCACACCCGTTCACCCGGCTTCACATTCACCCGGACCGGCATCCGTCTGCCCCGGTAACCATGCACAATGTTATCCACAACCTCACGCCCCTGCATGCCCCGTAATACCTCTTCGCCACGCTCAGGACGCGCAAGGATATCCACACAACGTAACACTATTTCCTGTGCAATCGCCACCATCTCATGGTGCACCGGTAACGCATCATCACGGTATTGCAGTAGCCGTAAATACCGGTAATACAATACACCACCGGCAATCAGTTCACCCAGCGTACGCACCGCCTCAGAGGCACGCTTTCTCAGTACCGCATGACTCTCAATCATGTCACGTACTTCATAACGGGTAAGGGCCATATCACGGCTTTTTTCACGCGCCGCATCCGCCTGCATGCTCAGGTTTTTATCTCGTTTATTTTCAATATTACGTGGCTTTTTGGGCATGCCACCCATGCTGTTTTTGGATACACTTTTCTTCCCGGTTTTCCCCGGCATGGCATCGCCGCCCGGTACCCCGCTGCCATCTACCGGCAAGGGCACAGATACACCCTGTGACATCACATCCCGGACGTAACCGCTCACCATGCGTGTGACATTGGCCCGGGAAATAATACTGCCGTCTATCTGTCTGTCACTGCCCGGTACTACCGTCAGCGCAGACGCAAAAGGTACCGTGTTTTCTTCATCAATTGCTGCAAACAAACTGTTCGATCCACTGGCACTCTTACTGGCATTCCCACTGGCGTTATCACCGGTACCACGCAGCATTAACCCGCGGGAAACCGGCGTACCAAACAGCAACACATTCCCCTTACCGCCCGTATTATCCGGCTCAACACCCTGCACACCGACGACCATCGTATGCTCATTTTCACCGTTCTTATGCGTCACTTTACAGCTGCCTGCATTAACCGCATGACTGACTCTGTCACCGGCATAGTAACCTGTATCATTCCCGCAACAGCGCTCACCGGCATGCGTATTTTCTATCGCTTTTCGTACGCCGTCACGCACAGCATCGCCCGACTTTTCAACCCCGCTCACCCCGCGTCTTATCGCACTCACCCGCCCCGCATGACCATTCACCGCAGAGCGTAAATCACGGATAAGGTGTCGCATCTTGGCTTCACACGGCTCCGCTATCGATAACAGTTTATCTGTACTCATCTGCCAGTCACGGGGCTTTGCTATACACGCCGCATACCCCATATCCTGCGCCGCCAGCAAGTAACGCAACGCTTCCTGAGGCGTCCCGCAACTGCTGTTTTCACGCATCCGCACCGCCGCACTCTTACTGCCCCTGCCCGACGCCAACGCACGCGAAACATGCTCACTGCGACCCTGCAAATCCGCAAGAAATGTAAAGGAAAAACCATCGTAGAAAACCATTCTTTACCGCTCCGTACTCACCCGCTCCATGCCGGTCAACCCTCCGCAGGTACACCGTCATCCCGCGTATTATGCCGGCTCAACCCCGCCCATTTGCAATACTTCAATAGTATAAAATGCATACACGAACCCGCCGGCGATAATGCTCAATCCCTCAGTAATGCGATAACCATGCCGACCCGTAACCACACCACCTGCCACGCCCTCAAATGACTGAAAAAGCCCCGCCAATCAACACATATACACCTCGCCCCGCAGGACACCGCACCCCGCCGGGCCCGCTCAACTACGCCCTGATGCAACAGAAACAAGACGCCCGCTACCGGTAACGTATGCCTTTTGCAACACCGTTCGCATTTTGCAAAATTTACCTGACCGGTAACGCCAAATTACCGGCGTCACACTGGCATTTCCACTGGCAAAACGACTAGCAAATGCCACACAAAATCACCGTACCGGCAATACTCCGCCTGGCAACAGTAAGGTACCCGCTAACACCACATAACCGGCACACAGCAATGCGACAAGTGTAGCGCATAAAACCATGCCGCTCCCTTAACGTTCTGTAATGTTCACCTGGCAAATTAGCTGGCAAATAAACACGCACGCAAGCACAAAGTGCCCTCAAGTCACCCCGGAAAAATACCCGCCCCGGTACCACTCTGCCATAGGGAGTTACCCCCAATACAAGATCCGGAATCACCCGCTCAATATACCTGGCATTACACCGCTTACACTCACACCATAACGCCACCACCTGCCGCAATGGCCGCACAAATACACATACACAACACACAGGGAAAGGTAACGCCCCGGCACGCTTCACCGGGCACAATAAACAACAATGCCGGGCATTATACCCGGCACCGCTATAACTCAAACTCACACCCAATACAGCGCCAAATCATACGCTGATATGTCTCATTCTCTTATATATAGAGTGCACTCACACAGACCGCAAAAGGCACGCTCTCAACGTCACCGTATACAGAAATACACATAGCGCCATACCCCTGCGCCCGCTCAATATTCTCCCGATGCTCTCCCAATATATTTACCCGCAAACACTTCCGCCCTGCCCGCATTACCTGTCAGTTATTTGTCTGCTCGTATATAGATAAAGGAATGACCTTCTTTGTTATTCGTGCCGCTTTTGCATCCGGTTTGTCTTCGATTTTTGTGCGGACAAATACCACGTAATATTGCAAAACGGGCATGCATAAATATCAACTGATACCACCGCAAACCCCACAAAACATGCGCCCCTGTCACCCCTGAAAGTGGCGTACACCCCACCTAAAATAATCCCACGCAACACAGTCGCCATGCATCAAATTACATCCTGCAAACGGGTACCGCAATCACACTAAGCCTGCCGCAAATACCGGCACAACCGGCAATCCTTCCGTGGCAAAACAACCATATTCATCCAACCAAAAGGCGTTAACCCCTCAACGGCAAAACAACCATACTCATCCAAAAAAGGTGTCACCCCTCCACGATAAAACACCCATATTCATCCAACAAAAAAGGCGTTAACCTCTGACAGGTCAACGCCTTCTTTTTAACTGGCAATCTCCGCGCTCTGTTACGCAAAGCAACGCCAAAGGTAATGCACTTATCACGTACCGTGGTCATGCTCGCCCTCTGGAAACTTAGCTGAAAAACGAGCCGAAAAACCTTCTTTGAAAAGCATACCAATCCTCCCCGAACTCACCACAAATAATCCCACCTTCATGGCTCAATACCCGCCATTTCTCTCAACGTCATTGTAACACAAAGACTCAAGTAGTAACAGTAAAAACACCACAACACGACAACTTTTTAACCCCGCAAACCCCGAACTGCCAACCTGACCATCCACCAGCAAAAGCAAACTACCAGTACCCCTTACCCACAGAAAAACAGACCCAAAAAAGCAAACGTGAACGACCCCGTTCCGCTCCTGGCAAAAAACACACACAACCCCCAGACCGCATAAATAAAGGGCTGAGTTAACATTCCCCTATATATAGAGTAATACATCAATAACCCCTCAGCCTCACGCATCAACATATCGTCAAAACGCCACCCCAAAGCACCAGGTAACAAGCAGGAAAAGGACGGAGAATTACCCTCACACCGCCCGGCAAACACAACACATAAACCCCGCCTTCACGCAAAAATAGACCCCCAATCCGCACCAGTAACGCATACAAAACAGTTCCCAACGAAACACCAATTGAGCAATCGTTACCAACATATATAGAGCCGCTCATTGGTAAGTAATATATAGGACAGTCACACGTAAGACCGACACAAAAACTACAGCAAGCAAATCCCCATATGCGATATATAGCGTAAAAGGTAACCCCCACCCATACGCAAGCAAGCGGTAATACTCAAGCGCTCACAGAGGGGATATATACAGGGGAACACATAGGGTAATATATAGAGTCATATATGGAGTAATCATCACTCACCAGTAGCACCAATCAATCACAAAACTTGTCACAATTTGCTTATATATAAGCTTGCACATCCGCTCGTTTATCTGACCCATAAAGCACAACCAATACACATAAAGCGATCCCAGTTCACCCATATATATAGACCCCTACCTCAACCGCATTTAAGATCCAAATTGAATCACCCATCCAGATCCAAACCTCACCATTTAGATCTAAAACCACATGCGATCCCACTCGCCGTTTTCTGATCCGCAACTGGGTTGTTTTGGGGGTTTTCTTGGGATTGAAATATTGCAAAAGAGCGCTGGATTAATATTAAAAATAACCACTAAAAACATCATTTTTGTTTGATGTTTTTGTCCATTTTTGGTAGTATATAAGTACACAGAAATATCACACAGGCACATGAAAATGACACAAAAAACAGACTTGAAGATAGCTGAAAACATCTCAGATTTACCTGATTTAATATCCGACTCAGACGGCGTCATAACCGATCTTTCATCAACATACCACGAGTACATGCTCGAAGTTCATGGACATAAAGCAGTAGTCAACGAACCTAGCTTTTTCAGCTTCAAAGATGCCTACCCTAACCTCGAAAAACCGCATCAATACATCCCAGATTTCGTTAACGACCCATACTGGTTCGCTAAGATATCTGTGTATCCAGACGCCAAAATCGCTCTCCAAAAGCTGCACCAAGCAGGCAAGAAAATAACGATAGTTACATCTTGCGGAGACAGCAAAGAGACAATGAGAGCCAGACTCGAATGCTACGAACGGGAACTGGGAAATATCGTATCTGATGTGATATTTCAACCATTGGCAAAATGCAAGTCAGACACCCTTTCAGGCATGCCCAAAAGCGTATTTTTTGACGATTTGGAATCTGTCTGCAACGAGGTTTCCGCCCACGGTCATGACGTCTACATGAGGCAGAGAAATTACAATATCAATGTATGCCCTCTGAGAGATTTTGGCGGCAATTTCAAGATCGCAAAAAGCTGGTCAGATCTACCATACTTCGATTGATCTAAATCACAAAACTCAGATCCAACCAAGCCCTGTTTTCAGGGCTTTTTTTGATCCCAATTTTCTACTGAAACCCCATTACGGTCCCCGCTTCGCGCTGCCCTCCATTCCGTATATTTAGAAGAGAAATTCAACAAAAAACCTTATTAACACCTGTTTTTCATTGTCGTTCTTAGATCATTTTGTTGCATTGTATTTTTGATTGTTTTTGTGCCAACCGAGAATCTTACGCCAAAAGGAAAATCTGATCCTACACCCCAAATACCGCGATCTTTACAGATCCTAAAATCGACAAACTGGAATTCGTTCTAAAGCCAGTAATAATGCGTTCCCCAAGATTTTGAATAAAACAAAACCAGATCCTACTCCCTACGTTACATCAGATTTAAAATGTTTGAGTAACGCACCTTTTAAAATATGAGTAACGCATATGGCCGTAACGCTTCTTTAGATATGTGAGTGGTTTGCTGACGAGACGGCTCTCGACACCATCAATATAAACAATCTAAAAAAAGTTTAGTCTTTTCCGTCTTTTTGTTTTTTTTGCATTATCATACCTCTCGCAAAGACGAAAAAAGCAAGGACGCTATCCAAGTTTTTTTTGAATGCAATCATGATTGTAAAACCAACTAAAATGGAGTCTATTATGGACAACAAGAAACATCAAAAATTCGCTCGCAAACAAGGAGGCTGGTCTTTGTGGGAGCTTCTTGCAGGTGCGGTAATTACAGCCCTTATTGCTGGCTATGTTATCCCGCTTCTGGATGACGCTCGTGACACTGGCGTTCTGGTTAACAGCGAAATCGCAAAAATGAAGTCAACTATCAGTTCAATCGGTTCTCGATACTTTGACGAAAACATCACCACTAACATGGATAACGAAGAGCTTATTCGCGGCAACAACATTAAAGGTTTCCGTTCGAACGCTTCTAACGAAATCTTCAACTCTTTTGACGGTAAAATTACCATCACTGGTGTTGATGAAAACGGTTATGAATGGCAGTCTGAAAAAATCCCTGCTGGCGTGTGTGCCAAACTGGTTGACGAAGCTCGCAGCCTGAATACGTTTGAAGAAGTTCAAATTGGTTCAAGTACTCTTCAGTACTCAGCCTCTCAAAGTAACGACTTCACCCAGGCTTGTGAAACAGCGGCCGGTACCAACGACAGTTTAACTGTTACTTGGATCAAGTCTACTTCTTAATAGTAGACCCAAACAAAAAAGCCGCTCATCTGAGCGGCTTTTTTTTGGTTTATATGGTGGTAAACCGGTTTGAGTTTATATGGTGCTAAACTCGAATATTGTTTTCAACAATTAGGTATCAACTAATCTGATAGAGATACTTACATATAAAAAAAACAAAGTCAAACATTTTTTGTCTTACAGATGTGTTAATATGTGTCTCCGTAGGACCACCCAAATTTCGATAAGGAAATCACATGCGAATCTCGCACAAAAAACAATCCGGATTTTCCTTGATGGAAACCATCATAGGCGTCACCATTTTCACCTTGGGATTAAGCCTTCTTTTTGAAATCCTATCTGGCATCGCTCACGGTCAAAGGTTGGCCATGGCTGCCGACAAGATATCAGTTATCCCTCTTGCTGTTCAAAGCAGAGCGGCTCATGACGGTCTTTATTATTCTTTGTGGGATGAAAACGGAGGCTTGCCAGCAACCGGCGACACCAGGTCCTGGGACAGTAACAACATCAACAACTTCATGACCAACTATTTGGTTGGCAGAAAAAACCCCGACTGCGGTAACCTTGCGGAAGGCTGGAACCCTATTAATAATGGTGGCGGCATTGATCTAGGTGAAGAAACAAGGATGGAAATCACTGCACTTGTTGGTTGTTCCGCACTAAGAAACAAAACACCTTTCAACATTGAAATGTCAGCGGCCGTTTCCCCTGATGCAGCCACTGGCATGATCGGAGTTTTTGCTCTGTATTTTAATATGGAAAACGTATCGTTTGGAGAGGGAGACCTTCCTGACAACAACATTGAAAACTACATCTTACTTCGAAATGAATTTGAAGAAGATCTTCAGAACAAGATGAATGGCACAACAAAAGTTCACTTTGGCCTCTCCAATGACCTCAATGATACGACAGACGATACCATATACACCACGTCAGAATGTGAAGATGAACTTCTCAACGGAAACAAGTGCGACATGTTTATCTATGTAAACTTTTCCGGCTCTACCAATGGAATGGCAAAACGCAGAGATAACCAAGACTTTTTTGTTGACGATGTTACGTTTGGTGAGAGCCTTGGCAGCGGACGCCAAATCTGTGGTTATTGGGAACGCAACGGAAACACCGACACTTGGACTGGTGACTATGTTGATTGTGCAATAAAAGCAGGCTCTGGGGATGACGACGTTCAAGTTGTCGTAAACAGAACAAACTCATCAGAATTCATTATCACTGAAGAGATTAACAACCAGACTGGCGACGAGAATGACGGTTCGGCTTTCAGAGCAGCAGGACTTACCAAACTTTGCCACAACTACACAGCATCAGTTGTGGGTGGCGCAAGAGAACTTGTAAAAACAGAAAACCAAACACCTTGCGGAATTCTTCGCGATGGAAGTATTATTCAACTTATCACCGAAGGCGCGATGGTTGAACAAGCTGTGGTTGAAGACATTATCGCTGATGATATTTATGCAGGACACATAAGCCTTTACAATGCGACAAATGGAAGCATCTTCCTTGAAGCTTACAACACCTCTGGTCTTGGCGTTGTCTTTAGCGTGGACAACAACGGTAACACCACTATCGCTGGAGAGCTCACTGTAGATGGTAAATCCACATTCAATGGTGATGTTGAAGTTGAAGGTCAGAATCTGATTGTTAACCGTAGCGCAAGGTTCGCACTTAACGATGCCGTTAATGATGAACTTGTTATTGGTGGAGCCGCCAATGAATCTCTTATTTTTTCGAGAAACGGCACTGGCACCATAACAATGGAATCGACGTCTGTTAACTTCAATCTTTTGAGAGATAACGACCAGGGTATTTTTATGGAAAGAGACTCTGGACAGGAAAAGATTACAATGACAGCAGATGGTGGTATTTTTGCCGGGGAAGATACGGATTTTCATGCGCGAAAAAGTACGCTTACAGGAAGAGATTTTTTACCAAGCGACACAGAAGCAAGACTTGAACTTTCAAAGCTTGTTTCCAAAGACTACGTTCAGATGCTTGATAGCAAATATTCTGACATTCAAATTGTAGGCGTTGACAGGGTTGAAGGCGCAGCAATGATCCTCAATAAACCTGACTGTCTTTACTTTATGAATGACGACAACTACGGTGGTGATGAGAACGCCAACCCGTTCAGGGATCACTCTCTTCACAATACATCCACAGGAACAAGCTACGCAAGACTTATCTTGGTTCCTATGTATTTCAAAACTTACAACTCAGCATTTGGTGACAACCAGATATTTGCACAACACGCATCACACTCTGGCGCTGACTCATGGGACATCTTTCTTTATCTGAGTGGTGAAGGTGCTTTTGGTACCGGTGCTCGTGAAGATGGTGCCGGCGGTTCTATCGCCATCACAATGTGTGACTATAACTCAATAAACTTTTATGAGTAATAGATCAAAAAAAACACGCAACAGCAATAAAAATCTGTTAATATTGAGGCAATAGACGTTATTGCAAAACAATGAGGGTGTTACACGACGGTGTTGTCACCCTCTATTTCTCTTAAGGATGAGGGCTTGTTCAATGGAACGAACATCTAAAATTCTAATCGCTGCCATTTTTATTGCCACGCTTTCTGGATGTGCATCATCCCCAAAGAAGATCCCAGAGAACACTCTCACAGAATTTGAAAGACAAGTTCTCGAAGAGGATCGCCGCACAAATGAAATTCTTTCCAAGGCTGCCGCTTTGAGCGGAAAGGCCACCGCTGTTTGGGTGAGAACAAATCAGGCAACAAAACTGCCTGGCTTAACAGCAGAACAAATTCGACAAGCAAGATTCCAAAACGATTACATCCCTGTGAACATGGAACAAAAAGTTGAGTGGGGTTGGGATGGAGCTCCCGAGCCTGTGTTAAGACAAATCTCCATGGTTGCTGGATACCGACTTGTTTTTACCAACGAAAGACCGCCAATTACAAAAGCTGTAACCATGGCGAGCAAGCATCGCATGTTAAGCGAGTACATTGACATTATCGATCAACAAACGAAGGATTACATCGACACCATTCGGGTTGATGACGAAAGCGAAGATAAAGTTATTTACGTCACATACAGTGACTTTTAATCTTGAGGATTGATAACATGAAAATGAAACTCAACTTCCTCGCTTTGGTTATTAGTGCAAGCTTATCTATGGGAATCTCCGGATTCGCTTTCGGCGAAGAAGAAAGCGGGGACGAAAAAACACTCTCTGAGCTAAACGAAAAAGAAAAGTCGATGGTCGAATTAAACACCTTGTCTTTTCGCGCCAATGAGCTCAAAGAACTCTACGCTTCCACCGTTATAATGGACAACGTCAGAACAGACAGAAGCTACATGCTTGAAGACCCAATCACAATGCGTGAGGCAATCAACTTCAACCATCCTTATCTTAAGACATCTGTTGAAGATCTAACTATGGTTGACCGAGAAGCTATTATTGAGTCAATAAAAACAAAAGAGCAAGCTGAACAGCGGTATTATGCCATCATGACCGTAGCGCTAAAATTTGGCACTCAGGCGGCTTACTACGAAAAGACAAGAAATTTTCACTCAAAGCTTCTTAACACTCACTACCATGCGCTGACGGAAGTGTTCCCTTTTTATTTGCTTACTCTTGAAGGCGGGAACATAAAACCACCCCTTATTGAAGAGGTGGGTTACACGCAGCAAATTGAGAGCAAAAGAAGCCGTCGGGCAATTAAAAAACGTTACCGAATTGCAAGGCAAGCAGAGGTTGTATTGAAACCTCAGACTTTCATGGATTTCTTTGACAACTTGCTGACAGACAAACCAACGCCTCCCAATATATTCATGCTTCCGATTAACGAAGAGGAATTACAGTACTGGCGGAAAGGTATCCTCAATGGATGGCTTGAAGGCGCGCGCCTGGCCAATGAAACCATCAGAGACGATCTTCGCACGCTACTGCGTGAATATATCGGCCAGGTACGTTTTCATGTTCTTGCAGACGCAAAAATCATAAGCAGGCCAACATCACAGAACATCAACATCGGAACCAACGATAATGGTTACTCAATAAATATTGGTGAAGAAGTCTTCGAAATAACTGAACTACCAAGATTCAATGATGATGAAATGAACTGGATAGCTTTACCACAAGTTGATGACATATTTGATGAGCTAACAAAAGAAGATGTCGAGTCTCTTTCCGATACGCTATTTCATCCGGGAGATGCAAGGTAATGACCAAGCATGTTATTGACAGGAGAAATCCAGAAAGCTTAATGATTCACAATGTTGATCCGACTGTCGATGACAGCCTGTTCGCAACGCTGGATAAAAACACGTTTAGAAAAATACTGCTTTGGGGAAAAAAGCTTGGAGTTGCCGACCTCGCATTTCAGGCTGATATGCCTGTTATTGCAAAGATAGACAACATGCTTTACCCGATTACCAAAGTTGAATTGAGTCCGGGCATTATTAAGCAGATCATCAATATAATTTACGATCTAAAACCCGGGGATGACAGTGCTTATCTGAGAATAATGAGTGGAGATGAAACCAACTGTGGTTACCATTTTTATTCAGGTAAAGAAGGTGAAGTTAAAACGGGTGTTCGATATCGTATTAATCATATACGTGACGATGAAAATTCACTCTCATTGCGGGCCCGTCTTAACACTGACGAAATTCACAAACTTGAAGCTATAGGGCAGTCTCCAGATGGAGTCATTTACAGGAATATGTTCAAAATGAAAGGAGGGGTTTTTATCACCGGCTCTGTGGACTCCGGTAAAACCACTCTGATCTATGCATGCCTCAGACATTTCGTTGAGAACGACCCAAGGCATGCTTTCATTGATACGTTTGAAAATCCTGTGGAAGCCAACTTGAAAAGGGTTGTTATTCAAGGGCAACACTACTCCAAGATGGTAAACCAGTGCCCCGTCCCTCTTGGTGTAAAAGGCTTTAAACAAGCCGTGCAAGAAATGCTGAGAAGAAATACCGATATTGGCTTGCTTGGTGAGATAAGAACGCCTGAAGAAGCCGAGGGTATGGTTGAAGCTTTGAAGGCGACCGGTAAGCTCATGATGGCAACGCTTCACACTGACACTGTTGGGATGACAATATCCCGTATTATTGAAATGCTTTATTCAGACAATCCGGCGAGAATGAAATCTCTCGTTAGCGAGCTGATAAACGGCACCAACATGATTGTATCTCAGAAGCTTTTGGCAACGGTTGACAGGAAGCGTACGGCGGTTAATGAGGTTCTTGTTTTCACAAATGAACTAAAGAAAAAATTGTCGAAACTTGAAATTTACGAAATACCTGAAGCGATCAACAAGATAATGATTGATAGTGGTGACACCATGGTGGACAAAGCCAAAGTTCTGCTTGAGGACGGAAAGATTTCACAAACAGTCTTTGACGAATTCGCAGAATCATTTTCTTATTAAAGGAAAAATTGCATGTCTGATGTTATACAACAAAAAAGAGATTGCGCTATAGGCAGTGTCAGATCGACACTTTACGGTGCGAGCAACAGGATAGTTTCGGCGACGATGATCCCCGTGATCCCTTTGTCTTTTATTCTCGAAACATACAATTTAATTATTGCCTTACTTTTAGTGACGATTGTCGAATTTGTGATAAGATACGCACTAGGAACAACCAAGACAGATATGTTTCGTTCTCTTTTCTTCAAACTTTTTAGTTCTAAACGCAAACGAGTACGGAATTAATTTCAGGGATGAAAAAAATGGTAAACAAAATTTTTCTCACCAGCGTGATTGCAGCCATGGTTTCTGCAACATTATCATCGGCCTCAAATGCTGAGGTGGTGAAATATACAGATGACGCAACGCTGCAACAACAAAATGGCGAGCATTACTTCAGCCAGAGCGGAATTTCTGGCGAAAAGGTTGAGCCTATCGAAACCGCTGGTGCTGACATGTCTTTGGCCATCGCAACCAATCTTATCGTCCCTGACTCTTGGGTAGTAAAGCCGAGTGGCAATTTTGATAATGCTGTTGTCTCATGGAAAGGCGGTGTTACGTGGCCTTTGATACTTCGAAATATAGCGAACGATGAAGGTATCTACATCTCTCTTGATTGGGTTCAAAAAATTGTAAGCATCAATGTGCCGGGCCAAACTGAAAGCGAAACGCAGATTGCTGCCTCATCGAAAGAGTTGGTTGTTTCTGAGCGCCAGGCTTTCCGAAAAAAACAGCGGCAAGAATGGGAGCGCGTAGACTCAAGCAACGCATTGCTTAACAATGAGCGCGATCAGTTTGAAAAGATGATGAATCGTCAACGTGATGCTCAGAAGTCAAATCAACAGTTTATTGCTGAACTCAACAATGACAACGACAGCATGAGAAAAAATCTCGAAACTCTCCGTGCTGCACTTGACGATGAGCGTCGCAAGAATGCGGAACTTACAGAGCAATATTCTGTAATCAATCCAAACCTTGCGAGAAAATCAGACAATGTTGACGCCGGCGTGTTATTTGAGCGTTACAACAAAGCATGGGTTCTACCTTTTGATGACAGCTTTGAGTACTACCTCAAAGGTGGGCACACTGATTACATTCAGACATTAACCCCTGCCACCTATATCGCCCGCAGCGGAACCGCTGAAAAGGTTATCAGAGAGTGGGCTGAGCAGGTTAACTGGTTCGTGGAGTACAATGCAGGCATTATGCATAAAAACCCTTATAAGGTTAAGTTTAAAGGTACCTTCCAGGAAGCAGCTGTTGATTTCGTGAAAATTTTCGCAAACTCAAACCGCCCTATCAACATTGAATTCTTTCCAGATGTTGAAGTTGAAATGGAAGACGGAACAACCAGAAAAGGTCTGGCTCGGATTACAGATCTGAATCACTCACGATAAGGAGATCGTAAGTATGAACGTTTTTAAGAAAAGCGCATTAGCAGTTACAGTGGCAAGCGTGGTTACCCTTACTGGTTGTGCTGGAACCCACTCACCAAAAACACAGAAAGCCATGGACCGCGTAGAGGAACAGGTTGAAGGCGGATATGAGCAGCAGGTTTTAAAATATAAACCCGTACGCGATAAGATCGGCCAGGTTCATCGTGGACAGGCTTACCATAACGTTAATGACTACTCGCTTGTGCAGGAAGATAACCGAGTGCTGCCGTCAGTGTTTGATAGCGAAGCTTTTGTCTACGGTAAAGACAATGAAGCTCGTGAATTCACAGTAGACGAATTCTCTTCTTTCATTTACCAGGCGTTTGGTGTGATGGTTGACGTATCCTCTCCTGATCTTGAGTCTTTAGATAAAACTGCAAAAGATAAAGGCCCGGCAGGTCTTCGTGCTGCCAGTCAACAGGCTTCATCTCAGGCAGGGATCACAGGTGATTCTACTGGTAACTACGATGCGGTGAGAGACCTCATTGGAACACCATCGCAAGGTACAGACCGTGACAACCTTAAACTGAAAAAGTTTAAGTATGACGGAACGCTGAAAGGTTTGATGGATTATGTTTCTCAGATGAACGGTCTTAAGTGGAAATATGATGCAGACTTCAACAAGGCATACATGTATGCCTATGAGACGCGGACGTTCGAAATTTTTGACTTCGGTGATGACGTAAAAACGCAAACCCAGATTACAACGAGCACAACTCAGGACTCGGAAAGTACGTCTGGCGGAAGCAATAAACAATTTACCCGTAAAAACCAAGTCGATTCTTGGAAAGAAATCCAGGAAAGTATCGAGCAGATGGTTTCAAAAGAATACGGAAGGGCGACCTACAATTCGAAGCATGGCCTTATCACTGTTACAGACAGCGACTACAACTTAGCGAACATCAAACGTTACGTAGACAAATTAAATGATGTCAGCACAACTGAAATCGTCGTTGATTTTCGTGTTATTCGCTTCCAGTACAGTGACGGTGACAATCACGGCATAAACCAAACTTACCTCAACGACAAGTTGCAAAACAATTTGCTTGGTTCTTTTGATTTGTCTTTTGGTGCCGGCACACTGTCACCAAACATTTCAGGTAACCTGGGGGCTTTCCAGGAATTGATGGGCGGTAACGTTCTTTCAATTGCGACGCAATCACAAGAGTTCCTTATGGGCTTCCTTAACACCATAGGCACTGCGGAAGTGGCCTATGAAACACAAGTTGAAATCAACAACAATGGTACCTATAACGATCAGGACCAACAGTCTGAAGAATACATCGCTTCAATTCAGCGCCAGAACTTTCTTGAAGGCAGTAGGCAGGAAAACCTTACTACTGAGCGTGACGTTGGTGTGGACGGCGTAAACCTGTCTATGAAGGCGCGTGTTGTTGGTGACAAAATTCAACTCGCTTACGCACTCGGAAACTCTGACTTTATCGGCTTGAAAGATGCTGGATTAGGTGCTGGTCTTGAGGGTGTAAAACTGAAGACCCAAGGCTCACTTAACCTTGACCATGAAATAACCCTGGTTAATGGCTTACCTAAAGTGGTTAAGTTCACTCACCGTAAAGAAGAGACTACCAACAGCCAAGGTATGTTTGATGACGCTTTGTGGTTCCTTGGTGGCAGCGAAGACAGAACCGAAAGCAAGAGCGCGATCATTGTAACTGTAACAGCTTACTACAACAACTAAGTAGGGGCAGGGTTCAACATGGAAGAACACAAAAATACAGCAGAAGTCGTCTCGTTTTCGGGGCGACGCACTGCCATTGGCTCTAGCTGGACTCAGACTGCTTCAAAGGGAATAAAGCTTTCTTTTGAAATACGAAAAATTGCGTCCACATCAGGGCAACATTTTGCATACACCTACAAACCTGGCGGTGACAGTTCTTCACTTGAAGTGCAGTATGCGACTTTCGACAATGAAATGTGCGAAGTGCCAACGATTATTGGTGAAGCGGCAATCGCGCGCAACATTAACTCGTGGGTTAAAGGGCAGACCAACAGTAACAATCCTCGGCTGTTTATTAAATCTCTGCCAAGAGAGACCGCATACTCCCCCTCAAGGTTTTGGGTCGTCCCTGTCGAGAAGAACGGGCGTATCTCCATTGAGGATCTTAAAATCGCAAGAGACTCCCACGAACTTAATTCGTGGTGGGATGCTGCATCGTTAACTAACGACCAGTTTACTTTTGTGGTTGTTCAAAACGATGGTGAATCGAAAAACTTTGTCGACGGCATACAAAGCAGCTTGAAAGAGCAGTATGACGAAGTGGACCCGATCGTTGTTATTGCTGAAGATACATTCAGCAAGGCACTTGATCCGGATGAGCTCACAATCAAAAGGGTATACCGCCCTTCAAAAATAAAAGTCAAAAAAGTTGCTGTTTTTGTTAGCGCCGCAGTGATAGGGGTCACCTCCCTAATGGGGCTTTCTTACATTACACAATCTGACAGTAGAGATTTTTTTGAAAACGACGATTTCCGTACTCATGTATCATCGAAAATTAGCGATTACGGAAATTACATGAAAGACTACAAGGGCAGTTCCTACTGGACTGATGAGTCTTACAGAAAAGAGACGATCGAAAACTTCGTTGACAATATGTCAAAGAACATGTTTAAAGCTGTCGACATTGCTGTGATTTTGCGTGAAATAAACAGAACGCTACCCATTCACGCTGCTGAATGGCGGCTTACTAAGCTTACGTATGAAAAGAATGGGTTTTACGCTCGCTACGACAGAAACCAAGATGGCCGTGGTGTTTATTTTATGCTGGATGAAATCATCGCTAAGATAAACCAAAATACGGCGAACATGTCAATCACACCCTATGACTTGCCAGAACAAGATCAAGGTGAAGTCCGGATTTTCAGGATTATCCCCAAGGCTAACCTTGAACGTCAGGATATTATTGATGACATGACCGAGACTATTGCCAAAGAAGAAAAGCTTCGCTCCCGGTATGGTAAATACATAAAGCGAGCCTACGACAAGGCTACGGGCCTTGATGATCTTTTCAAAAAATATGACAATTTAACTGCGCAGCAGAAATGGGTAACCCGTGACAGCATTGCACTCCTTGAAGAAGGGGAATTGTTAATGTCTGAGTTTGAAGAGGCCGACTCGGGCCTATCATCCATGGTGAAAACTTACAATGCTCGCGAAAAAGCAACTATAGACAAGTCTCTCATCCTGGGTAATGTCATTGACTTTGTTGCAATGATGCAGATGGACAGCTTTTTCCAGTGGACGTATCCAAAGCTTGTCGGAACTTACCCAAGTGAAGATATGCTTGAGCAAAAAAACAAGAAAAAATCGAAAGATGAATATAAGCCGGCCATTGAAAGCTACCAGGTTACGATTTCAACTCGTGAAAGCGAAGAAGAGGGAAAAATTAAATCTTATGGTGTCCGTGATATGATACAATTAGGTTTGCTGCTGGACAGACCATTTATCAATGTTGACACCGTTGAGTACAGCAAGCTGGATGAGCAGTGGGTTTTTTCTATCCACTTCAATCGACAAACGCCCGAATACATCAGGCGTATAGCCGCACCAAACAACACAAGGAAGTGAGACCGTGAAAACATTTAATTTTACACTGCTTGCCATCACCATCGCCCTTTCTGCGTCGGCCTCGGTTCAAGCTGCAACGAAAGCTAAAGACGAAAAGAGCATGCTTAACGAACAAGCGGGGGAGTACCGCTCAACCAGTAGTGATGCTCAGAACGTTGTTACCAAAGAGCTTCTTGAGGAAGTTGGGCGTGGTGTTGCCCTGCGTGATACTTACCGCGATGAAGAAGAAATCAACAATATTCATCGCACTTCGATTGAAGCTGAAACCGACCGTGTAAAAGCAGAAATGGCTCTTAGCAGGGAGATGTTTATTCTTGAAAACGTTCCTCCTGAAATTCAGATTGCTGGCAGCAAAGAAGTTTCTGCGTACGTGCAAAAATACTTTGTTGAAAATGCCGCATCAAAAAAAGGTGACGGTGGTGAACTTAGCGTTATATGGGGAAGCACCGACAGCACGCTTTCTCAACCTGTAAAGGATGATGAATGGAAGCCTGTCATACAAAACGTTTCCACCCAAACTCAGGATCCCGTGTCACAAAAAACAACTGACACCAAGGCTGCGGCAGAAGAAGAAAAAGTCGGCCTTAGTGACGATGAAATAAAGGCTCTTGAAGAGCTTGGCATGTCACTTGATGATATCCAAGCCATGGCCGGAAATTCACCTGTGAAAGTTGAAAGCGAAAGCAAACCCAAAGAAAAGATTGCGCCGCTTCCTAAACCCCAGGATTCAATGACTGCAAACGTGGTAATTGATAAGATCCAGGTGGAAAGAAGCATCATCATGGGCAACCTGTCAGAAGTGGACGTATCACTAAGCATGCAAGTCATCCGCGGAGACGAAAGGCGAAAGGTGAATAAACGGTTCCTGTCAATCAAACCTGGTTACATGTTCGAAGTAGACGGCGCGAGATTTGAAATGTCAGCTTTAAACAGACAACAAGTGGTTTTTGAAAACCTCGACACCGGCGTTTCTGCAAGGGGTTTAATCCACTAACAACCAAAACTAAAAAGCCCGCCTAGCGGGCTTTTTTACTTCTCTTCAAAAAGTTTTGTTTTGTTGGGTTTTTTGAAGTCAAAATAAACTATAATGCTCTTTATCGAGAGGGAATTCGACGGGAATAAAAATGGATCATGGATTAACAAAAAAGAATGATGGGTTTCGAAGTGTAGCTGATATACCAAAACAGTATGTTAGACACAAAGGGTTGACCGATTTCATTAACCGCACCGTCGGAAGTGATCGCCTAAAAAACCAAATATTTGCCATTGTTGATACTGACAGAAACCAAAGCAAAGTTTACCTTATGTACACCAACAAAGGTGAAACTTCTGAGGCTGTCACGCGATGCATAAGAACTGTTGCACACGAGTACAACAGTAACAGGAAAGCATGGAATTTCCCCCTGCACGCCGGTATCATCAAAGAGGAAATGCTTCTTCAGACATTAATAACCGAGCTGGACAAAAAAAATAAACTTCCAGCAAAAAGCAGAGTTATTGACGAAAAAGCTGAGCAAAAAGTTTCGAATGCCGAAAAACTTCTCGCAATGTGTATGCGCTTTAAAGCCTCTGACTTTCACATTGAATCTGACGGCGTTCGTGCGCATTACAGAATGCGTGTAAACAAAGAGCTTGCTGACATAGACTCAGCCTCTCACGATGAAGCCGTTAACCTCGCAAACATTTTCTTTGCGAAATTCATCCAAGGTGATGAGCATTCCGACAAAGGTAGCGGTAAGGGGATTTATCAGTCTAACAACATTCTTGATGGCGACTTTTCGCGAACCATGTTCGATGACAAGTTTGGTGAAATCAAGATGAAGGCCCGTCTCGTAAACATCGGTCAGAACCACGGTGAAAGGTTCACCCTTGTAATGAGGCTAATCGACAAGAGTAAAGCATCAAAACCCGTACCTTATCGGAAAATGAACTTTTCCGAGTATGCTTGCGAAAAACTTAAGGTTTTACAAACTGCATCGCGCGGCATGGTGCTTATCGGCGGGGTTACCGGCTCCGGTAAATCAACAACCATGCAAAACATGATAATGCAAGAGCAGGAAAGGTTCGCCAACTCCAGAAAGATATACTCACTTGAACAACCTATTGAACAAGTCATGGATCGAGTCGTGCAAATCAATGCCAGCGACAGTTACGGTAGCGGTAAAAACGAGCAAGTGCACTCAAGTCAGGACTTTGGGTTCGAGAACATCAACCGGGCCCTTATGCGTGGAGACCCGGATACAATCGCTTACGGTGAAATTCGTGACAAAGTAACGGCCGAAGCCGCAATTAAAGGTGCAGAATCCGGACACCTTGTATACGGAACAATGCACATACAGAGAGCGATTGGTGCTTTCTCTCGATTTGAATCTTTCGGGGTGCCGGTGGAAAAACTGTGCAACAAAGGCTTGATTAAAATGATCATGCTCCAGCACCTCATCCCAAAACTATGCCCACACTGTTCCACACCGTATAGCGTCGGCGATGAAATACCGGAACAGTTCGGTGAAATGTTTGCAATTAAAACTTTCAAGAATGCGGAAGGCAAAAGCCTTCCCCTTGAAAAAGTTCTTGAGTTCCGGAAAACAATGACACCACGAGATTCTTTGATACGCCGGCTTCAAAAAGAGCAGATGATAAATTCAAAGGATGCGCTTGGGCTTTTCAGAAAAATTGAGATCCTCAATCAGGAAAATGACAATGGGGGACTTAAAAGACGCATCGAAAAACTTGTTATGGCCAGCTCAATAAGAAATGAGGATGCAAACATCAGATTTCGCGGTGATGGCTGCGACAAGTGCTTAAATGGCACAACAGGCGTCGTGCCGGCAGTGGAAATAATCCTCCCGGACGAAACCTTCCTGGAACTCATCGCCACAGGAAAAACAAACAAGGCAGATAATCACTGGAAAGCAAAGCTGGATGGACGCAGTGCCTGTCGTGACACGTATGATAAAATTCTATCAGGAATGGTTGATCCTCGTTCTGTAGAAGAAGAGCTTGATGAAAGGATAGAGGTTTAATATGGACATTCAAAGCTTATTTGTCGATCTCGTCGATAAAGCAAAAGAAATCTCTGGCTCTTTGGCCAGGTCTGAAATAAAAGGCAAGCACCCTGTCAGGGTTCGCTTCTATACACTTCTGATGGACTATCTTAATGGTCCCGGTTCGCCGGCAGCAGGTGACTTTTTCATGTGGTACATCGAAAGGCTCGATGAACGTAAAAGAATGTCTCCACAGTGGATGCAGGCAATTTACAAAGTCACCAAAAAAGAAAATGAATCTGGGTTTCGCAATTTCTTGATTGATTGTCACAACCGATTTCAGTCAAACCCCGATTTTACAGAGGCGATCAAACCGTGGATACCTGATGACGAGTTTCGAATCCTTTCAAGTAGCACGTCTTCAGATATTACCGGCGTAATCAAGATTGCAATTCAGATCTGTCAAGAAAAAGACGAAGTGGAAAAGCAGATAAAAGGAGCTATCTTCGCGGCTTTACCGACCTTCATGATCGGGTTGCTTATGCACTATGTTATTTTCAATTTCGTTTACAGTTCAGCTGTAACACCTGGCTTCATGGACGTCAAAACATGGTCAGAGCTCACGTTGGTTGAAAAAAACTACGCCGCATACACATGGATAATGGAGAACTGGCTGTTGTGCGGCGTAGGGCTTATTGGTGTGTTTATGTTTTTTAAATGGAGCGTTAAAAACTGGCACAACAAACTCGTTTTCATCAGGGAGCATTATTTCGACTACCTACCGCCTTACTCACTGGCAAAGACAAACGAGCAATACAACACCCTGCTCATATTAAGCAGCTTTATGCGAAGTGGAAAAAGCTTTAACGAGAGCTTGCTTGAGGTGAGTGATGGCGCTTGTAAATACGTAAAGATGCAAGTTGCCAAAATTTTGAACAATGACACCGAGCAAGCCTCGGTTGCATTGAACATATTCTATCTCGGGACATTTGGTAGCGACATTCGTGATCGCTCTAAATATATGCCTTTGGAAAATGCCATTGAAACGCTTTTGCCAAGAATGCAGAAAGAAAAGAACGAGAAGTTCCAGCGAATTGTCAACTTGTCGATGCTGCTTACGCTGAAGCCTTTAATTATAGGTTCGTTAGTGTTCAGTATCGTACCGGTTCTGATGTCTCTTATGAGCAACCTACCAGACGTTTAAAACAAAACCCAATTTGAATAATTCTCAAAAAGCCTCTTATCGAGGCTTTTTTATTATCTGATGAAAATCGGGGGCGGCAGCCAACACAAATCATAATTAACGATAAGAGTGTGTCTTGTATGAGTACCCACTTTGAAATACCAGCTCAGAACGAGCAGGAGTGGGCACACCAATAAATTTAGGTGTGCACGTCTCATTGGGCAGCTTTCACACAAAACCTCTCACAGGCGTTCTCAGGGCGTAAAAAAGCCCGCTAAATAGCGGGCCTATCGTTACCGTAACAGCCTAATCATCTTGCAGCGCGCTCTTAGTGGCATCAAGAGACGTTTTAACTGCTTTCAGCTGCCGCAGTCTATCCTTTTGCTTTAAAATAGTCATACGGAGGTTCTGCTGGAGTGATAGCTGCCGTTGCATCTCCAGCATTTTACCATTATCAGATGCCGAACGTATCACCCTCAAATGCTCAGGAGCCTTGCTTTTTTCTATCATGTAATTCATAGCATCAAGAGGCCCCATAACCAAACCTTCTTTATTGATAGGCTCTCGTTGCTCAGCCAAAAACAACATTGCATCTGTACTCACACTCAATGCAGCAATCATTTGCTTATAAGCAGAAACGAAACGCACCTTTCTCGGGCTATTGATTTCATTCGCTGTCGGGGGAGCAAGGTAAAGCGTGCCCGTCAGATTCTTCACATACTGATAAGCAGCTAAAGACTCTACAGGAGAATACGTGTAAAGCGTCTGGTAGACACCATTACTATTCCCTTCACCGACATACCCGGATGGGTACATGAAAACCCCTGCGTCAAGATCTGCATTGGGGGTCATTGCCACCTGGTCACAAAGACCATTGTTTAGATCAGTTTCAGAACAAAAGATATCATAGTGACGATCAATGTTCTGCTTTGCTTTTGAGCTTATACTACTTACAGCTTGTATGTTTGTGGTTATTTTCTGCGAGCGACGATTAGTCTTCTCCTTTGCTTTCCTGACAACCTTCTGGCTGGTCATGGCCTGCTGCATCTTACCGGCACTACACATCTCTTTCACAAACTTGTAGGAAGGCGACTCAGAATTTATCTGTCTTACTTCCCCTGGCTTCGGCTGCATCATCGACGGATCACCCGGGAAAAGCATATTATCCAGTTCTTCTTTCTTGGCGGCCAAATCCATTTCGTAAGCCATCATCAGTTCGGCATACTGCCTCTCTATTTCGAATTTGTTGTTGTCGTAAGCTTGCGAAGTCTCAATCATGCTTTGAAGTATAGAGCTGAATGAGGAAGAAATAGCTTGAGCCTGCATCTCGGTAGCCATGCTAACTGCCGTTTTGACAACCTGATTCATACCTATATCAAAAGCATTCTCTGCTGTTTGTATTGGAAGCATTGCTGCCGGCATGAAACTTGTTACTGGAAGTGGCGCAAGAGTGGGACAGTTTGCATAGGTTACCACCGCATTTGCTGATCCAGCAGTCAAAGTTCCGGCCATCAGTAAAATAGAAGAAAGTATTTTTTTCATTACTTACCTCTTCTCAGTCTTTCCATTAAACGAATCATCTCCGCACTGTTGGCCATTTGCGCAACTGAAATAGCCTCAAGGGTAATCAGCTGTTCATTCATCAGTACCTCTTTCATAAGCATTTCATTACCAAGAAGCAAAGAGTCATTAACCTTTTCAAGCGCATCATTGTCAGAAGGATTTGCAATAAAGTCGTTTCCAGCATTGCCCGACGCACCATTTTGGTCCCCCGTTTGCAAGTTGGCTGCCTGTTGATTAACTCTGTCCTGAAGAATATCCAACGGGCCCGCACCTAAAACAGATTCTTTGTTGTCAGGAGAGTCGGCAGCTATTTCAAATTTCGTCGCATCATCGAACTCGCCATCCAGAATCATCTTACGCATTTCCTCACCAACACGCTGAGACATGGATTCAGAAAGGACTAGGCGAACCATGCTCAACGAGGCTACCCGGCTAAGGTGACGACTTTGGTACTCCGCGTTCTGTACTTTTCTACGATCCGTAGGGGATAGAGCCGGAACAATGTCGTCAGCAACCAAGTTGTCAATAAAGCTCAGAGCTGACATCACCTGATTAGCGTTTCTGTAGGTGTGTTGTATCGGCACTACGCGCTGGTTGGGATCTTCATTTAATGGTACGCGATTAAGCGATTGGTTTAAAAGATCCTGTTTTACGTCATCAGGAAGGTCGTCGATAAAGCCTGACGCAGAAGATTCTGAAGGTGAGTTAAAGTTTGATGCCGATACGTCACCGCCAGGAACTATGTTTCCGATAAGAATGTCTTCCTGATAATCTTCAGCTGAGGTGCCTCCGCACAAGCCATTTTTAAATTCAGCAGGGGTACATGACAATTGCTGTTGCTTTACCATTCTGGCACCTACAGCACCAGCGCTATCTGTAATCTCAAGCGCTCTCCCAGTATCTTTATTGGCAATGGTTGCCGCGGCCACCCTCGCCTCTTTTGAAGCCTGCATCTCTTTAAGCATACGTTTTTGAACGGAACACTGCTTGAACAGTGCCTGAAGCTTTTTCCCGGGGAAAACACGCTTAGCGATGGCACACTTACCCTCTTCATTGACATCCTCTTCAGAACAAACACCCTGAGAAGCAGGTAGTTGAACAAGCACCTTGCCGTTCTCATCATCTTTATCGACAGTTTCCTGAAGAATAAGCACTATCTCCGGAACCGAGAGCTCACTGTTTTCGTCAAGCGTTTCCAGAATTAATTCAAACTCTTCCTTTGTGTCATCAGGGCTAACCACTGTTGCTGACGCCCGGTATGCCAGCTCTGTCATGTGTTGCTTATGTGACATCTCACGATCGCTCATAGCCTTCGCTTTCTTTAAGTCCTGATTGAGTCGAATCTGAGACATTTCGGCATTGGTTGCAATAATTTGCTGGGCTGAACTGGCGAGAGATGAAGCATTGGCGTTAGCCATGTTCATTATCGCCTCTGCCACCTCATTTGTGCTGGTTGTTATATCCTGAGTGAACTGAATAAGCTCCTGATCAGCATTTGAGCCGGCAATGGTTGAGGCTTCCGCGGTTGTCTTGCAGGGCACAATGGGTGGACACGTGGCCGCAGCGCCCGCCGAATAAAGTAATGCTGCGGGTAATAAAACCCTGAAACCTAAAATTTTCGATAAAGACATTGTTGCTCCTACTGCTCCCTGCCAAGCGTACTGACTATACTAACACAATCTTATCGTTAAGATTCACCGACGATAGAAGAAAGCGCAGAGGAAGACGCTTTGTCAAGCGCGGCAAAGTTGGCATATATAACAGGTAGCAACCTTGACAAGAGAGACTTTGGATCTTCCATATAAGCTTTTAGCTCACTACGGTTTTTTATCATTTTCCCATTAAAGTCATGAACCACGTTAGCGATCATTTCTGCGCAGAGAGACATGCTGCTTATCTCAAACTCATTAGCAAACCCCTTCTGAGTTTTTCGCATTTTACCCACAACATAATCAAAAACTTCGACCATGTAACCTGAAGCAATACTGTTTAATCTGGCCATACCAGCCTCATCAACCAAGCCACTGGTGTACAAGTTTGCATGAAATGTCCATATGGGCATGAACATTTCCGACAGTGAGCCGGCAATGAAACCCATGCTGTATTGTCTTATCTGGCGAGACTCCAGTTCACTTAAAGGGCCTTCATTAACCGAAGCTTGAGACGCCAAGTTTTGATACTTCTGCAAAAAATCAGCATGTTTAACAAAGAGGTCACGAAGGTCGTCTTTAATCAGTTCCAATGATGGAGAATTGTAAAGTACGACATTATTTCTCATTGCTGTGGAAAGAAGAACTAAAAGCTTGTCATAAATCAACCCTGTACTAACAAGCTTATCTGATTCGTCAAGCAGGTCCTCGTACACATCACCGGCGGTAGCAACTACTTTGGCGAACATTTCGTCGAGAGATAGGTTTTCAACCCCTTCTGTACGCTTGTTGATTTCCATAGCCTCAAGAAGAGGAACCAACATGGCCGCAACTTTGTGAGCATTAACCAACTGGTTAACATATTTGGTTTGTGCTGTATCCATACTTACATAACCCTGTTTGTGTCGCCGCCACTAGGCGGACGAGGTATAGCGGTACCCTTGCCGACCGAATCAGGAACCAGCTTGTCCCACTTGCTTGTGTCATCCCAGGTTTGAAGCGGAATATAATTGGCGTGTGTAGACCAAAGGTCAAAATCGAAAGCATTTATCCCTTCACCAACCTGAGGAATTATCGTACGGAAGCCGTAAGAATCCTCCGCAAGGTAATGAGACCATGCACCCGACACCTCAATGAAAGCACTGGTTCGTCCCTGTTGCGTCACAACATACCAAAGATCACGATCAACTTTTTTCACCCACAATAACTCAGCGGAAGCAAGCACCCCGTATGTCCAACTGCGCTGAATCAAACCAAGCATAACCGTTTTAACGTAAGCATGCGTCAACAGTGTATCTTGGATCAACTTCTCCCCTTTTTCGAACATATCCTTCTCAGAATCCAGTTCCTCAAAAGAGGAAAGCAAAGGATCGTAAGGGTCGTCAAACTTGCTTTCATCAAAGTATGGAAGCTCAAAAGCTGACTTGTGCATATCGATGATGTGATTGACTTCTTTTTCAATCTCTTCACGCAGCGCCGATTCGATCGCAAGGTCTGCTTTCGACTTCTCGCTTTCGTGATAATTACAGATCTTCCTGTTTATCAGGCGTGACATCTTAACTTTACCAAAAATATGTGGAATGATGACAGCAAGCAGGCACCGGTAGTTAAAATCGAGGTCATCAAGCCCCTTCCATAGAGGGCCGAGATTCTCTTTTAATGCAAGATAAGCTCTCTCACGATCAAGCGTAAATTCCTGCCTCTCTCTTACCGTAAGAAGCTTTCTTCGCTTTTTATTTTTCACTTCGTTGAAAAGATTTTTATCTTTCATCCATCCGTAAGGTAAAGCAGAAAGAGCATACCAACCTTTTTCCAGGCTAACCTCTTTCACCATGTCGCCCATTATGTTTACGACAGGTTTGATATATGGCCAGATATCAGCCTGAGACTTGGCATAACGATACAAAGCGGAGCCGCCACCTTTTTCGCTCGGCCTTTTAATCGCACCAAGCGGACGACGAAACTCTTTTATCAACATAAACAGCATCGTAACGATAAGGTAAGGTGACATCAGCCAAAGGCCGTAGTTAGAAATCGCAATCCTTTTTGCGTTACCTTTTGATGTCTCAGTGTAGTAAGCCAGGAAATCCTTAGAATGATAAGCAAGATCTGAAGACATTGCTGGGACCATTTCTGTCACATCAGGTTTCCACAAGAACAGAAATTTAAGTATCAAGTCCGGAACAAAACTCATGCCGAGATAAAAATATCGCATGGAGTAATACCAGATATAAGGGGAATAGTATTGAAACGCAAAAGCTATCACCAGCACGGCTATGCCGCCGATAACAAGAGTCTCCATGCCTTCCTGACGTTTAGCTTCAATTGAGCGGGAATCAGCCATAACTCAAATCATCCATGATAAAAACACATCCGATAGTATCACAGTAAGACGTCTCTTAATAAAAAAAAGGGCAAAATGCCCTTTTTTTGTTTTATTGACAAACTTGCCTGAAAGCACCGCCCCTACAATAACCACCGTGATATTCAGTTATGGCATTGTAGTTGTAAGTCTCTCCCACATTCGAGCATGACCCGGTTTTAGCTTGCCCAGCAGAGTAGTTATACCCTTCATTTTTAAGCTCTATAAATATAGCGCCAGGACAGTTCGTGTAATACTGTGAAGTTTGATGCAGCCGTGTGGCTGATGACCAATTTCCAGTCGTTGGCTCTGGCTCAGGTTCAGGCTCAGGTTCACTTTCTTCGACACAAATCTCGAAGTAGTCCTCACTCCATTCATAGAAAATATCGGACTGACCATCACTATCTTTTCTGTCGCCACGATAGTAACCATCAGTCGAGCCTTCCTCTTCATACCCCTCACCATTTCTTCCCCAGCGTTCGTCCGAGAAATAAATGGTCCGACCGTTGTACACCCACCGCCTTTCTTTGCCACCGGTAAACTCACGGCCGTAATCATTAGACTCTTGTTCGTAAAAGTAAACATAATTGTCATCGTCGTACTTACAGGCAGATTCAATTTCTTTTGTCCCCGTTGCAGTTCGACTTGAAGTTTGAGTTTGTGTTTCCGTCTCAGCTTCCGTTCTCACAAGCGTTTTTGAACCATCATTCCAGACATTGGAAATTGTACGTGTTCTTCGATAATCAATTTCGCACGTAACATTTTGAGAAAAACGCTCACCGTCTGGTACAGTTTCCGCAAGCGGTGCATAAGAGCAATCACGATCAGTTTCAGACCATGCCGTCCAGTTTGAGGTTTCGGTTCTTACAACATACTTACATGTTCCAGAAACAGAAACTCTGCCGTCAGAACATGATGCTGTTGCAGAACCTGAAATGCTTCCAGGGAATGTATAAGTCGGGTTGCTGCCATGGGATATTGATTTTGAATTGTTGTGAGTCATCGCACTAACATCTGCACGACAAGCTCCACCCCAACTTACAGTCGTCGCAGAACAGTCCATATTGCAAGACCCCGAAGACAGTGAAACCTGCCCATCGTTACATGAATAAGATGTACTCCCCGTGGTGCGATATGTCGCACTTTCCAACACCCCGGTTCGCCCACTTTTCACAGATGCAAGATTTGCTCGGCAGATATCATTTTTGTTGGTACCATCCTTCGCGGTGCCGCTGCCCCAGAACTGATCTCCCTTACAATCAAGCAAACACTGACCACTAACCTGCTTCCACTCACCTGTCACACCGTCACATTCAAACACTGAGTTGCCGGTATTGGACAAACTACTTGAAAGGGTAACTCTTTGCTCATGCGTGTAAACGCCAGACGGAATGATCTGGGCGCAATTATTCCCGCCACGCGCATCTTTCCAACCAACAGAGACGTTGCCAGGGCAGCTCTTGTAACAAACGGCGTCACCCATAACACTTCTTTCGCCGTTATTACACAGGAACTCAACCGTACCATTCACGCTTGTGTTTGCGAAGTTTATACGGCGGACTTCACCTGACAAGCGCGACGGCGCAGATACCGTACAGCTATTTCCTGATGTTGCGCCAACCCCCTGAAAAGTAAAGTTGCCGGCAGGACAGTCTTCACAGACTTCAGGACCTGGCTCGACAATTTTCTCACAAAGGTTTTCATAATAAACACCATCAAGCTCTAACTTAGGAACCTCTGCATCAGCAGATACCTGATCGCCATAACAGTCGCCACACAATTCAGAGCCTTCACCGTAGTAACCACTACACTGCGCTGTTACATAAAACTGCGTATTCGAGTTGCTACCACTTCTCTGCATCGTATCGATGCTATCAAGCGTTGCGAACTCATATTTTCCACAAAGATCGGACAAAACCTGCGCATTTGAAGGCGCAAGATCGTATTCCATCGTTTGCGGATTAAGGCTACCTGCCATAAACCCTGTAACTACACCTGTGTCACACGACGTTTTCCTGAGTGACGTATTGTTTGTACCTTTAGTGGCACACTCTTCTGTCAATGGCTCAGCGTCCCCTTGTGTGTAACCACTACATTGCGCATTTACTGTGTAAAACTGAAATGAACCCGTTTCATCTTCAAGACGGGGAGGGCTCTCAAAGGAGTCTACAACTTCAAAACCTAGCGGGCCGCAAACCTCACTTTGGACTTTAGCGTTTGAAACGCTTGCTCCACGGACCACCTTCAACAAGCCTGAACGAACCTTAGCGGAAGAACAGCTCAGCGCTTCTGTAATTACCGGGTTCCCAAGAGCAGGGGAAGCGCTACAATCGGACTGTTTTCCCTCACACACCATAACTGCGGTGTAATCATCAATAACAAAAGGATAAGTTCGTCCTGTAAACAGGTTCTCCGTGACACCCGTATAGCCACGACTGGTACAAAACTGCATAATCTCATCGTAACCTGGCGGAGTGGAATACTCACCATCTCTCTCGTTATAAACAGGGTTAACCCAACCAACTTCAAGTCCCTGATCACAACGCAGCCCGGTTTGCTTAACCATGAAGTTAACGTCGTAAAGATATCCGGCACCATGCGGGGTCGGACCGATAATGGACAAGTCAACACTCGTGTCATACCCCTTTACTTCATTGGCCCTTTTGATGGCCGCTGCTTTTACCTGGCCGGGGTTGGTCCGACTGTCGTATTTTGTGAAAAATATTAACTCAACAGGCTTACTTTCTGTTCTTGTGTTCTGAGTTGTAACAGAGGCACTTTTTTCTTTTATCGGAGACACGCCACAAGAAAGTTTGCTTGCCTGAAGAGAGCCTGACTGACACGTGTAAACGACAGAACCTGATTTATCTTTGCTTGTTACGGTGATTTCAGAGCCATCTGTAAGGGGGAGCATGACTGCGTCGTGGGAACACATGTTTTCGCCGACAACCCATGAAGAGGGTGGTATGTCGCACGATGACTCGACAACTGTATCACAACTGCTTTTTCCAATATTTAAAAAACCCTGACTACAAGAAGCAGCGGTTTTCCCTTTAAACAAAGAGTTTGACACACTGTCCACTATAACCGTGTCACCGTCAGAAACAGCTGGTATTTCGAATGAACATTGATTGAAATTGTGCTCAGTGGCTGCACAGTCACCCTGCTCTAGTGCGTAAGTCCCCGAACTTACGAAAAGCAAAGTCGCCATTGTGATAAGACGAAACATGCCGTAATCCCCGATAGTAAATATCGATCATATTATCACAATCGAACGCAAAACTATTCAGGTTGACAAATTTTTATAGATTTGATGTTTTTGCCCATAAGGAAAAGGATTATCTTGTTTTCTACTGCCGCTGATATATCTCTCCCTCTTGCCTGGGCAAACTCACCGGTGGACTCGAACTGTGAAACGAAAATATCGTGACTTGATTGCTTGATGAGGTCAGATAGCCATTTTTTTGAAAAGCGGGGACCGATTTTTTTTTGCAAAGCATCGTAAAGGGGGTGAAGCACTTCCACTCTCGGAGATTTGCCTTGATTGACGGATATCATTTCACAGTGAAAAGAAAAGGTTCCCCTTTTGAACAGGTTTCCCGAAAACACATCATCCAACTTGGAAAGCAGTAATATTTCAAACGTACGGTGCAACATCCGCGGTTTGCCATCCTTAGGCTGAACGCTCACCGCCGCTTGCCAGGTATCACAAACGACGCCTGCCACTTTGTCAGCCGGCACAGTTTCTCTCAGAATCGACTCAAGATAGATTGGCATCCGCACAGATACAGCACCACGCCTTGGACATGGTCTGTATTTAAAGGGCAAAAGCTTTCTTTTGTTGCCTATCTCGCTAAGGTGTTTACCAACAGTGATCATCAACAAATCCCCTTCCAAAGTGCTCTTTGTGACTTGCTGAAAGACCCTGAGTCACCAGAAACAGATTCTGCAAGTAACGAGAACACCTTACACTCTTCAAGCTTTTTCAGCCTGTCACCTAAACAGTGAAAAAATACTGCCCAAACAATGGTGGAACTAAGTTGGTCATTCTCAATGTTTAGCTGTTGGATTTTTTTGTAAAGATTCAATGATTCAGCTTTTCTTTTCGGCTCAACACCATCTTCGTAAGCGATGTTTCTAGCTTTGTTTACTTGGGATGCAATCAGAACAGAAAGAGAAATATCATCTTCATTGAAAGCGACTGAACGGGAAGCGCAGCTTTTCCAGTGCTTGCGCCAAAAATCAACAATGTTTTCTTGGGTTTTATCGCTTGGCTGGCTACCATTAGAAAAACAAAGCATGGCCCATTTCATTTCCGAAGCCTCATCCAGCCTCTCATCTCCCCTGCACAAGCTAACGCAAACTTTAACACCTCTACCTGCAAGTTCGATAAGACTTAACCAGTGTGCCTCGCAAGAAGGCATCTGTAAAACCATTGCCGGTGTGTCGTTCTCACTGTCTAAAAACAATTGATCAAAAGTAACCACTGAAAATCTGTCTGGCATTTGAGATAAACCATCCCAATACGATTTGGTGGCAACAACAATTCTCACCTTCTCACTTCCGAGTGAGGAAAAAAAACTGTTCATTTCGTGGTTTTGAGATTTTTTCGAATCCGAAGAACCGATGGTGAACGGCAACGCTTTTGAATCACCATAGTGGAGGCGACTTTGATGCGGAACACCTTTCATATACAGCTTTACATCACTCGACGAGTTTAAGTACCCGAAAAAAGATGTGTTAACAGTGACACTGTTGGACATTTTCTGCACAGAAAAAACGTTATGCCTTATTGATATCAATGTGTGTATAAAATGATCCTGAAGGTGATATGAAGAGAGCGTTCTCTTTTCACCCGAAGCCCACACTATTTGTCCATTGTGAACAACGTAATGCTTCCCCTCTTCGTAATCATTGAGTTCAGAATAAGCGGACCAAAAGCGATAGACAAAAAGCTTTGACTTGTCGTTATCAGACATAATATTGCAATCAATTATGTGCTCGTAAAAGCCCTCGAAACAACCTCTTTCAGCAGCACTCCATTTCTCAGCGAGTGCATAGAATGCCTGAAGTATTTTGCGCTCTTGCTTATCGTCTTCACCTGATACAGCCAGAGGCAGCGATTGCCCCTGCACTCTTCCGTCAAACAGTGAATCTGCATCCCAAACGAAAACAGGGAGAGAGAAAACCGGGTTTATCGAATTAATCGGAGAGAACAATTGGTGATGATAAAAAGCTGAAAACTCTGAAATAGTGGACAAAACCACAGAGTTGGAAGATATGACACCTTTTTTTTCTGACACAATAGATTTAAGGTGAACCGGTGTTTTACCTCCCACCTCAATAAGGGACGAGAGTAAAGCGAACGCCTGATCACCTCTTCCATCTGAAGGAATCAGACAGATTGAGGCATTTTCCTGCAAGCAAAGTTCAGAAACAAAATCTTCGACACTGCCGGAGGTTTTCATTTCCGCATTCTCAATTGAGCTATGCAGTTTTCTTTTCCAAAAAGGTAGCAACCCCAAACTCCTTACTTAGCACCTGCACGACAAGCCAGGTATTTCGAAAAATCCGTTTTCTTAAAATCATCCGAGTTTACGCAGCGATAAATTGGCTGCATTTCACTACGACTTGAAGCTTTGCTGTACTCTTCCCAAAACCTATGAAAACCTGATGATTTTGAAGATACGCAGTCATCCACCTCAGGGCCTATGTCACGAAAACATTCTGAAACCCACTGAGATCTAAGCTCTGATATTTTAAGTTTCCAGTCTAACCATTTTGGCTCAGGATGATTGTTGTAAAGCTTCCCCATATCTTCGGCACAAACAAGGAGGTAATAAAGTCCTCGTTCCTGTAAAAGATTCACCGTTTGGGAGCAAAGTGAAATAACCTTCTTTCCTGAGGGCGTAGCAGAAATGCTTTTCACATAAGAGTAGCGTTTGGCACTTCTAACCATACAAGACACCCTACTGGCACCTGATGGCTCATGCTGACACACCACTTTTGCAGCATCTCTAAATGGCGCTGGATCCACTATCGACGCATAAGAGTTATGCGTAAATAGGGATGCGGCCAACAAGCAGGCCGCAACCGTACGGTTCATGATCTGGCTTACATTTGTCCAGGACGATTAAAGCCGTGGTGACCAGGTTGATTTGGTTCATCGGCCGGCTTTTCATCTTTCTTTTCGTCTTCAGACGGTTTTTTTTCAGAAGATGCTTTCTGAGACTTCTTGTCGCCGTCATCGTCTGCATCTTTTTCATCACCAAGTTCTGGCAGAGTAAACTCTTCAATTTCAGGATGCTGGTGATTCAAAGACTTGAGAGCCAAACGCGTAACTTCACGAACCTTGTTTTCAGCATAAGTGATATGCTCTTTTGCAATACGTTCCTGAACGCCAAGATTACCCAGCTCATTCATTGCCGTTGCGATCTTTTCCAGCGCTGCGAGCAACTTCTTTTCATACTTTGGTTTTTTGGTAGCCATGTTAAGTCCCTTTGTTAGACTGTTTGATTCGCTTTTGAATTTCTTGAAACTTCGTCTGTACAGCATAGAGGTCGCCAGAAATGTCTGAGAGTATATTTAACAACTCATTATCCACATCTAACCCATCCTTGGATATCTGTACCCCCATTTCATCGATACTGTCATCAATACGTTCGCCAACCAAAGCAAGAATCTTGTTTCCTTGCTTCATTATCGGAGCGAGCTCTACAGAAAGCTTGCTTAACAATTGTTGCCGAACTATCGATTGGTGTCGTTCATGCTGGGTAAAAGTCTGAATATCACCAGAGTCAGAATTGCCTCTGCTGCTACTCACCTTTTCATCCGCACTACAATCTCCATTTGTCATAAGTTCAACTCCGTTTCGACTACCTTATGATGACACAATTTTTCCGAAAAAATCGTGAAAACATAATTTTTTTTACTGTCAGGAACGTATTAATCAACGAGGATTGTATGCAAAGATTCAAGTAAAGATAAGCTCTGCCTGTGCTTTTGCTCAAACTCCACTCGCCCCATCATATCTTCAGGCGCAAGCTTGTCTGCAAATTTTAACAAAACAGACTCTCTCAGCGAGTCAATCAAAAGTTCATTTAACATTTCCTGGGCATCACGCTGCCCACTTTCCACAAGCCTCATCAGTATTGAGAAGACCTTAACACGAACATCTTCCGAAAGCTTACCTTTCATCACTATTCGACAATAAGAAAGCGACGCCCTGTTCTGATAAGGCGACTCTACATCCATCAGATCTTCGTAATAATTCAGGGCCGTGTTTTCAATACCGTAGCTGGCACCCGACTCATCCGTGTGCATTTTCTCATCATGAAGCGTTGCCATAAAATACTTAGCCTTAGGCGATATTTCGATGACATTCATAAACAGGTCTTCAGCCGCTTGAGGGTTTGGATCGTAAAACTCCCCGTACATAAGACAGCGCCCTTTTTCAGCCATACCCCACGTATCTGTGGCTGAATGCATAAAGTCCAGCTCTGCCCTGGCATTGTCGGCCGAAAAGTAAGGTGAGTCTTTGTGGGTAAATAACAAGTACCTGGCGCGTGATGCAAAAACATCACGCGTCGACATGTGGGGCTCAAGCTCTTTTACCGCTGCAACAAAATCTTTTTGTTTAATGTGGTTAACCACACTTTTGAATAACCGCTCCAGATTTCTCATAGCGACACTCCCATTTTCTTTTGTATTCTTTCAATGGCACGAGCAAGTTCTGTTCGAACATACTTAGAATCGACTCGCTTACCGTCACTGTTTACGGCCCCTTTCTCGCCGGCCCACATTTCTGCAATTTCAGGGTTTTTCATCCCGTCAACGTAAGCCATAAGAAGAAACTTGTATTGCTCCGGCGTTATAAACTCTTTGTGTTTACTTGTAACATCATCCCGAACAAGAGATTTTGCAACATCCAGAATCTTACTGGCATCGAAACTCATCGCTTGTTCTTCTGATTCATCGTGAGAGCCAGAGAAGATATCGAAGCTGACAGTTTCTTCATCATTATCTGTCGTGACGCAACTGACGGCAATGGCCATGCCTTTATAGCGATTTAGAGCCACTTGCCATACCGACTCGCTTATCTTCTTGCCGATTGCCGCTTCCACTTCTTCGCGTGACGGCGTTTCAGACAAACCATTTTTGTCTACCGTCCGGAGGTATTTAATGACTGTGTACATCATGTCAGTAACGTGAACAGGGATCCGTACAACATTGTTGTCCTTGGTGTAACGGGTAACCTTTAGCCTAATCCAATATTCAGCATATGTTGTGAACCTGGCTGACGTGCCGTGAACATACATATCTGCTGCATGCATTAACCCGATAGCGGCTTCTGTTACAAGATCTTCCACTTCAAAGTTCACATTCTTACTGCCACCAACAGCATGGTAGTGGTTCATCGCAGCGCTAAGGCAAGAGCGCATGTTTGTGCTCACAAGCCTTTCTTTGCATCCCTCAGAGCTTGTATATAAAACACCAAGGTTACGCATGATTGACGCCGTGGTGGTCCAGTCACGCCCGATTTTTTCCTCAAACTCGCGGATTCTAACCAGAGAGCGAGAATTTGACTCATCGTCTTCAATGAAAGACAAGGAGAGGCTTGAGCCTTCCGGCATTGATTCAAGATGTGCCTTGCGCAGTTTTTTGATCTCACGATACTCTTTAATGAGTTCAACACAAATGTCTCGCGAGAAACCCGGATAGCTCAGGTTGTAATCATCGATGATAATGTTAGATATTTCTTCGAGAGTGTATCGACCACTGCCTGACAAGTATTCGCGAATAAGGGCGGCGGCTACGATACAGTGGTCATGGCAGTTTTCGTTATTAAGGAAGATGCGATCTTCTTTCTCGTCTTTATCAAAAACGCCGAGCAGTTTCTCTGGCGGCTTTTCCGACTCACAAATTTCAAGCAGCTTATTAAGTGCATAATTTGTGCGCATCAGATATTTGCCGATCATGCGGGTGTTGTTGGTTTTCGTTTCTGTCCATTTAGCCTGCTGCTCCGGCGTCCGGATTTGATACATTTCACTGTTCAGCTCTTCACTCAGGTAGCTGTATGAATCCACACTACGAGTTTCTTTGGCCTCACCAATTACCAGCGGTTCATCCCTGCGATACCTTTCATCAATATCGGCATCTTCATTTGAGTCGTAAAGGCTACCAAGTTCAGGTAAAAATCCTTTTTGTTTTCGCATTAAATCTTCCATGATTAACTCCGAATTAACTTAGCACACCCTGTGCATCTTTTTGTTGAATATCGCCACGAGAAAGGGCATCTGATAGTGATGTTTTTAACGTTCTGAACTCTGTCGCTTTGTACAACGCCTGGCTTAGCGCGTAAGGCATTGGTTTTTGACTGGCAAACTTGGAGTCATCGTCAACGTCGGCATACATGTCATTAATGAGCTGGGAGATTTTACTTTCCCCAAAAACATCTTCTTTTATTGCAACACTGCCATGGTAACCATTGATACAGTGGTCACAACCATTACCCACTTTAAATCCATGGGATATTTTTATTACCTCTGTAATCAGCTTTTCATCAACTTGTATTTCACTTCCTTCCGGACGCCGGCATTTTTCACACAAAGAGCGGATCACAATGCGGATTACGTGACACCCCCACTGTTGGATGAGAAATTCAACGCTCCAGTAAGAAGAGAGTTGAGAAAACAAGGATGCAACATTTCTTGTTTTAGAGATCAAAACAAGGTAGGTGCTGCTAACCAACATTCGTTCTTCTGCAAGCCGCCAGCTTTTAGCGTCAAGGCTTTCGGCCTCAAGAACTACAACGTCTTTACTCCCAATATCGTCAACCGATCTGCCTGAGCTCAGCATGGTGTTTATGGCAAGCTTTTCTATAAAATAATTTTGTAATACTTCAATGTTGTCACCCAACATAAAGCACAATCTTCCTCTTATCCGGCCGTTAACGTGAGCAATCACTTTTCCCACTGGCTCTTTCCATAAATCAAAGGGGAATGAGGTTCTTGCTGAGGCTTCACGTGTGCGAAGAGAGGATAGCCCGACCTTCTCATTGGGGAAAAGGTGGTTGCCCACTTTAACTGCGAGCACACTATCTTGTATGGTAACTTCTTCAATGCCAAACCGGGCAAGTTCTTCGAGCTTACTAGCCGCGTGAAGGATCATGACTTCCTGATGCACATCAGCAAGCACCGTGTCGTCATTGCTGTACTCGGGTTCTCCAACCAACAAACCTATCCGGTCGTCAGTCAAAACTGACGGGTTGTAATCAAGCAAGTAGAGTGTGTCATCATGTTTACAGTAAAACCCTTCATTAAGCCATATACCATCACTCTGATGACATTCGGAAGAAGGCTTTGTTGGTACACCAATAGATTCAGAGAACGCTGACACTGCTGCGTTCTTAGTTATGCCAACCTCTCGGGATACGGCAAACCAGTCTTCGGGCTTTTTGATGACAAAATCTTCTGGCCAGGAAAGGTCAGAATGAATGACTTTTGCGCGCCTGTATAGTTGGCAAAGCTGTTTTTCCAGACCAGATCCGGACAACGGTGATGTATTAGACATGGATTCCCTACCCATAAAATTCATCCTTGAATGGGATCATACTAATGGATGATTTTGAAAAAGACAACACGATTTATTGTGTTTTTTAATTTTTTTGTGCTTGCCTAAAAATAACAACATTAATGGTTTTATTGTGTAACATATTGCGACACATATTGGGTTAAAGTGTCCGCCCCATATATCACAACACCGCTTTCTGTAAGAAACATGGGACTACCAACCAGCGAAAATCTTTCACCGTTGTGTAAAAGAAAATTCATGAGAATTTCCTGGCTTCCTTCACAGTCTGATTTCAGGTTTTTAGCAAGCAGTAACCTTGTTTCCATCAGATAGTAATCATCGATGTCTTTTTTGACATCGCCAGGTGCCCCGCAAAACGCATTAAGGTTCGCACCATCAGCACGCTTTTCACCGGGACTCCTTGAAAAAGGAACATAGACAAACGTTACGCCGACGTTCTGCAACTGAAGTCTGTTTGTAAGGTGAAACTTTCTGCAATAGGGACACGTCATATCAACAAATGCCCATATTTTAATATTTCTGCTTTTTGTACTGCTCGGATATACCGGCAACATTTCCTCAAACCCCTCAAGGAGAGGCATCATCTTCAGCAGATCTTCACGTACAGAGTTGGATACCGCCATTCTTTGTAGATTAGGGGTAAAGCTAAAAACATCTGCATTACTCGTTTTAACCCAGTAGTTAGTGGAGTTGTCCATCATGTAAGTGTCACCATTCAACATGATGGAAAACCAATCTGACGTATACAAACGTGAAAGGTAAAGAGTATCAAGTGTTGTCCTCGGCATGGACAGCTTATTCAGCACCTTGTCCTCCACTCTTTTTTCCACTTCAGAGATAGGAGTCAGTTTTGTAAAAAGATACTCATCACCCTCAAGTTTTATTGGTGAAAAATCTGTCGCCGAGGCAAAAAATGACAGGCAGGAAAACATAAACAAGCACAAAAAACGAAACATTAGTTCACCTTTTTATTCAGCTGACGAATGAGACCTTGAGGGTCTTCACCTGAATAGTAAACAGCCTCATTGTTTCCACTAACATTAACCCTGACAAAAGGGACTTCAGAGTGAAATATGGAAACCTCTTCCAAAATTTCCTGCGTTGACAACATCATTACTGAAGAGGCATCCCACCACTGGCTAAACTCCAAAGCAGTGAACTCCATGCCGTGACGTCTGAATAATGAAAGGAAGTATTCCTTACTGTCAACCATATCTTCGGTTTGAGCCAATGAGAAAGCCGCCTGGCGTCTTTTGAACCCCGTTAATGGATACCGATCTTTTGAAAGCTCAAGCAGAAAGAACAGTCTTGCCTCCGCACGCCATGTCTCCCCTGAAAAAACGGGAACGCGACGAACCCTTACATCATCTCTCTGCAAATCCCAGGCAGACAGGTAAGCACTCGTTTGGTAACACGAATTACACTTGTAAGAAAAGAATAGCACAACCTCTTTCTCATCATCACTCAAGAGGGGCTCCGCTTGTGACGAGAATGAGATCAGCCATGTTGTAGCCAAAATCGCAATCTTAAAGATGCTTTTAATACGCATTCGGCGCACCATAAGAGAACATGAATGAGACCCCGTCTTCCTGGCAATCAGGCTTAAATCCCATGCAAAACTCTTTCAGTTTCATATTAGGGCAAGCAAGAATAACCGATTCCACCGTGCTGAACAAAAACTTAGGTTCGTCAAACACAGGAGTGCTCACAACCATAGTTGAACCTTTCCTTTCAGCGTTGAAACCTTTATGTTCGGCAAAAACTTTACAAGCTGCGAAATCTTTCTTTTGCTTTTCAGAAAAGTTAGGCTCATGCTTAGGAGAAGAAAAAAGGATATAGGCTGCAAAAAATATAACAGCCGACAGGGCAAGAAATACCGTTGAAACAACCAGCCTGTCTCCAGAAAGAATCTGAGATTTATTGAGTAACATCTTCGCCTCCCTGCTCAACGCCAATGGCAACATCAGACTCCTGTCTGACCTTCACACGCTCGCTCACACTTCCATCAGAAGCCACCTTCTGCTCATAATAAGACGAGCCTTCATCACTACGTTCCTGCAAGGAAAAATACCACCCTTTTGAGGGGGAGAACTTCACTGCGGCTATACGCATTTCCGAACTTGAAGATGATCCCCTCAACGCGTCAATTGGCATAAGCACATCTTTCGTGTAATAGTTCTGGTTGACCATTTTTTTATCCTGATCAAACCAGACGTACTTAAACAGCATTGCACCCGTAAGCGCTATGCTCGACGCGAAAAGCAACATCAAACTGACATAGAAAAAAGCGTAACGCTCAACAAAGAGTGGTGACATTTTCCTCCGTGGCTTATCTTTTAGTGGGATGACAACATCCCCATCTTCGGCCGGCATGGGCGAGATGGCCGTTTCCAGTGAACCGTTTTTAAGCTCAATAAAGGCCCATTGTGATTTCGCCAACTCAATCCAAACAGACTGAACCTTTCTGTCCTTAAACTCTTCAAGAACACGCTCCACATAAGAACCGCCATCTCCGCCCTGCTGTACCTCGCACATGTAGCCAGGCTCAACATGGGGATGATTTGTTATCTTAATGATGCGATAGGTCAGATCGGATTTGCCACGCTCAGCATCCCGAACCACGCTAAACACGTCATTCATAAGAGATTCACGGACCGCCTTCTCAGTTCCTTCACGATAATCAAAATGAATCCATTTCGGAACAAACTCTTTGAATTTGACGTTCTGCCCAAAGAATCCAGCACCCTCATCAATAGAATCGACTTCGCGAGCAACTTCAGCGCCTTCTTTTTTCAGATCCGCTGCGGCATCAAAGACATCCTTTTTTCCAAAAGGATTGAATTTACTGAGGTTCATCTGCAACCCCCTTGTCAGGCGCTGAGTACATCTGGATAGTAGGACGAATCATGATAAACATGGCAGACTTGCTCATCACGCGGCTAATGTAACCTCTGTCAAAATCAAACAAGTTTACATCATTACGATCCTCTGCAACGGTATCAAAAATAACACCCCCGAGAAGACGTGTCTCACCGACCTTCATCCTTACCATCGTAGGAAAGGTTTCTTCCTGAATTTCCGGCCGGTAAAACTCAACACCCGTTGACGATGTCAACTTTTGGTTGCCGACAAAACTTTTCAGGTTAACATCCAAATCAATGATCATTTCCTGAGAAGATGCATCATAATACGGAGTAAATTTAACTTTTACACCGATTTCTTCATTTTCAGTTTTTGTGTTTTGCGTTGCAACGGGTGAAAGATTGCCAACCAATGTTGTGCTTTCATCTGCAATGACGGGCACCTTTCTCTGAGAGGCAATCACAGTTTCTTTCCCGGTGATGGTTTCAATAAAAGCTGACTGTTTCGCTTGAGTGTTGCCATACTGGTTCATCCAGTCCAGCGCCATAGACACGCTGACATTATTATTAAAGGCTCCGACCTGAAACTTGTCTTCGTTTATCCAGGTAAAGCTGCGGATATCATCAATGCTTGAACCTGCATATCGACTTCTGTAGTTGAATTCAGGCTCATCACTATCACTATCACTATCATTGTTGCTACCAGTGTTGTTATTGTTGTTGTTATTGTTGTTGTTATTGTTGTTTGAGGAACCGGTTCCCGTTGAGCCAGTATTACCTGCAAGCGACGCAAGCAGCCGATCAATGTAACCGCCGGCATAGGCAGCTTCAACGTTGCCCAGAACAAGATCGAGTGAAGACCAATCAAAACCATCTGTTAGTGTCTCCTGAAGTGACACGTTGAAAATGGTGATTTGGAATTTTACGCCCGCATAGTTTTCATAAAAACGAGACATAAAGTTGCGTATATCTCTGTTTTCACGGTATGACGCCTCGTAAACAACAGAGCCGGCAAGTGTGTTAGTCTTTATGTTTTCAGCACCTAACGCTTCAATGTTTTCAGCGACGGACTCAAGCACATTGTCAACCTGCGGGAGTGAAATCATATACTTTGACGAGTTGGACACTTTCAACATGCTTCCGCCAACATGTTCGAACGAAATGTCGTGAATTGATGAAACCATTTCAAGAAGCTGGCCAATCGAACCGTTAAACTTCTTTATTGAAAACGGCAAGTCGCCCAAACCAGACGATTCCCCTTTTTCAGATTTAGAATCTTTGAAAGCAAGCGAAACCCCGTAAGGGTAAAGTGCACCTGATAGTGTTTTTAACGTTGACCCTGGCAGCAATGTCATACCTACAATTTTTTGATTGTAAATATCCCCCGGGATGTCGTAAAGCTGCTTTACAAAAAGCGTGTCCTCACGCTGAAGAAACGTTATTGCAGGGTCTGTTTCCGACCAAACCTTATTAAACTCTTCCTGCTGCTCCTTCACCAGCTTCTCAACATCATCCATCTTCAGCTTTTCTTTCTCACGAAGCTGCGGGTTATTTGCACACGCCCCAAGGGTCATGCAAAGCGACAAGGCCAGTGCGTTACGCACGAATTTTTTGGTCAACATGAATAATCCCTTATTCTACGTCAATAGGTTTAAGCACGGCCTTCTGTGATGGCCCTGAATTTTTTATCATCTCTACCCGTGCTTCAGGCACATTGTCTTCAGCATTGTCAACAATGACAGGTATTGATGGCGAAGCAGCTCTTGCATCCATGCTGCCAGTTGACATAGCGGCAATGGCGTCTGCTTTCGATTTGTTTGCAAGTTCCTGATATTCCTCTGTCGTCATGACACCAGAGAACTTTTGTGAGTCAAAATAGACAAAGTCATTTTTCTTTTTGGAGTAGATAAAGTACATGCCGGAAGTAACACCGTGATAAATATCTCCGGGCTTAAGTAGCACGTATTGTTTACCATCAATGCTGACAGAATCGGCATTTTCAACTTTCATTTCAATCGCGCTGATCGACTGCTTTATCATTTCAAGAACTTGAGCTTTCTGTTCGTCAGAAAGATCGGTGGATTGCGTCACAACAGGTATGTTGGAAACCGGCTCGACAGGAGCAGCTTCTTTAAACTGGAATGGGTTGTCACTCTGGGCGACAGCTTGGGTCGATAATGCGACAAATGCCAGCGTGACCAATCCTTTGGTAGTATTCATAATCTTTCCCTGATCTTTTGCTCGCTATATCATAGCAGATTACATATTAAAAAAAAGTCAAATTTTGGGTGTTTCTTGAGTTTTCCTGACAGAAGGTTTGTTACCAAGTGCATTTCTGGCGATAAAGCTCTGGAGAAGAAAAGCGCCTTCGTCATGCGCCACTCTTGGCACAACATGGCGACCAAGGTAAATTGAGACCCCTTTTACGTCGTCATGTGATATGCTGCCGGAAAGCTCACTTTTGCAAACCGAAGCCATCTGACTGTTCATGCCGGGTATCCGCGAGAAAGACGCCTTTTCAACAACATCAAAGTTGATAATCTTACGCTCACCTGAGAAGCCAAGGCAAGTAAACCTGTCTGATGATTCTTCAATGCCAGAAAACCACATGTTCTGCTTCTTTTCAGAAGAGTGAAATCCTATTAGTCTAACTTTGCCGGGGAGCAACTGAGACAAAATATAGGGTGTCAGTGTTGCGTATTTTGTTTTCACTTCATTTTCCGACAGTACGCTCTTGGGCGTAATGGCGGGGCGTTTTCCATTTTTATTTATGAAAGAAAAGAAAGCACCCACAACCTTCGGGTATGCTGTTTTTTCATTCAAAAGATCGACATCACCGCCTTCGGCCTTCAAACACTCGTAGGCGTGTTCTAATTTGTCCATCATAGACACAGTCTCTGATGGACAAATTGCCATAAGTTCAGCCAAATCCATTGACTTTATGTTTACGCCCGTCATGCGACGAATTCTGCTCAGTGATAATGATGCAATCTTGTCAACATCCATGTTCACTCATCCCCTTACGGTACTTCATAACAGCGACGATCACCAGAAGGTGTTGTGTAACAGCAACCTCCGTTCATGTAGACAGCGCCCTTTTTTATGCAAATATTGATGTCACCAGGATCATAGCCGGGGTTGCTGTTTTCATCAGGATCAACACCTTCTGCAATACAGATATCGACGGTGTTCTCTTTTTGACCGCAGATCTGACCCAACACCTTCAATTCGCCATACTGACAACTATAAACGCGTTCCCCGACAACATTTAATAACGCATCGTCATTAACTTCAGTCAATCTCGTGCCGTGCGCAAGAGTGCCGCCAATATCTTCGTGTGAGCACATTGCACCATTATTGCCGGCCCATGATGCCGCTAAGGGCCCGTCACAGCTTTGTGGCTGACAGGACTGACTTGTTCTGGTTACTGTGCCGTTATCGCAGCTATATGTCGCGGAACCGTCCAGTCCAGCAGTTTCGTTGTCGAGAATGAAGTCGGTGCCCGGCGGAAGTCTGTTTCCATCACCGAACACTGAGTGACCACACATCCTGTTCAACCCTTGAACAGGGCTGGACCATTTGTAAGCAGCAATTTCTGGCGCGCATGATTTCTGACAAGAACTCGATTTTATTTCCCATTTCCCATCCCAACAATGGGCTGTCACACCCCCAACTGAATTCTGTGGAGTTGGAGAGTTTGATGTGTAAACCTCATCATGCGAGCCTGCCGGGATTGAATAGCCGCACCCGCTTGGGTGTGTGTACTCCATTGGAGGACAAGATTTCGGAATGTATTCGCACACGTCGTTCCTGCTTGCAGGCTCTGCGAGCCACTCACCGTTAAAACAGCGTTGTGCTGAAACACTGCTTGAAATAGCGTAATTTTCAGGCTCAAGCATTTCATTGGGCGTAGCGCTTGGCATTAACAACTTACCGCTTAACGCTTCAGGCATCCTCGCATAACACCGCCCCTTTGGCGTGTGCCTTTTTACGCCGAACCTATCGGTAAACGTCGTTGCAGCACTTTCGTCTGCCCATGCCGGCGCGGTGACCGGCCAGTCGACAATCAGGTCTGGCTCACAAGATTGAACGGCCGCACTGCACCCACCGCTCAAATAAGTCCACTGTCCTCCTGAGCACTGAAAATTAGCAAACCCCTCAAAACTTTCAACGTCAAAAGTGTTTGATGCGCTATAAGTAGTACCTTCAATTACGCTTGGCAGGGTTGCTTGACAGCTTCCCCAGGTTACACTTTGCGTACCGCAGCTCCCAGCCTCGCCCTCCCCTGCAAGTTTAAAAGGGACGTACTTTGCCATACACTCCCTGTAATAGTTATAGTAATCACCGTCATAGGATTCTGTTTTCTCGAACCCGGCAGGTATGGCGGACATGCATGACATGTGGGCTTCCGACATGGTCTTTAAACCTGCTTGGGAACCTGGCGCTGAGCCCCTGTTCGCAAACATGCCGATAACGTCAGATGTGGTGTAGTCACTTTCTTGAGCTACAGCCTGTGCCGATGAAGCCAGTATAGCTACCATCAATAAATGTTTTAGAATACGCATGCTATACCTCTTACTCACAATAATAACGAGTTGCACCACTCTCTGAGGTGACGCTATCACAAATCAGGTCATCCTGAGACTTTACGTCGCAGTAAGTTGACGGCGAATCGGCATCCAGTTTCCATTGCCCCTGATCACATAAATACACCGCCGTTCCGCTGACTGAAACCGTGTTCAATTTTGCTGTAATAAGATTGGAGAAGTAACGACGCGTGACAGAAATACTCGAAGCAAAACCGTCATGTGCAACCTCTCCCTTACAGTACCCCATCCGCCCGTCAGAAGAGCGGCCTTGCCAAACCATCTCTTGCCCGGATGTACACGTTGACGCGCGACAAGTGTTTTCTGTGATAATAAAGTTTCCATCATTGCAAACAGCACTTACGGAGCCTTCACTTGTTGCGTTTTTATCACCGTAGATAGGACCGTATCTGTCAGACACAGACTCGCCATTGCTTGCTTCAGAAAGCGTAAATGAGCAACTGTTAAGCGTGTAATTTTTTTGTGGGCAGTTTTCAGGTTGAGATATTTCCTCAATGACGCCACCACCAGGGATTGACACATCACCGTTACTCATCGACCAGTTACCCGATTGGCAAACAAAGAAGCGCCCGCGAACCCCGACGCGCTTCCCCTCTCTTGAAGGGGGCAGGTATATATCGATCCCCATTATGGTTGCCTTGTATTCTGGGCATGTGTCTGCCGTGCCTAAAACAGAACTTGATGTTCCGCCTTCAGCAAGCGACAAGCAGTCCATGTACGACCAGTAATTTGAAGGTTTTCCACCTGAAACCGTGATTGTGTCAGTGCCGTTCATCAATGATGAGTCGGAGTTGCCAGGCATAGAAAACTGGTTGTTTTGAACGTCAAATTTTTTCACGCACTCTATAAATTTTGATGTAAACGTATAGGTGCGCAAGTTCGCATGCGCACCAAAAGGCAGCATGAGAGATATGTACAAAACAAAAAAATACGCAATACGCACAAAAAATCCTTAGCACAATAGTGATAACATCTGGATGTTATCACAAAAGTTGCGGTTTTTTATTTTGCGCGCAACTTTATTCAGTGCGGGTACAGTTAGAATCGACAACAGACCACCTGGCTTTGTTACCAGTCCCGTCATCCACCATTACGCACATCATCGTGGCAGTTCCAGAGTATTTGACAATACTCCCACCTTCACCTTGCTGATAAGAAAGCTGCGGGCTTGACTGAACTTCAATAACATCACCTTTAAATATAACAGTGCCGTACCCAGCACACATTCCGCCACCCCATGAAGGCATATCACGCGGATCACAAACCACATCTTCAGCCCAGTCGCAAGAATTTATACAACTTGTCCTGTTCGACGAAGAACAGTCGTCAGGATTTTCAATCAGATGAAGCTCTGCAACACCTGATGTTTCATTGGCGTAACAACCAAGAAACCCCTGCGCCACTGTGCTGGCAGTGTCTTGCAACTGCCGAACATAACGTGTTCTCCCTACTTTTAAGTCGACATCAAGTGTTAGATTGCAGGCAAAACCACTGACTTCATCGACGTATGACCTAACCTGCCCGGAGTCACAGTATACAGCCTTAGCGGAATCAGCGTTAGAATAGCGGTAGTCTACATTGTTATCGTCAGGACGATAACAAAAACGCCCTTTTGAATTCGATATCATCGTATTAAGAATGCCGCTTTGCATGTGAGTGGGACTCAAACTGAAAGACGTAGAGTCCTCTCTTACTCCCCATCCGTCATAATCATTCGTAACGAAATGGGACGCAGGCACTCCTTGTGAAGCGGCCTCCCTTACAGCGTCTGAAAATGTCATGTCAGAAGGGGCACAGAAGATCACTTCTTCCTTGGGGTTGATGACCTCTTCAAACCCAAATGAATTGGTCACGCCACTGTAATAAAAACGTCCATTCTCTTCATACTGCTCTCTTAACGAGGAATCCTGCAACAGAGTGTGCATGTCAGCAGAGTACGTATCAGGTGTAGAACGTTCTTTTGTTCTTGCACCCGAGAAATAAGGGGTTTTTTTCTCATCATCATCGGTGTCAGCATGTAAAGGGGTAGACAGCAACGCGAGCATTACTGCCGACAAAAATGTTCCCTTTTTAAAAAACATAATATCCCCTTAGGTTGCCTGATCTACGAGGTCGAAACCACCAACCATTGGCAAGAACATCAAAAGTGTTAAAATCAATATTATCACAACCAAAAACGCGCCAGCCACAATGTCGTGAATTTTTATCAAAGAGCCGATACTTTTATCGTAGTCAGAGAGAAACTGATCGGATTGCGCTTTAAACACATTCGCCATTTCATCCTGCGACTGAGAACTCTTTAATAAGGCCCGGTCAACGTCACGAAAAGAGTGGAATCCATCAACCCAATCAGGGTCCCCCTTTTCAAGAAGCCCCATAACGCGCTCCAAATCCTGTTTAAGTACACCCTGCTTCTCTTTCTTTTTGTTTTCGCCGCGAAGTTCTTCGTGTACAGATTTAAGTGACGGTAAAAGAGGCACCCCTTTCGACAACAGTTTGCTTATCTGATACGTTGTAAGAAAGCTGACGCGACTAAGCATTGAGCCGCGCAAAATTGGTATTCTCAGGATCCACCCCTCAACTCTACACGCAAGCTCCGGTATATCCCGTAAAGCACCAAAGGTGAAGACGACCGCAAACCAAAACGAGCTTACGGCAATGGCTGCAACACCTGACCAGTTCATGTAGTTTTGTAAATCAACAACAGACTCGGCAGCTTTACCCGTTTCAGGTATCATCGCAAAATACCCAACTTCTTCAAGCAAGGCAAAGCCGTAAAGGTAAGAAACGATTACAAATGACATCGCCCCTATAAATCTAAACATGGCCATCGTCATAGCGGTGGCATGAGAGGATTGGATTTTCAATATTTCCCGCTGAAACTCAAGCCCTTCACGAAAAGCCTGGCTAAGGGAACTAACCTTTGCGTTTGAGCGTATTATTGCAATCGTAACCTGAGGGATATACTTGGGTCCAAGCATAGCAAGAGCATCAACAGGATCATGCTGATCTACAATTGTGTACTGTCGCATACGCTGACTTGCATCCCGTATCATACCACCAAAATTTTGTATCATAATGGAAAGCGTGATACCAATCGTGTAACCGGTCAGCATGTTGGACATTGTTTGCAAAAATTCCAGCTGCAAACGTTGATTTTTACCTTTCCCCATACCGAGAAACTGAAATGCAAAACCTCTGCTTCGACGCAAGGACATCCAATAGTGCCAAAGTGAACCACGTTTAACCTCTGAAACGCGCAGAGGCTTACCGTACCTCTGGGCCTCCGCTTGTGCGCCGGCGGCGTCTGCGGCATCGATATACTTTGTGGTTACATTGCCGTTTGACTTTTTTACGGTTACGTTAAAAGAACGAAAATTCATAGGTCATTCCATCGACTTTACTGTACGTTCTGCTCAAAAAGGTGAGCGTAATCATCAAAATACTTATCAAAAGCATCACGGCTCATGTCACCGGAAAGCACAAGCTCACATGCTTTCTTAGCTTCAATCTCTTCTTGTCGCTCAAAATCGTGACCAAAAGAGCGTATCATTTCACGACGATCCGTTTCTCCGCGCATATACTTGTTGAATGCATCTTCAATGATGTTGTTCCACCATCTTGGCTCTTTTGAATCCATCATTTTGGCCACTTCGGTCTCATCGTGAAGGTAAACTGCTTCCGATACTACTGTTCGTGACGTGTACAATTTATCCTCACAGGTTTTACAACCACCACCGTGCCCATGACAAGTCTGACAAACAGTTCGGATTAATTTTTGAACGAGAACACCGCGAAGCTGACCCAAAATCTTTTCACGATCAACCCCCATAGATTCAAGGCGACGGATAACACCTCTGATATCTTTAACGTGGAGCGTCCCCATAAGCAAGTGACCGGTTTCTGCTGCTTGGAATGCAATCTGGGCGGTTTCTTCGTCTCGGATCTCACCAAGAACAACAACGTCTGGATCCTGACGAAGAATACTTCTTAACACCGATGCAAAAGTAACACCTGAGCGTGGATCGACCTGCGTCTGCTTAACATCACCAACCTCGTTCTCAACCGGGTCTTCGATGGTGTTAATGGCCATACTGAATCGGTCAAGAACCCAACGGAGAGCGGACGTGGCTGTTGTTGTTTTTCCGGAGCCCGTCACACCACAGATAAGAAATATGCCGTTGGGTGAACGCAGCGCCTTAATTACTTCTTCTGCTTCAGATATACCCAGGTTCCTGAAGTGAACTTGAGAATTCTCTGGGTCTAGGATCCGAAGTACCATTGTCTCCTTGTTTCCAACCGTCGGACAGGTGGCAACACGAATATCAACGTTTCGTCCGTTGAAGTCCTGAGAAAACTGTCCATCCTGAGGTGAACGTTTGTTTGAAGGATCCAGACCCGCTTCGAGTTTACCCTTCGTAATCAAGCTGTGGTACTCTTCCATACCACCTGTCCTTTCAACGTAAAGCTGACCAAGGAAACGGGTTTTTATGTTGTATCCGTCCCGGGTGGCATAAACGTGGATGTCCGACACCTTTTTACGGATAGAGTTGCGAACAATAACTTCAAGTAATGTCCCCTGAAGCTTTCCGTACTTTTCAACATTTGAAAGGTATGCAAGGATCCGCTTGACACGCGCAGGGACAAAATAAAAGTTGTGATAAGGAAAATAGAGCTTCATCGCCCTCTCAGCTAGCGATTTGTTTCCCAGAGATGAGAGGTAAACGTGAGTGTCCGTTATTGCGTGAAGCATTATCTTAAATTTACGCAACAGTTCATGCGGAACCGTTGGTTCTATCAGTTCTTTGCTGGCAAGTTCTGAAGGGTCAATTTTGAGGCTAAGCTCAACAATATCATCCTGCTTTATCATGCCGTGGTTCTGCATTAATGTTGCAAAATCTCGACCACCGCCAGCAAGCTCCATACACGCCTGATTTAGCGCCTGCTCAGTAATTAAGTTGTTTTCAGTCAGGTGATCATAAACAATTTTGTCCAACCCGCGAAAATCACCAACAATACTCTTTATACGCTTTTCATCAAAGCGGGATGTACCATATATGTCATTATTGTCCACATAGGAAACAAGTGCCGCACGGGTTTTTGTCAACTCCCTCTGCGCCTGCTGCTCAGCAACGTTGTTTTCTGTTTGACTATCCATGTCTTATTACACCTTTAACAATTTTAGTTGCAGTTCAATACCAAAGTACCATCTGACGCAACAGAGTCAGCTCCCTCACCATTGTAAACCATGGTGCCAAACATAGGGTCAGAACCAATGGCATACTTATCTGCCAGCCCTACGGTAACAGTACTTGAAGGAATACCAAACATGGGGTTGCCCGGGTTTGTGAATTCAGCAAAGTTTGGACCATCCACACAAACTCCACCGTAGACGGTAACCTCCCCAGAAAGGTCGCCCCAGCTATCCTGCCAGCCAATGGCCGGCATAGCAGACGATGTACCGATAGATGAACTGTCAAAATATACCCGCGAGCCTTTTTCTGTTCTCAAACCAACACTGACCTGCTGGTTTCCGTTTAGCGCACTTCCATAAACTGTCATTGCACCGCGAACGATAAAGCCGTACCCCAATACACCACTGTTTGACCAGGCAACGTCACCGAGATCAAGTGAACTGGAGGGATCTACATAAAAAAATGCGTGCCCGTTCCCGTTTGATGTGATTGTGGCAGATCTTACGTCCATCTGACTGTTTGCCATCTGAAAGACAACAGGTCCTCCCGTGTATGAAGCTCCAATGTTACCTCTGGCCACCCATTTAGTGTTTACGAGATCAGCAAGTAGCGAGCCTCCGCCCCGAAGTGTAACAGGGCCGCTCTGATAAATCTGCGAAGAATCTGATGAAACGGGCACTGAAGACGCGCCATTTCTGCCAAGGTCTACGCTGTCTAAAAATACTTTACTTCTTTCAATAGTAATGTCGGGAGCTGATGCTCGCTCCAGCGACAATGTGCTTCCTTCTGTTTCCACACTGACATTCTGACCAACTGAAACGTCTGTCATGACCACGTTAACATTGGAAAAAAGAAGTGACGTTACGCTACTTCCTCTGATTGTGAATGGTGAGCCAGGTGTTGCAGATTTTAATGTTATCGTCCGTGGATTGTTCTTGTCAGATGACGAAATACTGTGAGAGCTGGACAGGGTAAACGACAGACCAGACTCGACTGTTATCGTAATGTCATCAGAGGCTTTTAGTGAAGCCTCTTCCAAAGCCTCCTGTAAAGCGCCACTTTCACTGGAAGAAGATAAGTAGAAGCCTTCACCTGTCCGGTTTAGAAAGGCAATTTCATCAAACGAAACAGGGTAGAGTATGCCTTTCTCAGCGCTGTCACCGGTCAAAACAAACTCGCCTTCCGCATTAACAGTAACATCTGCACAGCTTGGAGGTACGGAGCGCTTAATGGGATGAATTAACAAAGCAGCCAACCCTTCTACCGGCGGCGCTTCAGAACTTGTTACATAAGCATTACCAGACGGAGTGAGTGTAGTGTCAATGGTTACTTCGTAATTGGTTGTCTCATCATTAAGAGTTACAACATCAGTTGCAGCAAGGGAGTTTGATGGCGCATAGGGGCAATAGATAAAATACGTACCTTGCGCTGATTTTCTTAACCCATAGAAATCATCTGGCAATTTGTGGTAATCAGTCCCGTCCTCTTCACCGTAAGGCATGTAATAGTTGCCGTTGATGTAAATAGCGCTTTGCTTAAGTTTGTTGGCTGCACCCCGCATGACGGCCATGTTTTCCACAATCATCGCGTTCGACATGAGGTTGTGCATCAATACGGAGAGCGTGCCACCAATAGATATCAGCATAAGCAAGCTAAGAAGAACTACCTTAAACATCTATTAACTCCCTGTATAGACGGTAAGTGAAATGCTGTCCAGATCACTGTAATCAGACCCGGTTTGCGCCGTTGCACCACAGTGGTCATTAATGAAGATTTCAAACCCACCGGTTTCCGACATCCTGTCGTAGGCGTCAGACATGATATCAATAATGCGTGGCGAAACGCCATGATCCGAAGTCAGGCAGAAATATCGACCATTGGATATGTTTTCGTTATAGCTAATAACTGCGCCGGCAACACGGGGAACTCTTGAGCCTGATCGGGTAATGGACTCTCGCCACGTCGCAATAGGCAATTCGTTTTTAAATTTGAAGCGATAACTGGTTTCAGCCATCGTCAAGGCATGTACGGCTGTCACTACGGAACGGGATGTCATTTTTGTGCTTATGCCATCGACGTTAATCGTGTTTTTTCCGCCTGTAAAATGGAATATGGCGATTGCTAACGCAAGAATTGCAACTAACTTATATAGCATACCCACCAGCTCCCTTGGCAACGTTTCCCTGAATGCATATCATATCAAAAAAAATAACAAAAAACAGCATCGACGACAATTTTGTGCGTCACAAACAAAAAAGCCGGGCTAAGCCCGGCTTTTTGAGTTCAAAAAAACAGATTAGAACTCTTGTACGTAGAACACGAAGGTGTTCTGAGCAGAACCTGTATCTTCAATACAGATACCTTCCACACCACCATTCAGGAATGTGCTACCAGCTGGAAGAACTGCTGCCACTGCATCTACATCAGCAGTTGAAACGCTTGTTGGGTTCGTTGAGGGATCCAAAGTCAGTGCGCTCAAGTCATACTGGTGAGTGAAGCCTGCTGTTGAACCAAGTGTTGTTGGGTTACCGTTACCGCCGTCTACGCCTAACACTTCGTTAATTTTTGCGCAGATTTCGTTTGAGATTTCGTCAGAAGAGTTGACGATAACTACATCATCACCGTCACCGGCATTGCCTTCAGTAGCCTTACCGAAAAGAATTGCTCCGAAATCAGGCACACCATCGCCTTTAATCAGCTTGTCGGCCTTCAGTGCGCTGATAACGGCACTGGTCAACACAACACCGTTTCCTTTTGTGCCTTCACCATCAGCGCCCGCAATTTCATTGTCGATGTAATAAGGCAGAGACAGGTTTGACGCTTGGTCTGCTTTGTAAGTTTGCATTACGGTTGCAATGTCACGGGTGAATTCTACCAGGCGAGCCGCTTTTGCTTTTTTCTGGAAGTCGAACAGACCGTCACCAACGTAGTTAGAACCCAGTGCCGCGATGGCGATAAACAGAACCAGCATTAAAATCGGTTTAAGAAACATTGTGTTTTCTCCATGTGTTTTCACAATTTCTGGGGAGGCGATTGCATCCCTGCTCGGAGGTATAATTGCGCATTTTCAGCAAAAAGAACGACTGTGAAAAACGCAAAACAACACTTTCTTTTTTGAGCCAACCAAAACCTATATTTTTAAGGTTTTTTTCTCTTTTTTTTTGGCAAAAAAGTTCAAGCTATTTTGCAAACAAAAATAAATTCACTTTGGCGAGTACAAAAAATGCGCTAATAACAATTTGTTAGCGACGTTGTGATAAAATCAAAAGAGAATATGGAGAGCTTTATCATGACGAAAAATAAAATGGAAATCGATCCGGCAAGACAGTTGGCTATCGATACCAATACGGCGCAAAATCAGGTGAAACTTAAAAGCAAGATAGTTAACGGCGACTTCACTTCAGAAGATGTTCTTGGCCTACTCAATAAGCTTCACAAAAACAATACTGTAAACCAGTTTAAAATCGTTGACGTGCCTGGCAAAAATTTCATGGACGAAGATGTTTTAAACACCGGCATTCAAATGTCTGTAGAGCTCACAAAAAAGGAAGCACAGCTTATCGCGCTGGCAAAACGGTTTGCCGTTCCACCTCCTGCTTGGTCAGAGAACCCCACCGAAGAACTGAAAAACGCAGGCGTCACACCTTTTCAGGCAGAACTTACTGTTGGCCGAAACTCAGATGGCAAGTATATGATGAACGTAAAGTCAACAGGCGACTACCTTTCTGAAATCATGTCCAGACCTGAATTTGTCAGCCCTTCAGACTCAATGATTGAAGAAAACGCAAGGTACCGTGTCATGTTCGCTGTAACCCGTTACCTGGCCTGTGCGGGCGTGTTCAAATTCGACCCCTCTGCACTTATTCAACCTAAAAATGATATGGTTGACGTATCCCAGATAAACGACCCTGTAGAGGGCCTGTTGCTTACCAAAGATGTATTCCTCACTGATCCTGCCGGAAAGATAAACCAGTTTATAAGGCAGAACATCACTTCCGCCGATAGCCGCGACACTTTGGTCAGAGATTTCCAGGACTGCATCGGAAGAGACACCCTTTCTCTCCATGACAGAATTGAAATGAATCGCGAAAAGCTAGGGTACAAACCAGCACAAGAAGATGGCTTGTCGACTCCGGAGCCAGCCCGTATAAAACGAGCAGAACCAGAGCAAGAAAGACCCAGACGCAAATTCGGATAATATTGACAACGCCCACCATTTACCCTACCCTTAACCTAACCGTTGGCGGCTGCGTTAATCGAACAGCGCTGACGGGGATGGTGACGACCATGCTACATCCCTGAAAGGCAAGCTGCCAGGATAAACGTTAAAAAGAAAAAACAAACCATGCCTCATTAACGGTCATGGATGCAACGGGATGTCCATCTTGAGACCATGGAGAGAGCATGAAAAATATTTACGACATGTCATTCAACAACCTTGTTGAGCACACAAGAGAGAAACTTGAGCCATTCAATGGTTCACCCCTTACCGGAAAAAAATCCACCCGCAGAATTACTGAATTTTTAACCCGATTCTTCGGTGCCAAAAATGAATCTGTATTGCGCGGCTTGTTTGACACCAAAACCACGCCTGAAGCAAAAGTTAATCCCGACGAATTGTGGGCAGCAACAGAAAGAGTGCTTCGCAACCTTTATCTCATGATGCACGGGGGAAGCCTTAAAATAACACCAACATCAATAAACCCCGTACTTTACGTTATTCAAGCTGGCGATGCTATCGATGACAGATGTTTAAAAGAAATAACCCTTCTCAGAAAAAGAGTGATCAAGGCCGGAGAGGCGCAGCCTCTTGCTTTGTGTTGGCACAACTTCTTATTGGACGCTGAGGGTTTCAGGTTTGGCAACGAAAATAATCAAAACAGAGACTTTGACACTTTTAAAACAGCTGTAGTGAAAAACTTTTCTATGTTTTTCAACATTGACGGCAGCGAGATGGATAACCTTCCGATCTCTGCCTACTTGTCGCACAGTGGGCGTGAGGACGATCTTCTTATCATTAGCTACCTCAACAAAAAAAGCAATGTTTGCAAGACGTAATACATTTGAGGTTTAAATAAAAAAGCGCAGCCTAGCTGCGCTTTTTTGATTTACATGCAGGAGGTGGGATATTGAATCGTAGAAATATCAAAAGTTTCAACGTAAGGGCAAACCCGGCCTTTTTGTGGGCTTTCATAACACCTGGCAATACCGTAATCCAATTCTGAACCGCTTACATCAAGCAGAGGAATGGCATCATTATTCTCGGTTGGTGAATATTGGAACAACACCTTCATAGAAGAGCCCGTCCACGTTGACCCACCTGAATTTCGCTGACGCAATTCAAAGTCGTATGCTGCCGGCACCTGTTCTTCTGCATAGGAAACATCAATCCGGCCAATCATGGTGTCACATATGTTCATCGAGCTTTGCAATGCCTCAACTTCACGTGTGACTTTGCAATCAGCGGCATCATCCATAGAGTGATAAAAATTAACATCCGGATCAATGAGCGCTTCCGCGGCTTCAAGCCCGTTACGGAGGTTAACAAACCCTTCACCACAACCTTCATCGCAACCATCCGGATTAAGCGCTGTTGAGCTTAGCTTTAACACTGTTTCAATTTGCTCTGCACTTGCATCCGGGTAATTTTGTTTAATTACGGCCACAATACCAGAAACGGCCGCAGCCGCGCCAGAGGTTCCGGTCACATCACCGTACATGTTGCCTTTCAAGGTGGTAAAGAAATCACCTGTCATTGACACATCAACCTGATCGCCTGAGTTTGAATAAGCTTCACGGAAACCACTTTCTGATGCTGCACCTACAACAACGACATTGTTACAGTTCGCAGGCGCATAAGAGGCAGCAAGCCCGCCTGCATTTCCAGCTGAAACAACCAGCGTCGTTCCGGCATCATACAGTTCATCAATCACTTCCTGAAGGTAGCCCGGGCAGGTGCTTTTCGCAGCAAGGCTCATGCTAACTACGTCCGGCGTTGGAATACCTGAACTTGAGTTGCTTCGTGAAACGTCAGACAGCGCGTCGTACACATCGGAAAGATACCCGACATCCTCACCTGTACTGCAATCAGTTTCAACAACCCTTCCCATATAAAGCTCGGCGTTAGAGATCCCGGCTATGCCACGAGCGTTATTCTGTTTTGCGCCGATGATGCCGGCCATTGAAATGCCGTGGCCGCTTTCGCATTCCGACACCACCAAACCAGACTCTTCATCAACAATACGAGTGTAGTCTTCGTAATCTGTCGCTTCCCTGTCAGGGTCACCAAAGTAAGTGGCGTAATTAAACCCGCCGTGAAAAACGACATCTTCATGTGGCATAGAGCCTGTATCCAGGATCAATACTTTAACTTGCTCATTTGCGTCACGCTGGTACGCCATACCATCCAGAATGGAGGTGCCATCAAAGTTCAGGTAAGTCTGGCTTGAAACCAGAGGGTCATTAACGGTAACGCCCTTTGAAGAAATAGTACCAGAACCTGAAACTTCACCGGTTGAAACCTGTGGAGGACGAACAAGAATGCCGTCAGACTCTGCGTGAACTCCCGCAGCACTGAGGCTATTCAACAATGTGTACTCATCTTCAGCATCCACTGTTATACGAACGTATCGTTCAGAAAGCACTTTCGCGTTCTTCACCAATGCTGACTTTGCAACAGAAATTGTTTCAGAGTTGTTGGGGACCACGAAACTAACCGTTGCTGCCAACGCGTTTCCGCAAAAACCGATAGCCAGAGAGGCTGCAATAATTGATTTTTTGATGCTCATCACTATTCCTTTAGATTAAAAGCAGTATTCATTTTCGATGTTAACAGCATCGAGATAGCTGAATTCGGATTTGAAAATCCAGCTCTGCTGATTATCATCGGCAAAGTAGCCGTAAGCGTCGTTCCCCACAAAGTGGGTCAGCCTTCCGCCAAAATCCATGGAGAAAGAAGAACCGTATGGCAATGAAAGCGGCAGGCTTTTACCTGATTGAGACACAAGCAACTCAGCTTCCTCTCTCATTGTCTTGCGGGTTTCCGCTCCAACACGAAATATTTCACTTTCGAAGTTGCTCATGTCACTTTTGATTTCATCACCGCTTTCACCGGAATCCAGGCGATTGGCAATGTCTGATGCAAGCCGGTCTAATTCAGCGTATTCCGCATTCAAAGAAGCGGATGTGTTTTCACTGAAGGATACCGACTGTGCGTGCGTGATATACCGGTTGAGAAAAAGGTATGTGCCCAGCGTTGACGCAACACGGTCTTCATCGCGCCTGAACTTTACATCTTCAAGGTAATCCACTTGCTGGTAAAAGTTGTCAGTCGATACCGAGAATCCGTCATCACGATCATCTTTTACTGTCAAAGACCGTGTTAATACCGTCTCTTCAACATAAGACTCTCCGCCAACAATCGCAAGCTCGTTGGTAGCTTTCACTGTTACCAGAACGCTACGATCACCAAGGAAGCCGGTGCTTGGAGAAAAGGATATCTCACCTGTATCTGAATTAAATGTGTAATCCAGTGGAAAATCCAGTGGTGAACCATCTGGTAATGTCACATCAGCCGTATAGGTGGCGGTGTAACCGTAACCTTCAGATGATGTGTATTGAATAGTGCCACCATTTTCTTCAGAAATGCTCATTCGCGACTGTGCCGTCCAGGCAAGCGAAACCTTGTTGGCAACCGTTATGTTGGACACAGCAGTAACGGTTTCATCACCGTCCATTACGCTCAGGGTCACAGTAATAATTTCTGATGGGTTGGCAATATCAGGAACAGGAAAAGACAACGATACCGACGTTCCGTCATCGGACATTTTTGGTGTTACCTGATTTTTAAAGATAACACCCTCGCTGACAGAAAAGTCGACTGACAGATAGTCAGCGTCCTCTTCTTCGAGGTCATACACGATTTCAATGTTGGATGATTCCGGGTAAACGAAGCTCAGAGATGAGTCCGTCTGCGTGTTTTGGTAACCGATTGCATTTTGCGGAGGGTTAATTTTCACTGATACCGGAGAGTTGATATCCTGAACATCCACAGCCAGGTTAACGATTGTTGATGCGCCTTGAGGGTCTTTCGCGGTGAGATTAAAGTTCTCAGTAAGCCCGTCACCCTCACGGATCCATGGGGCAACATAACGAACAACCATATTTTCCTTGTCGATAGATACATCACCGGACAGGGTTGAGTCGTCGATTGTGATTGTCAGATCTTCAACTGAAGAGTGACTATCAGAAAGGGTAAAGGGAACTTCTACTGTTGCACCTTCATTTACGGACACTGAGGTTCCGCTTAGTGTAAATGAGGGGGCTGTGTTCTCTTCTGGCGGCACCGCCTCTTCACTACATGCGGTCAGTGCAAGCGCGATAGATACCGCTAACAGTGCACGAGATTTTTTTAACGCTTCCATTCGAAATCTCCTTGTTATATTTCAATGTACTGCGGTAGGCGGAAATTGAACAGTCCACCAAACCCTTCACTCAGATCGCCGAGTGAGTATTCTTTTATCTTTGAATGCATTTCTTCAGGAACGATACAAGCAGCTGACAGAGCGATCGACGTGCCACCCTGAACGCTAACCGTTTTAGGTTTGAAGTTAATGACAGCCAGGACGCGAGTGGCACCATTTATAGTGCCTTTTTTGAATTGAACACCATCAACATCGAGATACGTTGGCGCTCTTCCACTACCATCTTTCGTCCCCCGGAACATGATGTAGCTGTGATCACTTGAAAGCACGCATGGTCTTTCTTCATCAGGACGTGAAATGAGAACATCAATAGGATCGCTGCTGGCCTCTATTCGATGGCTCTCTTTGCCATTAGTGAACAGGATACCTGCTTTGTTTGCCGGCAAGAATTTGTTCTCAACAAATTCAAATCGAGACTCCGGAGGAAGCTCGCTAAGCCTTGTCAACAATACGCTTGATGGTTTTTCAACATCATCAACCATATCTTTCGGCGGTTCCGGGTTTTTTACCTCTTCAGGCACCAGGGCCTGACTTACCTTTGGAGGTTCCTTTTCTTTTTCAATCACAACAACAGGTGCTGAAACAAGAGGTGAGACTTCAGGCTGCTTGCTGACAGTGCCATCCTGACCAGAAACTGTTTTAAGGTTCTGTATCATCACATCAATATCTACAAACTTTTCCGAGACACTGCTATCCTGAGCAAATACGGAGAAGGATAGTACGCTGGCCAGCGCGAGGGATACTGCGCTTTTTGTAAGCGCGGAAGCATTCCTTGTCATTACGATCATCCTTGATATTAAAAATTAGTTACCGGTACTATTGTGTATTCTACTACAAAATTTATAAAAAAAACCCCTTTTTCAATATTTTTTTTGGTTGCCCCACCCAAAAGCCGTGACACACCTGCTCTACAGTGTTATTATTTGTTGTAACATTATGAAATAAAGAAAGCCAATGTCTGTAGCAAAAAAGATTGTTGAATCCGACAAGAAAAGAATAAATGTTATCGGTGTCCCGGGCTCGGGGAAAACTCAGCTTATTCACGACGTTGCTGTGCTTGCGCCAGAAAAGAAGGTTCTCTACCTCAGCTTTGGGCATGAAAACACAAAGAACGCCAAAAGAAGAATGCCTAAAAATGTAACGTGTGTAAGCTTTCACGCCCTGGCAAGAAGACATTTACTCATAAACTCAAATCGCATAATTTCCAACTTTGGAATGAGCGAGGCCAACGCCTACTTTAAGCTTATTGACATCAAACCAGAAGCCAAACTTTTACAAAGCTTTGTTACGCTGAACAACCTGTTCTGCATGTCAGGATTCAGAATCAAACACATCCACAGGTTGATGGCGAAGTTTAAAGACAGCTTTAGTAACCTCACCAAAGAACAGCAGGCTCTTATTTCTTCTGCATACATCAAGTACTGGACTCAGTTGTGGGAAGACAACTCCGGCAAAAACGCGCCACCGGTAACGCACGATATGTACTTTAAAGCGTACACACAATGTGCGTCCGCACTACCTTTTGACTACATTGTCATTGACGAGGTGCAGGATCTTAACGACGCAATGTTTGACCTTGCTGAAAGGTTTTCTCTTGTCGCCCCCGAACAAACAGTCATCAAGCTTGGCGATCCATGTCAGCAGATATTTACTTTCCGCGGGGCCAGCAATCAGTTCACCCAAGAAGAATTTGACTATTCACTTGATGAATCACACAGGTTTGGAAAGAAGCTCTGCGAACTAACCAATTTGTTTATGGCAAGCCAACGAGCGCCATACTACACTGAAATAAAAAGCAAAAGTGATCACACATCAATCCATGATGCTGTCAGCATCCCGGATCTTACAAGCTCAATCAAGCAAGGCTCATTGCGGCCAACCGTCATCGCTCGCTACAACGTGACTTTGTGGTACATGCTGAAGAACCTGGCCAAATCAGGTATAAGCTGCGCGATAAACGGGAGCTGGCAGGCTGAACTTTCATTCCTTCAGGATCTTCATCAGCTTTTTATTGGGAATAAAATAAACAAAGCACCGTTCCTGGGAATGACCTACAAAAGATATTCACAACAAGTCAGGGCCAACAACGACAATGGCGGACAACTCGCATGCCGCTTCGTGGAAAGCATCAAGGGTGACGGGCGAAGCGATTTTGACTCTTTACGCAAACACCTTACTACGCCGGCAAAGGCGCAAGTTTTGCTGACCACTGTCCACCAGGCAAAAGGTCTTGAATTCAATCATCTCGTGATGATGGATGATTTTGGGAAGTGTTATGATCAGGAAACTGGGAAATTCACACCGCTAAAAAGAGATGAGGCACACATTGTCTATACAGCCATGACAAGAGCAAAATACAGCTTAACAATACCAAGAAGCTGGAAAAGAAAAACCCGGTAACACGTTTTGTGCTACCGGGCGGTGCTTCCCTGCTCGAAGATCCGTGTCAGCGCTTCCTTGCTTAGGGTGTCCTACCCTGATCCTTCTGCATCCTAAGTCAACGAGTTCCATGACCAACAAATCCATGTTCTACTGATACTCCAGTATCACCGTAAAACAAAATTATTGGAAAGGGCTTCCTGCCCATGTCCCTTAATGCGTTGACATGAGTATGTTAGCAGGATTTTTGCGCGAGTTTAAAAAAAAACCAAAAAAACAAAAATTATTTTTGGTTTTTTAATTTATGGTGATGCCAAATGATATTGTAGACTTGGACAAGTATCATACAGTCAATGATTGCCGAGTGAATGGGTCGCTCCACGTTATCGATAAGTTCGGGGTAATTCTCTTTTCCGTAAGCATAAATAGAGTCAAGGGTAAAATCCGGGATTTCATCTTTACCAAAAACCTTTTTTGCCATAACAAGCGTATCCTCTACAGCAAAATAAGATTCAAAATGAGAGATTCCCCAGCATTCACATTCGTGATTAAGGAAGTTAATATCGAAAACAGCATTGTGGAAAACAGAAATGGCTGGTATCCCTTTATCCATAAGTGGAGGGACACTAATTAGTGACTGAACGGTTTCCATTACCACATCGAACGTGGGTGCGCCGCGAGAAAGTTTAGGTCTCGACTTCATCCCTTCGGACTCACCAAAAAGGTAGTCCAACGTAATACCATGCACCTCAATACTTTCTTTATCAATCTCCTTCACGCTCTTGAGCTGTTTCGGTGATGGCCTTGGAAGAGTGATGAACGGGTTCGATGGCTCGTCGATAACAATGGGGTCTCCACCATTATCCCTGGCAACAACCAGGTAGCCGTCTTCATTTTTGTAGCAAAAACATATGCCGAGTTCGAGAATACGATTAAACAGACCTGTTTTGGGTTCAGTAATCCTCGTCCCTGTCGTTTCGGTATCCGCAACCGCATAAACAGAGCCATGCTTTTCTGCAATGTCACTCAAAACACCACGCCACTCAGATAGCTTTGACACCTGAAAGTTAGCTGGCTTGGTGCCGGGTTTATTCTTACTCAGTGATGATGTTGATTCGGTTTGCGACATGCCAAGCTTCCATATAATAATTCATTGCATGATTATACAGCTAAAAGACAACTTGTTAAAGTGAAATTTTGACAGAATAGATCCCCATCCCGCCATCTGGCCCCAAGTAAACCATCTTCAGCGTTACATTAAGGATGTCGCTGTCGGTACCGCCGTAACCACGGTCAAGAATCGGGACTTTTGCTCTGTACTGCCAAACACGCATGCCGTCGATGTTTTTTGCAGACTTTGTCATCACACCATTTGTGGATGTTGACTCTTTCATTACGATATCATTAACATTAAACTCATGGTGAGACCACGACAAGAACTGTTGACGAAAACGTTCAAAATGTTCGTCGCCAATAAAAAGTGTGCGAACTTCTTCACTGTCAATATGATCAACCGCGAGAGCCGGACGGTAGTTTAATATTCTCGATATAGCGCGGCGGGCAAAGTTCGAAACCCCCTCTTCATTAACAATTTCTTGTGTCTCCATAGAAAGAGGGTAAATAGAGTCCGTCTTCATACTTACCGCTACGGGCAATTTTGCAGCCGTAAGACTGCGAAGATAAACCCGGTCCGCCAATTGAATCACGAGCAACGAAACAACAAGCAAAAACATTAACCAACGAACAGCCATGCTTATGTTCTCCTTGCTGCTGACCATTCAAGTGACTTAATTTGCCACTCAAATGTATTGGAAATAGCCATAGGCTTGAAAAAATAGTCGTTCGTCCTCTTTTCAATTACCAAGGGTTTTCTTTCAAGGGTTACAGTGTAATCCACTCTGTAATTTTCTTCCCTAACCCCTTTGCTTCTCGACACCACAAACATGTGCCCTTTATAGGTAATGTTCAGTCTCCCATCATCTGACATAACAGAACCCGGCATCCGTTCATCGTCTCGATTTCTGCTGAATGTTGTTTTTTGTGGGGGAACAGTAAATGCGACAAAAAGCTTTCGCCTTTCGTAATGAAAATTCTTCATCCATGGCGCTGCTTCAAGTTCAGCGACAAACTTAACCCACGCTTCCTTTTTGAACAGCATCTCAATTTTATCTCTGTGATCAGGGATATCGCTGGTCAATTCCCCGGCAATTAATTGCTCATACTCTTCTCGCGGGCGAAATGTTGCGTAGTGAAGTTTAAAACTGTTGTATATCGAGTCCTGAGCAAACTGCTTCACCTCACCCTCTGACACGTTGCTCTTTGTCATGTCCTCTGAGACATAGACGCCCCCCAGCTTGTTAATCAGAACGTCCGAAGGTTTTGGTGAATAGGTTAGCGTGTAAAAAGCGTAGCCAACATATGCCACTGAGCATGACATCAGCGCAAAGAAAAGAGCAAACTTCCATTTACGCAGCTTTAATGTCGCCTCTTCCATCGTCATATTTGACATTACAGCATCTCCAAGTCAATGAGCTGGTACCCGCGCATTTTGTCTTGAATCATAGCTCTTTGCACAAGCGCCTCAAAACGATAAACCGTAGGGAAATCTTCCTGCCCCATCACAACTACTTTCAATACTCCACGAAACTGGAATGTAAGTGCGTTTTTATTTATGCCTGATGTGGTCTTGTACTTAAAAGCGCCAGACTTTACCTGCTCTATATCACCGATAACCTGAGAAACAACAACAGCGTCCTGCTCTTTTACAATTTCTTGCTGGTTTAGGTTAAGGAACACTTGAGAGTAAAGGTCAAATGCTATGTCTTCCGAGCAGGCTTTTTCAAACCGGTTCAACATAGTCCCGTCAAGTAGTTCCTTTGCGCCATAATTGAAAAAGCTAAGCAGGGTTTCATGTAAAAAATCCTTTGACGGGCTGGCACCAGGACCCTGTTCATAATCCATGTTATGAAACGTGTCGCGCATCAGATCTTGATTTCCGATAGGACGATTGTAAGTGTCGGTGAACACTTGCTGAGGTAGCGGGCTATAATCCTGCGCCGTATCAAGGTGAGAGATACTGCCAAAAAGCAATATTGAACCCGTTACGATCCCAAATATCGAAGTCAGTTTATTTTGATACCAAGGCTCTTTAAATACATCCATGTCTTTGCCAACCTATTTGGTTTCACTTTTTTGATTGCTTTGTTGCGCCATCTGGCGTTTCAGCCTAGACTTCTCCAGCGTGTTTCGCATAAGTATGTCGCGGCGTTCATCCCTGGCCTCTTGGACCTTAACACCATCCACTCTAACAAAATTAAGTTGAGCATCCGCATTTTTTTGCAGAGTGATTGACCCTGCCCAAACCATCACGAAAAAAGCAGCAAAGTGCAATATTGTGCCGATAGCCCAGTACATCCTCACTTCTCTGAAATAGCGAGATGGAGTCATCTCCCATTGCTTTCTCTCGTAGCGAGACACGCGGTCATCTGCGTGCTCTGACAGCACTTCTAACGCAGATTTAACTTCTTCCTTGCTGCTCACGTTTAACTCCCTGAGAAATGGCCGGAGGCTGATACCGGACATCCCTTGCCGGCTTAACAATAGTATCATAGAAAACGGAGGCTAACTTAAAATCATCAGCCTTCAACACATCTCCTTTGTCATAGCCAACCCTGACAGCCTCACGGAAGCCCATAATCAAAGGCGCAAAATCGAAATTTCTGTGCTTTTTCATTGGCGAGATAATATCATCACCAGCAGCAGAAAGTATCATCAGCGATGCTGCCAACCCCATTGCAGGATTATCACCTTGTACAGAAAACTCTTTTGTTAAACTTTCAAGTCTGGTACCCGAAACTTCATCAGGCGCTGAAACAACACGGGTATCAAGAAGCACTTCACCATGAAGGTTCATCGAAATATTCGACGCATGCCAGTACAAAAGAGACTCTGCCATCGAAGGGGAAAAAAGAAGCTCTGTCGGAACAGACTTGCCGTACAGAGTGACCTTCTTCGGCATACCCACTATTTTCATCATTGATTCTGTGTAGAAATCCATTTTAACCCACTACCCTTTCGTGAACTTTTCAATCATATTTCTCACTTCCTGAGAAGAGCGAGACGGTGACTTTTGCTTTCTTTCTGATTCACTTATGATAGCAGGGTTTGTGCGCATCCCCATATCAACCATTAAATTTGCAGAGGTCAACTCACTTAGCCTTTCTGCCTCTTTCTTCGAGCGGCCGCTTTTTTGCAACAGTACTTCTTCAAGTTTTTGAATGTGCCTTTGTGTATCAAAAACACTCATATTAATTGCTTCAAGGCTGTTAAAAGATTTCTCGATGGCACGGTTCAACTTGCCCTGTTTACTATCGAGAGAGCGCTCTATCTTGCGAAGAAGCTCATCATCAAGCCCCACAGCCTTTTCAACAACATCTGGTTCCGATGTCGCGGGTTGAACATTTTCTGGCGCTGCCGCCTTCTTATTGTCAACCGGCTTTTCATCAGACGTATCGATACTAACAGGCACTTTCTCTGGTTCTATGACGGGATCAAGCGTTTGCATTCCTGAAGATGAAGAATCAAGAAAACCGTCAAGGTCCGCACTTCCGTCACTCAGCAGCTCAGAATCGTCGTAATCATCTTCATATTCGAACCCCATAAGCTGACTAACAGACTTCTTCACATTGTGGTCTACAAGCTCAACTTTTTTCAAGTAAGCAGCAATAACGAAAGAAGATATTTCTGTCGGAGTTGGATCTGCACATTCAGAAGCGGACTTTATACCTGCTTCCACTTTTGTGAAAATCTCAGACATGTGCGTTTTAAAGCTTGAAAATGCGTTTATCGACCGCTCTGCTGCAAGCTCCTGGGACTCCCAGTCTTTATCAATTCGCTCTTTAAGCTTACGGTAAAGCTGGTCTACGCCTACCCGCATGGCGGTAACGGTTGGATGCTTAGGCCGCTTTATTTCCAAAAAGTGATTAAGGCGAGCTTTCTTTGTCAACTTAGGATCTGCATAAAACGCAAGAAGACGATATGTTGTATCCCCGTAAATCAAGGTTTCCTGACCAGGCCCTTGAGCCTTAAGATCTACAAGGTCAAGAACGTCGCGCTTTTCAACTCTGGCACTCTCTGATGGAACCGTCTTTCTTCCAAACATGGTATCCTTGTTTTCAAAAGACTCCTGAACCATTACGTAACGCTGCCCGGAAGACTCTTTAAACTTCTCAAACGTTAAAGGATCTTCCAGCTTCATGCAGATCTTGATCGTACAGTTCGCAAAGATCGTTGCGGCCTCGATCTCGTCACCTTTCTTAAACGCTTCATAATCTTGGCCTGCAAAAATACATACCATGTTAAGAGATCGGACCTGTGCAGGCAAAGTACTAGCGCCCTTAGTCGCATACGCCCCGAATTCATCGAAGATCAGCCCGTAAGAAGAGATCGCTGCGGTAGGTTTACTTTCAATCGTCGTTTCAATGTTTCCTTCAACTTGTCCACCGATCGCTTTTGCGGAAACGTTACGCGTCATAGCAATCATGATACGGCCCAAGTTTCGAACGGACTGCTCTGCTTTCGACAGTGATGGGAGAAGAACTAAAAGTATACGTCGACGAAGTACAATATCGGTAATTGAAATATCCGGAACCTGAGAAACCGTAATATGGCCGTACTGCTCTGCAAGCATACCGAAAGTCGATGTAAATTGCATCGTGATGTACTGAAATTGTTCCTCAGTAGCAGGGTTTTGCTTTGGATTTTTATCCTGATCAGTGGGCACCTTGTAGTTGATCGAGGTCAAAATTGAATGCAATGCAGCACGATAAGGTTTTGGAATATCATCGTTCATTGCCAGCGCAACAAATTCATCAAGCGCAAAGTAATTACGATAAGTATCAGGATCTATGTCGAGATACCCGTGATCTTTAAGCCAGTACAAAGCCTTATTGATCGCTTCCATACCAGCCGATGCACGACCTTCCCACATACCTGAACCTGATCCGCCATCACTTGGCATCAAGCCGGCAACGATCTCATTAGCCTCGGCCGCGGTAGAATCAACGAAAAAGTTAAACTTGTGAGTTATTCTCTCGACACGCTTCTCAGTAGCCCCTTTACCCGGGTCCATAAAGTTAAGAAGATACAAATCGTCCGTTCGCCCATACGCCCTACACAAAGAAAAAGTCTTTGCAAACAATAACGTATCACCCTTACCATCCACCAGAATGAATCCTGACGCCTGCGTCAAAAAATTGACGCATATAGACAAAATATTCTCAGTTTTGCCCGAGCCGGTTGTTCCAAATATGATAATGTGGGTACGAACTTTAGAATCGGCCGCGTGGATCTCCTGCTCAGTAAAAAGCTCATGACCGAAAAAATAAACCCCCTCACCAACACCAGGAGCGGCCGCCTTCACCTCTTTTTCAAGATCTTTAGGGAAAGCGTCAACCTCTGCGGCTTTTTTGTTGTAATCAAGGTACTTGGGTTTGTCAAACAGCCCCTTCTGCTTTTTCATGTATCGCTGGCGCATTCCCCGCCAAACAAATATAGATACGAAAGAAATAACCCAAAGAGGAAGCCAGAAGTTCTTCAGGAAAAAACTGAAAAATATACACGTTGCAGAGATGAGCAGAGGAAGCATGGTTGAGAAGAAAAACGCATACTTCACCTTAAATGGGCGCGAGTCTTTAGCAAGAGCCAAGTTTCTCTTGTTGCCATCTTGGTCGTAGTAATCATCAAACCGTGCGTCTACGCCCTGAATTTGAACTTCAGCCATAGTATTCCCTTACAGTAAAGCAGCCAGTTCCTCTGAAGGTGACTCCTGTGTCGTCACTTCATGGATGAGCATATCAAAAACAGAGTCAAAACCTTTCCTTTTGGCAAGATCGCTAATTTTCACACTGTTATAATAAGAACGAACCGTCCCCTTTCGATAAAAGCGCGAAAGACGAAGCAAACCATCGTTGCCCAACCTGTCCATAACTTCGTTTTTAAAGTTGCGATCAACCTGTTCTGAGTTGGATACCCACAGTAGCCCGCCACTAATCCCCATATTGAGTTTAATGCCAACTCGTGTTACACCCAGAGCGCCGCCTTCTCGTGTACGAATATAAAAGAATGCATTCCGGTTGACCATTTCATGGCCAACAACCTGCCTTTCAGCAAGAGATGCACCCATGCTTTTAAGACGCCCATCAACATCATCACCATTCTCGTTACTGGTCACCACCACCATTGAACACATCGAAAAGAAATCCACCTCTGGATCGGCGAGGTTCTGGCTCAAAGAACGCATCCCCCAACCGGCTTTACGGTTGTGTCTCTGGTTTGACGTCATAATGTCATTGAAGAGCTTATAAAGCATGTGGGCTTCTTCAATGTTCAATGTCCCGGGCAGAACCTTATTCATGGTAGAAAGACGCTTGAGATAAGGCAGGTATTGTTCCTGCACACCCTTGTAAAGATCTGCTGACTGCTCGTCATTTTCACGCTTAACAAGAAAGGCCATCATACACAGCGAGCCGAAAATGGCTTTTCGGTGATCGCTTTCACCACAGATGTTAAGTATGTCAATCGAAATCATTCTTGCGAAGTCGATGTTCACCTTTGTTACCCCTGAGAAGCAGGGGAATTCGCTTGATATTTCAGCCAATCTGGAAACAAAAAAGTCCAATTCAGTCTTACTGCCAATTTTCCCCTTTTTGAATCGACCAGAAAGCTCCGGGCTATCACTTAAAAGCCGGCCGTAATCATCCATTCGAGGGAATGCATACCGACGTAAAAGAATGGCATGACGGACACCTTTCGATGACGGGTCGCGCTTCATCACTTCGTCTGCAAGACCGTAATAACTGTAGTTTCTGTTTGGCTTAACCCCGATACCATCGAGGTACTTGAGCGTACTTTGATGCTTAAACTCCTGTTCATGAAAACGACGGGGGTTAGCATCAGGATGACGCTCAGCATAAACTGAATCAATCATGTAGCTGATCATTGGACCAATTTCAGGGTAGATCAGCTTGAAATCGCTTTTTCCCACTTTTTCAACACCAGAGAAAAGCACTTCCATAAAACGAACCAACGCTTCTTTGTGTCGCATAGTTGGTGATGTCCGCCCGAAAGGCAGATCGTGAAAGTTAATGGCGGAATCAATATCCGTAGTCATTTCATGCAGCAGGAAAAGAGATTTTTTACTCTTATCAACGAGGTTTCTTATCGTCTCTTTGAAGCCAAATGAAGTTTTACCAAAGTCCACGTCCATCATCAGAGGAAACTCGCCGCTCAACCTTGGATCCACTTTTGGCTTAACAAGAAGTGCAAGGTTTAACATCGTCAGCAATGTTGACTTACCAGAACCTGGCTGGCCAGAAATGAAAACGTTATAGTTGATATTGAGGGATGAGTGCTCTTCAAATGGAAAGGGTTGCCCGTCCTCTGTGAAAAAGTGCAAATACCCGCGGTCATAAAGCATCCCTGAAGTAAACATGGGGCTTTGGTATAGCGACATGCTAAAAGATTCCATGACCTGCTTCAGGTTTGAAGAACGGCTAACGCCGGGCATACTGTCCATCATGCCCTGCATTTTGTCCATTTCTACAGAGCGAAATTGCGCACTGTTCCAACCATCAAGTATGGTTTTTACTTCTCTACGATTTTTTTGTAATGTTTCAATGTCTTTCGCAAAAAGCGTTACCGTCATTTCAAGGTAGACGCAAGTGCTCTGATTTTCTTTGTGTAATTTTGCGAGAGCATACCGAGAGTTACGAATAGCTCCATTGCCCGAACCGGGGAACATTGATGTCAGGCCCGCATAAACCAGATCGACAGCGTACTTCGATGTTGAGAACGGGTCACTGTCCATGCGGAAAGAAACGATATGTCCGATATCCTTCCTGATACGGGAAGAGAGGTAAGAGTAGGACTTCATCTGCTCGGCATAGACCTGAGGTACAACCATCGACAATGTGGTAAAAATGCGTTCGCCAAAGGAAAACATTTCAGGTGGCATATCTTCTTCCGTACCACCTACATCAACAACTTGTTCAACTAACGGTGCGGTATCAAGTTTTATCTGTCCAGGCTTGTCGGCAGATTCCGATGCTTTTGACATAAACATCTTCCCGATGACAGGTCGCCACTCCGGTGAGCATGCACTGCCATACATACACTGCTTTTGTGCAATAAGAGCCGGCTCCACCTCCATGGGAATAAGCATTACCCCATGAGTACAAAACTCGCGCATAACGGCATCGCTGAAAGCAATATGACTGGCCGCAACAAGCTTTTCTTTTTCAGAAGAAAAAATTGCCTGTCCATTCGCATTTTCTTTTATCATTTTCTCTACGACGTCGGACGCAAGGCTACTCTTAAGGGTTTCTTCCTCAGACTTTTTGCCTTTAAATAAAAACTCAGATTTAACAGAGGAAGGGTGGGTTTGTGCGATAAGATATTGTTTTTTCCACACCGTTCGCCCGGCGACAAAATCAAGGTAATCTTCTGTTAATAAGGGATGATCGATACCCATGGCCTTCATCTCATCAAATGAAGGTTGCATAGACTGGCGAGCAAACTCTCTTGTCATTTCAGGATCGGCAAAATCAACAATTTGAATGCTGTAACCTGATTTTGGCAAAAAACCATCCAAAGAACGCTCGATCTTTTCGCAGACAGACTTCTTCTCACTCTCAGTAAGTATTTTCGAAAAACCACGCAACTCAAAAAAGCTCAACATTGAGCCATCATTCATTTTCAGAGTTTCGTCGTTCAGCGCTCCCACTACCGCATAGTAGTCGTCGGCATATTTCTTTGCTGATGAAGAGAGTTGGTGTCGAAATGAATCGACACTCATAAGAAGTTTACTTAATACATCCATGTATCAATATCCAATCAAGCACTACAAGAAATAACATAGTAGCACAAAAAAAGGCGAAACAACGTCGCCTTTCATTTTTGATTGACACTTTCATCCAGGGTTACCGCGGACCCCTACCCCACCCTTGGTCTTCACCCGGTTGATCCATTTCAGGTTCAACATCTGGTACATCATTTTTGGGAGGCTCAAGCAGCTTAGCCCTGTAATCTTGCAACCCAATCGGCACCATGTCATCAGACATGTTTTTCAGAAGAGCATCCTCCTGAACCCCAAATGTCGATGGATCGGTAACAAGATGGTAAGCCACATTGTGAACCGTCGTCATGATATGCTTAAACTGATCAATTTCATCCCTGCTCCAGTTGCCGTCTGGTACCTGGCGGTTAACAGCAGCTTTATTGTCAGGTGACTTTGCCACAGCCTCAACCCTGACTATTTCATCTGCCGTCAAATCCTCAAGATCTTTATTTAAGATATCGACCCAATCTTCTTTTACAAATTCAAAAGACTTTTTCTCTTTTGCCTTAGGTGAAGGCTGCTCTTCAGGTGCTTTTTCCTGAGGCGCATCCCCCTGCTGCAAATCTGCCTCTGAAGGCTGCCTGCCATCCTCAGGGGACGCATCTTGTGTGGAAGGAGCGTTGTTGGCCTGAATTGTTTGCTCTTCAGGTGTTTCAATGTCCGGTATGTTACCTTCTGGCTCCGGCCTGACATCATTATCAACACTATCACCACGTGGCGCACTTCCTTGCTGCCCCTCGGGCTTCACACCTTGATTAACAGGTGAAAACCCATCATCCAGCTGTATGGGGTTACCATCAGGATCAAGAGCTTCACCGTCGCCAGCCATCTGAGCATTTGCGAAATGCATATCATAATCTTCCGGAGGCTGATCCTCATACATCCCTGTTTGAGCAAAGTCCGGCATTTCACCCTCAGAGTTACTCATGCCAGTATCATGCTCACTGGACGGCAGTGGGGGATTTTCCCCCATGAAGCCAGGTGGTGGCTCATCACTATTCGGGCCAGCCTGTGACGGCGCGGTCTGTGTCGAATCAGGCGTTTTGCTTTGAGCGTTTTCTGGCGCAGAAGAACCATTGTTGGCCGGCTGTTTATCATCCTGCACAGATGGTTGTGATGGATTTTGAGCCTCATTTTTCTGGGACTGCTTTGCGGATTCAACCTCTGCTTTAACACCATCAATCTTTTCCCGTATAGGGTTAATGATCCGATCAAAATCAGCGGCCCTTTCAGGGTGAATTGCCTTCAGCGTCTCATGCGCAGCAACAAGCCTCGCTTCCTGATTTGACCCTAAAGGCTTACCACTCCCTTCCATACTCGCCTTTGCTTGTTTGGTGAGCCCAGCAAAATAAGAGTGAACATTTTTAACCACTTCGCGCGTATTAGGTGTTAAACCAACTTTTCTGGTTGCAAGGTTCCAATACTCACTGTCCCCATCCCGAAGCAAGGGGGCCTTTGCCAGTACGGCAATGAGTTCATCATTCGAGAAATCCTTTATATCCATGGGATTCTCAGCGTCCATCATACGGTCAGACATTTCTTTGAGCGGACCGTTAATCTCTTCGAGTTGCTCAGCAATAATGTCTTCAGGAAGCTTTGCCTTTTGAGCCTCAAGCTGCTCCTTGGCGATAGGATCCATGTGTTTTTCTCTGACACCAGGATCATCAGGCGACTCGGCAAGATCGTCCGGAGACTCACCGACAGTCATGTACTCCATGTTTGCTTTAACGTAAGCATCAAAGTAAGGTCTCAAGCTTTCCTGAACGCGAATGTCAGAAATGTCATATCCAGCAGCAAGCAAACCTTTAATGCTACCTTCCATGAAGCGCATTGCAGTATCATTACTGGAGAAATTTGCCTTTATGTATGGTTTTCGTATGCCCGCCATTTTTGCGCGCAACCCAACTATTTCATACACCTCTGGCGGAACGTTGGGATCCGACATTTTAGCCTGAAAAGACGAAAGCGGAGATGAGTTAAACCTAACAAACTCCCTCTCAACTCTTCCTGCAACGTCAACTTTCGACAGTGTTTCACTGAAAATTGACTCGCTGGGATAAACCCTGGCATCAGGATCTATGAGTGCCCGTGTTTTATCTTTTGTCCAGTCCTTTAGCTTGTTGACAACAGTACGGTTTACCAGTCCACCGTTATTCCAGTTCTGGCCATCTTCACCGCGGTCACGGGACGCAGCCATCAATGCATTAAGGCGCTGAAGAGTGTCTGTTTCAAGGTCGACGTCCATTTCATACTTCATGGACGCCTTTTTTTCTTGCGCGTTCAATTCCGCCCAATCAGGTTCTGTGGAATGGTCACCTAGTTTGGCCGCGTTTTTTATTTGATCTGGAACAAGGTTTTCAGAGCCCGGCGGCATATTAACTGTTTCCTTGCCGCCAGTTTTCCTGTATTCAACAGTGGGAACATCAAATCGCTTTGCGATACCGTCAAGAGACTCTTTGTCAAGGTCAGTAGGCAACACATCTTTCGCAACTCTGTCAAGCAAAAGGTTTACGCGGTCTTTGTTAAGAAAGTTGTCTATGTGCGGAAATGTTGATTCTGCAAAACCAGAGTTTTCAGGAGAGTCGAGATGATTAAGCAGCGCCCTGTTAACGTCGGTGTTAAACATGTTGTAGTCAATGCTTTCACCTGTCGCCATGGGAAGGAACTTGTTAAGCGTCATCTCCACATGCACGTCGTCAACAAGTACTCGCCCCTTGTCATTCATACCTGCCATCATTAAGGCAACAGAGATTGCTTCACGGCGACTTTCAAAGTTAAGCGACTCTTCGTCTACCCCGGCAACCGAACGTTCAACAAAAAGCCTCGACACTTCACGCGCCCTTTTCATCTCACTGGTTGCAAGTTTCCTGTTTGAAACTATTTTCATGAAAATGTCAGCATCAGCCGGTTCCCTGAAATCTTCACTCAGCGTTTCATACGTCAACTTTCTGTTATCATCAGCCATTGCAGGCTACCTCCACGTAAAATCCACTTAAATCAATCTTCGTTGATTAACGGGATAGTGTTGTCACTACTTGAAAAACGCAGGCGTTTCTTGTTTTTAATTTCCGCCGTTTCCCCCGTTTGAGGATTTCTCAACCTATCCTTTGTTAGCCGGCAAGAATAAGTACCGAAGTTTTTAATCCGGACAGAATTCCCCTTGCCAACTTCATTTAAAATGCCCTCAAAAATACGAGCCGCAAATACTTTGTTGGCTTCAACCAGGCGTTTGTGCACTGTCGGCATCTCTGAAAGGGGAGTGTCACCACACATAAGCTTCTCTACAAGCTGGTTGAGGTTAATAGTGACTACACCTGTATCAGTATCCATTTCCATGTCCATCACGCATTCCATTATTTAACAACATTAATCTTGATTGAATATATCATAATTAAAGACGGAACAGCCGTGACGTAACTCAAAAAGAAAAAAGTGCCGGAGCACTTTTTTGTAATAATTCGATGTTTAACCTTACTTGCCTTTCTTTTCCCATTGTTTGCCAAGCTGACCTTTATCATCGAAGAAGGTTGCTTTGCATCCAGTACACTCCCATAGAGACCAGGACTTGCCTTCTATTTTCTTGTGATAGGCCCTTCCATCATCACAGGCCGTACACTTATGGCTTGGCGTCCCCTTAGGTGGTACCCAGTCAGGACGATCGACGGGACGACCATCCTTACCCTTGGGTCTTGGAGCACCCATCTTATCACCAGGCTCTCCGTCCTTATCAAAAAACGCGCTTTTACACTTCCCGCACTTCCACAAGTTAAAGCTTTTCTTTTTAAGTTCAGAAAAGAAGAGATACCCGCCACATCCCTTTTCCCGGCATATCTTGTAATCAGAAACAGTGGGTTCTTTAAACCGGAATTTCCCAGCATCAAGATCATCAAAGAATCTCTGAAGAAGACGTTTTTGTTTCGCGAGGAAATCGCCCAAAGTCATTCTTCCCTCTTGTATCTCAACAAAAGTGTCTTCCCAGTATGCCGACGTCTCAGGCAGTTTATAATACGAAGGCGCTATTTCCATCAAGGCAATCAATTTTTGAGTAGGGTGAAGCTCAATTACCTTCTTTTTGCCCGGCAACTTAACATGTGTCACAAACCCTTTTGGCACCAAATTGTTAACATGGTCCTGACGGGTACCATCGGTACCGATCTGAAGTTTTTTAATTTTCTTAACGAGCTCTTTGTTTTCCACGTACTTGCCGGGACTTTCCAGGTCACCCAGTAACTCATCGACCTTGTAATGTTTTGGTTCTTTCGTTGTGCTCGTAAGCGTTTCTGAGTCAGCAACCCCCACAACCTGACCCTTTGTCAATTCAGGGAGCGACTTAGCATCTCCATCATCTTCGTCTTTCTCTTCTTCCATGTCTCTGGTGAGCGCTTTCCAGCCGGCCCTCAACGGTGTTGAACCTGTCGTTTTGCAAATCAGCTGGCCAACTTGCGTCTCAATAATTGTGCTTGAATATTCGTACTCCGGCAAAAATTGAATTATCAATCTGTCGGCAAGCTCACGATAAATTAAAAACTCATTGGGAGTTAAATCGGCAAGGTTTGCTTTTGTGGATGTTGGAATTATCGCGTGGTGAGCCTCACCTTCAGCGATGCCTTTTTTCCAGATATTTGATTTTTTTGTTGCATCTGCAATTTCAAACGCTTTCCGGTAAACAGATTTTGCTTTTTCGTCAATCTGCGGAGCATTCAATAAGTTGTGTGACATCGCCGCAATATAATCAGGCATGTCAGGGTGCATGCCAATATCAAGATGCTTAACATCCACACGAGGGTATGTCACAAGGTTGCGGCTGTCGTATAGTGTTTGCAGAGCATCAGTGATATCTTTCAGATCCATACCGAAACGACGAATCATGTGCCGGTCAAGACCTGTCCTGTGGAAACCTACTGGCGGAGATGTCTTTTTTCTATCCTGATCATAACGAACGACCTGCCCTTTGCCGGACTTTATAATGTGATCGTGGTACTTATCGGCGTAACTTCTGTTTGTTAACTGCTTCAACTCAGGATCAAGCGCCTTTTCCGGATAGATAACCTTGCCGGTATACACACCCTGATCAGTTTTAAACGTAACTCTCTCTGAGTAATAGTCCTGAGGCTTGTAGTTTTTTATCGCAAGGTGGCGACAATATAAAAGATAAGCAATCGCGAATATTACACGCCCTGAATTTAACGGTGAGAATGGCGGCATCATCTCTTCATTGTCGACAGTAAGAGCGATGGTGACATTCATGCCTATCATCCAGTCACAATATTGACGGGCCAGACCTGCCAGATAACGAGGAAACCAGATTGAACCCGCAACACGTTTTTCAAATGCCGCCTTTGTTGCTTTTGGACTTAACTCAGAGAACAAAAGACGCGTAATATTAGGGTGATCTACTACGCCAAAATACTCCAGCGTTTCCCAACCTAGCAGCTCTCCCTCTTTATCGTTATCCACAGCAAGTGCTATTTCGCCGGGCTGGCCATTATCGACAAGCGCCCACTTGAGACAGTGAAGATACGCTTTTATTTTTGCTTTTTCACGTGGACGATTATCTTTCTTAGGCTCCAGCTTCCAGCGTTCACCAGGAGGAATGACAGGCAAGGCTGCACGGTTCCACCCTTCCTTATCGCGACGCAAAGAAGGCGCGTAATATTCCGGCGGCATGAGCTCAAGAAGGTGTCCCTGCAAATGGCCCACACACATCTTGAACGCTTTGTCGTAGTAGACATTGCCGATGTCGCCCAGCTTCTTAACCTCTGTCAGGTTGTAAGCTTTTCTTAAGGCTTTCGCCTGATTTCCTTTTTCGCAGATAACTGCAACTTCAAATGCTGGCACAAAGAATCCTTTCTACAACCACTTTCTGATTAAATCACGTAAGCTCGCATGGCTTCATGGACCGACTTTAGAGTTGGCACCTGCTCCATTAACTTTCTTGATTGTATCAAAAGTTTCGGAATGCGTTGCTCACTCTGCCCACTGTTTATGACATAAGCAAAAAACATAATGATCATGCTCTCATCTTCTTCGAACCAATCATTGTTGAACTGTAAGCTTTTTAACGCGTCCGAGTCTGTTTCCACCACACCGAGTAAAACACGGTAAAAAACATGTATTTTATACCAGCTTCTTCTTCTGTGAGCATCTTCAGGAACCGATGATAAGGGAGGCAAACCTCCACTTACGCGATCACGTAAGGCATTGGCGACTTTCCCGTATGTAACGGAAAAAATAGGGTCCCTTGCAAGTTCAGACTTAAACCTAACCAAACGCTCAAGCAACTCCCTGAACGGGAACCTGTCCTGCTTTTCATAGGGACGAGAAGCAAAGTTGACAATGTAAGTATCAATAAGCAATCTCGCTTGTAACACATCGCCAGGGGTAATCTCGCCCTCGTTATCATTTTTTGACGCAGATTGATAGCCGGCCACTTTGGGGCCGGAAAGCCAACGGTTCCCAGTCATCGCGTTAGCCAGAAGAAGGCGCGCCTCTAAGAGTTCGAGGGAAACAAGCCACATACCTATCTCCATCGAGCTTGGTATGCGGTTCCCATCCGGGTAAGGCTTGGACATTACGTCTGTAATACTGTCCAATATTTCTTGTCCCACAGGACTTTTTGGTGAAGACATAATTGAATCACACCTTATTCTTTCAGATTAAATCCTGGCGTGTATTTTGTCATAAATTGTGTAATGTTACCAGACATATTTTCAGGATGAAGCCCATTGTAATCATTTTTTGTCCAGAACGCCATTTCTGTTTCAAAAATTGACCTGTCCGGCAACCATCGAAAAGAACCAAAAAGTTTATACCTCTGCCTGTACATATCCGGCGTCAAAAGACCCATGGTTGCCGCTACAATTGCAGCGTCATCACACTGAAAATAACTTTTCGTGATCATTTTAGCGGAGTTGATAAACTCTTCAATCTGACCCGTAGACTCACACATTTCCGTCAACACCTGATTTTCAGGTTCCAAAGCCCAGAGATTATTCATGGCCCATATTGCTCGTAAAACAGAGTTCAGCATAGCCTGATTGAGTGTTGGAAAATAAATTATGTTCCTTGGATTTGATGATGGAATAAGATCAAGATTTGCAGGGTAAAAGCACATACCACACGCATTAAACCACGCCTTTTCAAGGTGAAGCTTATGACGGAATTCATCAGAAATAGATGCTCCGCAAAGTTCACATTTTTTTTGTGGCATCGCAGAAAACCTGGCATCGAGAAGCTTTTCGTCCTCATCGGTGATTGCCGGGGTATGAGAAGAAATACCCAGCAAAATGTTTGGTTTTACCGGTTTAAGTGCTGATGATTCCATTTTGATTACTCTTGTAGTCTTCAATATAAGCTGGAATGTTAGGTGATGCAAACATGATACTCGCAACAACCATCGACAGGAGACACTGTTTAATTGACAGCCTCAATTCCCGATGGCCTATCATATGTTGCAAAAGAGTCCAGGACGAAAAAAGGAAAAATATCAACCCTGTTGCTTGAATCACACCGTAAAAAATTTCCAAATTTGCGCTTTTTATGTGATCAGTATTACCGTACTGAGCCATGCTCTCCACTCTCGTCTCCGCATCCTGAAGACACTTAGCTGCATTGTTTTCCCATCCACTCGTGCTTCGGCTCACATCAACCATCACGCACATTTCAAGGCCGGCGCTTTTATTGTAAAGACCGGTAACATCGTTAACCATCATCATTGCATGCATCGGAAAATAAAGCAGGGAAACAATAGCAACCCCGCCCATAAACTTCCCGATTGTCATAGGCTTCAACCCTTCTTGCTGCGCAAGAGTCGGGTTGAGCACAGCTCTAAGTGCCGCTCTGGATAAGAGCCCCAGCCCCACCAATGAAAGGAACTGCCCTATCGTCAAGATGATATTAAAACCCAGAGTCAGAAGTCGGTAATTGTACTCCGAATTGGTGGAAGCGGTAGCAGCGGCGTCCTGCGCCAAAGACGGAAAGGACGCTGTCGCCGCCGCTATTAAGATGCCCGCTACCAATAACCTCATTATCTTTTACCCATAATGGTGCCGTTTTCTGTTTCTACAATGTACGGCACTCGCAGCGTAGAAGAAGATAGCTTCATCACACTAACAATCTTTCCATACCCCGGGATTGTACTGCTCTGATTGGGCGTAAACACATAAGGCTTAGCCTGACTCATTCCCTGTGGCGCATTCGCATCCTGAATATAGATCTCATAACCGCCCCTTCCTTTCGAGAATACACCGGCAAGATAATACTCAGGCTTTACAGGCTCAGAACTTGAGGTTGCAGGGGCGCGAGGATCAACGAAAACCTTAACATCACGAGATGTCGTATTTTCTTCCACAAAGGAAGGCTTTTCAGCCTTCATAACAAGAGGCTTTTCTGGCTGGCGAACCTCAGTGTTTGTCGTACCGGGAGTTGATCCATTCCGCACCTGAGTTTTCAGGTAACCAACTTCATCTTCCATGAGAGAAAAGAGATCCTGCATGGCAAGAATTTTCGATTCAAGTTGACTTGAACGACGCTGTGACTCTTCCATCTTTTTAATCACTGAAGCCAGTCTTTCACCGCCGAATTCACCTCTTTGCTTCTCCATCACAGCCAGCGCCTCTCTGAGCACACTGTCTTTTATTTCCTGCTCCTGATTTGCCTGTTGAACAGAAACCTGTGTAGCAACTTTGATCACGCTTTCAAGGCGTCCTATCATCGCCGTTTCGTAGGTGGCAAGTTCAGATTTCAACCCCGCGGTCAACTCTTTGAACTTCTCCTGCTCTTCGAAGAGCGCTTTGTTGGCCTCCACCAACTCTTGGTAAAGAACCGCCAGTTTTTCAGTTTCAGCCGATTGAGATGGCTTATCTGTAAGGTTTTTAACTTTCGAATTAAGAGAAAGCACCATCGATTCAAGCTGGGCAATCTTATCGTTATTATCTACAGAAGCGCTGGTTGATAAAGGAATGTATTTACTCAACACCCCCGTTTGAGAAACGCCAATTCCCGCAGCAACAGAGGCAACAACAAGCAAACCACCTAAAACAAATTTCAGTGCTTTACCCTTTTTTTCTTTTTGACCAGATTCAACATGGTCTTCAGTGTCAACAACAGCCCCTTCCTTGGACATCTTAGCTTCCTCCACCATATCTGGTTTGCTTTCTGTTTTACTCTCAGTTTCTTCCTCCATCGGAGGAATATCGGCCATTGGGTTGTTGAGTTCGTCGTCGGAGTCACCTGCTGCACCCCCGGTGTCCATGTTAGAGTCAGACTCTTCAGCGAACTGATCAAGCAGCGAAGAAACATCGTCAAGGTTCCTCACCCCATCGACCGATGTATCATTTTCATTTTCTGATTCGTCTCCGCCAAAAGCCGTTGAGGCGATATCATCTTCTTCACTAAGGTTGTGACCCAGAAAATCCTCAACATCATCATCTTCATCATCAGACAAGCCAGTTTGCCAATCGGAAATGTCTTCAGAGTCGTCAACAAGCGAACCGAGAGGGTCCTCATCCTCTGAATCTGAATCTGAATCAGAATCCGAGTCTTCATTGTCACCGCCCAACATATCGTCAAGCGGGTCAGGCTCTTCATTTTCGTCTTCACCACCCAACATGTCGTCCAAAGGATCGGAGGCCGGCGCTTCGTTATCACCCAACATATCGTCCAACGGATCGGAAGC
>CEQE01014288.1_pt1 | contig 96642 bp, 95 predicted proteins | sample 356201 | NCBI WGS metagenome assembly CEQE01 (sample SAMEA2619970, study PRJEB7988) | marine metagenome | biome: marine biome (ENVO:00000447); feature: mesopelagic zone (ENVO:00000213) & marine oxygen minimum zone (ENVO:01000065); material: "saline water (ENVO:00002010), including plankton...
TTACGCCTTCGATTTCAAAGCCCCGTTAGACGGAGATAGCAACCCGTTGCGCATAGGCCGGAGCAAGGTCCAGGAATGCGCCGAAGTCGTAAAATCACACATGAGGCACGGTCAGGACGCCTGGTTCGTCCAGACTTCGATGCGGCTAAATTACCCGGACGACCGTCTCCGCTTTGGCATTTGGCCCCCACGCCACATCTGCCCGAACGCGGAGGGTCTACTGGGTTCGGGGTTTTCCGCTGGGGCGGAGGTTCGGCAGGCAATCTGATCTTGCGGCTTAGCGTCGTCGCACCCCCACTACATCAGTGCCCTGGCCGAAGTGGGTCGTTCCTAGAACGTATTGCTGCTGACGGTCTTCGTCGGAATCAACTTCCGCCCACCGGCCATGCTCCGGTTTGAAACTCTTGTTGTAGCCGTACAAGGGCTTCACGTCCATGACCCGGTCGACTATGTAGCCGATGAACTCGCTGAACGTGGTGAACTGTTCGCTCGGCCTGCCGTTCATTCACGAACGCCAAGTGGGACCAGCGCTCTCCGCTGACCAACTCCATCCACCACCAGGCCGCGGATGTTCGTCCCGCGCTTGGCGGACAGCGTGATGCTGAGGCCGATCTCCTCTCCCATTGTGTACACCCTGTCCTCGAAACCCACGGCGATGTCGAGCGACTTAAACGGGTACATGAACAAGAAAGGGTCTTCTGGGCGGGTCGGATATGAGGCTAGGTCTGGGTCACCGCCGCTTCTTGCCGGCTGAATTTTGGCTTGCCGCGGCGCACCAACGCGAACCAGACAGTCGTCGCGAGGCTGAGTCCGGCCGCTCCCGTGATGGCCACTTCCCATCCCAGCTGTCCGGCGGCCAACGCCAGAGGGAAAGCTCCCAGAAAGTGGAATCCCGGCGTGAACTGCAGCATCCCCATCACCCGTCCCCGCACCTCGGCGGAGGTCTCGGTCTGGATCATCGTGGTGGCCAGCGGCCAGACCATGCCCACCCCCGTCACTCCGACCAGCGTGAAAAACAAAAAAGTGGCCCAGAACCAGTTGGACCAGGCGAATAGAGTCAACATCACGGTGAAGACCAGCAGGCTCAAGAGGAGCGCCCGGTAGACGTGAACCCTGCTGATGGCAGGCAGGAGTAAGCTGCCAGCTAAGGACCCGAGTCCCGAGCCCAAGAACAGCAACCCGATCCCCCCAGCGCCGGTCCCCAGCACATCCTTGGCCATGGCCGGGACGACTTGCATGTGGGACATGCCGAACCCTCCGAACGCGCAGGTGATGATGATCACGGTGAGGACCATGGGACTTCTCTTGATGTAGACCAAGCCGTCGGCGAAGTTCTTGAACACGGACTGGCCCGCGGGCTTCGACCACCGGGGCAGAGGTCCAACTTTGGCAATGCAAGCCATGCTCACTAGGTAACAACCGGCGATGGCCGCAAGGCTCGCCCCCACGCTCCACACTTCGATGATGGCCCCGGCCACTGGAGGGCCGACCATGCGCCCGGCGTGGACGCCCATGCTCTGCATCGCTACTGCGTCCAATACGGACCGTTCTTCGACCAGGTCGCCGATCATCGTCATCCGGGCCGGCATGCTCAACGACTGCACGACGCCCATGAAGAAGGCAGCGGCATAGACGTGCCAGATGGCCACCAAGTCGGCTATCGTCAAAAACGCCAGAGCCGCGATGACTCCACCCACGATAGCTTGTGTCGCCATCAATATATACCGGCGGTCGATTCCGTCGGCCAGCACCCCTGCCACCAGTAGCAGCGCAACATTGGGCGCACCGTAGAGAAGGATAACCAGGCCTAGTTGGGCCGAGGAGTCGGTAACCAGTAGCACCAGCCACCCGATGACCATGAATTGGGTGCCCTGGCCAAGCCCCTGTAAGGAGCTTCCGATCCAGAACCAGCGGTAATCTCTCTGCAGCCAGACGGCGACTAACCGACCTCGGTAGGCCGCAAAACCGGACAAAGCCCGGGTACTCTCAGTGATTTGCACCAAGTAAGGCTATCACAGCTAAGGCGTACTTAGAGGATCGCAATCATCGCCCCCAAAATGGCCCACGAACAAAATACTGCCCCACCCCTCGACGGACATGGCGATCAAGACGACGGCAAAGATCATGGAATGTCTTATCTGGTAGAGATCGCCAAGAAATCCACGGATCCCACCAGGCCGGAGCGGAGGAGTCTGTACCGCTCCACAGTCGCCACAAAGCCAACTCGCCGGGTCGGCCATACGCGCACCACAAACCTGGCAACGCCTGTCGCCATGTATCTGGTAAGAACTCGTGGAGACCGCTTATGCGACCGCGAGTGCATGGCCATCACAGCGCTGGTCGGATCAGTTTGATACCAGTTAGGATTGCTTTGGAGGCCGCGTATTTGTATCATTCGTTCCTGTAACTCCAATCAAACGACAGGCAGCAGGAGAATCAGGTTGAGCTACTTAGGCCGGCCATTGAAGCGGTTTGAAGACGCCAGGTTGATCACCGGAAACGGTGTATTCATCAATGACATCAAGCTGCCGGATATGCTCCACGCCGTTGTCGTGCGAAGCGACCACGCCCATGCTCGCATCCGGTCCATCGACATCGCAGCCGCCCGCGGGTTGGCGGGGGTGGTGGAGGTGCTCACCGGCGCAGACTTGGCTGGGGTGCTGCCGGACATACCCATCAGGGCAATGGGTGACCGCGCCGTAGAAGTTTTCAACGCCGCGCAGCACCCCGTCCTGGCCCGGGACAAGGTGTGTTACGTCGGCCAACCCGTGGCCGTGGTAGTGGCCGACAACCCATACGCGGCAAGGGATGCCGGCGAACTGGTGGCCGTGGACTATGAACCCCTGACTCCGGTGATCGACCCGGATACGGCCACCAACGACGACATGCCGGTGATTCACCCGGACTTCGGGACCAACGTATCGATGCGTTCTGTCCAAGAGGGCGGAGACATCGACGAGGCGTTTGTCCAGGCTGACCATGTGGTCCGCCAGCAGTACCGGGTGCCACGACTCGCTCCGTCTCCCCTGGAAGCACGGGGAGTGGTCGGCGATTACGACGCCGCCACAGACCTCCTGACGGTTTGGGACTCGACCCAAGCTCCCCATCAGGTCAAGAGATACCTCGCTCAGATGCTAGAACGGCCGGAAGAAACCATACGTGTCGTGGCGCCCGATGTGGGGGGTAGTTTCGGTGTTAAGGACTGCCTTTTCCCCGAAGATGCCCTGATGCCTTTCCTGTCGTTGCGGCTCGGGAAACCCGTCAAGTGGATAGAGGACCGCCAGGACAATCTCCTCACCTACCAGGGCCGGGGCATGAGCCTGGACATGGAGGCTGCCGTTAGTAATGACGGGGTGCTACTTGGGATACGGGTTAGCATCGTGGCTGACCTTGGTGCCTATTTTTATTTCACCACACCCTTTCCCTTGTTTAATGCCGCGCGCCGCATAACTGGGCCTTACCAAGTCCCCGCCGTGCACGCCCAGATCTTGGGGGTTATCACCAACAAGACCCCCACTGCCGCCTACCGGGGCACCGGCAGTCCGGAGGCCGCTTTCTGCATCGAGCGGACCCTGGACCTGATCGCCATTGAACTGGGGCTGGATCCGGCGGAGGTGAGGCGCAGGAATTACGTCCCCGCCACTGCCTTCCCATACACCACTTGCACCGGCATCGTGTACGATTCCGGCGATTATGCCAAGGCGTTGGAACGCGCCCTGGAATTGGTTGATTACCCTGGCTGGCAAGAGAAGGCCCACCAAAGAAAACCCAACGAGCCATACCTGGGCATCGGGCTGGCAACGTTCATAAAGTCGTCCGGAGCCGGCGGAGAACACCGGATAGAAAGCGCGCGGGTGATCATCGACTCAACGGGCCATGTTGATGTCTACACCGGGGTGTCTCCCCACGGCCAAGGTACCGAGACCACATTTGCCCAGATCGTGGCTAACACTCTGGGTGTGGACCCCAAGGATGTGCGGGTGCTCCACAGCGACAGCTCAATCTTCCCTCACGGAATAGGCACCAGCGCCAGCCGAGGTCTCATAATCGGCGGGTCGGCCGTGCATCTGGCGCTCCAAGAAGCCCGTCAGAAGCTGTCGTTCATCGCATCCAAGCTGTTGAATTGCCCCAGCGCGGACATCGTTTTTCAGGAAGGACAGGTACTGAACCAACTAGCTCCGGCTGAGACAATAGCCTTTATCCAACTGGCCGCCACAGCCTATGACGCAGGATCAATGCCTCAAGGAATAGACCTTGGTCTGGACTTCGAAAACGAGTACACCTTGCCCCAAAGTCCCGTCTCGTTCGGGGCCCATGCGGTCGCGGTCGAGGTGAACCAAGACACCCTGGCGGTAAAGATTTTGCGCTACGTTGGAGTGCATGACTGCGGCCAGATCATCAACCCCATGATCGTGGAAGGCCAGATCCAGGGCGGCATCGCCCAAGGGATCGGCCAGGCCCTAACTGAAGGCATCGCCTACACCGACGACGGTCAACCCCTAACAGCCAGCCTGATGGACTACGCCTTGCCCCGGGCGATACAGATGCCAGCCCTGACACTAGACACAATCAACACTATCTCGACAACCAACCCCTTGGGCGCCAAGGGAATCGGCTCCGTCTCTACCGTCCCCTCCCCAGCCGCAGTAACCAACGCGGTCCTGAACGCACTGTCGGGCACCGGGGTGCGGCATATAGACACGCCGCTGACACCTGAGAAGTTGTGGCGGGCGGTTCGGGGTCATAAGGAAGGATGAATCATGGCCACTGAAACAAAATGGCACATCCAGGGCGAATATCTCGAGAGTTGTAACTGTGAAGTCCTGTGTCCTTGCAGCGTTCCCGGTTCTCCGCTCATATCTGATCACTACACAGTCGTCTCTATATGCAATCAATATATTGCCGGGATCCGCTAAGTGTATCGAAGTTAACTCTCTCAGGTGAGAATATGTCCCGTCTAGCAATTCTTTTACGGCATCGAGGTAAGCCTCAATGGTGGATCTGAGTTGCCGACCGATTAGTTCTTCCTATTCGGTGGGGCGAGGAAGCTCGTCTCCGATTTCCTCGACGATTCCGGAAGGGAAATCGCCTCTTGATTCTAATCGGTATTGTTTGAATTCGGGTTTTTTAGAATCTGTCATGTGGGATGCCTATCTTCGCTATTTGAATTAATTTTGGCCCTAACCAATGATGCCATAATCGGGCCATCAAACTTTGCAAGACTATACTGAGTTACGCTTAATAATCTCTCAAAATCGTTACCCTCAACTAGGATAAACCATGGACGTATACCAAGCCATAAGATCCCGGCGCACAGTCCGGGACTACAAGCCGGACCCTATCCCTGAGGAGCTGCTCCAGAAGATTCTGCAGTGCGCGCGTTGGTCGCCCAGTTCTAGCAATACGCAGAAGTGGTCGTTCATCGTGATTCGAGACCGGGATACGCTTACGAAACTTGGGGAGATCGCGAAACAAGGGCCCTTCGTTGGCCGGGCGCCGCTGTGCATCGTGATAGTCATGGACGACGCGCCTCGCCCGCAACTCGACGCGGGACGAGCCCTACAGCAGATGGAGCTGATGGCCTGGTCGGAGGGCGTGGGGATGTGCTTCGTGGGCGTGCGTGAGGAGGACCAGCAGAAGGCGGTGAAGGGACTCTTGGGTATTCCCGAGAAGATGGAACTGATCACCCTGCTGCCCTTCGGCTACCGGGCCGACACCCCCAAACCACCGGGGACGCCGAGAAAGCCTATGAGTGAGATCATCCACTGGGAGAAATTCGGAGCGGTACAACCAAAATAATTCCGGGCCATAGCCCGGGACAATCCTAAAGCCGGACCTACCTCGAACGACTGTAGGCCATATCCAGAGGCTAGCCGCAGCCTGGCGTTTTTAGGATAGGTCGGCGATCAAGACCCACATGGGCAGGCTGCCCACAGCATGGGTCTCCAGCCGAGTCAATGCGCCGGACTGCTGGTCAACACGGAACCCGATGATGTTGCCCGACTCCAAACCGGTTACGTACAGAAAATTCCCCGTCGGATCCAGGCTGAAGGCGCGGGGGATCGGGTCGACATCGGTCCAGCCGGTGGCAGTCAGCTCGCCGGTGGCCGCATCGATGGAGAACGAGGCGATACTGTCATGGCCCCGGTTGCCAACGTACAGGTGCATGCCCATGGGGTGAATCTGTATCTGCGAACACGAGATATGCCCCGAATAGCCCGCGGGCAGGGTCGTGACGGTCTGTTGGGGCGTCAGCGTTCCCTTGGAACTGTCCAGCGCGTACACCGTCACACTACCACCCTGCTCGTTGGAGACATACATCAGGTCCTTGGTCGGGTGGAAACGGTAGTGCCGCGGGCCAACTTCAACACCCTGGGGCACGATCATCGGCTCATTGGGCGTCAGGTGGCCGGTGGCGGCGTCGAACCGGTACTGGTAGATGGCGTTCACCGCCTGCTGCCTGTCCGCCGGTAATCGGGCGATTCCGCCGGAACCGTTGGCGATGTGGGGCAAGAAGGCGTAGCGGTTGGACGGGTCGGTCATGAAACAATGGGCGCCGGAGCCGGTCTCCAGCCACTCGGTGGCCGCCCCGCCCACCGCGCCGCTGGCATCGATGGGATGCACCGCGCAGTAGCCCGCCTGGTAATAGGCCGAGAGCACCGACCGGCCGGTGTGGTCGGTGGAAAGATAGCAAGGCTCGCCGCCCAACTCGACACTGCCGGTGAAGGTCAGATCGCCGGACTTTTGGTCGACATTAAAGCTGGAAAGCAGTAGCCCGTCCCGCTGCCCAACATACATGACAGTACGATCCGGACTGAACGTAAGAGGCGCAGGGCCGCCGGGTATCTCGACCGCGCCGTTGGGCTGAAGGCTGCCCGTCGACGGGTCCATCAGAAACCTGACTATCCGGTTGTCGCCCTGCAGCGAAACGTACATCTGGTAGGCCATGAAAGCTCCTTTAATTACTCGGGGACCGAAACTTAGAGATAATGAGACCACCGGTTGGTTCGGCGATATTACACAAAATCCCAGGCACAATCAAAGCCCTCGTTAAATGTCATTCTGAGGAGCGCCCTAGCCCGACGAAGAATCTACCGCGCACAGTCTTGTCAGACCTTTCTCTTCGCTCAGGGTGGCAGATGAACAGCGTCATATGAACCTGAAATTGCGTTAATATTAAACCGTCAAACCCGACCGACTCAGCAGGGTAAGCATGGCCAAAACCATCATATTCGACCTTGGAGGCGTCCTGGTGAACCTGGACTGGGATAAGGTCTGTGCCCCCCTTACCGATCTCTCCAGCCAGACCTACGACGCCGTGATGGCAGAGGTCCAGAACGGGCCGATCGTCAAGCTGTCCATGCTGGGCCACTTAACTCCTGGGGAATTCCACCAGGCCCTCTGCGCCAAGATCAGCGCCGACATCCCCTTCGACCCTTTCATCGACATCTGGAACGGAATCCTCAGCGCCGACGATGACATGGCATCTTTTGTGGCGGAGCTGGGCTCAGAACACAGCCTGGCCCTCGCCTCCAACACCGATGCAATCCATCTCGCGTTCGCCAGGGAGAACTTCAGCGTCATGGGTACATTTCAGCAATTTTTCCTATCCTACGAGATGGCGTTGTTGAAACCGGACCCGGCCTACTTCCATCATGTTCTGTACGGACTCTGGGCATCTCCCGAAAATTGCGTCTTCATCGACGACCGGCCGGAAAACGTCCGGTCGGCAAGCAACATCGGCATCAACGGCCTGGTGTTCGAGTCCATCCGCAAACTCAAATCGGACCTTGAATCAGTTCTTTGACCGGCAAGCGCCGGCTCCATAGGAGACAAGATGCCCCAGTCCAACCCCGTCCACTACGCCGACGCAGGCCCCGTTGTCCGGGCTGTCTACGACGACATCAAAACCACCCGCGGCGTCGACGATATCAACAACTTCTGGAAGCACATCGCCAACCATCCGCCGACGCTCAAGCGAACCTGGGAGAGCGTCAAGCAGGCCATGGCGCCAGGGGCTTTGGATCTGTTGGTGAAGGAGATGGTTTTCGTGGCGGTCAGCGCCAGCAACGGCTGCGAGTATTGCCTGCGCTGCCACACCGACGCCGCCCGAAAGCAAGGCATGACCGACAAAATGCTTGGCGAGTTGATAGCCGTGGTGGGCGTGGCCACCCAGTCAAACATCCTGGCCAACGGGTACCAGATTCCCCTGGATGACGACCTAAAGGGCTAGGGTATACTATTCCTCTCCAAAACGCCCAGAGGTTGAGCCATGGTTGAGGTTTTTGTCCTGGGAGGAGGCACGCCCACACCCACTGAGTTCCGGTTCGGCAGCGCCCATGTCTTGCGCATCGGGGATGAGGTGCTGATGTTCGACTGCGGCCCGGCAGCCACCCATAAGCTGGTCAAGGCCGGACTCTACCCCACCCAAGTGGACAACCTTTTTTTCACCCACCACCACTTCGACCACAACATCGACTACCCCTGTTTCCTGCTCTGCCGCTGGGACCAGGCCGCCGGGCACGGCCAGGAGCTGAACGTCTACGGACCCAAGCTGACCGAGGAGATCACCCAGAAGGTCATTGGCGTCGGCGGTGCCTTCGAGTCCGACTGGCAGGCCCGGGTGAACCACCCCTACAGCCAGCAGGTTTTCGTGAACCGTGGCGGCACCTTACCCCGCATCCCGCCCGCGCCCAAGGCCAAGGACATTGGGGTCGGCGAGGTTGCCTCGGGGAAAGACTGGCAGGTCACGGCGGCCCTGGCTGAGCACGCCCAGCCTTACCTGGATTCCCTAGCCTACCGAGTGGACACGCCTGAGGGCAGCGTGGTCTTCACCGGCGACACTCAGCCCTGCGACACGGTCCTTGAACTGGCCCGCGACGCCGACATGATGCTCTGCATGTGCTGGGACGAGCAGTCGGTGATGGAGAACGTCAACGAGGCGAATGGTCAATGCGGCACTACAGGCGCGGCCCAGCTCGCCCAAGAAGCAGGCGCCAAGAAGCTAGTCCTGGTCCACATGGGCCCCAGCCTCTCCAAAGACACCCCCTTCGACCGCCACATAGAAGAGATGACTTCCATGTACGACGGCCAGATCATCTTCTCAGAGGAGCTGATGCGGATCGAGGTTTAGCCCACTCATGCTAAACTACCCTCCAAACTTTCCCTGGATTTACGACGGAGTAACACCATGCAAGCAGAGATAAAGCACCTGAGCTTGGCCGAACTGGAAGCAGGCCTGGATGACATACGCAATTCGCCCCAGGAACAGAGCGTTCTGGACCTGATCGTGAGTCGGCCCGAAGAGGACGCCCGCGAGGTTATGGAACTGGCGGACCTAGACGTCACTGTAGGGTTGGTCGGCGATACCTGGCAGGACCGGCCCAGTCTCCGCAGCGGCGACGGCAAGGCCCACCCCGACATGCAGGTCACCATCATGAACTCCCGGGTCGCCAACCTGGTGGCCCAGGACAAGGCGCGCTGGCAGTTGGCTGGCGACCAGTTGTTCGCGGACATCGACCTCAGCAAGGCCAACATGCCCCCCGGGACCCGCGTTTCCATCGGCGCCGCCATCCTGGAGGCCACCGACCAGCCCCACACCGGCTGCGAGAAATTCGCTGCCCGCTTCGGCATCGACGCCCTGAAGTTGATCAGCTCCTCCATCGGAAAGGAGCTCCAGCTGCGCGGTATCAATCTCAAGGTGGTACAAAGCGGCGAAATAAAGCCCGGCGACGCGGTCAAGAAACTTTAGCCGAACAACTGTAGTCGGGAATCAAGCAACGCTAATTCCAGAGGAGACACCATGGCCACAATAACCAAGCCTGACGCCGTTGCAATGGACAGCCAGAAGCTGGAACAGGTCAACCAACTTTTCCAGCGGCAGATCGATGAAGGCCTCCATCCGGGCGCCGGCCTGGCGGTGTACCGGTACGGCAATCTGGTTCTGGACATATATGGCGGTATCGCTAACACAGAGCCAGTGACCAGCGACACCATGTTCGTGCTGATGTCATCCACCAAGCCCCTGACCGCATCTTGCATGTACATGCTGAAGGAACGAGGCCAGATCGACTGGGACGACTTGGTTTCCAAACATTGGCCGAAGTTCGCCCAGAACGGCAAAGAGACCGTGACCATCCGCCACATCCTTACCCACCGAGGTGGATTTCCCCAAACGCCCGAGTCTCTGCTCTGGACCGATTGGGCGGATTGGAGCAAGGTCACCCACGCCATGGAACAGGCGCCCACCATCTACCCCCCCGGCAAAACGCTGGCCTACCACCCCATCAACTACGGCTGGGTCCTCGCCGAGATCGTCCGCCGCGTCGACGGCCGCACCTTCGATAGGTTCATCGCAGAAGAACTAGCTGCTCCCCTAGGCATCGAAAACACCTACGTGGGCTTGCCGGCAGGGCTGGAAAGCCGTATTTCACCGATACACCTGATGGAAGATGACGCCGACACCAGCGGCTACAGCGGAACGTTCAGTCGTCCGGAAGTATGGAGGTGCATCGTGCCCGGTGCCAACGGCGTAGCCACCGCCAGCGACCTCGCCCGGTTCTACGCCATGATGGAGCGCAAAGGATCGTTGGATGGCGAAACAATTGTTCAGTCAGCCACGGTCGAGGGAGCGGTTGAGCTTCAAGTTGAAGGCATCGACCAATCTCTGGGCTTGTTCGCCCAGCGGTCCCTAGGCCTGGCTCTGGCGGACGAACGGATGGGAAAGTCGACCGGAAACCCGCTGAATACTTTTGGCCACGGCGGGGCCGGAACGTCCATTGGATGGGCCGACTTCGACTCGGGTCTAGCAGTGGGCTACATCACCAACGGATTCCGCGGCAGCCCTACCAACAACGCCCGACTGGCTGCCATCTCCCAAGCCGTCCGTGACGCCTGCATATAACCGTTAGCCCTGGCACTCCGATTCTCCAACTCAGGCGCCGGTGCTGGTATGCTACGCCCGAGAGGGCGCTCGCATCAACGGCGGAGTGCCTAGTCTGGAAGCGGAGTTGATGGCCCAACAGAAGGACTACAAGTTGGTAACCTATCCAGGGGCCGGCCATCCATTCTTCAATGACACCGGTAGCCGATATCGCCCAGATTCCGCCGAAGCGGTCTGGATGAGATCCCTGGATTGGTTCGAAGACCATCTGATGGGCACTTAGGGCAACGCATTCTAGAGACCTATCTCTGCCCTCTCTGCCAAAGTCGCGATCTTGAAGATGGTCCAATGTCTTAGCTGGGCGAGGTCCGACCCGCTCTGGTCCACCATGAGAACATCAAAATTCGCGAAATGATGGGCCTTCCGCTCATATGAGTCAATAAGATGCGCGCCCCCGGTGACCATTGTGCCCGTTGGAATTTTGCTGAGGTGCTGCACCCGGCTTCTTGTATGCATCGAAGTCGGAATTTCGAAATTGTGGCGCATCAGTTTCTCCGGCCAGCCTGCGGTCCATGAAGGATGAGCGATGGCTCGTGCGCCGAGGAACAGAGGGTTGTCGGTGTGCTGCTTCTCAGTTGTGAATTCGCGGCATTCCTGCTCTGAGAAATCAAGAGTCGCCGCCGACCAGTCCTTCCCAGGCTGGGCATTCTCAAGCGTAAGTGCGCCTTTTACAGAGGATTCGTCGACCGGCTCCATATGACTCGGCCGTATGAGCTCTCGGGACCAATCGGCCCTCCCGTTGCCCACCTTGCCATTTACGCACACTTCGCGCGCCTGGTTAATCATCTCCACATCCCATGACTCGCTATCAGCGCTTGCGCCCAGCACGGCCCTGATCAGCAGAGCGTCGCCTGGATAAACCGGCTGTCTGAACGAATACTCGGCCCACCCTTCCTGCAACCAGTCCTCGCCAAGCGCTTCCAGAATCGTGTCCGTCGCCCAGCCCCAAACGGTCACTCCGCCCACAAGGGGACCGGTGAACCCATATGATTTCGCGACTTCGGTGGAATGTATCGGGTTGGAGATGTCCGGGCTGTCGTCATTGCCTAGATAGGCAACGACAGAATTTTCTATGACGGTGCTTGCCATCGTCTGACCCTCGAAACTTCAGTTTGCATTAGCGGCTGGGAGCAGAGTAGCACCAAACGCCCAATAAGAGAATTAGGAACCGGCTGGATTACTTCCCGGTTACATTCCCAAAGGCCGGACCACGTCTGTCCGGCCATTTGCCAGATGTTTATATCCATCGACGATTCCCACCACCAACAGGCCCTAATTAACGACCTCGATCACCGCAGCGCTGATGGCGCAATTTATGCCGAGGCGGGCTCGCCACCAACCAAGATTCCCTTTCGAGCCGTTGCATTCATGTATGTATTACCCTCGTGTGACGGGTCAAATCGCTGACTTCTTGACCAATCCAATGTCAAGGCGGCCGGTATCGGTCTAACTCCCGAGGGGCTGATGATCAGACGCGTTTTTCGCCTGGGTAATTCTTCTTGTTTTAATCCATGATAATGACGCATTTCCCTGTTGTCGCGCCGTCGAACTCTTTGAATGCCTCCACCGCCTGATCAAGGGTATAGCGGTGGGTGATCAGCTTGTTCAGCGGGGCTTTGGTGTCCACGAAGAACCGCTCGATCTCGATCAACTCAGCTTTGCTGAACGTCCATGATCCGAAGATTGTTGCGACCTTGAAGATTACGTCCCGGTTGAAGTCGATCTCTGCCGGCCCGCCGATGCCCACGTAGCAGCACCGTCCGAAGGGGCGCAAACACTCCAGCACCTGCTGTCTCGCCGCGGGGTTGCCTGAGGTCTCCAATGTGGCAGTTGCCCCCAGGCCATTTGTAAGTTCTCGTATGGCCTCCACCGCATCGACCTCCGCCGGGTTGATCACATGGTCCGCGCCCAGTTCCATGGCCAATGCAAGTCGCTCCGGTACTACGTCCACTGCGATTACTTTCGCGCCCATTGCCTTGGCCGACAACGTCCCGCTGGCTCCCACCGGGCCCTGGCCGAATACCACCACGGTGTCCCGGCCGGAGACCTGCATCTTCTTGAGTCCGTTCCAGGCGGTGCCGGTGCCACAAGAGATGGCCGCGCCCTCTTCGAAAGACAACTCATCGTCAAGGAGGACCAGGCTCCGTGAAGGCACCAAGATATAGTCGGCGTTGGCCCCGTGACCCGTGCCTCCGCCAAAGGTGACCCGCCCGTGAACACAAAGCTGCTCATAGCCCATGGAGCAATTCTCGCAGACTCCGCATCCAGCGTAATGGTGACAGATGACCCGGTCGCCTACATTAATGCCCTGAGGGGCGCCGGGGGACAACTCTTCAATGACGCCACATGGCTCATGACCGGTGATCATGTCCGTTGGCTCCGAACCACGGTATCGGTGGAGGTCGGTCCCGCAGAGACCCGATGCCCGAACCTTAAGCACGGCCTCGCCCGGTCCGGCGTGGGGATCTGGAAACTCCCGAATCTCGGCCTGCCTATTCCCTCGGAAGGTCACTCCGCGCATATCGTCACTCCTGCCCACCGTTTTTGTTAAACCGATATTCGGAATATTGTACTGCTTCGCCCACACCAGCGCACTGCCGGGTTATGTTTGACTCATGGAACGAACCAGCATTCGCACTTTGATCGCTGGAGTCGTGACGTTGGCGATAGTTGCTTGCGGCGGAGAAACTACTCCCGACCTTCTTGATGGCCCAGCGCTCACATCCGAACCGAATCCCGCAGGTCAGGCCGATGTGATTAACGTGTCGATCTCTGGTGTGCCGGGAGGTTATTCGCTGTCAGTGAACGTTGGCAGTCCCGACCTTGGGTGCAGCCCTTACGCCGATTGGTGGAAGGCGATCTCTGGGGATCGGGAGTTGTTAACCCGCCGTGTCCTGCTCCACGCCCATGTGCAGGAATAGCCATTCTCCCGCTGGTTAGGGGCCCAAAAGTTCAACCCGGCGATACAGTAATCATCCGCGCCCACATGAGCGTCGACGGCTACGGCGGTTCGGTCATACGTGGGACGGTCGTGGATGGATTCTCATCCGCAGAGCTTCCCTCTGGCTTCGCGGCAGAGCTAGAGACCCAACGCCCCCTACCCGCCTGCTGCACCTTCTAGGCAATCACTCTTCCGGCGTGAACGTATAGCACCAGGCCTCCCCCTCAACCACTGTCTCCTCCATCTGGCGGGTGATGGCCATCTTGAGCTTGGTGACCGGCTTGGTGGCGTGGACCTCCACCACCTCAGCCGAGGCTGAGGTGGTGTCTCCGATGAACATTGGAGCTATGAACTTTAGATCCTGGCTCATAAAGACCGTGCCTGAGCCCGGCATGTCCATGGCCACCAATGCATTGAGTATTTCCGAGGCCAGGCCGCCCTTCACCACCAGGTCTTCGAACTTGGTCTTGGCAGCGAAATTCTCATCGAAATGCAGCGGGTTGTAGTCGCCCGTTGTTTCGGCGTAGGTCTTGACGTTGTCAAAGGTCAGGGTGTTGCTGCAGGTGGCTTTCTGGCCGACTTTCAAATCCATCCAGTCTCTCTTTGCTTATTGGCGTGTGGTCCCCCATCAACTTTTACCTTTGGCCCGCGTCCTTCCAATCTGCCATAATGGCCGCAGTCTAATCACGACGCAGGAAACATGAAGCAGAAGCCCATCGAAGACCGCTTTCACAACGCGCGGAACAACCCATCTCTGGTGGTGATCGAGGGGTTCCACCCTTTGAAACACGCCATCCGCTTCGGCGTTGAGCTGCTGGAGGTCGTCAGTCCCGACCTGCAAGAGTTGGCGGCGTTGCAGGCTGAGTACGCGCCAGACATCGGAAGCAAGATCGCGGACCAGGTCGCCGCTGTCTCCGACGATGTGTTCGGAAGACTGGGCCCCGCGAAGCCGCCCACCGGCGTGATGGCCATCGCCAGGCGTCCGGTTGTCAACCTTGCCGGCCTTTTGGACGACCCGGCCCTCGCCCCAGTGGTGCTACTGGAGAACCCGCGAAACCTGTTCAACATCGGCGCCGCCGTCCGCGCTGCCGCAGCCGCCGGGGCTGCCGGAGTGGTCAACACGGGGAACCTGGATCCCTGGAAACCGGCTGCTCTAACCAGCGGAGTCGGCCTGCAATTCGCCCTTCCTGTCGCCCGCTCGGAAGACCTGCCGAAGGGCGGCCGGCCGCTGGTCGCCGTCGACCTGGGCGGCGAGTCTCTGTCGGACTTCCATCTGCCAGACCGGGCGTTGTTGGCCTTTGGCACCGAACGCCAGGGACTCAGCCAGGAATTGTTAGGCGCAGCGGACCACCGGGTGTCCATCCCCATGGAAAACGGCGTTTCCAGCCTAAACCTGGCCACCTCCGTGGCGGTGGTGTTGTACCACTGGAAACTGGGGCCATAACCACTCTCGAAATATTCGAATCAACAAGGAAAAAAGCATGAGCACGAGAGACCTGATCGGCTACGGCGCCAATCCTCCGGAGATCAAATGGCCAAACGGCGCCAGGCTCGCCATCTCGGTGGTGGTCAACTACGAAGAGGGCTCCGAGTACTCAATCCTGGACGGCGATCCCAAGGGTGAGTCCGGAGGCGAATCCCCCTCGCCCGTGGGCCCGGGGGAGCGCGACCTGGCCAATGAGTCTTTCTACGAGTACGGCAGCCGGGTGGGCGTTTGGCGGATCATGAACATCCTGGACAAGCACAAGATCAACGGCACCTTCTTCGCCTGCGCGCTGGCCCTGGAGCGCAACCCGGAGGTTGGTCCTGAGATCGTGCGCCGGGGCCACGAGGTCATGGGCCACGGCAACCGGTGGGAAGAGTACTACAAGATGGATAAGGACTCCGAGCGGGAGGCCATCCGCCAAGCCGTGGAGTCCATGACCAAGACCACCGGGCAGCGACCCATCGGCTGGTATTGCCGCTACGGTCCCAGCGTGAACACCCGCGAGTTGGTGATCGAAGAAGGCGGCTTCGAGTACGACTGCAACGCCTACAACGACGACCTGCCTTACTACACCCAGGTCAAAGGCAAGCCCTGGCTGGTGGTGCCCTATTCTCTGGAGGTCAACGACTTTAAATTCTGGAGTGGCGGCCTGATCTCGCCCAATGTTTTCTATGAGACTGCCAAGAATTGTTTCGACGTGCTCTACGAAGAAGGCGCCACCCACCCCAAGATGATGTCGGTGGGCCTGCACTGCCGGGTCATCGGCAAGCCTTCCAGGGCTTACGCGCTGGACCAATTCCTGAAACACGCCTCCGAGAAAGAGGGCGTTTGGTTCGCCCGGCGAGACGAGATCGCCCGCTGGTGGAAAGAGCAATACCCGGCCTAGCCAAGCAAGCTAAACCCATTGAGGTGAATCTTGAACGAGTTCGCTTTGGCCAGGGTGATTCACGTGTTGGCCGTCGTGCTCTGGATCGGCGGTGTGGCGATGGTCACCACCGTGCTAATACCCATAATTCGAACAACTCCATCAGATGCAAACGCTATGGAGGTGTTTGAAAGGTTCGAAAAGCGGTTTGCCTGGCAAGCCAAGTTCGTGATTCTCATCGCCGGTGGATCAGGCTTTTACATGCTGGATTCAATCGACGCTTGGAATCGGTATTCGGAGCCCCGGTTCTGGTGAATCCACGCGATGACCATCGTTTGGGCCTTGTTCATGTTCGTGCTATGGGTAGCGGAGCCCCTGTTCCTCAACCGTTTATTCAAAAAGCATGCCCGGACGAACCCAGAGAAGACATTTGTTTTCGTGCATGGGTTTCATATGGTCCTGCTGACTTTAAGCTTGGTGACCATCGCCGGAGCGGTGGCGGGCAGTCACGGCTGGTTTCCAATCTGACACTGAGGGAGAAATTTCTTGATAAAGCTGACTGAGGAGATGATCGAGCTGGTGAATAACGCCCGGGACAGCAGCAACCCCTGCGTCGTCGCCACCGCATCGACTGATGGCACGCCTAATTGCGGGTACATGGGTACGGTGTTGGCCTTGGACGAAAGCTCTTTCGTCTACCGGGACCGCAGCGGCCGCCTTCCTCTGGAACACATCGAGGAGAATCTCAAGGCTATCCTGCTGTTCAGGCACGCCCAAAAGGAAACGGGCTGGAAGTTCCGCTGTACTCCTTACGTCCACCGGCAGGGCCCAATCTACGAAGACGCCATCAAACGTCTCTCCGACGCGGGCCTGATCACCGACCCCAAACTCGAGGCCGCCGTAGTCGTGCTGCGGGTCCAGCAGGTGCTGACCCTATTCGGCGAGGTGCTTCAAGAAAGGGATCCAGTGATCGGCTGGTAGACCACCTACGCTTCTCCGAAGTCCGGCGCCCGCTTCTCCAAGAAGGCTGACATACCTTCGTGGGGGGCTCCGGTGGTGAAGATGCGGGAGAACTCCTTGATGGTGAACTTGGCAGATTCTTCTTCCCCCAACTCCAGCCACTTGGCCACGATGTCCTTCTGAGAAGCCAAAACGTCCCGGCTCATACCCACGAAGGTGTTGGCCGTGTCGTGGGCCACTTTCATCAATTGATCCGCCGGGACGACCCGATCCACCAGGCCGATGGCCAAAGCCTCCGAAGCATCGACCGTCTCGCCGGTAAGCAGCAGGTGGCGGGCCCGGCCCAGGCCGATGGTCGGCGGCAGTAGCGATGCCTCGATCACCGACGGTATTCCCACTTGGACCTCCGGCAAGCCCAATATGGCGTCCTCAGCGGCGATGCGAATATCGCAGGCCAGTATCAGCTCCAGCGCCCCTCCCAGACACGGGCCCCGGATGGCGGCGATGGCCGGGATGGCCATGGTGAGCAGCTTCCTGGCCGGGTCGTGTAGCGCGGTGATAAACCATTCGGCGTCCGCCGGATCCAGGTCCTTCATCTGGTGCAGGTCGACCCCAGCAGAGAAAGCCCGGTCTCCGGACCCGGTCAAGATCATAGCCCTAACGCTCCGGTCCTGGTCCAATCGGTCCAACTCAGCCTTCAACGCCAGAAATACCTCGCGGCCCAGCAGGTTCAACGGCCCCCGGCCTTCCAGTTTGACCACCACAACCCCTGATTGTTCTCCGTTATCATCAGCCATCGTTACTCCCACCTGATTCAGGCCTGAGAAAGTTCTTCTTATTTCGACCAGAGGCACCCATCGTCCATCATCCTGGTGCTGTTTTCGAGGCCCATTAGAAAATCGCGGTGCTGTCCGTCCTCGGTCCAGGCACTTCCGACTCCATCCCGAACCAGTATCTCATCTATACTGTGGCCGTCCTTAGTGTAGACGTAAGCCAGCCGCCGGCCAAACTGATCGGTCAGCCGAGGCCCATCTTCCAACCGGACCGAATTGCCGGCGAGTTCATTCATCCGGCTAGTGGCTTCCGCGGCGCAGGGTTCACCAATCTCGGGTGTATCGACCCCAAATAGGCGCAACCGAACAGAGGGCGTATCCAGGGTGTCGCCGTCGATCACGCGGCTCACCCGGACTTCTTCGCAGTTGTCACATCGGAGCAGGGTTCCCTCGACGGTGTTAGAACAAGCGACTATCAAGCCAAGGATGGTGATTAGAGCAAATCTCATCGGTCAGAAGGCCAGCATGCGGAATCGGATCGACGTCGGTCTCGCCCAGATACTTCTGCCCGCTGTATGACCTTGCTGAGCGAAGCCGTTTATCTGCCCCAAGAAGATGGACCCAAAGCCACCGAGCGCGCCCTTCACGTCATCATGGGGGGCACCGTAAGCCATAAATCGCGATACATCGACGGCACTCAGCAATCGTTCGACGAACTTCTCGCCAAAGGTTCCGAGATGGGTCATGGTGGCGGCTGAGCCAGCTTAGCGTTCATATGCGTGACAGGTGTTATTGTCCTCGTCAAAAAACCATTCATAAGCCAACGTATTAGGTTCGTTGCGGGTGGACTTCACCATTTCCTCTACCAGCGCCTTGAAGCTGTCCAATTGACCCGTCTTGATCGAGAATTCGGCCACCCAAGAAACGACATCGCGGATAAGAAAAGCTCCAAAATATAGTTACTCAGGTTCTGATGATGTTACAACGCAGGTTTAATACAGCTACTAGCGCACACCCCACGGATCAGACGGCATCTCCACCCTCCGCTCGTCGGCTAATTTGGCTGCATTCTCCGCTCCTGCTTTGGCCCGTGTGGTCTGCCATTCATCCAGTTCCAAACCCAGGCCGTCGACGATCCTAACCCGCATGTTGAAGTAGGCACACACCTGGGCGATATCCAAGACATCCCTATCGGTCCATCCGACTGCTCGCATACCCTCGATGTCCGCTTCGGCGCATGTTGACGGAGCGATCGTCAGCTTTTCTACCCATTCAAGCATCACCCGCTCTGCCTCGGTGATGTCCATCTGCCGCCAGTCGGACTTTACGCGTTCCACCTCCAAGTCGTCCCCTCCTTCTTGACGCAGATACTCTGCATGGGCAACGGTTCAAAACCGGCAATTGAGGGTAGCAGACGTTACGGTGGCAATCATCTCCCGCTGCGCCGTAGTCAACCCGGACTCGCCGCGCATGATCTCCCACATAAGCTCGGCCGTGTTCCACATAGCTTTGGGATTCAGGCTGTGCAATGTAGGCGGCGTTATCGGAGGTCCATTGGCGGCGTTGTTGCGGTCTTGGTTGATGCGCTCACCTGCCCTCTGTTCACCAAGTTTTTCGTAAACTTCCTTGAGCTCGCCTTCTGCGTCCTGCTCTCTGATTACCTTGATCCAAGGCATAAGGGCTCCTCCACTTGTCAGGTTCGGGGTGACCAGATTGTTGTGGGGCAATTATTCCACATGACATCGAGCGGCTCTACGGTTCTGATATCCAACAGCTGACCCGACTCCCATCCACCTCAACCCCAAACCCTACCCGTTGACGTATAATACCGCCTCGGGCTCTCTATTAATCACCACAAACATCTGGAGGCTACTGAAGTGAAGCTGCTTGTAATCACTGGGGGTAGGCACCCCTACGAAGAATCCACACCCATTCTTGAGAATTTCCTAAAGGCGGCGGGCCATGACGTCACCGCCACCGAGGACGCCTCGGTGCTGGCCGACGGGGCCAGAATGGCCGCCTACGACGCCTTGGTGTTCAACACCCGGCGGGAGAACGCCGCCGATTTCGCGGAGATGAAACTGTCCGGAGACCAACAGAACGGAATCATCAATTATGTAAACTCGGGCAAGGGGTTTATCTGCCTGCACATCTCCGGCTGCGGCGCCGATTACTGGTCCGAGTTCGCCGAGATCACCGGAGGCGGCTGGGTCACCGGCACCAGCTTCCACCCGCCCTACGGCAACGTAGATGTAAAGGTCACCCAAGCCAGTCACGCAGGCGTCGCTGGAATCTCTAACTTCAGCACCGAAGACGAGCTGTACATGGGCATCGAATATAAAAGCGGGAACGACGTATTCCTCGAAGCCACGTCGGTCGAAGGCACCTGGCCCTGGGGCCCGAACCGGACCGAAACCCACATGCCGTCCGGCACATTCCCCCTTGCCTGGACCCGCAGCTATGGCCAGGGCAAGGTATTCAGCCTGCTGCTGGGCCACGACGGCAAGAGCTTCCAGTCTCCCGAGTTCCAGAAGATTGTCTTGAACGGCGTCCAGTGGGCTACGGCCTAGGTTAATGTTCAAACTACTAGGGCTACTCTTCTTGCCGATAAGCTTGATGATGAAGCTGATGAAGCTGCCATTCACTATTATGAGCTGCATCACCAAGCTCGGCTGCCTGTTGGTGGTCATTGGAATCCCGGTGGTCATCATCGTGGTGATCATCTACGTCGCTTGACGGCATCCGGCCATGGTTAAGGGACTGATCCAATATGTTCCGAATAAGCAAATCGCAGATGATCGACGCCCCATCCGAGCCGGGGTTCGCCTGCTTGGCGGACGTCAGCCGGCACACAGACTGGTATGGGTCGGCCAAGGAATGTACCGGGACCTACCTGTGACATTCCGGCTGGAAATTACTGGATTCGCACCCTACCCCCCGTCTCTCCTACCAGCAGCTGGAGGTCTACAAAACGAAGGATTTCAGAGGAAGCTTCGGCAGCAGTGTGTCCGCATTGAAGAGTGAGGAGTCGGCCTACCATATCTCCTAGACCTGGAACCCAACGGCACGAGGAGCCGGCTTGCCCGCAGCAGCGAGCCCTCCGGCCAGTGATGGACGTTGCTCGCCTACCTGGTCAGCCGGTGATTCAACCAATCCGGGCCATGAACCAGTTCCAGGTGGTGAGAACGATAAAGTCAAAATCAGAAGAAGACGGCAGATAAATCCATCGCTAGCTGCTTGAAATAGAAAAGAGCCCCGATGGATCGGGGCTCTTCTTAGTTGCCTAGGTTACTAAGTAGTTAGCTTAGTTGGGCACCATGTTGGGTGTCGGGTCCACCGGCAAGCCAGGGTGGCCTGTCAGAGACTCGCCCAAGGCCAGCATCTCACGCGCCTTCTCGGCCAGGGCCGGAAGAACGGCGTCGATCATGTCTTGATCAAGATCAGCTGCGATACCGGGGTAACCTGCCCGCTCAATCATCGCGCCCAATTTCTTGCTCTCGATCTTGTCCATCACCCAACCGAAATAATCGGTGACCAGGGTGCGGTCCCAATAGATCCGGTGGTTCTTGTTTCTGGGACCATAGTGGTAGTGGGGGCCGTCCCAGAAAAGGTCGAAGGCCATGATCTCGGTCTCTTCCACGAACGTCCGGTCGGTGGCGCCACCGATGTCGGTCAATACGTGGATCGCCAAGCCGCCGTCGCCAACGGGTAGCCGCCGCATCTCAAGCCCGAAGCGGATGTTCCCTGCTTCGAATATGTCAGTGCCACGGTTATGCTTGACCGTGTTCCGCTTGGAAACAAAGAGTTCTCTGGCGGACGCTTCCAACTCAGGAAGGATGTCGGCCAATTCTTCGAGGTCAATGCTATCAGCGATCTCAGGGTATCCAGCTCTATTCAGCATGTCCGGAAGCTTCGCCTTCAAGGTCTTGATGGTCCAACCGATGGCGTTGCCGTCGGCGGTCGGGTCCATCCGGTAGAGCTTTCCCATACCGGACGTGTTTTCCGTGCGGCCGGCAAGCATCATGGGTCCATCGATCTTCAGGTCGGGATTCTCCGGACCGTAGATATAGCTCTTTTCGATGTCGAAGCAGTTGAACCGAAGAAGAATAGTCTTCTTGCCATTAACTTCGCCTTCGATCACGATCGAAACGCCTTGGTCCGCGTGGTCTTGGATATTGCCGTCCCATAGTTCATGCCTGGTCGTGAGCGTCACGGGACCGGCTTGGAATGTGGTCTTGATCTCTGCTTGAACCATTTCCTAGAACACCTCTTTAAGATTTAGCTTAAGGCTATGTGGAACTGATATAGTTGGGGCGATATTAGCACAAAAGGGCTGGCTCCCTCGATTTTTGTCAGACGCTGTTATCAAGCCGTTACGGTGGGTGTTGCGCCGCTAAGCTGGGGCTTCGGAGTTGGAGACCTTCACGTTCTCGAAAAGATCGCCGTCAATGCTCAGGCGGCTCTGGGGGATCTTGTCCCAACGGACAATCATCGAGTGGTGCTTCCCCAACGCCAATTTTCTCAGTATTTCCCCGGAGTCCCCAGTCTCGATCTTGTGGACCCACTTGTCTCGCCTGGCAAGGGCTTCTTCAATCTCGAAGTCCGTTACCGCTTCAACTCTTGACCCAACCTCAAATTCACTGCAGCTCATATCCGATCTCTCCGCGCAGGGCGAATGTGACCCGGATATCTTCAACCGGCCAGTTTGGGGGTATCCCCGGACGCTGTGCCGTTCAATCTTTTAATGACCGGATATTAGCACATAACGAAATAATTTGATAATGTCCCGACGGCCTCTTTATTCGCCCGCGGGGTTTATCCGGGCTTGATCAGGTCGAATTGGTCCGCGTTGAGGTTGAATGTGCGCCCCAGCCGGTCCCACTTGATCACCAGCCACTGAAGCTTGCCGGCCTTGCGCTTGATGGTGACCTCTCCCGTGTCCCCGGCCTCGACGTTGAACGTCCCAGCGCCGGTCGGGGCGCCCATGCCCATCTGGACCTCGAAGGTCGCGACTGCTTCAACCTTTGACCCGGCTTCGTAATCGTCAAAACTCATAGCTATCTAACCCCTCATCTACTCCAGGTTTGGAGCCACTTTTTCCATCATCAGGCGCAAGCTTTTCAACTGGTTTTCCAGGGGGAGCAAGTTGCCAAAATTAACCTCGAACATGATCTGGTCCAACCCCAATTCTTCGGACAAACCCTGCAGTTTATCAACCACGGATTCGGGGGTCCCGTAGGCCACTTTGTCCTTGAACCAATCGTCATAGGACATATTCTTTACCACCTCAGCCTCTTTACCCCAGTTTCCGGTGGTGCCTTCATATCCGGCGTACTTGGCGGTCCGGTCAGAAAGGCGCCCCACAGAGAACATAGCGCTTTCCATCGGTTCGTCGTAGGCCTTCTGTGGGTCCTCTGAAAGATAAACCGGTATCCGTAGCGTCACCCGGCCTTTTCCATGATGCCCGGCATCTTTCCACGCCTTGTGGTATTCCTCTATCTGCGGCTTCAACCCGGCCAGTGTAAACACTCGAGAAGGGTTGATTGAGATATCGTATCCCATGCGGCCGGTGACCGCGAAACTGTCCACGGATGTGACGCCCACCCAGATCGGAGGATGGGGCTGCTGATAAGGTTTGGGGGTTACTGTGACATCGTCAAAGTTGTAGAACTCTCCGGAAAAGGAGAATGTTTCACTGGTCCACGCCTTGAGGATAATCTCCAAACTTTCATCGAACCGGGCCCGGCTTTCTTCAAAGGGGGAGTTGAAACCTTCGTGGACGTTGGGGAAAGTACCCCTTCCGATACCGAATTCCACTCGGCCACCGCTGACCAGGTCAAGTGTTGCGATCTCTTCAGCCACTCGTAGCGGATTGGCCAACGGAAGACAGATCACGCCGGTGCCAAGCCTGATACGTTCTGTGCGGGCGGCGACGTTCCCAAAGATGGTGATCGGCGAGGCCATCACCCGTCCTGGGTTGAAGTGGTACTCGGCCAACCAGAGGGAGTCCACTCCCAATTTTTCAGCCTCGTTGATCAGGACAAAAGAGTCGTCGAAGGCCTCCTTTTCCGTCCCACCTTCCCGAACGGGGAACTCCAGAAATATCCCAAATTCCATTACTGCCTCCCGTATATGGCGCGGTCAAAGCAACCTGCGCTCTTCGTCCTTCAGATGATCCGACGTTCAGATGTTGTAAATCGGTAATGCCGGGGTATAACGGCGTCATGATAGTACAGACCCGTGGGTAGCCGTCAAGAAACGGGATTTGGTTCGAGCTTCAATCGCTTGTTCACCCTGCGCCGCGGGGCCGGAGAAAGGCTGCGCAACAACTCCCGAACCTGTTTGGCGTTGTTTACCCGCACAAGGTGCGAAGGGCACTTGCAGTCAGACGAACCAAACCCTGCCACAGGAGATGCCACGCCGTCGGTAGAATCGGCTGCGGTAGCCCAGACGCACTCCCAACGCTCTCCATCCGCCAACTGCCAGGCGTATTCCCAGGGTACTTCCGCGCTGAGGTAATCGGCGTGCCAGTGGAATTTCTTGTCGCTGCGCAGGTGCCGGTCAACCCGCGCCTTCAGTCCGCCCAACGCGCTTCCGAAGTAGATGTAGTGGCCCCGGGGAAAATCCACCAACCCCAACTTGCCAACGCGAATCTTCCGATGGGAAGGCAGGCGCAGCACCAGGGCATAGCTACCGGTTGGACGGGCTTTTGCCTTGCGGGATTTGGGGAAAATCTCTGCCATAAGTTTACCCAGCGAAGGAGCGTTGCCCCAAAAGTACTATGGCCTGCACGGCCGCTCTATCTACGCCTCTATTTGGCAACTAGATTCTCCAGCTGACGCCTCGGAATGACAGTATTCATGCCGCGCCTCTCGAAGCAGACAAGGCAAAAGAAGTCGCATTCCTTACAGGTGCGGCTGGATGATCACTTTTAGTGACGACTTGGCTTCGGCAGTGAGTTCGAAGCCCAAGCCCGCCTCGTCCAGTCCCAACCGGTGGCTGATCATCTGGTCCACCTGCACCCGGCCTGACCCGATCATCTCCAGCGCCGTAGACAAATCGCTGGGGGCGCCGGCGTAGGTCGTGGTCAGGGTGGCGTCGTTCCGGAAGAAAAGTTCGTTCACCGGCACTGTGATGTTTACCCCAGGCTCGGTGGGGGCGAAGAACAAAACCGTGCCGCCGCGGTCCACCGAGTCCAACCCCTGCTGCAGCGCCGGAGGGGCGCCGGTGCAGACGATGACCAGGTCGGCCAAGCGGCCTTCATTGACCTCGCGCAAACGCGCAGGAACGTCGTCGGTGGCCAAGAAAGTGTGGTCAGCACCCAAGTTCTTGGCGGCCTCCAGGCGGGAGGGGACCATGTCGGTAGCGGTGATCCGGCCTGCTCCCAGGGCTCGGGCCAGGTTGATGTGCAGAAGGCCTGCCAGTCCACTGCCCAGCACAATCACGCTCTGTCCCGGCTGGATATTGGCCCGGCGTTGGCCCCGGTAGACACAGGCCAACGGCTCGGCGAAAGACGCTTCATCGAAGGAAAGACCGTCGGGCATGGTGAACACGCCTCGGTCCACGTTTATGGCCGGTACCCGCAGGTACTCGGAAAAGCCGCCGGGCTCGAAGGTTGTCTCCCTAAGAGTGTCGCAGACGGTGTGATGGCCACTGAGGCAGTAATGGCAGGCGTTGCAGGGGACGTGGTGAGTGACGATCATGTTGTCGCCCTCTTTGAACCGGCTCACACCCGACCGCGCCTGGACGACGGTCCCCGCTACTTCGTGGCCTAGGACCATGGGAGCCCTCTGGATGCGGTACCACTCCATGACGTCGCTTCCACAGATGCCGCTGGCCTCCACCTTGACCAGCAATTCGCCGGGCCCGATCTCCGGCACCGGCATCTCCTCCACGCGCACGTCGTGGTTGTTGTAATACATGGCGACACGCATGTTGGTTTTACTTCCTAATCGTAATTGGCGTTGTTAGCGTCGTAATTTGCTTTACTCCCACCGTTCGTGGTGGGCTCCGTCGAACCATGGACGCGCCGAAGTCAGGGCCCTTCGACAGGCTCAGGATGAGCGGGGTGGAATTATGCCGGCACCGACGCGACCCGGCCGTTGCCAGCCTTGACGCTATCGAAGATCTCTTGGGCTTCCGCGATCGAGCCATTCTCATGGACGATGTGGCGCAGTGATTGAATCATAGGCACCGGGTGTTCGCTCTGCCAGATGTTCCGACCCAGGTTGATGCCGATGGAGCCGTTCTCCATGCCGTCTTTGACGAACTCCATGACCTCCCGCTCGGTATCGGCCTGGGGGCCACCAGCCATGACCACGGGCACCGGGCATCCGTATACAACCTTGTCGAACTCCTCGCACCAGTAGGTCTTGACCACTTTGGCGCCCAATTCGGCGCAGATGCGGGTGCATAGGGCCAGGTAGCGGGCGTCGCGCTTCTCCAGTTCTTTGCCCACGGCGGTCACGGCCATCACCGGGATGCCGTATTTCTCGCCCTCGTCCACCAGCTTGCCCAGGTTCAGCAGGGACTGCTTCTCAAACTCGGTGCCGATGAAGACTGAGATTCCCACCGCCGCCACGTTCAGGCGAACGGCATCTTCCATAGAAGTGGTGATTCCCTCATCGGCCAGGTCGGCGCCCACCATGCTGGTGCCGCCAGACATCCGCAGGATCACCGGCTTGTCTAGGGCCGTGTCGACCACCGCCCGCAATACGCCTCGCGTCACGAATAGGGCGTCAGAATATGGAAGCAGAGGTTTGATGGTCTCGCCCGGTTGTTCCAGCATCCGGGTCGGTCCCTGGAAATACCCATGATCGATGGGCAAGAACATGCAATGGCCGTCGGGTTGAATCAACCGCGCCATTCGGTTTGCCATTCCCCAGTCCATATCCATACCTCGCTTCGCTTGATGATTCTTTAAGAGCCCGCGCTCCGGTTTGTTCGATCTTATGTCGACTAAGCTACGGGTGTCATTATCCCTGCTGGCGGGCCGGGTAACAAGGTCGCGCTAAACGGTTTTCCCGGTCTCCCAGGTGATCAGCACCTGCTGAGCGTCGGGCAGCCAGACGGGGATGAAACCCTCATCGGACTCTTCGTATAGGCTGTCGAATTGCTCCCGCACCACCACCTCACCCCGGTCTCTGTGATGTGGCGCCAGCCAGATTCCTGCCAGCGCCATCTCAACGGCGTTTTCTTTTGTTTGCGGAAAGGTAGGAAGTTGCTCCACGCCGTCGAAGTGAGTCCCACGGGGGAGGAACCGGACGTCGGGGAGTATGCCCATCTCCCACAGCGCCGGCAGCAATTGGGTATGGCCGGGGATTGTCGCCTGCTCTTCGCCGTAGACCATCTTGAACAACGTGGCGTTGTGCATCGGGTTGGGCACGCTATATATGGCGATGATCACCCGCCGCCTGGCTGCAGCTTCCATTTTGGCGATGAACGGGCCAATTTCGCGAACGAAATAGGTCACGTTCGCGGCGTGGACCACGTCGCCTTCCACCCCATGGGCTTCTACCCAATCAGACAGAACGGAGGAAGTGTTGGCCATTCCGAATTCGGTGGCTAATTCCTGGCACTCCTGGCACATCCCCGCAGATGGTTCTACGTTGATGACCTCTCGGCAGCGTAGCGACATGGGAAGACCCAGTCTGCCGGCCCCACCACCCACATCGACAAATACATCGTCTGGCCTCACGAATGAAGCCAGTATCTGGAAATTGTCTTCCATCCCCCGTTTCGGGTCAGCCCTGAAGCGTTTGGCGTTGGACCCGCCCCAAAAATCTTCGGTTGCCGGGCCCTGCAGCCGCTCTCTTTGGGATTCCACGGCGTCGATCAGGGCCGAATAATCTTCTATCGCTCCCATCTTTCCTCACTGGTTAGTCAATTCAAGACGGTATTATCAACGGGCTCACCCCAGCAGACAACCAATCGCGTTTAGCGTGAATTCGTCGCCGAAACCGAAATCGACGCCGTTTGCTGTGTATCTCGACCCCAAGTTTCTTGACACTACCAAACCCCTCTGTTACAACCAAACGAAATCCCGATACTCAAAATCAAAAGATGACCTTTAAACGGTCATCAGGAGGACGACCATGGGCGAGATATTAGGAGCCGGCACCACTCATTACCCGCCGCTGATCACTCCAGACGAAGACCGGGGATTCCCCCTGACACGCACACTGAAGCACAACGACAAAGTCCCCGAAGAGATGAAGCTCCCCACCAACTGGCCCGAGCCCATGCGCATCGAATACGGCGAGGATGAGGGCCTGAAGTCGGCCGCCGAACACCGGGAGCGGCTGGTCAAAGGGTTCCGGGAAGTACGGTCCGCTATCGACGACTTCAAACCCGACATCGTCCTGATTTGGGGCGACGACCAATACGAGAACTTCAAAGAAGACATCATCCCACCTTTCTGCATCTTGGCTTACGACGAATTTGAAGGCCAGCCCTACAACAACCGGGACGGCAGCTACCGCCGGAACGTGTGGGACGAGCCCCAGGAGAAGTCCTTCGTATACAAGGGTGCGCCTGAGGCCGGCAGAGCATTGACCACCGGACTGATCAATCAGGGCTTCGACGTGGCCTATGCTTACCAGAAGCTCCACGAGAACGGCCTCGGCCACGCTTTCCTGAACACCTTGCTGTTCTTGGACTATGACCGCAAGGGGTTCGACTACCCTGTCCTGCCCTTCTCGGTGAACTGCTACGGCAGCAGCGTTATCCGCAACCGCGGTGGCGCCATCACCCAGAAAAAGAACGGCGTTGACTTGCCCTTCGACCCACCCGGTCCGTCGCCCAAGCGCTGCATGGAGATAGGCGCCGCCACCGCCAGAGTGTTCAAGGACAGCCCCTACCGTGTCGCGTTGGTCGGTTCCTCCAGTTGGTCCCACGCTTTCTTGACCCCCAAGAACCACTGGCTGTGGCCCGACGTTGAGTCAGACCGCGCCCGCTTCGAGGAACTGAAAGACGGGGACTATGATTCCTGGAGACGCATCTCCACTGACCAGATCGAAGATGCCGGACAGCAAGAGCTGCTGAACTGGATGTGTCTGGCCGGAGCCATGGAGGAGATGGGCCGCAAACCGGAGATACTGGACTACGTGGAGACTTACGTATTCAACTCCAACAAATGCCTGGCCCTGTTCAGTCCCTAAGGAATTCACCAGCGAAATAAATAATCGTCCCTTCCCCCGTTGCGACGGGGGAAGGTTAGGATAGGGGCACCCCTACACCTGCCCAAGTCATCCTTGATAGAAAACCAAACCACCACCGGAGCAACCAAATGGCAGAGATACTAGGTGTCGGCCTAACTCACTCCCCCTCCCTCATAGCCCCCGATGAGCTGAAGAACTACTCCCTGACCAGGGCCCTGCGCAGCAACGACCGCATCCCGACTGAGCAGAAAAACCCAGAGTCCTGGCCCGAGGACATGCGAAAAGAATGGGGCGACGACGAGGGTTATACCTCGGCCAAGATCGCACGGGGCAAGCTGGTCGATGGGTTCCGCAAACTGCGGGCCGAGATTGACTCCTTCAAGCCCGACGTGGTGTTGGTCTGGGGCGACGACCAGTACGAGAACTTCAAAGAAGACATCATCCCCGCCTTCTGCGTCATGGCCTACGATGAATTCGAGTGCCAGCCTATGGCTGGCCGGGACGGAGGCCAACGCCCCAACGTTTGGGACGAGCCGGCCAACAAGATCTTTCGGTACAAGGGTCACGAGTCCAGCCGCTACCTGGTCACCGCCCTTTTGGAAGACGGATTCGACATCGCCTACTCCTACAAGCCTCTCCATCAAGAGGGACTGGGCCACGCGTTCGTGAACACCCTGCTCTACCTGGACTACGACCGGAAGGGCTTCGACTACCCGGTGATTCCTTTCTCGGTGAACTGCTATGGCAGCAACATCATCCGCAACCAAGGCGGGCCCTACACCCAGCAGATCAACGGCGTGGACATGGCCATGGACCCGCCCGGCCCCTCACCCAAGCGGTGCATGGAGCTCGGCGCGGCCACGGCCAGAGCGCTCCAGGCCAGCCCTTGGCGGGTGGCGTTGATCGCATCGTCCAGTTGGTCCCATGCCTTCCTTACACCCAAGAACTGGTGGCTGTACTGCGACGTTGAGTCGGACATGGCCCGGTTCGAGGAGTTGAAAGCCGGGAACTACGAGGCCTGGCGCGGCATCTCCAACGCCCAGATCGAGGACGCCGGCCAGCAAGAATTGCTGAACTGGATGTGCCTAGCTGGAGCCATGCAAGAGCTGGACCGCAAGCCGGAGATCGTCGAATTCTTACAGACTTACGTCTTCAACTCCAGCAAGTGCCTGGCGTTGATGAAGCCCTGAGGGACGAACCGGTTATATTAAAGAGGAACTGATTATGGTGTCAGAAGCTAAACGGACAGACCTTGACCGCAGGGAATTGGCCCCGGCCTCGGGACTCCGCGAGTTCTGGTACCCGGCCCTCCTGGACAGCAAGGTCGGCAAGAAGCCGGTGCGCCTCCGGATGCTGGGCGAGGAACTGTGCTTCTTCCGTGATGAGAATGGCGACGTGGCAGCCCTCTGGGACGTTTGCCCCCACCGTGGCGCCAGCCTGGCCCAGGGCGATTGCCACTTCAAGGGCACTGTAGCCTGTCCTTACCATGGTTGGGTTTTCGACGGCGCGGGCGAATGTATCTCGGTCCTCAGCGAGGGCCCCAACTCCCGTATCCCCGGCAAGGTCCAGGTCCGCAAATACCCCACCCAGACTCTGAAGGGCATGGTCTTCGTCTGGATGGGTGAAAGCGAACCGGCCTCTATAGAAGAGGATGTTCCCGAGGAGTTCTTCGAAGAGAAGAGCCAGGTTCTCTACCGCATCGCCGACTGGCCGGTGGACTGGCGAGTGGCCCTGGAAAACTCCATGGATTCCCATGTGTATTACGTGCACAGGGATTCCATACTGATGTACGGACGCGGCCCTCTGGACCCTTACGGTCGCTCCCCACGAATCCGGCCGGTCTTCGTGGGCAACGGCTTCAACGTGATCTGGGGCGATTCGCCAACGACGGGGAATCCTCGCCGTTCCTGGGGCTTCAAAGAGTATTTCGGCCTCCTCAGGGGAAAGCTCCCGTACCAGGACAGCTTCGAGGGTCTGGGCCGCTGGCCCAAGGGCAAGTGGCGTCTGCTCTGGAACTGGGTCTTCATACCGGCCAACAAGCGGCGCCTCAGCAAGTCGGCAACCACCGACAACCCCCTGTGGGGTCCGGGGCACCATCTGCCCGGCATGTTCCGCACCGACATGCGCACCCACATGTATACCCGGATGTGCGTGCCCATCGACGAAGGCACATCTCGAATCGTGTACTACCACACCACCCGTCCCGGCAGCCTGATGGGACGCATCTACGAGCGGGTCCATTTTTTCCTCTGGCACAACTGGGTGATGAACATCCAGTTCTCCAATCAAGACGCCAGGATCATGGTGCCCCAGCGCTACGACACACCTGAAAAACTATCGGGGACCGACGCTGAGATCATCCAGTGGCGCAAGCTGCTGCAGAGGGTTGCCATCGAAGGACGCGGTGTCTTGAAAGACCTACAGGCCGAGCACCTGTCTAAAGAAATGGACACCACCATAGCCGAGGGATTCGCCGCCGACCAGCTCAAGGAACAAGGACTCGAGGACGTGGCTGAATTCCTGGCCGGCACCGTCTCCGGCGACGACGATTAAACTTCAGTCCCGGCTCCGGCCAATTTACTCAGCGGCGCTGTTCGGAATTGGAGTTGGTTCGTGGTGAGAGCTGTCGAACCACCGCTGGCCTAAGTTCGAGTTCACGAGCTCGGAAGCATGACTTATGCGCGCCCTTCTGCGGAGTTCGGGGCGAACGATTCGGTCCAACGGTTCGTTCAAGACGGGCTTGGCTCATCCGTTCGTGTTGAGGTCCGTTGGGGCCACCTCTTCGGGTGCGGTCAACTTCTGGACATTCCAAGAAGTCCGATAAACAGCCAAGAACCATAGCCGCCCTTGTTGGGTGGCAGGGAGCGCACTTCCACCGAGAACCCGTCCTGCCCCATCAGATCGGTCCAGGTGTTGAGGGGGAATATGCCCGTTATGTGGGTGTCTACCTCCACCGTCGTTTGCCCGTCTTTCTTGATGGTGTAGGTGTAGGTTGATTCCACCTGGGTATCCGTCGGGTCCGGGTCCGTCATGACTTCCTGAATGTTGACCTCGATGTCCCCCTGCAGCCGGTCCCAGGTGTAGACCCATCCGTCGGGGAAGGTCTCTTGCACCCAGTCCGGGGCCACCATCAACACGCCTCCGGGCCGCAGGTGGGCCACTGCGGTGGCGAAGGTCTCCTGAAGGTCCTGCTCGGTCAGTAGATATGAGGCGGCATCGTGGACCAGCACGGCATCGAAGGTCTGCCCGAGGCGAATGTAGCGCATGTCGCCTACGTAGTGTTCGACCTCGGGATTGAGACCCTGCGAGAGGGCCACCATGTCGGGCGACAGATCGACGGCGGTGCATTCGAAATCGAGTGTTAGATGGGAGAGGTTGTGCCCGCCGCCCACGCCCATTTCCAGCAACTTATGTCTACCAGAACCCAGTTCCTCATGAACAACATCGCCGAAGAACGCAGCCTCGCTGCCATACTCCTCAGGCGGGCTGATGATCGGCCAGAGATAGGACAAGTCGCCGTAAAGCCGGTTGATTATTTTGGCCACCTATTGGGGCGTTAACCCGTTCAAGAAACGAATGACGGCATCGTCCATGGGCAGAAAATTGAACCCGGCTTGGAGCGATGCCCGCCTGTCGGCCTCGGTGTCGCCGACGTGATAGTACTCGTCTGCTGGGATCTGCTCCTTGACCTCTTCAAGCCGGTGCTTCAGCACGGTGAACTCCACCTTGATGCCGTTGTCCCGCCAGATGCGGCGTTGCTCGCTCACGGTGCGGTCCGAGCAACTGCCGATCAAGTACCCCAAACCCTTCACCCGACGGACCATCTCCATGGTGATGCCGCCCGGAGGGTCGCCGATTTCGAGGGTGCCGTCGATGTCAAAGCTGATCAGCCTGGTCAAATATCTGTCCATTCTCGTGTGCTGGGTTGCCAGTATCAAAGTACCTTTTTCCGCTCATGGGAGCCTGTCGAACCACCGTTTGCATTCAAGCCTGTGTCCGATGCAAGAATGACTTATTCGCATCTTTCGACAAGCTCAGTACGAAAGGTATTTTTGCCTAAAACGTATGCTGCCAAGTCTGCCCCTTGGGCGGCTCTCCGGACAACTTGAAATGGGGGATGCTGATTCCATCAGGCTCGTCGTCGAAGATGACCTCGACGCGGGCGCCGATGGCCACGTTCTCCTCTTTCTCCGGTTTCAGGTCGGCATCCAGCAGGTTAGTTACGATGCGGAGGCCGTCTTCCGGTGTCGGCTGGCCGCTCTGCTCATCCAATTCCACCAAGACGATGGCGAAGGGCGCCAGTTCCTTCAGAGCGGGCACCACGGTATGGGCGACGATCTGATAACTGTAAATGGCCCCCTTGCCGCTGACCTCAACCCACTCCCAGTCCAGGGAGGGACACCACGGACAGGCGGGACCCGGTTCTCCGCGCAATAGACCGCAAGCACCGCATTTCTTAACCACCAGCCGGTGCTCACCTGCGGCCTCGAAGTAGCCGCGGTACTCGCTGTCGTTCTCTGGGATGCTCAGCATCTGGCCTCGGTATTCGTAATTAGCCATGTTGTTACTTCCTCATGATGAGAGCGCTCCCCACTGCGGGGGTACCCCATCCCATATTCATGCTGATCTTGGCGTCCTTAACCTGTCGGCAGCCGCCCTCAGAATAGTCATAGGTGTGCACACCGTCGGCGGCGTTGGGGCAATAGTCGTCAACGGCGCCCCGTAGCTGCCGCACGTTTTCGATGACCATATTCATCCCGTGGGTGTAGGCCTCGCACAGATGGCCGCCGCTCGTGTTGTTGGGCCGGGCCCCGCCCAGGTTGATGACACCGCTCTTGACGTAGTCCTTGCCCTCGCCCTTCTTGCACCAGCCGTAGTCCTCCAACTGGAGGATGACAGTGTAGGTGAAGGCGTCGTAGCAGCCAGTGACGTCAACATCTTCGTGCTTGATCCCCGCCTGTTCGAAGATGCGTGGACCGACGTATTGGCCCGCCACCGCAGGCAGGTTGCCGTGCTGAAGGTGGAAGTCGCCGCCATGCTTGGTGCCCCTGCCCTGGACTCCGATGATGTGGGCCGGAGTTTGTTTCAGGTTCTTGGCCCGCTCGGCGGAGGTGACTATCACGCAGGTGGCGTTGTCGGTCTCCAGGCAGCAGTCCAGCAGATGGGCCACGGGGCGGATGATCCAGCGAGAGTCCGTCACGTCTTGAACGGTGACCCTTTGTTTCATCATTGCTTTGGGGTTGTTGCTGGCGTGGTTGCTGTGGGCGACTTTGATATGGGCCAGGTCCTCGCTCTTCACCCCATAGGTTGCCATGTGCTTGGTGAAATTGAAGGCGAATTGCTGCACAGCGCTGATCAGACCGTAGGGGCGTTTCATTAAATCTAGGCCGGATATGCCCGAAGCAGCTCTGGCGCCGGTGCCACCGATGCGGAAGTTGGAGTAACCGTTCATGGACCGGAAGATGGCCACGGTGTCGCACATGCCGGCCTCAATGGCGCCCATGGCTAGGCCGATCAAGGCCTCGGAGCTGGATCCGCCACCAGAGCAGTCCATATAGAAGTTGGGCCTGAGCCCCAGGTCGTACATGATGGACGTCGACGGTGTGGAATCCCCGCTGTGGTAGCTGAGCATCCCGTCAACGTCGCCGGAACCCAGTCCGGCGTCGTCCATGGCCCTCCGGATGGCCATCGCGCCCATGGCCCTAGTGGTACGGCCAGAAGCCCGGCTGTATTCAGTCTCGCCAATGCCAACGATGGCATATTTCCCTACAAGGCTGGTCTCCATGGTGTCTCCTTAGTGTCGGTCATTTCCAGTCAAAATTGAGGCTGGAAATCGAGCCGTATTATCGCTTCTGAAACCTGGTTTTACAATCGGCGAATGGGTTAATCAAATGCCCCGGCGATGGCCATCTCCGCCAGTTCTTCGTCATTAACGCCCAATATATCCCTAAGGACAAAGTCCTGGTCGGCGCCGAATTCCGGGGCTCCTCCGGTGACTTTGCCGGGCGTTCGGGACAGTTTGTAGGGCGCTCTTTCGATAGTGCGCATTGTCCCAGCGGAGTCGGCGACTTGGTGGAAAATACCGCGCTCCCGCAGATGCGGGTCGTTTTCGGCCATGTCTTTGCCGGTCTGAACCACTCCGGCGGCAACCCCGGCCGCTTGTAAGAGGTGCATCGCGTCCTCAGCGTTTTGCTCCGAGGTCCAAGACTCAACCAGCTTGTCCAGGTCGTCGGCGTAGCTTAGGCGGGACTCAGAATTGGCAAACCGATGGTCGGAGGCCCAATCAGGAGAGCCGATGGCCCCGACGAAAGCGCTCCACTCGTCATCGGTGAAAACCGTTATCGCCAACCAGCGATCGTTGCCTTTACAACGGTAGGCCCCGTGGGGAGCGCCGCCGCCATGATGCAGCCGGTTGCCTGTTCGTTGAACATCGTTTCCTTTCGCGCTCAGTTCCAAGGTTAGGGGGCCCAATAGCGAGGACATGGCCTCCATCTGGGAGACGTCGATCCACTGGCCCCGGCCGGTCCGCGCCCGCTGAATCAATGCCAGCAGAACTGCCTGTGCGCCCGCCATGCCGCCAACCGCGTCGCTGTAGGCGCTGGCCGGGCCGCTGGGCTTGGTGTCGGGAAAGCCGGTCAGGTCGGTGAACCCAGACCAGGCTTGGAGCGTCTGGCCGTAACTGACCCGGTCCTTCCAGGGCCCGGTGCGCCCGAACCCCGACATGCTGAGCATGATGATGTCGGGCTTTATATCCCGAATGCCGTCGTAATCCATACCCCAGCCAGGCATCACCCGGCCGCTGAAATTCTCGGCCACAACGTCGGACACCGCCACCAGTCTCCGGGCCAGTTCCTTCCCGGCGTCGGTCTTCATGTTCAAGGAGATAGAGGACTTCCCGGCGTTCCAGTTGTGACGCTGCCCCAGTCCCCGGGCCGTATTGGACGCCGGACCTCCTACCACCGAGAGCGCCTGGTTGGACTCGACTTTGATCACCTGAGCCCCTTGGTCGGAGAGTATCCGCGTGGCCGAGGGTCCAGCATGTATCCAGGTGAAATCGAGCACTCTGATGCCCTTCAGTGCAAGGGCCATATTAGACAACTCCAGCCGTGATCAGGTCCTGAAGTTCATCCGCCGACAGACCCAGTTCCTCACAGTAGACTTGGCTGTTGTGCTGGCCGACCTGCGGCGCCTGCGAGACAAGCTGCCAGCCAGACTCTGACAGCTTGTAGGGAGCGCCCGGATAGACCAATTTATCCTCGCCAGCAGGTATGGAATAGAACCCGCGGGCCCAGAGTTGTTCGTTGTCCAGCAACTCGGCGGCGGTGGTCACCGGACCCCAGGGGTGGTGGTTGGCTTGCCCCCAGTCGGTGATCTCCTGACGGGTGTGGGTCAAAGTCCAAGCTTCGACTAGCTCTTCGATGTGGGCGCCGTGTTCACCACGGAGGATGAAGCGATCGTTGTACTGCTCGTCCATCAAGTCGCCGGCCATGCCGTCGCCGTCCATCCAGGCCCTCAGGTCGTTCCACGCTTTTGCGGTGTTGGTGGTGATGCTGACGTAGCCGTCTTTGCACTGCCAGGTGGCCACGAACTGGCCCCCGTGCCGGAACCCACAGCGGACTGCGTTCTGGCCGGTGTAGTTGTAGGCGGTGTTCACGTGCTCGGTGGTGGTAGTGACGGCTTCCTGCATGGACACATCCACATGCTGTCCTTCCCCGGTGGCGAGACGGTGGTAGAGGGCGATGAGGATGCCGATGAACGCCCGGTTGGAAGTGGTCTGATATGCCTGCAGACCCCAGAGTTTGTTGGGTGGGGTGTCGGGCCACCCGGTGACGTACATGTAGCCGCCCATGGCGAAGCCGGTCAGGTCGCTGCCCTTGTAACCACGGTAGGGTCCGGTCTGGCCAAAGGGCGTCAAGGAGGCGTAAACCAGCCCAGCATTAGCTTCGCTGAGGTGCTCATAACCCAGTCCCAATGAACCGAGGTATCCGGGCTGAAAAGTCTCCACCAGGACATCCGCGGTTGCCGCCAAACCCTGAAGCAGAACAACTCCGGAATCCGAAGCGATATCCAGGGTGATACCACGTTTGTTGGTGTTGTAATGCAGCCAGTGGAGACTATTCTCAAGAGGTGTGGCGCTTTCGACAAATGGGCCGGTGCCGCGCATAGGATCGCCGCCCGGAGGCTCTACCTTGATCACGTCGGCGCCTATGTCGGCCAACAACTTGCCACAGTAAACGCCCAGGTCGCCCGATAGGTCGAGGACCCGGACTCCAGTCAGAGGCTGAGGGTTTTCCTTGCCGGTCTCCAACGATCTAACCCTTCCGAGGCCCCAGGTCTTTCTGCAGGTCGGCAATGGTCTGGTCGCGGGTTTTCTTCTGCCAGCGGACCCGTTGGTTGATGGGAGTGTTCTCAACCTCCGGAGCAACCTTCATGGTCACGAACACCGGGCCGGGCTTGCTGAGGATCTCTTCGATGTTGTTGGTGAAGTCTTCCAAGTTATCGAAGGCGTAGGTCGACGGATAGCCGCACCCTTTGGCGATAACATCGTATTGAACATTCTGGGCGTTCGGCACTGGCTGTCCGCCCGTGGTCGCATAAACGCCATTATCAAGAACGAAGTGGTAGAAGTTCTTGGGGTCTTTTTCTGCAATGGTGGTCAGCGCGCCCATGTTCATCAGGATGTCGCCTTCCGAGTCGAACAGGATGACCTTCTCATCGGGCCGAGACATGGCGAGACCAAATGCGAAGGAAGCGTGGCCGCCCATCGCCGGGTCGCCCAGGGGGACGTCACGGTTCGGCTGATCGCTTAGGTTGATCCAGTGGCGGCCGCCCCGGCCCGGAATCACCACGGCGTTCCCCCGGTAGGGTGCGAAGGCCTTGAACATATCAGCTGTCTGGAACATCAGTCCTCTACAATCTCATCTACAAAAATTGGGCGTTGGTCTCTAGGTTATCTCTGAACAAAACCGTGATATTCATCGCCAATCAGCACGGCAACCGGCTGCTTGGTCCGGTCGGCCCGCTCGAATGCCACCTGGATCCGGTCCGCATCAGCATCGCTCTCTACCAGGTAATACTTGATACCAAATGCGTGGAGGAAATGCTCGGTGTAGGTTGCCGCGGTGTCGGTGTCGACCCCATGACGGGTCCAACCCCGGTACCCCACCATCATCACAACAGGGATATTCATGCCCATGACCCAGCCCCGCATGGAATCTCCCGACTCCATCAGGCCCGTGTTCTGTATCAGGATGACCGGCTTGGCCCCGCCCACTGAAAGGCCCGATGCTGTGGAGAACGCCTGACCCTCCCGGCTTACGGTGACAAGTTCCAATGAGGGTTCTTCCTTCAGCAGCACGTATAGGAAGTTGGTCTCACTGTCGGGTAGCCAGATCACATGAGTAACATTGTTGGCTTTCAGGTGATCCATTATCGTTTGCGGGCTGAATCCGCCTTCTTGATTGGCCAATGTGGGTACCTCTTTATTCGGGAATGATTCTCGCTAAAGTTGCCTAAACAACCGTTATAACCAATGGATAGACCCTTAGACAGAGCTCAGGACGAACGAGGGAAAACCCTTGCTTCCGTTCGCGGTGAGCCCGTCGAACCATTTGCTTGCCTAAGTCTACACGTAGCTAGTCTATGAAGTTCCGAATCTCTTTCAGCACCAACGCTGGGTACTCCATGGGCACAAAGTGGGAGCCCGCGCCCAGTTCCTTGAGCTGGAACCCTTTGGTCTCCTGCTGCAGATGCTGCACGGCGGCGTCCTGGGGAGTTTGCGCTCCCTCATAGTCACCCACCAACAAGACGTACTCGCCGCCCAGACCCCGTAGGACTTCCAAAGTATCCAGGTGCCGGCGGTTCGAGTAGAACTCTTCTTCAACGTAGGGCTTGCACTTCAATTCAACAGTGCCGTCATCCAACAAGCGGGTGTTGCCATCGATGTAGTCGGCGAAGACCTCATCCTCCCATGGTTTGAAAACCCGGCGGTCGCGGTAGGCCTCGTGCATCGCTTTCCGGCTTCCCCAGATTGACCGCTTCTGAAGGGTTCGTTCCATGCGCAGTTTCTGTTCCTCGGGAGATAACAGCGCCATCGGGCTATCGCCCACCCGTGTGTCGACCAAGACTCCCTTGCTGACGATCCCAGGGAACATGGAATCGGCGATCAGCATAGACATCCCGCCGGCGGAGTGCCCGACCGCGATCGAACCCTCAAGGCCCAAAGCCTGAATGACCGAGGCGGTGTCTTGGCCAATCTGTTGGAAGGTGAAACCGCCCTCGGGATGCTCGGTGTCGCCGTGGCCCCTGAGATCGAAGGAACGAACATGGTAGTCCCGGGCCAGGTCCCTGGCGGTGTTATTCCATATCTGGGAGGACATGCCAACGGCATGAAACATGACTACGCTTGGGTAATCGGGGCTGCCCCATTCCAGGTAATGGTGGTTGACCCCGTTGGACTCTACGAATCTGCTTTCCGGTTGCAACTAAGACCTCTGTTTAGACGTTATTGGCTCTTTATAAAGCGAGGGCCGGTCAGTCGACCACGGCCACAATCTCCAACTGTACCAGAACACCCGGAGGAAAGGCTTCGTACTCGATGGCATGGCGAGCAGGCCGGTCATCCTCGTCGGGGAACATCTCCAGCCAGGGACGGTTAACCGCCTCTCGCTGGGACCGGTCCTTCATATAGACTTTGATCGTCCCGACGCTCTTGGTGGTCGCGCCTGCGTTCTCCAGCATGGTCTTCATGTTGGCGAAGGCGAACACGCACTGGCTTTCCAGGTCTTCTGGAACCTTGCCGGTGGACGGGTCAGTGCCCATTATGCCGCTGGAGAAGATCATGTTGCCGACCCGCGCCCCCATGGGAATCGGCGCGCCGTGTTTGACGCCGTCAACGTGTATCGAACGTCCCTTGTCAGCCATGGTATCTCCCTGATTTGAGTGCAGTTATCTGTGTAGACCGCCGCCGCAATTATACCCGGCTAGTCCCAGTCTTCAACCTGGCTGCGGATGATTGAATCTAGGCGTGTTATTATCTGGGCGTCAAGATTAATTATTGCGGAGGCGCCACCATGCCCTATGGAGGCAATGACTGGCTGGCATTAACCCCTGAGGAAACCCTGGAACCCGACCTGCCTATCTGCGACCCGCACCACCACTTCTGGGACTACCGCACCGCGCGCATCCCGTTCCAGCGGTACCTGCTCCATGAGCTGGCCGACGACTTGAACAGCGGCCACAACGTGCGTTCCACCGTATTCGTGGAGGCCCGGTCCATGTACCGCATCGACGGGCCGGAAGAAATGAAGCCAGTGGGCGAGGTTGAATTCGTTCAAGGCCTGGCCGCGGCCAGCGCTGCAGGGCTGTACGGTCCAGGAAGGGCCGCTGCCGCCATCGTCGGGCACGCCAACCTGAACCTGGGCGACGGCGTGAAACCCGTGTTGGAGGCCCTGCAGGCCGCCAGCCCCAATCGGTTCCGGGGTATCCGCCACACCGTCACGTGGGACGACAATCCCGACGTGGAGAACACCGCCGCCCACAAGATCAAGGGGCAGATGTCCAGTGACAATTTCCGGGCCGGGGCCAAGGTGCTGGCCGACATGGGCCACTCTCTGGAAGGCTGGATGTACTTCACCCAGATGGAAGAACTGGCCGAACTGGCGAAAGCCATTCCCAACCTGAAAATCATCCTCTGCCACGTGGGCGGCATCATGGGCGACGGCCCCTACGCCGGACGCCAACAAGAGGTCATGGCCACCTGGCGAAAGGGCATCGACGCCGCGGCCCAGCAGCCCAACATCTACATGAAACTGGGCGGCATCGGCATGCCCCGGGTTGGGTTCGACTGGTATCTCCGGGACAAGCCCATCGGCTCTGAGGAACTGGCCTCTGACATGGCTCCAATCATCAACTACTGTATCGAGAAGTTCGGCCCCAACCGCTGCATGTTCGAAAGCAACTTCCCGGTGGACAAAGTGTCTTACTCGTATAACGTGATGTACAACGCCTTCAAACTCATCACCAAGGGCCACTCGGCCTCAGAGCGCGCCGACATGTTCCACGACGTAGCCGCCAAGGTCTACCGCATCGACGTGTAATCCTTCCCATCTAGATTGAGCTCAAAGACGGCCCCTGCTGCCAGTAGGGGCCGTCTTTTTATGGTGCCACCGAATCCGGCAGAAGCTCACCGATTCGTCGTAATATGTGCCCAGCTTAAGATAGGGGTGCGTGGAATTGTCGAACAGCGAATCCCGAGAATCAGGGTTCATCGGCCGCCAATCAGAGTTGGGTATGCTAACTGCTGCCTTGGACGAAGCGTTGGCCGGCAGGGGACAGATGGTGATGCTGGCCGGAGAGCCGGGCATAGGCAAGACCCGCCTGGCGTAAGAGTTGTCCTCCCGTGCGGAAACTCTGGGCGTCCAGGTGATGCGGTGCTGGTGCTACGAACATGTCGGCGTTCCGCCCTATTGGCCTTACGTTCACCCCATCCGGGCCTACGTTGAGACCGCAGACGCAGAACTATTGGCCTCACAGATGGGCTCCGGAGTAACGTCGATCGCTGAGATCGTCCCCGAACTAAGGGGCAGATTGCCCAACTTAAGCCAAGCCGTGGCCGCCGAGCCGCAGCAAGCCAGGTTCCGGCTCTTTGATTCAGTGGCAACTTTTCTAAAGAACGTCGCTCAGAGCCAACCCCTGAAATTCGTGTTGGATAACCTACATTGGGCCAACTCTTCATCGCTGCTGATGTTGGAGTTTCTGGTCAGAGAGATCGCCAACAGCCCTCTTCTGATCCTTGGAACCTACCGCGACGTTGAGATAACCGGCAGCCATTCCCTATCACAGACACTGGGAAACCTTGTCAGGAAAAGACACTACCGGCGCGTCCACTTAGACGGTCTCACGCAGCAGGAAATGGGTGAGTTCGTCCAGGCCAACGCCGGTGTGACCCTGCCGGACGACGCCCTGGAGACCATCCACAACCGGACCGATGGCAACCACCTGTTCGTGAATGAGTCAGCATCAAGCGAACGGGATCTTGCCTCGACCCCGAACGCATCACCCCCCGGCCCGAATGATCGGGCCTGGGTTCTCTATTGCCCAAAACCGGTTCCGGCTAAAGGCCGATCGCCCTTCCACACTCCGTCGCAGTCGAAACCGCGGTTGCGGTATACTGTCGGGAGCGATTTTCCGGCAATCAGCCACCCAAAAGTTCCCGTGAAAAACCCCTATCCAATCCCTGCCTGCCAGCATATTGTTACGGAGAGTGGAATTCGTGGCCACGAAAACCAAACCAGGCGCCTTTAGCCGAATCGTCGATGTCGACTCCGGAAGCGTCAGCCGCGAGATCTTCGTCAACGAAGACATCTACCGCCAAGAGCAGGAACAGATATTTGCCCAGGCGTGGCTCTTTGTTGGCCACGAGAGCCAGGTGACGAAGCCGGGAGATTACTTCGTTTCGTCCATGGGCGAGGAATCGGTGATCCTTTGCCGAGACCGCCAGGGCGAGGTCCACATCTTCCTCAACTCATGCACACACCGGGGCATGAAGGTCTGCCGCTACGACGAAGGGAACTCTCCCGTTTTCTCCTGTCCCTACCACGGCTGGAGCTTCGCCACTGACGGTAAACTGGTGGGCGTCCCATACTTCAAAGACGCCTATAACGAGAAGCTGGACAAGTCCAAGTGGGGTTTGCCCGAAGTCCCCCAGATGTACAACTACAAGGGCAGCATCTGGGGTTCATGGGACAAGAAAGCGCCACCCTTCCTCGATTATCTGGGCGACATGAAAATGTTCTTGGACCTGGCCCTGGACGGACGCGATGGCAGCGAGGGCGGTTCAGAGATTCTGGGCGGAGTCCAGAAGTGGACCATGCCCAGCAACTGGAAGTTCGCCGCTGAGAACTTCGCCGGAGACGGCTACCACAACATCAGCCACCGCTCTGTGGACATGGTCGACATCGGCCCCAGCGGCCGGGGACGGCGCGACGGAAACGAGATCTCCACCGCCACCCGCCTGAACATCTCCTTCCCGGAATTGGGCCACGCTGCTGTGGTCGACATGCAACCTAAGGACACGGCGCAGGTCGCCACCTACACCAACACCCTGGTGGTTGAAGAGTATTTCCGGGGGCGGGAAGCCAAACGGCGCGAGTCCCTGGGCGACCGGCCCAACCTGATCGGCATGGTGGGCACGGTTTTCCCGAACATGTCATACCTGGCCCGCCAGCCCCGCTCCATCGCCATGTGGCACCCCCGCGGGCCCGACCTGACCGAGGCCTGGCGCTGGTTCCTGATCGACAAGAACACCCCCGACGAGGTCAAAGAGGTCCTGCGGCATTACTACATCCGCTACTCCGGCCCCGGCGGCATGACCGAGCAAGACGACATGGAGAACTGGAATTACGCCCACAACGCCAGCAAGGGCGCCATCGCGCGCCGGACGCCGTACAATTATGAGATGGGCATCGGGATATCCCGCAAAGACAGCGGACTGCCCGGCGTGGTCACCGAGCGCATCAGCGAGGAGAACCAGCGTGGCTTCTACCGCCGCTGGGCTGCCATGATGGACGCCAAAAGCTGGGCCGACCTAGCCCCTACGGGAAGATCGAACAGACACAAGAAAAATAGTTAGCTGTAAAGATTAGGAGAGAGTGACATGACCGCCGTAACACAATTGGGATACGTAGGACTCGGAGTAAGCAACATGGAGGAATGGGAACACTTCGCCACTGACGTTTTGGGACTTCAGAGCAACGGCATCGACGACGATGGCAACCTGTCCCTGAGAATGGACGAATACAGCCACCGCTTCATCATCCAGCCCACGGGCACGGACGACGTTGAATTCGTCGGCTGGCAGGTTACCGACGAACCAGCCCTTCGGGAGATGGCCGAGCAACTGCGCGAGGCCGGCATCGAGGTAACCGACGGCACCGAAGACGAGAACAAGTCCCGACGTGTCGAGGGCATGATCAAGTTCGACGACCCAGAAGGCACCCCCACAGAGATCTTCTGGGGCCCACCCATCAGCTTCGAGCGCCCTTTCAATTCGCCACGGGCGGTTGGTTTCGTGACCGCCGAACAAGGTCTGGGCCACGTGGTCTTCCACGTCGAAAACCTGGACCGGACCGTCAAGTTCTACCGCGACGTGCTAGGCATGAAGATCAGCGACTTCATCCGAAACCTGGCCTTCTTCCATTGCAACCCTCGCCACCATTCCCTGGCGCTGATCGAGGCCAAAGCCCCCAAGAAGCTGAACCACTTCATGCTCCAGACTGAGTCCATGAACGAAGTGGGTGCCACTTACGACATGGTGCTGGATAACGAGATTCCCCTGACCCGTGGTCTGGGCCGCCATACCAACGACCACATGACCTCGTTCTACATGAAGACACCGTCCGGTTTCGACGTTGAGTACGGCTGGGGCGCCCGCACCGTGGACGACGCCACCTGGCAGGTACAGCGCCACGAGAAGGGCAGCATCTGGGGCCACCGCGCTCCGACTCCAGTAGCCGCCAAGTAATATCACCAAATACCGGGAGAACACGTAAATGAAGCTAGGCTATATCGGCACCGGGACCATGGGCAACCCCATGGCCAAGGCCCTGATCGAAGTGGGACACGCAGTCACCGTCTTTGACATGCGCCGCGAGTCGGCCACCAATCTGTGCGAGATGGGCGCCAACTGGGCCGATACCCCCCGTGAATTGGCCGAGAACAGCGAGGTGGTTTTTACCTCGCTGCCCGGTCCGGTGGAGGCCGAAAGCGTGCTCACTGACCCGGACACAGGTATCCTGGCAGGACTGAAAACCGGCGGGGTCTGGGTGGACACCACCACCAATTCTCCCACCGTGATCCACAAGCTAGCCGCGGCCTGCAAGCAACGCGGCATCGATATGCTGGACTCTCCGGTTAGCGGCCGCATCCCCAACATGACAATGATGGTCGGCGGCGACCCGTCTGTTTTCGAGAGGCACCGGGCTGTGCTGGAAACCATGGGTAAAGACGTAATATATGTCGGAGGCACCGCCTCTGGCAGCACGGCCAAGCTGGTCACCCAATATCTGGGTTACTCCAACTTCATCGCCGGAATCGAAGGGATGCTCATCGGGGCCAAAGCCGGTCTCGACATGGACATCCTCGCCAAGTTGATCCCCATCAGCGCCTCAGCTAGCGGCGTCATGGCCCGCTCGATGGACGTGGTCCTAGACGGCACCTTCGCCTCCAACGGGACCCTAGACATCGTTGCCAAAGACCTGCATCTCGCCTGCCAACTGGCCCGGGACGTGCAGGCCCCATCCCGCATCGGAGACATTGTCGACGACGTGCTGCAGCGGGCCCAGGCCCAGGGTTTAGGCCAAGAAGGTTACCCGGTGGTAGCGCGCATCCTGGAGCAAATGGCCAGCGCCGAAGTCCGTTCCAAGTCCCCGCGCACCACTTAATTCGAATAGTAAATAATCTTGCCCGAATCTCCCGTATCTTAAGGAGGCGACCCAACATGGCGACTGCCCGTAAGCCCCGTAGCAAAAACGGACAAGCCAGCAACGGTTTTGGATCGATGGTCGACCTGGACGCTGGCACCATCAGCCGGGATGTCTTCGTCAACCCCGAGGTCTACGCCCAGGAGCAGGAAAGGTTATTCGCCAGGGCTTGGCTGTTCATCGGACACGAAAGCCAGGTCAGCAAGCCCGGCGATTTCTTTGTGTCATCCATGGGCGAAGAATCGGTGATCCTCTGCCGCGACCGAAAAGGCGAGATCCGCGTCTTCCTCAACTCGTGCACCCACCGGGGCATGAAGGTCTGCCGGTACGACGAGGGCAACACCCCGGTGTTCAGTTGCCCCTACCACGGTTGGAGTTTCGCCACCGACGGCGCCTTGGTCGGCGTTCCCTACTTCAAGGATGCCTATGACGAGAAGCTGGACAAGTCCAAATGGGGACTGCCGGAAGTCGCCCAGATGCGCAACTACAATGGCTCGATCTGGGCCACCTGGGACAAGCATGCCCCATCCTTCGAGGAGTACATGGGCGGATTCCTGACCTATCTGAATTTCCTGCTGGACACCTGGGATGGCGCCGGCGGAGAGGTGGAGGTCTTTGGCGGAGTGGAGAAGTGGGTGATTCCCTGTAACTGGAAGTTCCCCTCGGAGAACTTCATCGGCGACCGCTACCACAACATCAGCCACCGCTCCGTCGACATGGTCGGCCAAGGCCCCAGCGGCAGCGGCCGGCGCGACAATCAAGAGAGGGAGGGGGCAACCGCCCTGGACATCTCGTTCCCGGAGCGCGGCCACGGGACCATCACCTTCCTGCGCCCCGATGACAGGGTGATTCCTGGCTACCAACATTCCAAGGTCGTCTCGGAGTATTTCGCCCACTGTGAGGCAGAGCGCCGCAAGAACTACGGTCAGTGGTCCCGGTTGATCCCGGGTCCCAGCACCGTGTTCCCCAACATGTCGTACCTGCCCCGCCAACCCCGCACCATCTCTGCCTGGCACCCCCGCGGCGCCAACAGCCACGAGGCCTGGCGCTGGTTCTTGATCGACAAGAAGGCCCCGGTCGAGGTCAAAGAGTTCCTGCGCCACTACTACATCAGCTACTCCGGCCCCGCCGGTTTAACCGAGCAGGACGACATGGAGAACTGGAATTACGCCCATAACGCCAGCCAGGGAGTCATCGCCCGGCGCTACCCATACAACTACCAGATGGGCATGGGCTTCGACGGCCCGCCGGTGGACACCGATGGCCTGGAGATGCCCGGCCAGATCAGGAACGTGACAGCGGCCAAGGCAGCAGAGCACAACCAACGCGGCTTCTACAATCGATGGTCCGAGTTCATGAACGCCCCCGACTGGGACACCCTAGCCACCTGGCGCAACGGAAAGGGGCATTAAGAGCTGAAACTCCCTTGCTGACATCGGTCCTTCGACAGGCTCAGGATAAGCGAATTTGATTTAGCGAAAGGTGTTGGTGGTTCCGCTCATGGTGAGCCTGTCGGACCACTGCTTAAGTCCAGTCAAATAACACCGCAAAAACCACGGAGGCCCCCAAAACATGACAACAACCGAATCAACCATCGCCCACCTTCTGCTCAAAGAAGAGGTCTCAGAGTTCCTCTTTGCCGAAGCAGAGTTGCTGGACGAACGAAACTTCGAGGAATGGCTGGACCTGCTGACCGACGACATCCGTTATTGGATGCCCATGCGCCGCAACGTAAAGTCCAACGAGATGGAACGGGAGTTCACCCGCGAAGGCCAGGACATCAACTGGTTCGACGAGGGCAAAGACACCCTGGATCGTCGCGTAAGGCAGATCCGGACAGGCGTCCACTGGGCGGAGGAACCTCTGTCCCGCATCCGCCATTTCATCACCAACGTGCAGCTCTTGAATGCCACGCCGTCAGCCTCCGACCCCACCGAGGCATCAGTGCGTTGCCGGTTCCTGGTCTACCGCAACCGGGTGGAGACCGAAACCGACTTCCTCATCGGCAAGCGGGAAGACACCCTCAGAAAAGTGGACGGGGCCTGGAAGATCGCCGAGCGCAAGATCACCCTCGATCAGAACGTGCTCTTGGCCAAGAACCTGACGTTCTTCTTCTAAGCAACTACCCTCTGTCGCCAACTCCGTAGGGGTGGGTTTCCACCCCCCTGGCACTCGTAAATCACACTCGCGCCCGAATGCCTATTAGTCTCCTACCTCTTATCGGTGACCCCTTCGTTTCGACAAGCGCCGCGGCAAAGTAAAAGGGCAGGTTAGAAACCTGCCCTTACGATTTTCAGACGGTGCTTCAGCTGGACAGGATTAGTCCAGATGCTTTCTGAACGCATACAGGCCGTTCTTGTAGGCGAAATCCTCTTGAAGTTCTTCAGGTAGGAGCCCGATGAATCGCCGAGCGAAATCTATGATGACGTCGTTTCCGGCGCCCTCAAAATGCCGGGCTGATAAGAAGTCGGTGCCAAACAACAAACGGCTCGGATGGTCGATAACCTCTTGGCTATAATCCGAGTAAACGTGCTCGGCCAGGTCCGAGTCTGGCGCCACTGATTCAGTCGTCGGGACCGGCTTGTGGGTAACCGGGACTTGTGTGGGTTCACCCGTTCGCGCGGGTTCGCCGGTTGGCGCCGGCACAGCCGTGGCGTTTGGGTCAGGTGCATTTACCTGGGCCACCGATGCGACATCCCCGCTGCTTGAGGAGCAGGCTACCAACAATAATGCTATTATCGCCGATACTGGAAAGAAAAGTTTTCGTAACCGCATATTTTGATTCTAGGAACGGCTCACCCTGGAATCCGACCGCATCGGTAATGGGAGTTCAGCGGGACCGCTGCTAGCCGGAGCAACGAGAGGTTTTGAGATGGCTGAAATAGTAAACCTGATTACCCTGGAAGAAGGGGTCAAACTGATCACCACCGCCGGGGCCACTGTCGAACTGGTGGAGAACCCCAAAGACGGCGTTTGGGTCTTCGCCAAATATGTGATCCACCCCGATGACCCGTCACTGGTCGGGACCGAGGACATGTTCTTCGCGCAAGACATCATGGAAGTGCTTAAGTAATGGCGACCTCAGTCTCCTCGCAACCCAGCCACGACCAACTAAGAGAAGCCTTTCAAGCCGGGTTCTACTCAATCGATGACGGCGACGGCTTCTACTTCGGGTTTCATGCCTTCTTGCAGGAGCACGGCTTCGAGCTGCGGGAAGATATCCCCTGCACCTGCTCCGACAACGGCGCCCACGGCCACCAGCCAGAATGCCGGTGGGTTAAAGCCTGATTCTCGATCGATCGGACCCGGCGAACCACGTACCTCGCCCGAACGTTGCTTCTCCGAAGCCTCCGCAAAGGTGTTACCTGTACGGAAGGGATCATCGGAACGAACAGTACAGAGTTTCTTGCGGCAGATGTCCAGTATGGGCGAAAATGTAAGTAACTACTGCCTGCTCAATCATCTGTAGATATGCCGGCTCAACATTCCCCAAGGCTCGATCGCCCCCGACAAACTTCTGCGTCAGCTAGAAGCGCACATCGCTCACCAGGCTGATTGCCGAGTCATTGTGGTGGATTCCCTCACCACGATAATATCTCAGGCAGACGGTGAGCTATGGCTGTCAGCTGTTTGGATGACTTGCCCGGAGCCGGCGCTCTCACCTCCGACTTCGTCGGACCTAACCATCTCCTCCTTCCACGGAAGGATGGGAGAGGGGGCTAAGCACGCAGCCTACCCCTTGAACAGATCGAGGGCGTTCCCACGGGTGATGCGGTCCTGGTCTGCCTGGTCCAGGCCCACGTGGCCCACGGCGTCCATCAGGCCGCCGCTCATAGCCGCCCAGACCCAGTCTGAACCCAGGAGCACGTGCTCTGGTCCGGCCAGGTCCAGCAAAAGCTTCAGGGAGCGGGGATTAACAGTCACTGTGTCGTAGTAGAGCATGGACATGTAGTCTTCGGGGCCGTCTTTCTTGAGGTCCGTCAGCTTCTCCATCCCCCGCCGGTAAGCCACGTCCACGCGGCCGATCAGGAAGGGTAGGGACCCGCCGCCGTGGCAGAGCATCAACTTCAACTTGGGATGCTTATCCAAAAGCCCAGAGTGAATCAGCTTGGCGGTCAAGATGGTCGTGTCCAGGGTTCGGCCCATGCTGAAGGCCATGAAGCTCGGTCCCACCAGCGGCCATTTGCTGTGGGAGGCCCCGTGGAGCATCACCGGCACATCCAGGTCCTCAGCGGCGGCCCAGAACGGTTCCAGGCTGGGGTCGGCCACGTCCACGTCGGCAGGGTCGCTGGGGAGCATCACTCCCAACATACCCAGCGTCTTCACGGCGTACTCCAGTTCCCGCGCCGCCCGCTCGCCGTCCTGCATGGGCACCGCGGCGATGGTCCGGAAGGCAGGGCCGCCGTCCTTGGCCGTCTGCACCATGTGTTCGTTCAACAACCGCACCCATTCGGCCTCTTTGTCGGGAGCCATGGTGTAGCCCTGGATGTCCAGCCAAGCGGCGATGTATTGAGATCCCACTCCCTGCTCTTGCATCCATTCGCTACGTGCCACAAGATCCGACAGATTGCCGCCCGCCGCCCGGAGAGTGGGCAAACCGGGAAATGTCAGGGCGTGGCCGGCGTCGGTCTCCTCGACCTGCACCCCGAAGGCCTTGGCGGACTTCTGCGCCTCTTTCAAGAAGCTCGTAGGTGCGATGTGGGCGTGGACGTCTATGAATCCCTGGGGTGTTTCCTGGGACATGGCTCCTCCATATCTGACTGACACGCGAGTTGGAATTGGACACGTATATCGCGCCTGAGGATATATTCGAGAACCACCGGCGTCAAGGCTGTGAATAGTCTGTATAATGAGCGGAAATTCCCCAGCAACGATAACAATAGTAGATATTCGGGAGGAACCTCCGATGGCCCAGCACAAAGACGGCGGCGACGCCGTCCTCGAAGCCCTACGTAAGCTCGACGTCGATTACATCATCTCCTCGCCCGGCTCTGAGTGGCCCGCGGTGTGGGAGGCGTTGGCCCGGCAGGCCATCAATGAGGAGCCCGGCCCCAAATACATCAACACTTGGCACGAGACCCTGGCCGTGGACATGGCCATCGGCTACACGCGGATCACAGGACGCATGCAGGCGGTGTTGCTACACGCCGGCGCTGGCGTGCTCCAAGGTTCCATGGGCATCCACGGAGCATTCACGGCTGAGATCCCAGTGCTGGTGGCTTCCGGTGAAACCGAGACCTATGGAGAGGCCGACGGTTTCGACCCTGGTCCCCAATGGCTGCGCAACCTGAGCATCGTCGGCGGCCCCAACCGACTGGTGGACTCCATCACCAAGTGGAGCAGCCGGGTGACCAGCGCCGAGGTGATCTATGAGACATTCAGCCGGGCCGGTGAGATGGCCCAGCGGACTCCCAAAGGTCCTACGTTCCTGAACGTCCCCATGGAGACGATGATGGAGGAGTGGACCCCGCCCAAGAAATTCAAGAACAAGCCTCCGGCCCCCAAGATGCGGCCGGAATCATCAGACGTCGAGCGGATAGCAGACCTGCTGATCCAGAGCAAGAATCCGGTCATCGTGGCCGACTCCTCCGGAAAGAGCGCCGAGGGGTTCAACGCCCTGGTAGCCTTGGCTGAGACCCTGTCCATACCCGTTTTCGAGTCGGAGGGTCCCAACTACGCCAACTTCCCCAAGAGTCATCCGCTGCACAATGGCTATGACCTGAAACCCAGGATGGACGAGTTCGACCTGTTCTTGATCGTAGGCAACAGGGCTCCCTGGTATCCTGCCAGCGCCAACCCGGAAAATGCCACCGTGGTAGCGATTGACGAGAACCCCCTAAAGGAGTACATGGTCTACCAGGACATTGGAGCTGACGACTATCTTGAGGGCGATGTAGCAGCCTCGCTGCAACTGTTGGCTAAGGCGGTCAAGTCCAAGGGCGGCAAGGCAAACGCCTACGCTAGCAACGGCGGGGTGTGGGAAAAGTACCGGGCGATCGATGAGAAGGTTGCCAACTCCAGCCCGATCGACACCGGTGTCCTCTGCAATGCTTTGAACGAAATTCTGCCGTCCAATACCATCTTCATCGACGAGACGATCACCCACCGGGCCCAGATCCTGCGACGTATCAACTGGGACAATCCCCAGAGTTACATCCACTCGGTAGGCGGTCTTGGACAGGGACTTGGCACAGCTTTAGGCGTGAAACTGGCAGCTCCCGACCGGCCGGTGGTTGCCCTGGTGGGCGACGGCTCGATGCTGTATAACCCGATCACCCAAGCCCTGGGCGTGGCCAGAGAGAGCGACCTGCCCATCATGATCGTGGTGTTCAACAACTCCAGTTATGCCGCCATGAAGCGGCTGCACCTGTCGTTCTACCCGGACGGCGACGCCGCCAAGTCGGGCATCTTCCACGGCGTAAGCATCCCGGGCCCTGATTACCAGGAGCTGGTAACCCCCTTCGGCGGCCACGGAGAGCGCGTGGAAGACCCCAAACGCCTGGCAGGCGCCATCAAAGACGGCCTGACAGCCGTTGCCGAGGGCAAAGTGGCCATATTGGACGTGGCGTTGTCTGCGTAGCCTGCAAACACGGTAATAAATAACGTAGGGGCACGGAAATGCCGTGCCCCTACGTTTGTCTAACGGGCTAAAACCGCGAGATACTGAAGGGTTCCAGCGACGCTGCGTTCCCATCCAGCAGAAACTGGGCCATCATCTCGGCAGTGGCGGGGCTAAGCATGATGCCTACCGAGTCGTGTCCCGCCGCTATGCTGAGTCCTTCAACGTCTGGCACCGGACCCAAGACCGGCATGCCATCCGGCGTGGCCGGCCTCACCCCAGCCCGGCCGGACACGAATTCGGCATGAGCCAAGCTGGGAAAACTCAAGACCGCCGCGGCGATCAAATGACTGACGCCGGCGGCGGTCACCACTTCGTCGAACCGGCTTTCTACTCGAGTGGCTGCTACCAACACGTCTCCGTCCATCCTGGGCACCACGTAGGCCTCGGAGTTCCGGACAGGCGAGCGGGGCAGGAAACCGGGCTTACGCAGCAAGATTCTTTCTCCCTTGACCGGTCGCACTGGAATCTCCGGCGCCCCTTGCTGCTGTAGCCATCTGGCGGGGAGCCCACTCGAGGGCCCAGCGGCCAGCACTACCTGAGGCGCATTGACGCTACCCCAAGACGTGACCACCCCACTTACCCGATTCCCCTCTTTCCGAAAGTTGAGGACCTCAACTCCTTGATGAAACTGCGCGCCCAATCGGCTGGCGACTTGGACCAAAGAGTCCACCAACCGCCGGCCCCGGACGTGCCCCTCTTTGGGAGAGAAAATACCGCCCAAGACCGCCGTACTGGCCTCCGGTTCTCGCTGGAGAGCCTCTGCTTGATCCAGCCAGGCAACCCCAAGCCCCAATTTACTCTGCCAAACCAAGTTCCGTTGCAGTTCCTCGGCCTCTTTGTCCGTAAAGGCCAACTTGAACACCCCGGCCTGGCGGAATTCAGGGTCGACTCCAGCTTCGGACAGCTCCGACGCCAACGACGGGAAGAGTTCCAGGCTGCGCATGCCCAAGCGCCACATTGGCTCAATATCAGGGTCCACGTGCCACAACGGCGAGATCACTCCAGCCGTGGCGCCCGAAGCCCCGGCGGCAAACCGGGTGCGCTCCAAGACCACCACGCGCACCTGCTGCTTGGCAAGTTGATAGGCGATGGAGCACCCGATCACACCGCCACCGATTATCACGACATCTGCAGACTTTTCTAGCACCAGTTACCCCGCGATATCTTCATCAATCAACTCAGCCACCCGAATATTGACCTCTCCACCCGCGATTTTGAGTTGCTTGGCTACTCGCTTGCGGCGCTCGTCTGACTGGTTCTGGTTCAGCTTCCACTTACCCTGTAGCGAGGTTATCTCGATCTGGAATCCGACGACTCGCTTGAGCATCTGGTCCGAATATTCGGTGTTGAAATCCATCTGCCATGGCTTGGGTTGGGATGCCTCATGTTGGGCCGTAAGCCTGGCGACAGTCTCTTCCATCCCTTTCTTGTCTTCAAAGGCTCGGAAGATGCCGGTGACGTGGACGGCGACATAATTCCAGGTCGGCACCACCTCTTCTTCCTGATACCAGGTCGGCGACACGTAGGTGTGGGGGCCATGAAAGACTACCATCACCTGCTGACCGTCGGCATAACGCCACTGGCGGTTGGCCTTGGCCATGTGCCCTAGAATGAGCCCCTGCTCTCCGCTTTGCCCATCTATGACGAACGGCAGATGGGTGGCCATAGGCTCGTCGCCAGTGTGGGAGAACAGGATGCCAAAGCTGTTGTCCTGCATGAATTCGAACAACTTGGTTTTATCGGTAACTTCGTAGTATTTGGGGTTGTACATCACATTCCTCGGATGATAATTCACTGGTGTCTTGCAAGCATTTTACTACTCCCCAAAGTTGCTAGCTGTCCACGCCTCTGTTACGCTTCCCATACCCAGATACGGAAGTGAGCCTCTTGACCCAGAAAGCCCACATCACCGCCGATCTTTACGTCACATGCATCATCGACCAGCTCTACCCCGAGGTCGGTGTCAGCGTGGTCAATGTGCTGCGGCGGCTGGGCGTCATCATTGGCTTCCCCAAGGACCAGACCTGCTGCGGCCAACCGGTCTACAACACCGGCTTCAACAAAGAGGCTCGCACCCTGGCTAAGCGCGCTCTAGAACAGTTCAAAAATAGCGAATACGTGGTTGTGCCGTCGGGTTCCTGCGCCGCTACGCTGCGAATCTTTTATCTCGAACTTTTTGCGGAAGAACCTGAACTGCTTGAACAAGCCAAGACCCTGGCCGCCAAGACCTACGAATTCTCTGAGTTCCTGGTGGATGTCCTGAAGGTTGAGGACGCATCGGTCTGCGGCGCCACCTACCAGGGGGCCGCCGTCTACCACCCCAGTTGCCATCTCATGCGCGAATTGGGCGTTAAAACCCAGCCCCGCAAATTGCTCAACTCCGTGCCCGGACTGGAAGAGAAAGAACTGGAGGGCGCCAAGATCTGCTGCGGCTTTGGCGGCACCTTCTCGGTGAAATTCCCCCATATCTCCGAGGGCATGGTCGGCGACAAGATCGCCAACGTACAGGCCAGCGGCGCCGAAACACTGGTGTCCTGCGACATGAGCTGCCTGATGAACATGGGCGGGGCGTTGAACCGTCAGGGGTCGAACATCAAGATCCGGCACCTGGCCCAGATCCTGGACGCCGAATCTAAATAGGCCTGACTCTATTGCCCGAGATAAAGACACAAGAATTTTCCTCCGCGTCAGCCGCTGCGATTTCTGACCCCAAACTACGCCGGGCACTGGACCGCGTGGCTTCCGGTTTCGAAGTAGCTCGCCTAGCCCGCGTCGCCGACGCCACCCCCGAGGTCTGGGACACTTGGCGGCAGGAAGCCCGGGATATCAAGGCCCACACCATCGAGCACCTTGATTACTACCTGGACTTGCTCTACACCAATATCATCGCCGCCGGTGGGCACCTTCACTTCGCCAAGGACGCCGATCAAGCCAATGAGATTGTCGCCCACATCGCCCGCACCCGGAACGTGAAGATCGCCACCAAGAGCAAGAGCATGGTGTCCGAGGAACTGGGCCTGAACCCCGTCTTGGAAGCCATGGGTGTGGAGGTATGGGAGACAGACCTGGGCGAGTACATAATCCAACTGGCCGAAGAAACCCCTTCCCACCTGGTCGCCCCGGCGTTGCACAAGTCCAAAGAGGACGTGGCTGAGCTGTTCACCGAGAAGCTGGGCATCCCCTACGACGAGGACATCTACCACATGGCCGCCACTGCCCGTGAGGTTTTGCGGGACAAGTTCATGGAGGCCGACCTTGGCATCAGCGGGGCCAACTTCGTGGTCGCCGAGACCGGCACGCTAGTGATCATCACCAATGAGGGCAACGGCCGTCTCTGCACCTCGGCCCCCCGGATACACATCGGCATTACCGGCATGGAGAAGGTCATTCCGTCCATGCAGGACCTGTCCATCTTCCTCCGGATACTGCCCCAGTCTGCCACCGGCCAGCGTATCACCAGCTATGTGAGCATGACCACTGGGCCCCGGCGCTCTGACGACGAGGACGGGCCTGAGGAGTTCCATCTCATCCTGGTGGACAACGGACGCTCCAAGATGCTGGCGGACCCGACGCTGCGGGAGGCCTTGTACTGCATCCGCTGCGGGGCCTGCTTGAACATCTGCCCGATCTACGCCCGTATAGGCGGCCACGCCTACGGTTGGGTCTATCCCGGCCCCATCGGCGCGGTGGTCTCGTCCATGCTGGTCGGTCTGAAACAGGCTAGCGAGCTGCCCCAAGCCTCCAGTCTCTGCGGGGCCTGCCGCGAGGTCTGTCCCATCAATATAAATATCCCCAGGATGCTCTTGGACCTGAGGAAGAAGACCGCCGAGAGTCCCGACCCGGATGTACGTTCCGCGCCGGCCAGCGAACGGCTCTTCGCCCGGGCCTACGCCAGATTGATGAGCAGTCCTGGTCTGTTGCGCATGGCCGCTAGGTTAGGACGGATTTTGCAGAAAGCCGAACATCTGATGCCGTTCTTCTCGCCTCTGACCAAGGACGGAAAATGGATCAGGTCCGCGCCGCTGCCGCCTTTGTCGAAGTGGAATAAGGCTAGAGACCTGCCCACCCTGCCCAAGCAGACTTTCCATGAACTATGGGAGAAAGGGTTGTCTCGTGACGACTCCTGAGTCCAGCGAACTGCTGGGAACGCCCAAGGCAGAATTTCTCCGATCGGTGCGACAAGCGCTGGGCCGCGGCGACGTTCCTCCTGCAGAGCCTTACCCACGTTTGACTGACACTGTACTGGAGATGGAGGAACAATCCTCCCAGATTCGCAAACGGCTGGAAGAGAACCTGCCGGCCCTCCTGGACAAACTGGCCGAGATGGCCGCCCTGGGCGGCTGGAATGTCCACCGGGCTTTGGGAGTGGAAGAGGCCATCGGTTACATCGAGTCCGTGGCTCGCGACTCTGAAGCCACCAACGTCGTCCGCTCTGCCCAAGACGTCTTTGACTCGGTTCCCGTGGACGCAGCCCTGGCCAACATGGGGCTGAAGGTGACCACGGTCGAACGGGATGAGACGAACACGCGAGAGGCGCTGCGGGAAGAGATACGGCAGTCCGGCATCGGCATTACGGGGGCTGACTACGCCCTGGCCGAGACCGGGTCGCTGGTCGTTTTGCCCAGACAAGGGTTGAGCCGCTTGGTGTCCCTGGTGCCGCCGGTCCACATCGCGTTGGTGCGCCCCAAGGACATATTAGAGTCTCTAGATGACCTGTTCTTGTTACGCCGGCTGGAGTATCATCAGCGGGGCGGCGAGATGGGCAGCTACCTGAACTTCATCACCGGGCCCAGCCGCACAGCAGACATAGAAATGACCATCATAGAAGGCGTCCACGGCCCCAAAGAAGTCCACATGGTCATTTTAGGGTAGAACAACAATCCCTTCCCTCGTCGCAACGGGGGAAGGTTGGGATGGGGGCTCTCTCGACTCTTCGCCCCCAAATTCCAAAGACCCACCCACCAAAAAAGGTGAACCCACATGCCCATGCGCGTTGGATTTGGCGAGTTCCGCAGGCAGATGCTGGAGCGGGACTTGGTAGTGATCGAGGAGATGATCCCCATTCTGGGAGTCGAGAAGGTCATACTGAGCGGCGACATGGCCGCCGGCGACTACAAACCCGACACCAAGATAGAGCTAATCATCGTCCATGACACAGAATATTCCTTCGGACGGCGCGCCGATTTCTTCTCGTACCACCTGCCAAGCTCCACAGACATAGACACCCTGGTCTACACTCCGGCAGAGTTCGAGGATATGAAGGAGAAGCTGCCGGCGTTGGCCAAAGCCTGCCGTGAAGGACGGGAGATATTTAACAATGGCTGATTACCTGGCAGAGGGCGCCCGCTGGTTGCGCCAGGCAGAACAAGATTTGGAAGACGCCAAATTCCTAAAAGAAGGCGGGCGGCACAACCTGGCCTGCTTCATGGGACAGCAGGCGGCGGAAAAGGCCATCAAAGCCTACCTGTACCACAAGCGGGTCGAGGACGTCTGGGGTCATTCGCTCCTGGACCTGTGCGAGGATGCCAAACTCTTCGACATGATGTTCGACACCGTGAAGGCGGAAGCCCGCCAATTGGATAAATACCACTACATCACCCGGTATCCCGAGTTCCTGCCCAGCGGCACCTGCTCTGAAGCCTTCGACGAGATCGACGCCGAGCGGTCTATCGAGCTATCCGCCCAGGTCTTGGGATTCACCAAAGAGCGGATCGTCTAAATGTCGCCCAGAGCGGAGTCGCTTCTTCCGGAGCAATTCGGTCCGCTCCAAGGGGTGCGCATCCTGTCTACCGGGACCATCGTCGCCCAGCCGTTTGCCGCAGCTTTGGCGGCAGAGATGGGGGCCGAAGTGATTCAGATAGAGCGTCCGCGCTTCGGCGATGTTACCCGGGGCACGGGTGTCGTCACCAAAGTTAAAGACGGCCTCAGGTTTAATCCCCTGTGGCTTCAAGACCGGCGAAACACCTTCCATACCACCTTGGATTTCACTTCCCGTGAAGGCAGGGAGATGTTCCTCCGGTTGATAGCCGGAGTCGATATCTGGATGGAGAGTTCCAAGGCTGGCACGTTTACTGAATGGGACTTGGACGATGCGACGGTTTTGGCCGCAAATCCCGCAATCGTAATCACCCACGTATCCGGTTACGGGCAGACCGGCCACCCCGACTATCTGAATCGGGCCTCCTACGACCCTATAGGCCAAGCGTTTGGCGGAACCATGGCAATCACGGGCTCCGCGGACCCGGAACCACCGATGACTGCCAGACCTCTGGCCGCAGATTACACCACCTCCCAGATGTGTTTGTGGTCGTCTCTGGCAGCTTATATCCATGCCCAAAGCACCGGAAAAGGCCAGGTGATCGATCTAGCGCAGTACGAGGCCGTGCACAAGGTGATGTCCGGCTCGATGGTGGAGTATTTCGAAACAGAGATCGTGCCCGAGCGCCGCGGCAACCAGAGTGGACGGAGCCAACCCTTTGGCACCTACCATGCCAAAGACGGGTGGGTGGCCATCGCCGCCTTGGGGACGGTGTTCGACCGCGTATGCAGGGTGTTGGGCATGGACACCACCGCAGCGTACCGGCTAGAAGCCCGGAGCAACCCTGAATCCATCCCCGGAATCGAATTCGATGCCATCCTGCGGGGTTGGTTGGAAGACCATACGGTCAAAGAAGTGGTGGAGATAATGAACGCGGCTCAGATTGGCTGCAGCGCCGTGATGACCACCAAAGACATCGCTGAAGACCCCCACTACCGGGCCAGGGAAATACATACCGAGTGGGATGACCTGCAGCTTGGCAGGAAGGTCAAAGGGACTGGTATCATCCCCAAATTCTCAGAAACACCAGGCAAGATCTGGCGCGGTTCCGTTCCCTTAGGTCATGACAACGACTTGGTCTACCGCCACCACTTAGGCATGTCCGATGCGGATCTGGACCGGTTAAGGGAACAGGGAATCATCTAAGGTTTCAACAGAAACAACCGCACCGCCCGTTCCGCTGTCCCTTCGAGCATCACACCCGTCCGGCCCAGGGCCTGCTGAAAAGTCATGGTCCCGTCCGATATGCACAGCACTGACGCCACGCCATGTTTGTACAGCTCTTCGTGCCCATCGCCCAGACTGCCCGCCAGCAGCACCGTGGGCACCCCGTGGGCCTGGGCATGGCGCGCCACGCCAACAGGGGCTTTGTCGAAGACTGTGGACAGGTCCGCCCGGCCCTCGCCGGTGATCACCAGGTCTGCGCCTTCCAGATGTCGTTCAAAGCCCAACACCTGGCAGACCATGTCGATTCCAGACTGAATCTTGGCCCCGGCGAAGGCGACCAGCCCCGCACCCAGCCCACCGGCCGCTCCGGCACCCGGTATGTCAAGAATGTCGTGCCCCGTGTCTCTTCGTACCACCTGGGCGAAGTTCCGGAGCGCGGCGTCCAGCTCGGCAACCACCTCTTTCGACGCTCCTTTTTGAGGGCCGAATATCTCTGACGCGCCGGTGGGCCCGCACAGGGGGTTGGTCACGTCGGTCGCGGCGATTATCTCCACACCGGCGATGCTCTTCAGCACCCCTGATGTGTCGATTCGGTCCAGTTGCGTCAGGGCGGCGCCGCCCGGCGGAAGGGCATTACCAGCAGAGTCGAGGAATCTGACTCCCAGCGCAGTCGCCATACCGGCACCTCCATCATTGGTGGCGCTACCCCCTAGACCGACAATGACCCGCTCAAAACCTCTTTCCGACGCTTCTTTGAGTATCTGGCCGGTGCCCAGGGTGGTGGTGATTTTTGGGTTGCGGCGGCGCGGTGGGACCATCGCCAACCCCGAGGCCTGGGCCATCTCGATCACGGCGGTGCGGCCCTCACCCATGACGCCCCATTGGGCCTCCACCTGCTGGTTGATGGGGCCGGTGACCGTGCTGGTGAATATCTGACCTCCAGTGGCGTCCACGAGGGCGTGCAGCGTCCCATCGCCGCCGTCGGCCACCGGAAGCAGGACCGTCTCGGCATCGGGAGCGGCCGCCATGACACCACGAGCGATGGCCCGGGCGGCCTCCAGACCGGAGATGCCGCCTTTGAATCCCTGAGGGGCGATGATTATCTTCATATGGGTGTTTGGATAGAAAGAGCCAAGGCACGATTTGAGCCTAGCCTAAGGCTCAGCTGCAGCCCGGCCATTATACACTCCGGGATACCCATCCCAGGCTGCCTTTGTTACAATCAACACCGCTCGCAACACCACCGCCCGGAGCCTGAATGATCCGCGGCAGATTTGGAGATTGCCTGATGCCCTCGAAAGAGGACCTGAAACGCCGTGCAGCGGAGATCATCGACGCCAAAGCCGATGAACTGACCGCCGTGGCCAAGACCATCCTCAAGAACCCGGAGCCCGGGTTCCGCGAGGTCAAGACCGCGAAGCTGGTGGCCGAGCAGTTCGCCGTCCTGGGAATGCAGCCCAGGAGTGGACTGGCCGTGACGGGAGTGCGGGCCGACGCCTCGGGCACCTCCCCCGGCCCGACCCTGGCCATATTGGGCGAACTAGACTCTCTGATCGTCTCCGATCACCCCTATGCCGACCCCGACACCAACGCGGCCCACGCCTGCGGGCACCATTGCCAGATAGCCATGATACTGGGCGCGGCCACGGCGCTAACCAACTCCAATGTCCTTGACCATCTGGCCGGGCGTCTCGCCTTCATGGCGGTCCCGGCTGAAGAATACATCGAGATCGAATACCGGGACGGGCTGCGACGCGACGGCAAGATCGAGTTCTTGGGCGGCAAACCGGAACTGGTCCGCCTGGGCGAATTCGATGACGTCCACCTGGCCATGATGCTCCACACCACCAGCAACCCGGCCGAAAAGCTTATGTGCATCAGCAACACCAACAACGGCACCGTGGCCAAGCGCATCCAATTCATTGGCAAGGCCTCCCATGCAGGGGGCGCGCCCCACCTGGGCATCAACGCCCTGAACGCCGCCATGATGGCGATGACCGCCATCAACTTCAACCGGGAGACCTTCCGGGACGAGGACAGCATCAGAGTCCACCCCATCATCACCAAGGGCGGAGAGGCGGTTAGCGCAGTGCCCGCCGATGTGCGCATGGAGACCTTTGTCCGGGGACGTAGTCTGGAGGCGCTTATGGACGCCAACACCAAGGTGGACCGGGCGCTTAGGGCCGGTGCCATGGCAGTGGGCGCCCAGGTCAAGATTCAGACCATTCCCGGCTACATGCCGCTAAAGCAGAACAAAGCGATGGCTGAGATTTTCCGGGTCAACGCTGCAGAACTGGTGGGCGAAGAGAACGTCGGCTACGTGGACCACCGGGGCGGCTCCACCGACATGGGCGACATCAGCCGCCTAATGCCCGTCATTCATCCCTACGTAGGCGGTGCAACCGGCCTCGGCCACGGCGCGACTTACGTGATCGAGGACTACAGCCTGGCCGTGATCAAGGGAGCCAAGGCCCTGGCCAACACGGCCATCGACCTACTTGCCGACGACGCGTCCCACGGCAACAGCATCGCGGGAGGTCAGCGTCCGGACATGTCCACCCCCGAATACCTGAAGTTCATGCGCGACCTTGCCTCTGAAGAGACTTTCAAGAGCTAATCACCCATGACCACACCTACTCTCTCATCTAGGGTCTCCTAATCCATGACCACATCTACTCTTACAATCGAAGAGCTAAAAAAACGCGCCTGCGAGACCATTGAGAAGCGCAAGAAGGAGATCGTGGGCGTGGCTCAGCAGGTGTTGGCCAACCCTGAGGCCGGGTTCCGTGAGGTCAAGACCGCCAAACTCGTGTCCGAGAAATTCCAAGAGTTGGGCATCCAGCACGAGAGCGGGCTGGCACTCACCGGACTGAAGGGCCGCATACAGGGCGGCGCAGGCCCCGGACCCAGAGTGGCCGTGATCGGCGAACTGGACTCCCTGGTAGTGACCGAACATCCCCACGCCGACCCTGACACCGGCGCAGCCCATGCTTGCGGTCATCACTGTCAGATCGGCATGATGCTGGGAGCCACGATGGGTCTACTAACTCCTGAAGTGATGGCCCAACTCTCGGGCGAGATCGTGCCCTTCGCCGTGCCAGCTGAGGAGTTCATTGAGGTCGAACAGCGGCTGGAGATGCGTAATGAGGGCAAGCTGGAGTTCCTGGGCGGCAAACAAGAACTGATCCGCCTGGGCCAGTTCGATGACGTGGACATCGCCATGATGTGTCACACGGCCAGCGACATGGGCGAGCGTAAGTTCGCCATGGGCGGCACCAGCAACGGCCACGTGGTGAAGTTCATTAAGTACACGGGCGTCGGGGTCCATGCCGGAAGCCTGCCCCACCGGGGCGTCAACGCCCTGAACGCTGCCTCATTCGCCATCCAAGCCATCAACGCCCTCAGGGAGACCCACAAGGCCGACGACACCGTCCGCGTCCACGGAATCATGACCAGGGGCGGCGAGGCAGTCAGCGCTGTGCCCTCGGATGTGAGACTGGAGTGGCGTGTCCGCTCATCCACCCCCAAGGTTGTGGTTGAGAACTCCGTGGCGGTGGACCGTTGTTTCCGGGCCGGAGCCTTGGCCGTGGGAGCTTCGGTGAACATCACCACCATCCCCGGTTACCTGCCCATGCGCCACGATACTAAGTTGCAGGACATCTTCCGGAGGACAGCCGTTGAACTGATGGGGGAACAGGCCACGCTGGTCATGCCAGCCCGCCACAACCGAGGCGGCTCCACCGACATGGGAGACCTAAGCCACCTGATGCCCGCATGCCACCCCTACGCCGCCGGAGCGGTCGGTCCGGGCCACAGCAGTGAGTACGTCATCACCGACTACGAGTCCGCGGTGATCATGCCTGCCAAGATCATGGCCATGGTAGTGATCGACCTGCTGGCCGACGGCGCCAAGCGGGCCCAAGAGGTCAAAGCCAATCACCGGCCGCTGATGAGCAAGCAAGCCTACGTGAAATTCCAGCGGGAGCGGGCGGAGATAACCGATTTCAACGGGGCAGCCCAGTAGGGCTACGCCACACCGTTCGTCCTGGCCAACCCCTACGCCATCCCTGCGAAAGCAGGAATCCAGGCAAACCAGACTTGCGCCAAACCATCGCCCTCACCCTCTCCTCTTTCCGCGGAAGGATGGGAGAGGGAGTTACTTCCCCGTCATTCCGGCTTTCGCCGGAATCCATTCATCTTGAGCTTGGGACGGACCGGTCCGTAGGCGCGAGTTTTCAACCCGCTACGCTTGGCATCCACCGCAGTCCAATGGACCAAGGCCTGTTTAGTTCCAAACGGATATTGTCCTGGCTTTAGCCTGACCTATACGACTCGGAGACCGCCTAGACTCCCAACACAAACATAACCGTCCCCGCCAGAAGGGGAATGGCCAAATTGTCATCCGGTGGGATAGACGCCAATTCCACAACTGCAGCCACTCCTGCCCCCACCCAAAGCGCCCAATGGTGATCGATGCCGTTGGCCACGATGAGCACCGCCGCCGCCCCAGCGCCAACTCCGACGAACGCCACGGTACCCAGCGGAGACTTGCCGAATATCCTGGGGCCAGGCATGCGCCGACCCACCATCGCAGCCGCCGGGTCTCCCAGGGATAGGAAGAACATGACCGGGATGGCCACTTCTTTCCCAAAAAGCACGTAGACGATCAGGGCCGCTATGAGCATGTAGGTGGCGCCGGTGATGTGAGCCGCCTCGTCTTCCTTGAGAAGGGGCGCCAGCCAGCGGGTGAACAGCGCGTTCAGCCAGCCGACTCTGAACCGGACCAAGTCCAGGGCAAGCCCCTGACCGGCCAGTACCGCCAAGGCCCAGATCATGGGTGTCTCGGATACCCATATCGCGACCAGCGATATAGAAGACCCGGCGACGATGTGGAACAACCTACGCCAGATAGGAGGCGGAGAAGCGCCTTGCACGACCCTTCTTTCGCCGCCGAAAACCAGTATGTCCAGATACCGGCGCATGCGGCCCATAGACCAAAGCTCCATCACGGATTTGACCGAATTTTACCGCGCCCGCACTAACGCCACCATTCCTGCGAAAGCGGGAATCCACGGAACTCCTCTTGGAATCAAAGCCCGATTATCTGGGAAAGTTGGTTGCAGGTGTGTCTACATGGATTCCGGCCTGCGCCGGAATGACAAGACAAGTCCCCTCTCTCGTCACAACGGGGAGGGTTAGGGTAAGGGCAACGATTGGGCATAGGTCATTCGACAGCCATCAGATATGCCTTGCCGTCATTCCGGTTTTTTCCTGGATGACGGGGAAAGAAACCAAAGAATAGACGAAGAGAAGGACTTAAGTCGAAAGAGCACACGGTTCAATCAGCGGCTAACGCCGCCTAGAACCGGACGGTGATGCTGTCTCCGGCCCGCCAGCGCAGGTTCTTGATCTTGGTGTCTTTGGGGATATCAAACAGCATCCACCCGTCGATCGAGGTGTCCCTGGGCAGATTAAATGAGCCCTCTAAGAAGAGGATGTTGTTCTCTTTGTTGTCCCGGACCGAATCAGCAGCCTCGACCAAGATCTGGGCCGGCTGGGGGGAGCCGTCGCCGCCGCTGGAGCATTGGTAATTGAATGTCCCCGGTTGGTCGAAACGGTGGGTGATCGAGGCTCCCGGCGCTATCTGGAGCAGCTCTACACCAAGATCAGACAGTACGCCCGGGCCAAACTGAATCGCGGAATTCGTCTCCCCCCGGTTGGTCCACTGGACGTTGGTCCCGGCATTCACCACCAGCCGGGCGTGGTCCGTGCACTCGCCAGCCTCCATCGTGACGGCGCCTTCTCCCTGGCCGCGCTGGTCCAGAAACACCGTGTCGGTGATGCTGATCGGCCGGTAATCATCCTCGAAGAAGCCCTCGATCACCGCCGCTTGCTGGTCTGCGACGACCACCGTATTCAACGCGACGTGGTTCTCCAACTTGAAGCGCATCATCAGAAGTTCTTGGCCTGGAGCCGAAGGCTGGATCCGCCACTTGCGGATGACATCTTCGGTGTCGATGGTCGAGTAGCGGAGTTCGTCGGAACGCTTCATCTCCAAAACATTCAACAATAGGATCCGGCCCTCGTGGTACTGACCCAACGTAGAGGACGCATCGCTGCAAGCCACGATCAAGAAAGGCATCAAGATCAGAAGGAGCCAAAATATCGAGCGTTTAAAAATCAAACCGGAACTCCGGCCAACAGGGATAACGTTTCATGGGAGCCAGTGTAGTCAACCAAGATACGCCGCTGCCGATAACAGTAGATTCATGAGCGGGCGGTGGTCAGGCTGGGCAATTGGCGCAGTCGTTGGACAAGCTCCACCAACACTCCCAGCAGGTATTCCACCTCTTCTTCCGTGTTGTCGCGGCCTAGGGTGAGTCGGAGGCTGCCGCGAGCGATCTCGGCCGACTGGCCAAGTGCTAACAGAACGTGGGAAGGTTCCAGCGAGCCCGAGCTGCACGCGCTGCCGCTTGATGCGGCGATTCCCGCCATGTCCAGGCCAAGCAGGATGGGTTCCCCTTCCACTCCCGTGAACGAGAAATTGGCGTTGTTGGGCAGTCTCTGGGTCGCGTGGCCGTTCAGGCGGCTGCCCGGTATCTGTTCCAACACCGATTCTATGATCTGGTCTCTGAGTGCGGAGCAGCGTTGGCTGGTCTCCTCCCTGGCTGAATTAGCCGCATCTAGGGCCAGCGACAAGCCGATGATCCCCGGTATGTTCTCGGTGCCAGAACGGCGTTCCCTCTCCTGGCCTCCGCCGTGGATCAACGGCAGATAGGGCGTGCCCCGTTTTATGTAAAGCACCCCGGTGCCCTTGGGTCCGTGGAACTTGTGCCCGGACAGACTCAGCAAGTCGACACCTAATTCGGCGACCCCCAGGGACAGGTATCCGGCTGCCTGCACCGCATCAGTATGGAACACGATGGTCCGCGACAGCTTGCCGGCACGCTTCTTAATGGTTTTGGCGATCTCAGAGATTGGGTTTATGGTCCCGATCTCATTGTTGCCGTACATGATGGTAACCAGGGTGGTGCGTTCGTTGATGGCGTTGTACACCGCCTCAGGCTGCACCATGCCGTCGGCATCCACCGGCAGATAGGTGACCTCAAAACCCTGGGACTCCAGGTACTGGCAGGCGTGCAACACGGCATGGTGCTCCACGCTGGAAGTTACGATGTGGTTGCCGGTCTCGTGCAGCGCCGTGGCCACTCCGTGGATAGCCGCGTTGTCCGACTCAGTCCCGCCCCCAGTGAAAACCACCTCTCTGGGGCGGCAATTAAGCACGCCGGCCACCCGCTCCCGGGCCTCGTCCAGGGCGTAACGGGCCTCTTGGCCCACCGAGTGGAGACTGGAGGGGTTGCCGAAGTGTTGACTGAAATAGGGGACCATGGCTTCAAGGACCTTAGGGTCCAGGGGCGTGGTGCCGGCATGGTCTAAGTAAACTGTGCCTTCGATCGTCATTTTCGTCCGTATGTACATCAGCCTTCTTGGCCGCAATTCGGTGAAGCCATTTTAGCATAGCTACGTTCATTCGAGCTTGGAACGGCCTACTCTGGGAAACTGCTTTTAGCCAAAGAAAATAAGAAAATCCCGACGATTCCTAGCCACACGCCATCCACCGGTTCCGAGAATACTGCCAGAGAGGCGCCCCCTACAACCATCGCCACGCCCACGGCCTGGCCCATCCCGGCCGAGATGCGCGTCGCCTTGCGGTGGTTACCGGTGAATCCCCAGATACCCGCCCGCAGCAAGCGGCCCCCGTCCAGCGGATAGCCGGGCACCAGGTTGAACAATCCCAGGCTCAGATTGGTCCACGCCAGAAGCAGCAAGATCACTTCCACCGGGGAATCACCCCGGCCCAACAAGAACCAGACCGCGCCGAACATCACCGCCAGAACGATGCTTAAAAGAGGCCCGATCAGAGCTACCATGAACTCGGTGAGAGGCCGCTGGGGCTCGCGGTCCAGATGTGAAACGCCGCCGAAGATGAAGAGGGTTATGCCCCGTACCGGTATCCCCTTGCTCAAGGCCATGACGCTATGGCTGAGTTCATGGGCGAGGACCGAGAGGAAGAACAGGACCACGGTAATCATGGCGACCGACCACCGTTGGGCCACCGGCCAGAGCAATCTGGCGTCATCAAACTGCCCGGCAAGCAGATAGATGAGCAGCAGAAATACTAAGACCCAACTGATGTTGATCTCGACCGGGATGCCGAAAACCCGGCCCAATCGCAGCGATGCTCCCATAGATACACGACCCTTCGATTCAGCCAGCCGATACAGCCGATACCGGAAGGCTATTGTATATCCAGCATCTCACATGAACACCTGACGCCGCTATACCCGACGAATCGCCGGGCTGTGCGCCTAGGAGACCTGTTTGCCGCCACAGGCGTAAGCCACTAACTTGTAGACCAACTTGGCGGCGGTGTAAAAGCAGGCGGGAGGGCCATCCGCTGGGGCCAGTTCGCAAACATCAAAGCCGACTATTCGGCGGGACGCTGCCACCTTGCCCAGCAATGAGACCAGTTGATGCCAGGCCATTCCCCCAGGCTCCGGGGTGCCCACGGCGGGCATCAAGGCCGGGTCCAGCACGTCCAGGTCCACGCTCACATATACCGTGTCGCTGAGGCTGTCCAGCACGCTTTCCGGTGAACTGCTAACCGGGTCGGCGCCCCAATACCAGACCGGGACGTTGTTCTCCCGGATGAAGTCATGCTCTTCCTGGCACAAGCTGCGCACTCCGGCCAGGGCTATCGGGCAACATTCGTAGGCCCGGCGGGCGGCAGTGGCGTGTCCGAAAGGGGTGCCCATGTACTCGTCGCGCAGGTCGGCATGTGCGTCCAGATACAACACTGAAAGACCGGGGTAGGCTTCCACATGGGCCCGGACCGACCCGATGGTTATGGAGTGCTCCCCGCCCAGCAGCCCAACGGTCTTCCCCATGCCGATATAGGAGGCGACTACGGTCTTGATACGCTCGGTCATTGGGCCAGGACCGGCCATGTGGGGTTCCAGAGCGCCCGTGGTGTGGATGCCGATCTCTGATACATCCAGTTCAAGCTCAAAATCGTAATCCTCTAGACCATAGGAAGCCGTAATCATAGCCTCTGGGCCGTCACGGGAGCCGCTCCTGAAAGATGTGGTGCTGTCGTAAGGGACGGGGATCAGGGCAACCTTGGCGGCATCAAGGGACGACCGTTCCTGGGGCAAGGCGAGGAAGTTGTGAGGAATCAAGGACGAAGCAGAATCGAGCCCGGGTTCAGTCAAAATGACTGCCTGGTCCGCTGGCTTCAAGGGCGGTGCGCTGCTGTTGTGCTTCGGCCAGACCCTGGCGCTCATCCAGCCATTCAAGGCCGCGGTCCAACAGCCACGTCTTGACCTCGGTCAGGCCGAACAATTCCTTAACGTCTTCCAGCGCCAATTCGTGATCAAAGGGCTGGCAAGAGAAGATGTCGATATTGATGTAGTTCTTGCAGGGAAAAGTATGGATACTGATATGGCTTTCGGCTATGATCACGAACCCAGACACACCGGAGTCTTCTCTCTTGGGCGCCTCGTATTTGAGAACGTTGGGCTCAGTTATGCGGGTCATATCCAAAGAATCGGGATAGTCATACAGGAAGTTGCGTACCAAGTCCTCGTCCCACATCTTGTCGATATCTCCGCCGTAACCGTCGATAACCAGGTGCATCCAGCCTCCAAAGAAATCCGGGAAAAATACGCGGGTAATTACGCTATAGATAGCTCAAATAACGAATTCGCGCTCCTTGGCAAATTCAGTTGTATAGAATATCATCACTTGTGGCCTAGCACAATCAGGTTAAATTCGGCCCGCTCAGGCGAGCCAGACGACGTGAAATAGTTTGCAGCCCAATATGATTCAGGCCGAGGGCCTGACCCACTATTACGGCCCATATCCTGCGATTCAAGACGTCAGCTTCGGTGTCAGAAAGGGCGAGATCTTAGGATTTCTAGGCCCCAACGGCGCCGGAAAGACGACCACGATGCGCATCATCACCGGCTTCATGCCTCCGACTCACGGCACCGTGACTCTGGACGGCTACGACGTGGTGGAACAATCGTTGGACGCCCGCCGCCGGGTGGGCTACCTGCCAGAAACCGTGCCGCTGTACACCGACATGTCTGTCAACGGCTATCTGAAGTACATGGGCACCCTTCGGGGCATGGCTCCCAAGTCGATCAAGGCGCGCTTGGGCGACGTTGTAGCCGTGTGCCGCCTGGGCGACTACCGCAAAACCCAGATAGGGAAGCTCTCCAAAGGGTTCCGCCAGCGCGTGGGCATCGCTCAGGCTATCTTGCACGAACCACAGGTGCTGGTGCTGGACGAACCAACCATCGGCATCGACCCCATTCAGGTGGTGGAAACGCGGCGTCTCATCAAGGAGCTGGGCAGCGACCAGACCGTGGTCTTGAGTAGCCACATCCTCCCCGAAGTCAGCATGCTTTGCGACCGGGTCTTGATCATCAACGAAGGCCGCATCGTGGCTGAAGATACTCCAAAAAACCTGGCCGCGGGCCTGCAGGGTGTCGAGCGTCTTGAAGTGGAAGTCGGCGGGCCGGCCGCGGAGGTGCTCCCAGTCCTGAAGGGCATCAAGGGCGTCAACGAAGTAGCCCACGTCAACAACGACGGCCGCCACACCTACATCATCCAGGCCCAATCCGAAAAAGACCTGCGTGACGAGATATCCCAGGCAGTGATCAGCAACGGCTGGAGTCTGCGGGGCCTACAGATGGTCGGAATGAGCCTGGAAGAGATCTTCCTCCGCCTCACCACCCATGAGGAGTTGTAGGGATGCGGACGGCACAGGCTGTGGCCTGGAAAGAGATCCAGATCTACTTCAGCAGCCCTACCGCCTACATAGTAGGACTGATCTTTCTAGCGCTGACCGGCTTCTTCTTCACTCAAGACTTGGGCGACCCGTTCCCGGAAGCGACTATGGTCCCCTTCTTTGACGGCGCCATCGTCATGTTCATCCTGCTGGCCCCAGCCCTCACCATGCGGCTGCTGGCCGAAGAGAGCAAGCTGGGCACCATCGAGCTGCTATTGACCTCGCCGGTCCGGGACTGGGAGATCATCGTTGGCAAATACGTGGCCAGCCTGACGTTCTTCTTGGGATTGGTGATTCTGTCATTCTTCTACGCCGGGTTGCTCTTCGTCTTCGCCGACCCGGATCCGGGCCCCATCTACGCCGGTTATCTGGGATTCATCCTATACGGCTCAGCCGCCCTGGCGGTGGGACTGCTCTCGTCGACGATGTCCAACAACCAGATAGTGTCCGCAGTGGTTGCCATGGGCATATTGCTGGCCCTGTTCTTCGCCGACCGTGCCTTCGGTTCGGTTAGCGGTCTGGCCGGAGAGATCATCGGTGAGATGGGCGTTCGCGGCCATTTCGATGACTTCTCACGGGGCGTCATCGACACCACCAATATCGTCTACTTCCTAAGCGTGGTCGTATTCTTCTTGTTCCTTTCCATGCGGACCCTTGAATCCCGCAGGTGGCGCTAGAATGACCACCCCATCTAACCAAGAACCGGGCGAAGAAGCAGGCGGCGAGGAGCAGGAGAACCAGCGGCCAAGGGATTGGCGCCGGCTACGCGGGTCGAAACGCCCTTCCTCCGATTCGGTAGACCAGGCAGGCACGCCCCAGCCTCGGGTAGAAACCTCCGATGAGGAACTCTCCCAGCCGCTGATCAGCTTCTTCGAACCTGCCCTGGAACTGGTCGCCACCTACAGTGGCCCCTTGATCCTCGCTGGTATCGTCGGCCTCGTCACCGGCATCGTCATCGTGGCTTTCGTCAGTTCCATGCGCCTCTACGGATACATCGACATCGCGATCGGAGGTCTGTTACTGGGCGGCGTCGGATCTGTGTTGTTCAGTAACGTTTTGGCCGCCTTCGTCAGCCGTACAGGCCGTTACGGGGCCAACACTCTGATATTGGTGGGCGCGTTCACGGGTATCGTGATTGTTGCCAACGTTGTCTCATTCGAGAACAACAGCCGCATGGATGTCACCGCGACCAACCAATTCAGCTTGGGCAACCGCACCAAAGAGGTGCTCAGCACTTTGAGCGAAGATGTGCGGGCGACCGCTTTTTACAAGGATGAGAAAGACACAGACTCGTCCGAATTGGTTCTCCGCCGCAACAAGGTACTAAACACCCTCGAAGAATTCGACTCCCGGACAAGCAAGTTCTCCTACCGCGTCGTCGACCCCGACTTGAAACCCGAGATAGTCAGCAAGTACTTTGGCGCAAGGCCCACTAGTTTCGTGTCCGAGATAATAGTGATCGAAGGCATGGGCAGTAGTAGGTTCGACGTACTGCGGCGCACCGATGCCAACTACACCGAACTGGAACAGGACCTAGTCACCAGCACTCTGGTGGCAACAGGTAGCGAGAAGAAATTAATCTATTTCCTCTCCGGCCACGGTGAACGTGATATTGATGGAGGCACTCCCGACGGCTACGCAGCGGTACGCTTGGGCCTGGAGAGCGATAACTATCAAGTGCAAGAACTGAACTGGGGACTCACTGAAGAAGATGTTGAAGTGCCCCTCGACGCCGCTTTATTGGTCATAGCCGGTCCAACTTCGAGCCTGCCAGAAGCCCACAAGTTTGCCCTTGACCAATACTTGGAGGGGGTCCGGCCCGACGGAACGCTCAGGCGGGAGCATGGACGGATGATCTTTCTGGCGGAACCAGACTCACCGGTGTCTTTCAAAAGTTTCTTCGCCAATTGGGGCTTAATGATATCTACCGGATACATCCGGGACGTGGATAGTTCGGTGCCAGGGCTGCCCCAAACCCTGAACCTGCAAAGATTCCCCGATTCGGACGACCCGAATAACCCGGCATTAGATATCATATCGCCCAAGGGGGAGCCGCTCAGGAACGTTTCCATGGCGGGAGCCACTAGTATCAACTTGATGCCCCATGACTTGATACTAGGTATCCTCCCTTTGGCGGAGACCTCAACCAATAGTTACCTGATCACGGACCCTGACCGCACAGACCCCATTACTAACGCAGGAGTCGATTCCGATCGCCGTGGTCCCTTCGTCCCCGCGGTTTTGGTCAGATCCGTAGGACAGATGGGATCCCAACCGCCTGCCTCGCAGCCTGATCCGTCCGAGATCTCGGACATCATCGTTTTCGGTGACTCCGACTTTCTCTCCAACAGTTCTTATAACCAGGGCAGCGGGTCGGACCTGTTCTTGAATTCAGCGAACTTCTTGGTCGGCGACTTCTCCTTGGTTTCCATCCGTCCAAAGGTGTTTGGCTTCCGGGAATTCTTTCTAGACGCCAATGAATATGATTTCGTCAGGTTCTCGTCCTGGCTTTTCCTGCCAGGACTCATGGGTCTGATGGCCGCGCTGGTTTGGTGGGTGCGCCGGTAAAACCCACCTATTCTGAAATCCCCTTCTGAACTGGATATCATGACTATAGGGCCTGGCCAGGCCCACTCTTCCCACAGGTCTGATCTATGAATCTACGACTCTCAATCCTACTGGTGGTGGTTCTGGTGATCTTCGGAGGGACCTTCTTGGTCCTAAGATTCACCGACTCAAACGAAATCAAAGACGGGAACCCCTGGCTATACCGCATCGATGAAGGGGATATCATCGCGGTGGAACTGGTCTACCAGGGAGAAGAAATCGCTTACTTCCGCAGCCTGGCCAGCCTGGACTGGTACATCGCCGGCGAATCGGGTGTCAGCCCAGACATCCCTGTGTTCCAACAGAAGTGGGGCGGCACCCCGCTGCTACTCAGCGGCCCTAGGGTGACCAGGCCCCTATTAGATACCATCGACGACGCCGCGGGATTCGGACTTGAACCGCCCGAGACGGCGGTGACGGTATTTGATCGATATGGGAATACGGTTGAATTTCACTTAGGCGTCCCCACGCCCGACAATGAGAACCAATACGCCCGGCTGGTAGGCGACGACGCCCTCGTCACAGTGCCCATTGAGTGGGCCCAAGTGGTGAACCGCCTGGCCTTCGATCCACCAGTGGGCCGCCTGTACCAGATCGACCCCAGGGATATATTGCTGGTCCAGTTCTTCCGGGGCAAAGATGCTGCGACCAGATATGTCATTGAGGACGGCACTGGAAGGTGGTTCCTGGACGGCGAAGACCCGAAACTCGTCGACCCCGGCCCCTGGGCCGAGTCTCTACAATCGCTGCTTAGCCCCAGGATGGATCAGATATTCGCCCATAACATAGACAACCCAGGCCTTTACGGCCTGGAACCACCAGACACCGTCGTAGTGATTCCCCGGCTCGGCGGCAAGTCAACAATTGAGTGGTCCATCGGCGACCTAACCCCCGATGGACAGTTCCGTTACGTAGACGTGATCACAGGGAGCTTGATGAGCGAGGACACCAACCTCTACGGCGTGCTTGCCTCCCGCATCGACCCGATCATCGCCCTGGCCACCGACCCAATACTGGTGGAATAACCCCCCTCAAGAACTGGGCGGAGCAACCAGTCCGGCACATTTAGGAGAGAATTTGAAGGCAGAGATCATGGGCATCGGCACTGAACTGCTGATGGGGGAATTGACCGACACCAATTCCTCCTGGATCGCCAGCCGGTTACCCGCCCTGGGCATAGAACTGCGATGGGTGTCCATTATCGGCGACGACCTCGCCAGGCTAACCGAAGCTTTCAAGCGGGGCATGGAACGCTCCGACATCATCTTCACCACCGGCGGCCTAGGCCCCACCCAGGACGACCTCACCCGTGAAGCCATCGCCGCGGCCTTCGGCGAGACCCCGGTCATTCAACAAGAGGTTGTCGACGATCTGGAGCGTTACTTCGCCGCGCGCGGCGGACCCATGCCTCAACACAACATCAAACAGGCCAATCTGATCCCCTCGGCCAGGTTCGTGCCCAACCCCAACGGCACCGCGCCAGGCTGGTGGGCGGAACGCGACGGCAAGATCATCATCTGCTTGCCCGGCCCGCCCGCCGAGAACCACTCCATGTGGGAAGACCAGGTGGAGCCGCAACTGGCCGAACTGATAGAAGACGAAGTGACCATCACTCGGAACATTAAGACCTTTGGCATGTCTGAAGGCGCCGTAGACGAGATAGTGTCTGAGTTCTTCGGAGTGGAAAACCCCTATCTGGGCATCTACTCCAAGGCCGACGGCATCCACCTCAGAGTCATCGCACGGGCCAAGGACAGCCAGGCTGCCCAAGTCATGATCGTGCCTGTGGAAGAGGCCATTCACGAGCGGCTGGGCGAATACATCTGGGGCTACGATGACGACACTCCCGCCCAGGCAGCCGGACAGTCACTTTTGGAGAACGGTCTGACCGTTGCCGTCATCGAGATGTGCACCGGCGGCGCTCTGACCAACAGCATCACCGACATTCCCGACAGCCTGACCTACTTCAAGGGGGGCACGGTTGCCTATGACGGCACTGCCCTGAGCGCCGGCGGTGTGCCCGCCGAGGTCATGGAGAAACACGGGGTGGTGAGCCAGGAAACGGCCAACGCCATGGCTGAGTCGGTGCGCCAGAGATTCAACGCCGACCTTGGGGTCGCTGTGACCGGAGTTCCCGGGCCCGGCGAATTCGAGGGGAAACCCCTGGGGCTCGCCTACATTACCGTCACCGACGGCAAAAAGACCCGTGAGATGGAGATGCGCCTACCGCCCCGGCGGGTGACGATCAAGCGCCGGGTGCCCAACCAAGCGCTGATAGAACTGCGCCGGTTGGTAGAAGAGACCCGTTAAGAGTCATCTCAGCCGGTTAGCTACCAGGACTTTAAGACCGGCAATACCTCTTTGGCGAACAGCTTCAGGCTCCGTTCGGCCACGTCGTAAGGCGTTCCGCCAAACCGGAAAGAGACGTTCCACTCGAAGTTGCCTATCAAGTCCCGGCGCTCCTCAAGACCCCTCAGAATCTTGTCTGGCGTGCCCCAACTCGCCGCCTTCATGAAGCCGTCGACGGCCCCGTCCATACCAGCGGAGCGCGCTATCTCGGCCTTCTGTTGGTAGGAGTCGTAACCCTTCACCGATCTGAAATGGTCGCCGAGAAATTCATAGTGGTAGAAATTGCTCTCGACGAATTTTCCTTGATACTGGCGCGCTTCCTGCTCGGTCTGGGCAAGATCGGTGCCGCAGATGACAAACTCGGTCAACATCACGTCCGGCGCCTCTGTGCCGTGAAATTCACGGTGCAACGAACGAACACGATCGATCCCCGGTAGCCGCATCTCCCAGGGCCGGTCCGCGAACATCACGACATGCGCTCCCAGCTTGGCCGCGGAGAGAACGGACTCTTCGCTAGACGCCACGGCGTAGATACGGCCGTCGAAGGAGTGCTGCGGCCGGGGCCGGATCTCCGTGCGGGGTTGCTTGTAGTAGGTCCCGTCGCCTTCCATAAACCCTGTCTTAAGGGCCTCTACGATCATCGGTGCAGCCTCGTCGAACCGCTCTCTGGACTCGTCCATGTTTATGCCGAAGGTTTCGAATTCGCGCCGGGCCAAACCACGCCCAAACCCGAGCCGAAGCCGGCCATTGCTCAGCAAGTCAAGAACGGCGGCGTCCTCGGCGACGCGTAGCGGGTCATGCCAGGGTAGGATCACGGCGGCGGTCCCCACATCGATGTTCGGATGCTTGGCCGCAAGGTGGGTCATCAGGTGGAGATTGTCTGGCACGAACGAGTAGTCGTTGAAATGGTGTTCCGCGGACCACAGGCAATCAAACCCAGAATCAGCGGCCATCTCCGCCAGGCGCAATTCCTCCTCCCACATCTGGCCGTCCGACCCTCCTTCCCAGCCGTAGCTCGAGAAGATCATCATCATTCCAACATCCATGGAAACTCTCCTTGGTTATTATTCAATCTCATTATCAAGCCCATGATACGCCTGGGCAGATATTGTAGAAAGAGGGCCGACCCGATCGATCGGGTCGGCCCTCTTTTCCATTGACATGTTGCTTGGCTGGTTACCTGACGGCGGTGAGCTGCCTATATAGCATTGGCAGCCTTTCCGGCAGAGACCAGATGTCGGCAAGGACTTCGTAGCCCATATCTCCGCACATGCTCTTTAGGTAATCGTGGCCCGCCTTGTCCACGGTGAGACAGAACGGGATGATGTCCTTGCGCTTGGCTTCCACCAGCGCCATGTGCGTGTCATGGACGGCGTATTCCTTCTCCACGCCCTCGCGGCTGTAGCCCCGATCCTGGGGACGACCGTCGCTGATCAGGAACATGATCTTGGTCTTGGCGTCCTGGTTCTCCAGCTTGGTTGCGGCGTGCCGGATGGCGGCGCCCATGCGTGTGGCATGTAGCGGGGTGACCTTGTCGATCCTCCGCTTAACCTTGTCGCTGAAGCCTTCATTGATGTCTTTGATGACGTAGAACTCCACGTTCTCCCGGCCATAGCCGGAGAAACCGTAGATTCCGTAGGTGTCGCCGATGGACTCCAAGGCGTTGATCAAGAGGGTGGTGCCCTCTTTCTCAAGGTCGATGATCCGCTTGTAGTTGCGGCGCACCAGGCCCTCGCGGCGGCGGCGCAGCCAGACCATGTACTCCACCGGGTCGTCCGGGGCGTCACGGTCGTCAACCGTCTGGCGGCCTTCGTCGATGGCTTCAGCGGTGGAGGCGCTCATGTCCAGTAGGAAGACCACGGCCACTTCCCGGCGGTTCCGGTTCCGGTGCCAGTAGATCTTCTCGTCGGGCGGTATGTCCATCTTCAGGTCAATCCACGCTTCCAGGGACGCATTGAGATCCAGGTCTTCGCCATCTTGCAACCTGTACGTCTTGCGCATGCTCTCGGGCATGATCAGCTCGAACTGGCGGCGGATGTGATTGGACAGCGCATTATAAGTTTTCAGTGATTCCTGGTAGAAGGTGATGTCGCCCTCTTCTACTGTTTTCTCTTTGACGATGCACCAGCGCGGTTTGTAATCGTTGGCCCTGAAATCCCATTCGTCATAGACGTAGGTCTCAGGCTCCCGAGCCTCCAACTCGCCGCCGCTGTCGTCGTCGTGCAGTAGCGGGCCGTAGCCCTCTCCAGGCTGGGAATTGGGCGGCGGGGCGCCGGCTTCTTTCATGATGTTCTGGGCGAACATGCTCATGTTGCTATCCACTTCGCCCTGCTCGGCGTCCAGCTCCAACTCAGGGCTGTCCTGGAGCAGTTGCTCCAGCATCTCCTGGGTCATGGGCTGGGCCTCGCCCTGTTCGCCGCTGTCGGCTTGCAGCTTGGTCATTAGCTGGACCATCTCAGGCTTGAAGTCGCCACGGTAGTCCACCGGGTCGGGGGACTCGTAAGACTCGCCGTCGCCGCCGTCTGAAGCGGCGTCCATCCCGGCCTGTAACTGATCGACCAGGGACTGGAAGTCCTCCTCCGAGAAGTCACCCGGTTCTTCCAGGTCCTGCTCTTCGAACTGGTCTTCTTCTTCCTGCTCGTTGGGCACGCGGGAGATAACCTCGTAGGCCCTGAGAGTGGCCTCTGCGGTGTCTTCCACGTTGGCTTCGGCGGTGCGTAGCTGATGGAGGATAGTGGAGAGCATCTCTCCGGCTTCTTTGTACTCCAGGGCCACGGGCAAGTCTTGGAACTGGTCCAAGCTCATGTGGATCAGCAATTCCACTAGGCCTTGCTGCAACGGCATATCTTCGATCCTGGGCCGTTTTCCCAGCGTCTCGTTCTGGACGCGAGAAGAGGCTGACCGGATGCCCGGATATTCCACCTTGATGCGGTAGTCCAACCGGCAGTCTTCCAGGACTGTGAAGATGTCGAAGCCCAAGCGGCCATTCTCGAATATATCCAAGAACCGGCCGATGTCGGTGAAGGTCCGCATGCTACCCATGTCGTTGGGGTCTTCGTACATCGGCGACATATCAACGTCGCCCTCGGCGCCCGAGGTCAGAAGCCGGGCGGCCATCTCGTACTGTTCTTTGGCAGCGGCCCGCTCTGCGTCTTTGCGTTCGATGGCTAATTTTTCCATCTCATGGCGGCGGTCTTCGAACAGGGTGGCGTCCTTCTCAAATTCGTACCCGAAGCTGCCGAACTCAAGGTGGGCCACCTGGTGGGTCGAGACGACCTTGAACCAGGAGAAGTTGTCCTGCTTGTTGGGGTAGTGGTCCACCACCGGTGGCAGGAATATCTTGGTGCCGTCGGTCGACGCCGAGTCTTCGTCCACCCAGCCGATGTTTCGTTGGATCAACTCTCCGGTGTCGAATATCTCCAGACCAGTGCCGGCCAGTGCTCGGCAATACAGACGCAGGATGCTCTTTACCCGCTCCAGTTCCAGGCTAGACGACAAAGTCTCCAACATCGATTCGGACGTGTTGGACTCTATCTTGAAGAAAGCTATGCCGCTTTCAGGGTTCTCTTGCAGTAGTTTGGCCCCGTGCTGGAACCAGGTATCCAGCTGGCTGACTGTGATGCGGTTCAGGACGTCGTCAAGGCTCTTCAGAAAGGGCGGAACCGCGTCCGGTGTGATCACCACCAGAGCGTCGCAGAGATCCAGTATGTAGCCCTGGGAGCCCTGGGGCACCTTGCTGAGGGCCTGAGTGCCGTCGGACAAGAACTTGGACGTGTTGCGGAGGCCGACCTTGGCCAGGCGTTCGCCCAGCTTCAGGAAGCGGCCGGTCTGGCTCTCGTCCACCTGTTGGAGGGCTCTGGGAACCAACTCCAGGCAGGTCTTGACCTCACGCCAACTGGTGTCTATGAGTGCGCGGGACATGGCCAAGAATGGCTCCCGTTCCCGGCCCATGGCAGGCAGAACGTCACGGCCGAGCACTAAGCACTCTCCGGCAACGTCGTATGACTTATATGACAGGGCTTCGATCAATGAAGCGAAGACTTCCACGTCCCAGAAGGGCAGGTTCCGAACCAGGTCCGGGCTGACCTCAAAGAACTTGGCGGCAAGGGTGCTGGACTTCCAGGTGCCCTTGTAAAGACTGCGGCCCAGGCCAGCCCAGCGGGGGATGTACTGGGGACGCAGGTTGGGGACTATTGAAACACTGGACTTGAAGAAAGACACTGCCAGCGTGGGGGAGTCTTGTGCCAAGTAAGTGCCGCAACGCGCCCACTGCATGAACGACGGGAAGGACAGAAACTTGCTGACCTCAGGGCTGACACGATAATACTCGATCGCCGACTCCCAGGAGCGCACCGTCTGGGTGCCAATGGTCAGGCCTTCTTTGGCCCAGAGACCGATCTCCTCTTCGCCGAAGGACTCTTTTACGGTGTCGTTGGCCTCGTAATAGGCCTCAAGAACTGCCGGGGGCAACTTCGCCAGTTCGGCCTCAATCTCGGAAATAGGACCACTAGTCAACTTGGCGTCCCTCGCTTTCCAGTCTGTCATCTAAGATATCGATGCAACTCTGGAGGATTCTGGCAGTCGCCCCAAAGACGACATGCTCTTGGTGGGCATATGAATATGAGGTAACCGGCTGCCCGTTCTCCCATCGCGTTTCGGTCCGGCGGTTGGCCGGGTCGATCAGCGCGGGGACCGGGAATTCCAGTACCTCGGCAATCTCAATGGCGCTGGGACTGAACTTGTAGGGATATTCTATGGTTCCGGTGAACACTTGCACCCGGAATCCGCTGCGTGTGACGACTTCGTCCATCTCACCGAGCACAGTCACGTCATCCCGCTTGATTCCCATCTCTTCTTCGGTCTCGCGGAGGGCTGTATCCAGTCCATCGCAGTCTTCCGGGTCTTTGGCGCCGCCGGGAAAGGATATCTCTCCCTTGTGGTGCTCCACCTGCTCAGACCGCTTGTTCAATAGGATACAGTATTCGCATTCCTTGGGGTAAAGGAGAATCATAACCGCCGAATCCATCAATCCATCTCCATCAACCCGTTCCACGACGCGCTTCGCCAGGGCTTGTTTTAGAAGCTTTGGCGGCGTTTGACCCATCTGGTTCTCTACTCGAAGCCGTTACTCGAAGATCGAGGAAGAAACTTCCTCGATACTGCGTTGCAGTTCCGGGTCGTCTGTCAAGGTCCAGACGATGGCCACCTGGGTGGCGCGGCGCGGGGGTATGCCTTCCGACATCAGCCGGCCGGCGTAGATCAACAGACGGGTGCTGGCGCCCTCTTGGAGGCCATGTTCTTCCAGGTTACGGATCTTCTCGCCCAGCTTGGCCAGTGCGTCAGCATGTTCCTTGGAGCAGCCGCTCTCCCGTTCGATGATCTCAGTCTCGATCTCAGCCGGGGGATAGTAGAACTCGATGGAGATGAACCGCTGGCGGGTGCTGTGCTTCAGGTCTTTGAGCGCGCTCTGGTATCCGGGGTTATATGAGACGCAGAGCAGGAACCGATCGTCGGCCTCGATGATGGAGCCAGTCTTCTCGATCGGGAGGATGCGCCGGTGGTCGGTGAGCGGGTGGATCAACACCGTGGTGTCTTTCCGGGCTTCCACGACCTCGTCCAAGTAGAGTATGGCGCCGTTCTTGACTGCCCGGGTCATGGGGCCGTCGATCCAGCGGGTGCCGTTGGCATCCAACAAGTAGCGTCCAACCAAGTCGCTGGCGGTAAGGTCTTCATGGCAGGCGATGGTGACCAGGGGGACGCGAATCTCGCCGTCCTTCAGTTCTTCGGTCTTTCCGCCCTTTTCCTTGACCACTGCCATCGGGCGGCCAAGCTGCCAGGCCATAAATTCCACAAACCGGGTCTTGCCACAGCCTGTGGGGCCCTTCAGCAAAACCGGGATGTGCTGTCGGTAAGCGGCGGTGAACAATTCGATCTCATCGCCGATCGGCCTGTAGTAAGGTTCGTCCCTAACCAAGAACTCCTCGATCGCATATTCCTTGAAAGATGCCTCTGCCGTTTCAACCATTATTTTTTCCGGTCCTTAATTTTTTTCGGCTATACCGCTCTCGTCGCTATACAGCAACTCGGCGGTCCCACAACTCTTTGATGGCGCCCTCTAACCCTCCCATGTCGCCTGAGTTGTCAATGACAACGTCCGATCTTTCGAGCCTTTCGGCCCGGTCCATCTGGGATGATATCCGTTTGCGAGCTTCCTCTTCTGACATACCGTTGCGTTGTTTAAGCCGCTCAACGACAATCTGTTCCGGGGAGTCGGTGACCCATACTTCTTCCACCAAGGAGTCCCATCCGGCTTCAAACAAGAGGGCCGCTTCCACCACCACTACACCAACTCCCTGGGTGCGCAGGAGCTCGATCTTGTCCGCAACCATCCGCGCCATCCGCGGGTGCATGATCTGGTTCAATTGTCCAAGTTTTGCGGGGTCGGAGAAAACTACTGCTCCCAATTTGCGCCGGTCAATTTCCCCGTCTTCCTGCAGGATCTCTTCGCCAAAGGCGGCGACAACCTGCTCCCACGCTTCTGTGTTAGGGGTATAGGCCTCATGGCCTACCTGGTCTGCACTGATGAGCGACGCTCCTAGCGCCTCCAAATAACCAGCAGCCGCACTCTTGCCAGTGCCGATGCTACCCGTTAACCCTATTACCAACATCTATCTTCTATCTACCCCGGCCATTTGATCTAACGTCCTCCGGATACCCTATCAGGATACCTTTAGAACACGCTCCGTTTAGCCTGGGGCACATCGAGCCATTCTAACAATGTGACTACGGCTGGTCAACTCGATTTAAGGCGGTTACCCATCAGAATCTATGACCTTTCTTGGATCGCCTGAATTCTGTTGTGTAAATCCCATCCCGGCCGACCTTGGAAACCTGTCCTCAGGCGTCAGTATTCATCTATATCCATCCGGCCCCAACGTGTCTCGTAGGTGGTCTGCAGGCCGGCGAATAGAGTCTCATACTCTTCAGTGTCGATGGGATTGGTGGTCATTATCACCGCGTCTTCACGGTTGTCTGAGTAATAAGCTTTGCGGATCCCTACCGACTTGAAACTGTATTTCTGGTACAGGCGGTGGGCGATGAAGTTGGAGGCGCGGGCTTCCAGGGTCATCACCTTGGAGCCATACTCTATGGCGGCTTTCAGGGAGCCTATCAACAGAAGTTCTCCGACGCCCCGGCCGCGCAGGGTCTCCTTCACGGCTATTTCAGTGATGTGGGCCTCTTCGCCCTGGTACCAAACACTGACGTAACCGGCGATGTTGAAGGCGTCATCCACGGTTGTGGGCTCGATACTCGAGGAGAAGCCCAAGCGCCCCAGTACACGCGAAAGCAGTTTGGGAGGACGTGGGTTGTCGTCTGGGTCCGATTGGTCGGCGCCGATCTCAGCCAGTATCTCTTCCGGCGAGACTTCTTCATCGAAACACGCCACGAGATAGTTGGCGCGTTTATTGTCGATGTCGCGCCTGAAGGACGAGCTAACCCAGAGAGGTGAAAATGCTTCTTTTTCGATGGTGACGACTTGGTCGATGTCATCTACGCGAAGCCGCCGGACCGAAACAGGTAAAGATTCTTGCAATTGGACCGCGTTGCGGATTTGGTTTTGTCGCACTTGGTTTTTGATAAAGTCAGGCGTTCGTCTAGCGACGCTGATTTTACCATAATTGGTTGCCTTCGTAGTCATGGCCCGGCCATGCCTTCCCTTTAAACTTGCAACAGACCAACGGAGAGGGCGGAGAAAGATCGATATGAACCGGCAGCGGTTGGCGCTAACATTGATAACTTTGGCCCTAGGGCTGGCGGCCGCTTGCGGCAGTGATGAGCAGGTCTTGCCCACTGCCACGCCCAAAGCCACGCCCACGACTCAGACCAAGTCCGTCCAGCAGGTGGAACCACAGTCGCAAGCCCTGATGCTGCGTCTTGCCTCTCCGGAGATCAATCTAGTGACCGGATTGGACCAAATATCGGTGCGCGCCGTCACCTCTCCGGACGCCACTCTCAGCGTGAACGGACGCCTGGTCCTCCCAGACGAACAAGGCAATTTAACGGTGGACGTAGACCTTTCCGATACCCATAACCCGATGATCATCGAGGTCGTCGCCACCGCCATCACCGGGGAAACCGAGTCCCAAGTGCGCCCGGTCATCTTCTCAGAGGACCCCAGCGGTTCCGGCAGGCCAGTCAGGTCAGATAAGTCCGGGTTATTTGGTACTGTCACCTTGGCCACCCCTTCCGAACTCACGGTGCAGACAACATCTGGCCCAGTCTCGCTCTCCATCGACGACAGCACCGCCGTTAGCATCCACGGCTGGAAATCACCCTCAGTCTCCAACATCGCCCGCGGCGCCCTGGTGGCCGTGATGGCCGATGGGCCACACGCCGATTCGGTCCTGGCCGTCGTAAGCCGCCCGGTGCGGATCCGGCATTTCACTGGAGTAGTGACCGGCTCAGAATCAGCCCTGCCAAACACCGCGGGAAGTCTAACGCTGCGTGACGGCTCCGGCCGGGAGATCACGGCGATCACCGCCTATGGCTCGCCCGGTGGACCGGACAGCGCCCCCGTCGGAGAAGTCGTGACCGCCGTCCTTGAGCAGGACCTGCCAACTGGAAACCTCACGGTCACCGACATCGACCGGGCTCTCGACGGGGCTGAACGTCTCAATAACGCACTGGCGCTGAACGAAACGATCGACTCTGTCGAGGCCGCCGCCAACATGACTGCCCTGCGCTGGCGGCTGGCCGAGCATGGAGTGCGCAATCTGTCGCTGCTGGTCAACTCCCAACCCCAGCAGGGCCGGCAGGACGCCATCGACAGCGCTGACGACGCCTACGCCAAATCTTTCTCGGAACACCATCTCGGGGCGCCGTCGGCAGACGTTACCGGTCTCGTTATATCCATCGCCACCTCGCTGGGAACCGGCACAACGAGGCTGGTAACCGTTCAGCCCGTGTCGGGTCAGCCGGTGATGGTCAAGCTCTCAGACGCCACACCGGTGGTCCTCTTCGGGGAGCGCATCAAGTCTGGACAGTTGGACCTGGCCAGCCGCATCACCGTCCGGTACGCCATCTCCGGGAACAACGCCAATCGGGTCACCGTGATGGCCGGTAACACCCTGTCCGCCGATTCCTCCGCACAACTGGCGGCCCTGGCGGGCCACGGGGAGGCCCAGGGGGTGCTAATGAACGTGGGAGCGTTGGAGTCCGTGGTGACGATCTTGGTGGACCAGACCACCGGGCAGCAGATTTCGCTCCAGTCTGACGGGGCCGATATCTACCGGAACGGCGCGCCAACTGACTTAAATATAACCATGGAAGGCTCCAACGTATTTGCCCGTTTCGACCCCGCCTCGTACCGCCTGTTGGAACTGGAGTCCATGGCGCCCCTTCGCAATGAAGAGCTGGTCAGCGGCGTTGTCCATAGCTTCATCCCCAAGGCCGCCGACGGGAATCTCACCATCAGGACAACTGACGGCCGGTTGCGGTCGTTCACCCACCACTCTGATACTTCCATTCGCCGCGACGGCCTGCAGATGTCGATTCAAGACGTTCGGCTAGGTGACCTGGTCCGCCCCAACACCAGGGCCCGGCTGCCGGAAGGGCAAGCCGGAAAGCCCGGCAAGATAGTAACGCTCAGCCTCAAGTCGCCGGAACCGAGACTGGCCAGCGGCATCATCCGGGGAGTGACCGGCGGGTTTGACGGCCAAGTCCGGGTCACTGTTTCCAACATCTGGTTGGACCTGTTCAGCTTGAAGGTCAATGCTATGACTGCGATCACCCAGCAAGGCCGGACGTTGGGCGTACAAGATCTGGCTGTGGGACAGGAGATCGCCCTGGGATCCTATGACCCGGTAACGCTGGAGGCCGCCATCTTGGCGCTGAACCTGCCCAGAGATTAGGGATCGCGGCCATTAGATAGCCTTTGATCGGACGGGTGCACTGTCCCGTAATGCCCATCGAAACCGGACATTATCTCTACCTGACCGTCCCTGACTTTGGTCACGGCGATGGCCAAGTCCTCTCCCCCAACCCGCTCAAGGTCGCCGTACCAGCCTTGGTCAAAACCTGCACCTCTCCCCCCAGTTCGCTGCAGATGCGGTGGTAGGCCAGACCCGCCGACTTGGCCGCCCAGCCTTTTCCCGTGGTGTGGGCCAATAATTCGATGAGCGGCGCCAACTTGGTGTACGGACGTCTTTCCTCGTGATCTGACTGGCTCTCGGCCTGAGACAATTCCTGGACCCGGTGCGGCACCCCCAAGGTCAGCGGCCGCCCGCACTCGGGGCATCTGGTCCCAGCCTGGCCGGTCTCGCCGGCGGTCTGGCTGATCCTGCACTTGCGATGCCCACTCAGATAGTACTTCCCTCCTTCCGGGAAGAACTCCAAGGTCCGTTCCACTCGATTCTCCCTCAACCCAGCGGCCAGGTCTCGGTAGCTAGCGACACCCTGAAAGATTGTCAGCTCCCGGCCCATATTCGGCGGAGACTGGGCGTCCGAGAAGGAAACGATCGCCTTACCCGCCAGACCGGGCACGCCCCAGTTCATCTCCGGGTCGCTGGACAGCCCAGTCTCCACAGCAGGGATGTGCGGCGTCATATCTCCGAAGCATTCATCAAGGGCTTCGAAACCGGACTTGGAGCCCAGCATCCCGTACCAGGGTGTCCAGATGTGGCCGGGACCACCATGCAGTCTTCGTCGATATCCAATAACTGGGCAGTCAGGTCTCTGGAGGAAGCGCCGACTGTAGGCCGGCCGTCGCCGTTCAATTTTGAATTCAAATTCTGGAGCATCTCGCGGATGGCATGGACGGCGTCGGAACCCGGGGCGAAGTCCAGCAGGTGCACCCGGCGGGAATGCCCTCCCTGTTTGAAAACGCAGCTAAGCTCTGTGCCGAGCACGAACCTCACTCCGCCGAATTCAAAATCCCCGTCCGCCGTGGAAGTGAAATTCTCTTCCAGTTCGGCCAACCACGCGGGGTGAGTGAAGTCGGCGCTGGACAATAGGTCGATTCCTTTGACCTTGGCCCAGGCAGCCATGTTCGTAAGATTGAGGTTCTTGCTGCAGGCGTAGGCGTAACGCGAATGCAGGTGCAGGTCGGCGGTGAATGCCATGGCCAAAGTCTAGCATGGGGTTATTCCGGCCGAGTCCGGGTTTGTGCGCCACGGACACTCATAACTTGACCATTGGAAGACGCGGTTCTATCCTTTACTGGGCCAAGTACGGCAACTGATACATGGAACAAAGGTACCCGCAATGACCACCAGCGCCAAATCGGTAATCGACCTTAAGCCCATGGGAGACCGGGTTGTGGTCCGCCCCAGCGAACAAGAAGGCATGACCAAAGGTGGTATATTCCTGCCCGACACCGCCCAAGAACGCCCCCAGAAAGGTGAGGTAGTGGCCACGGGACCGGGCCGAGTGCTCCACAACGGCAAGCTGGTTGAGATGGAAGTTAAGGCCGGGGACACTGTGATTTACTCCAAGTACGCCGGAACCGAGATCGAAGTACAAGACCAAGAACTTCTCGTCTTGGGGGCCAATGACATCTTGGCCGTATTCACCTAGAGAACTCAAAAACCGTATTCAAACACCCTGCGATTGAAAGACCCGGGAGAGGCCTCCCCGTCCAGAATTAAGGAGATATTTATGCCTGCCAAAGAGATCATCCGCGACGAGGCAGCCCAACAAGCGTTGCTCCACGGTATCGACACCGTCGCCAACGCCGTGAAATTAACCCTGGGCCCCAAAGGCCGCAACGTTGTCCTCGAGAAGAAATGGGGGGCGCCTGTCATCACCAACGACGGTGTGACCATCGCTAAAGAGATCGATCTGCCCGAGTCCTTCGAGAACATGGGCGCCCAACTGATCAAAGAAGCCGCCGCCAAGACCAACGAGGTCGCCGGAGACGGGACCACCACCGCCACCATCTTGGCCCAGATAATCATCCAAGAAGGCATCAAGAACGTGGTGGCCGGCGCGGACCCCATGGCCATCAAGCGGGGCATCGACAAGAGCGTCGCCGTGATAGTGGCCGAACTACGCAAGAACTCCAACGACATCAAAGGCCGGGACCAGATGGCCCAAGTGGCCACGGTTTCCGCCAACAATGAAGACATCGGCAACATGCTGGCCGACGTGCTCGATAAGGTCGGCGCCCAGGGCGTTGTCACCGTTGAAGAGAGCAAAGGCATCGAGTCCTCGACCGAGTATGTCGAAGGCATGAACTTCGACCGCGGTTACATCAGCCCTTACTTCGTCACCAACCCGGAGCGCATGGAAGCGGAGATTGAGAACCCCTACATTCTAATTACCGACAAGAAGATCTCCGCCGCGGCCGAGTTGGTCCCCCTGCTGGAGCAGGTCCTCCAGGTTAGCAAGAGCCTGGTGATCATCGGCGAGGACATCGACAGCGAGGCCCTGGCCGTGTTGGTAGTCAACCGGCTGCGTGGGACCCTGAACTGCCTGGCGCTGAAGGCTCCTGGGTTTGGCGACCGCCGCAAGGCCATGTTGGAAGACATCGCCGTGCTCACCGGTGGCCAGGTTATCTCCGAAGAGACCGGCCGCCGTCTGGACCAGGCAACCATCGCCGACCTAGGCCAAGCCCGCCGCGTCGAGTCCACCAAGGACCACACCACCATCATCGATGGAGGCGGCACATCTGAGGACATCAAGGGCCGCACCGAGCAGATCAAGGTCCAAATCGAAGAGACGACCTCTGAATACGACAAAGAAAAGCTACAAGAGCGGCTGGCCAAGCTGTCCGGCGGAGTCGCCGTGGTGAAAGTCGGCGCACCCACCGAGCCGGAGCTGAAGGAGCGCAAGGCCAGGGTGGAAGACGCCCTGTCGGCCACCAGGGCCGCCATCGAAGAGGGAGTCGTCCCCGGCGGCGGAGTGGCCTACATCCGCGCCATGTCAGCCCTCGACTCGCTGACGCTGCCCGACAGCGAGAACGTGGGCAAGACTATCCTGCGAATAGCTCTGGAGGCGCCCGTCCGGATCATCGCTAGTAACTCGGGGCACGAAGCCGCCGTGGTGTTGGAAGAGGTCCGCAACAACAGCGCCGCCAACTACGGATATGACGCCAAGACCAACGACTACGGCGACATGGTGTCCAAGGGCATCATCGACCCGACCAAAGTCACCCGCGCCGCCCTGGAGAACGCCGGCAGCGTGGCCTCGATGATCCTCACCTCCCAGGCTCTCATCACCGAAGAGCACGAAGAGGAGCCAGAGGACCACGGCCACCACCACTAGGCCGTACATTCGTCACTTGTAACTAGAGAGGGACCTTCCGCGATGCGGGAGGTCCCTTTTTGTTTGTTGTAGCGACCGCCATACCTTCCGTCATTCTATCCAGCTGTCGTTCCGAGCGAAGCGAGGAATCTCACTGTTAAGGTCAGCCAACTGCCGGTTTTGTAAGTCAGTCACGGGTTTGCGGATAAGCAACGGGATCCCTCGTCGGCTGCCGCCTTCTCGAAATGACATCTGGGCGGCGCCACATCAGAAGAGATGTGTATCCTCTCGTCATTCCGGCGAAGACCGGAATCCAGGCAAACCACATCTGGGAGCTATCAGATGACGTACGCTGAACGGTAGTCCCCACGCTACCCCTCCCCCGTTGCGACGGGGGAGGGGATTTTCCTCACCTAGGCGTAGCGCAGGAGCACCTCGGCCAATTCCTCGGGGTGTTGGGCCATTACTTGGTGGCAGGACTCTATCTCAACGGTTTCCACGCCCTCGTACTGGGCGGCGACGCGGGCCTGGGCGTCCGGCGGGAACATCTTGTCCTGGGTCAATACCACGTACGTCACCGGACAGGGCAGTTCCGATGTCTCTATGGGCAAACGGGACTTCAGGACCCTGGTCGGCAGCGGGCCGAAGAAACCAACAAGTTGCACGATCTCCATGGAATCCATGCCATTGCAGATGAGCCCATTGATGGCCGGGCTAGGCAGTTTCAATTCCTGACGGGAGAAGGAACTGAGCATGGACATCACTCTGAAGGCCGCCCGGGTTTTCGCCGGGCAGGCGCTGAGCAACGGGCGCTGGGGGGCGGGAACGATTCCGGCCACCAATATTACACGTTTGGGCGGGACTTCCATCTCGCTGGCCGCCTGCACCACCAGGCTAGCGGAGAAACCGTGGCCCACCAGCACCAGGTCCTTCAACTGCTCCCGCTCCACGGCCCGGGTGATCGCCTGGACGCATTCCTCAAGCCGCACCGCGGAGGTGTCTCCGCCGGCGTCGGCCCCGTGTCCGGGCAGGTCAAGAGGGTGGACTCGGTTGGCCCGGCGGCGTTTGTGCAACGTGGGTGGGTGGTCCTCAGGGGCGGTCAGGTGTCCCCAGACGGGGCCCCAACTCCAAGCTCCCTGTCCTGCGCCGTGCACCAGTAGATAATCGGTCATCCAACCTTCCTGTTTATATCAGTGATTAGGTCGCTAAGGAATCAACTAGCGACTGCAGATCTCAGCGCGTCCAACAGCGACCCCTCTTCTTCGGGTAACACCGTTCGCGGGTCCAGCAACACGCGGTCCTCTTCGATGCGGGCGATCACCGGGGTGCTGCTCTCGCGCAACCGCCGCATGACCTCCTCCGCGCTGGTCTCTTGGCAATCCAAAGATAGCACCCATGAAGGTAGGGTCTCGCCGGGAAGACTGCCACCGCCGACCGCAGAACGGCTCTTCTCCACCGTCGACGGACATTCCAGGCCGGTCTGCCAAGACTTGGCCCGCTTTTTTAGGGCGGCCTCGGTGGTAGAGATCATACGCCAGACCGGTATCTCTGTCTCGGCCTCGCCCTTCAGATAATGGACCAGCGTCGCCGTAAGGCTGGCCAAACTCAGCTTGTCGATGCGCACCGCCCGGGCCAGCGGGTGCCGGGCCAGCACGTCCACCAGGTCTTTCTTGCCGACCACGATGCCGGCCTGGGGCCCGCCGAGCAGCTTGTCTCCGGAAAAGAAGACCAATCCGGCGCCGTCCTTGATGCTTTCCTGAGGTGTCGGTTCGTGGGCCATGCCGTATTTCTCGGTGAGAAGTAGGCTACCGCTGCCGACGTCATGGAGCACCGGGATGCCCTTTTTTGCGCCCACTTCTACCAAATCCGTGGTTTCTACCGAGGCGGTGAATCCTTCAACGCGGAAATTGCTGGCGTGGACCTTCAGGAAAGCGGCCGTGTTCTCGGTCACTGCATCGTCATAGTCGCGGACGTAGGTACGGTTCGTGGTGCCGACGTCGACCAAAGCGCTACCGCTCTGGCGAAGCACGTCGGGCACGCGGAAACCGCCACCGATCTCCACGGCCTCGGACCGGGAGACGACCACTTCTTTGCCTGAGGCCAGGGCTGACAGGCCGAGAAGCATGGCTGAGGCGTTATTGTTCACTGCTAGGGCCGCCTCCGCGCCGGTTATCTGGAGAAGCAGGGACTGCACCTGTGCCTGACGGGAGCCGCGGCGGCCGGTGCTCAGATCAAGCTCCAAATCAGAATACCCTTGGGCTGCCTGGTTGGAGGCCTCGATGGCCGCACGGCTCAAGGGAGCGCGCCCCAGATTGGTGTGGATCACCACTCCGGTGGCGTTGATCACCTGCCGTGGTTCGGCCCGCATGGTGTCTTCGATGCGCTGGAGGACCGACCGGGCCAGGTTATCGGCATCTGGGGAGTCAGCTCCTTGCCTAATCTGTTCGCGCGCCGCGTCTAACTCCTCTCGGACCAGGTCAACGACCCAGTCGCGGTCGAAGGACTTGGCGGCGGCTGCCATATCCTTGTCGGCGAGAACAGTATCAACGCTAGGGAGGTTGCGAAATTGCATCTGACGATCCGATGTCCGAAAGCTCACGTATATGTGCGTAGACCGGCGTCTATTTTAGCATGGGGGCCTGCTAAAATAGTGCGCTTCAGCTACCGAATGGGCGGTTGGCCCACCAAATAACCGGGCCCAGACCTAGTTTTCGCGTTATCTTACGTATAAAATGACTCCATAACAGTGATAGGTTGAATGACCGGCGCGTAATTTTAGCGCATTTCCGCCGAAGTGTCGCAACTATGACACCAAAAATCGCCGCAATACTAGTCGTAGGGATCCTGACCCTGTCCATCGTCGCAACAGCGGTGGCAGCCATCGGGCAGGCTGTGGCTGAGCAACCGGGCGCGTCCAGTGTCGCCCTGGGTAGCTACACCAACCAGATTGGCGACACCAATGAAGACCACAACGGCTTAACCGGCGCTTTCTTCCGGGTGTGCCCCTTCCACTGACTCCGGCCCATCGGTTTTCTCTCCCTTCCCAGACCCAATAGTTCTTTGCCCAGTTGACCTTGGGCCTCTCCGCGCTTTATGTTCTTGTTGCCCAATCGCCGCAACCGGAGAGAACTCTCATGCAAGCAGGCCTACCCCCGGAATTGGACGCTCTCAAGAACACCATCCGCCAGATAGTTAAGGATGAATGCTATCCTCTGGAGGCGGAATTCCTGGCCAACCCGTCCCAGGACGGCGTGGAAGAGCCGGGCGCTCCACGAGGGATCGCAGAGGCCCTCTCCGGATTACTTGGCGTCCTTTCAGAAGAAGCCTGGGACCGCCTAAACAAAGTCTCCAAGGACACCGGTATCTACACGTCATTTGTGCCTGAGGAGTATGGAGGCGGCGGCATGGGCGCCCTGGGCCACGTTGTCCTTGATGAGGAAGTCCATAAGAGCATCGTGCAACTTCCCACCTCTCCGGTACCCATGATGATGATCGGCTCTGCCACCCCGGAGCAGGAACAAGAATACCTGCTGCCGTCCGTGGATGGCACGTTGCACTACGCCTTCGGTCAGACCGAGCCCAACGCTGGCTCCGACCCCGGCGGCATGATGCAGACCAGCGCGGTGCTGGACGGCGACGACTGGGTGATCAACGGCACCAAGACCTTTATATCCGGCGCCGCTTCCGCCGATTACGTCTTACTCCAAGCAGTGACCGACCCGGAGAAGCGGCAGCGCGGCGGAATCACCATGTTCATAATCGACAACCCGACGCCAGGCTTGAGTTTCGACCCTATCCGGCTCTGGATGAACCCAGGTAAGTCGCAACAATGGACCATCAACCTGGACAACGTCCGGGTGCCCCAGACCAAGGTGTTGGGCGAAGTTGGCCAGGGGTTCACCCTTGGACAGCAATGGCTAGTGCACCATGACCGGATGCTCCGCGGATCCATGGCCACCGGCATCCTGAGCCGGGCCCTGGAGATGGCCGTCGACTGGGCCAAAGAACGGGTCACCTACGGACGTCCCATCGCCGACCGGCAGGCCATCCAGTACATGCTGACCGATGTTTACACCGACATCATGACTCTTCGGTCCATCACCAGGGAGACTGCCGCCCGGGCCGACGCCGGGGAGGACGTGCGGGTGGAAGCGTCAATGATCAAGTACTGCGCCGGCGAATGGGGCTGGCGGAGCATCGACAAGGTCATGCAGGTCTTCGGCGGGATGGGCGAGACTTTGGACCTGCCCATCGCCCACTGGTACCACATCCTGCGCCACGCCCGCATCGGAGGCGGCACGTCAGAGATACACAAGTTCGTCATGGCCCGCGGCCTGCTGGATGGCAGGGTTAACTTTCAGGGGTAAATCGGCCTAACAAACACGAACGCTCTTCGCCTACGGCACGGTAAACGGTGAGTATGGTTTGGCTGGATTCCTGCTTTCGCAGGAATGCCGGATAAGAAACAGGGCGGGGTCTTTGATGACCCCGCCCTGTTTCTTATCCGGCGACGCCCTAACCCTCTCCCACGCGTGGGAGAGGGAATCATTCCCACGAGATGAGCCGATTCTCACTTGCGGGGGATTTCAAGGGTTGTTAGAATTCTGCTACTCGAAAACCTCATTGGGAAGTCCCCAAACCGAATAGAAATTGTATTTTAGCGGGAGCTACATGGTCTTAAGCGACCGGACCATCAAAGAAGAGCTGGCCAAGGGTCGCATCGTCATCGCGCCCCTCGATCCAGAGGACATCCAACCGGCCAGTGTCGACCTGCATCTGGACAGCAGCATCCTGGTCTTCGCCAACTCCCGTCGTCCTTATATCGACGTCAAAGAGGGCCTGGAAGACCTAACCCAGATGGTGGAGATTCAAGAGGACAGCCCCTTCATCCTCCACCCCGGCGAGTTCGTGCTGGGCAGTACCCTGGAGAACATCGAACTGCCCGACGACCTGGTGGCCCGGCTTGAGGGCAAGAGCAGCCTGGGGCGCATCGGCCTGGTTATCCACTCAACCGCAGGGTTCGTCGACCCCGGTTGGAAGGGGCACCTGACGCTGGAGCTCAGCAATCTGGCCCGGCTTCCCATCACCCTGTACAGCGGCATGAAGATCGGGCAGATATCCTACCTGCGTCTCACCACCCCTGCAGACCGGCTCTACGGCTCCGAGTCCCTGGGCAGCAAGTACCAGGGCCAGACCGTCCCCACCGCCAGTCGGTTCAGCCAGGACTTCGCGAAAAACAAACTCGATAAGGCGTTTTAACCCAGGCGATGAACCACATGCAGAGGGCCGTTGAATTGGCCCAAAAGGTTTCGGGGTCCACCAGCCCCAATCCCGCAGTGGGCGCGGTGCTGGTCAAAGACGGGGTCGAGATCGGGACCGGCGCCACTCAGCCACCAGGCCAGGACCACGCCGAGATCGTCGCCATGAAACAGGCCTCCGACCAGGCCTGGGGTGCCACCCTCTACACGACGTTGGAACCGTGCTGCACCTGGGGCCGCACCCCGCCCTGCACCAAAGCGATCATCGCCGCGGGCATCACCGAGGTCCATTTCGCCGTCATCGACCCTAATCCTGACGTGTCCGGCAACGGGCGGGACGAGCTGGCCGCCGCCGGCATCACGGTGGTGGAGGAAGATGCCGAGGGCGCCAATGAATTGTACGAATCCTTCGCTAAATACATCGCAACTGGCACGCCCTTCGTCACCGTGAAGTACGCCATGACTCTAGACGGCAAGATCGCCACCCACACCGGAGATTCCAAGTGGGTCACCGGGCCCGAGGCCAGGGAGTTCGTACAGAAGATGCGCCGGGTCTGCGACGCCATTGTGGTTGGCGTGAATACCGCCCTGACCGATGACCCGTATCTGACCGCCCGGGACGATAACGGCACACCCCTCGAGCGCCAACCACTGCGGGTGGTGCTGGACAGCGTCTGTCACACCCCCGTCAATTCTGCCATGTTCAAACAGCCGGGGTCCACGCTCATTGCCACCACAGAATCCGCTCCCGACGCCAGGGTCATAGCCCTGGAGCAGGCGGGCGCTGATGTAGTGGTGCTGCCATCGGGATACGACCGGCGGGTGGACCTGAAGGCGTTGCTTAGCCACCTGGGTTCCCGGGGCGTGGTGAACCTGCTGGTCGAGGGCGGTGGCTCGGTCCACGGAGCCTTTTTCGACATGGGGCTAGTGGACAAGGTCTACGCGTTTGTCGCCCCGCTGATCGTCGGCGGTGAAACGTCTCTGTCGCCTGTTGAGGGTTCGGGGGTGGTCATGATGGGCGACGCTTGGAACCTGACCGGGACCCGTGCTCAGCAGATTGGCCCGGATTGGCTCATAATAGGGCATCCGCAGAAAGAGACGTTCGTTCCGCCTTCTGATGAGATGAACGAAGACCTGGATGCCGAATAGGCGTGGGGATTTAAGAAAAAGTGTTTACCGGAATCGTAGAAGAAGTGGGCTATGTCGCCAAGATCAGCGACAAAGCCATGACCGTCCGGGCTTCCAAAGTCCTGGAGGACGTGAAACTGGGCGACAGCATCGCCGTCAATGGCGCGTGCCTGACCTCCGTCGATTTCAGCAAGAGTGAGTTCTCGGTGGACCTCTCGCCGGAGACCATGCGGCGGACTTCGTTGGGCCAGCTTTCAGTGGGCGGGCTGGTCAACTTGGAACGCGCTCTGCTAGCCGGTGACCGGATGGGTGGCCACATCGTGCAGGGTCATGTGGACGGAACTGGCCGCGTTATGTCTATCAAAGAAGACGGCGACTCCATAATCTTTAGAATCAGAGTCCCCAAGCGTCTGAATCGCTATATCGTCGAGAAAGGATTCGTCGCGGTTGACGGTATCAGTTTGACCGTGGTAAAAAGAGGTGCCTCATCGTTCACCCTGGCTGTGATACCATACACTCGAGAGAATACTAATTTGTCTGCAGTATCGGTTGGGGACCGGGTTAACTTAGAGGCCGACATCCTCGCCAAGTATGTAGAGAGTCTCCTGGAGCGGTGATCCGGGGCCGGGGACTTAGCACCTTAAGGACATAATTATGCCTCTGTGCAGTCTCGAAGAAGGGCTCGAAGAGCTAAAAGCTGGTAGGTTCCTCATAGTCGTGGATGATGAGAACCGAGAGAATGAAGGGGACCTGGTGATGCCCGCCGAGATGGTGACACCCGAGGCAGTCAACTTCGTAGTAACTCACGCCCGTGGCCTGCTTTGTATGCCCATCATCGGTGAACGCCTGGACGAACTCCAAATGCCCCTGATGGTCACCGCCAACGGTTTAGAGAAGAACCAGACTGCCTTCACCGTGTCCATCGACTACAACGTGGACACCACCACCGGCATCTCGGCTGGGGATAGGTCTGCCACCATATTAGCGATGCTCGACCCAGCAACCAAACCCGAAGAATTCACCCGCCCCGGCCACATCTTCCCGCTGCGGTACCATCCCGGCGGAGTGCTGGCCCGGGCCGGTCACACCGAAGCAGCCGTGGATCTCTGCGAGATGGCGGGCATGTACCCCGCTGGAATCGTGTGCGAGATCATGGCTGAAGACGGCTCAATGTCCCGCCTCCCGGAACTTGAGCGGTTCGCTGAAGAGCACGAACTCAAGATTCTCAGCATCGCCCAGATCATCGCCCAGCGCCGCCGGACCGAGCGCCTTATCGAGCGCGTGGCTGAAGCCCGCCTCCCGACCCGCTACGGCAAGTTCCAGGCCATCGCCTACAAGAGCCACGTTGACGCAGGCGAGCACATCGCGCTGACCATCGGCGAATGGTCGCCCGACGAACCTGTCCTGGTGCGCATCCACAGCGAATGCCTCACCGGCGATGTCTTTGGCAGCATGCGTTGCGACTGCGGCGAGCAGATCGATCTGGCGCTCAAACAATTGGCCGAAGAGGGCAACGGCGTCTTCCTCTACATGCGCCAAGAGGGCCGAGGCATCGGCCTCCACAACAAGATCAAGGCTTACTCCCTACAGGACCAGGGTCTGGACACCGTTGAAGCCAACGAAACCCTGGGCTTCGAGCCCGACCTGAGGCACTACGGCGTCGGCGCACAGATCCTCCGTGACCTGGGCGTCCGCAAGTTGAACCTCCTGACCAACAACCCCAAGAAGGTGGTTGGACTCTCCGGGTTCGACCTGGAGATAGTCGACCGGATGCCCGTGGAAGCGGAAGTAACCGACGAGAACCGCACCTACATGAAGACCAAGAAAGCCCGCATGGGCCACATCCTAGGCAACTGCTAGGACCGGTCATTTACCAGCCAAACAAAAAGCCCGCCTTAGCGGCGGGCTTTTTTTATCTACTTGCGTCGCCCCCGTCATTCCAGCGAAGGCCGGAATCCATGTAGGCCGGGTCAGACAAGATGTTCGTGC
>CEQE01001824.1_pt1 | contig 89704 bp, 87 predicted proteins | sample 356201 | NCBI WGS metagenome assembly CEQE01 (sample SAMEA2619970, study PRJEB7988) | marine metagenome | biome: marine biome (ENVO:00000447); feature: mesopelagic zone (ENVO:00000213) & marine oxygen minimum zone (ENVO:01000065); material: "saline water (ENVO:00002010), including plankton...
AGACGCCGCACAGACGACAAGAAGGGAGGCGCCGCCCGCAGGGAACGTGGTGACCGCGGTGCTGCCTCCGACAGGCGAAGCGACGGCGACTCCAAGCCGGACAACAAAGGTGGTAACCGCCGCAGGACCCGAAAGGGCTCCGGTGGCGACAACCGACGCTCCCCTGCCAAGGCGGCGGCACCGAGACCAAAGCGCCTTCGCCCCCGCCGCAGGCACCGCAAGGCCGCTCTTGCAGCCCTCCCCGAGGAGATGCGCCTCATCGGCCAGCACCTGGCCCGTGCGGGGCTCCCCGGCCTGCGCGACGCGATCACCGCTCAGAACCGGTGTGCAGCAGAGGCCGGTGAACCCGAGATCCCCGTGGACCTGCTGCTCCAACTCGCAGAACGGATTCAGCCGAACCTCAGGACCGCCGACTGGCACGACCGCGCCGAGGCCGCCCTTGCCGGCATGGCCGAACTCGACCTTCGCGACCTCCGGTCAGTGGTCGTAGCAGCCGACACAGCGGCACGGACCGACGAGACGCGGAGCCTCGCCGAGAAGCTCCGCCATGGCCTGGTTGAGCGTGTCGAACATGAGCACACAGAGTGGATGAACGAGGTCAGGACCACCCTCGACGACGGTCGGATAGTGCGTGCCCTCCGGCTCAGCTCCAGACCGCCGAAGGCCGGCTCTCCCCTGCCGGCTACAGAGCTGGAGCGCCTGGCCGAGGCGGCAAACACCAGCCTCACCTCCGATATCAGCCAGGACCGCTGGGCCACGATCATCGATGCGGTCGCCCTGTCGCCTGTACATCTGCGCGTCGTTCCCGCCGGCATCCCGGCCGAGCCGGCCGAGGAACTGCTAGAGGTCGTCCGACGTGTATCCATGAGCATTCCCGACGTGGCGGCACGCTTCGGAATCGAACCCACACCACCTCCGCGCCGCAACCGTCGTTCCCGCCGGCCTGCAGCCTCCTAGGGGCGCAGGCCCGACACCGGGGCTGCCTGGAGCTGCTGGCTAGAGTCGCCGGCGTGATCGTTGAATACGAACGGCTGGAGCGTGTCGGTCTCATCAGGCTGAACAGGCCCGAAGCGCGTAATGCAATAAACGGAGCGATGGCAGCCGCCATCGAGGTCGCAGTCGACCGACTCGAAGAGGACGACGAGGCATGGCTGGGGGTCATCTGTGCAAACGGGTCCGCCTTCTGCGCCGGGGCGGACCTGAAGGCGATCGCCGCCGGAGAGACCGACCTGGCAACCGAACGCGGTGGCTTCGCAGGAGTGGTTGACCGCGCCAGGGACAAGCCCCTCATCGCTGCCGTCGAGGGGCCGGCCGTGGCCGGTGGCACCGAGATAGTCCTTGCCTGCGACCTGGTTGTCGCATCCACCGGGGCCCACTTCGGTATACCCGAGGTGAAGCGTTCCCTGATTGCCGCCGCCGGTGGCCTTGTCCGCCTGCCCCGGGCACTACCGCCGGGCATCGCAATGGAGCTGGCCCTTACAGGTTCGGACCTGAGTGCCACCGAGGCCCACCGTCACGGGATGGTCAACCGGCTGGTTGAACCCGGCAGGGCCCTTGGCGCTGCGCTGGAACTAGCCGCTGAGATCAACGCCAATGCCCCGCTGGCGGTGCGCGCATCGCGACGCTCGATTCTTGCCACCAGGCTCCTGCCCGACGACGAGGCGAACACCGTGGTCAGAGAGGAGAGCCGTGCCGTCTGGCAGAGCGAGGACTTCCAGGAAGGGCCACGGGCCTTCATCGAGAAGCGACCGCCTGCATGGAAGGGCCGATAGGGCCGCCTCAGAGAACGCCCAGCACCGGTCCGTCCGCAATGAGGCCGTGCTCGGTGAGGAACCGCTCCATTCCCTCAACCAGGTCGGTTCCAGACAACTCCTCGAGAGAGATCCACCGGGCATCGTCTGCATCGTCGCCGGCAACCGGCTCTGCATCTCCCATGATCGTGACGCTGAAGTTGAGGACCACGTAGTGGTGACCAACAGCGGCACGCTCCACCCATCCGATCAGCTCACCACAGAGGCCCTCCATGCCGGTCTCCTCCCTCAGCTCGCGCAGTACAGCTGAGACCACCGACTCGGCCGCCTCGACGCGCCCACCCGGAAGAGACCACCTTCCCTTACCGGGCTCCTCCCCGCGACGGACCATCAGGAGCCGGCCATCCCTGACGGCCACCGCTCCGACGCAGAGTTCGGGCCTACCGACGCTCACCGGCCATCCAACCAGCGGTGTACAACGATGGCTCGTGCCACCATCCCCTGCGTCTCGAAGAAGTTCTTGGTTGCACGGTCGCCGGGTAGTGCCGTCGCCTCGATTCCGACGGCACCCCGTTGCTCTGCCTCGCCTACCAGGAATGCCATGAGAGACTCCCCCACCCCGACCGATCTGGCTTCGGGAGACACGAAGAGCTCCTCGACGACAGCATGAGGGGCACCGTCGGCCGCCTCTGAGATCCGCATCACCCCGTAGCCGACCGGCACCCTGTCGATTGTGCCGAGAGCGACAACCACATCAGGCGAGTTGAGGCACCCACATACCCTCGCTGACAGATCATGCGCACTCTGGTCCAGGCGGGCAAGAACCTCACCACCACGCTTGTGCACCATTTCCCTTCGGGATGCTGCAAGGAGTGCCTCAAGGTCTGTGCTGTCGGCGGAGGTCGCCCGTCTGGCTGCCTCCACGCTCAGATCCCCGACCGGGTCACGTAATGGGGCCGCCGCAGTGCCCGCATTCGCCGGTCTCGGCTACCGCAGTCGCCTGAACCAGAAGGAAGCAGTGGGGACAGTGCATCTCCGTCTCCTGGCGCTCCTCGACGCTTCCTGGTGTTTCCGGGAGCCGCTGGACCCCCTCGTCCTCTTCATCCTCATCGTCATCGTCGTCACCGGCGGCGAGGCGCTCCTTGAGAATTGCATCGAGTTCAGCCTCGACATCGTCGGGATCAGGGTCGTCCTCGTCGTCGACAACACCAGCCTTGACAGGCCTGGGCCCGACCTCATCCTCAGCTTCCTCATCCTCGTCGTCTTCGGCGCCGTCTTCATCGCCACCATCCGATTCGTCATCGTCGAGGAGGTCATCCTCGGGCGCGTCCTCGTTGTCGAACTCCTCGTCGGGTTCGTCGTCTGGCAGGTCGTCGGTGATTTCGTCGTCGCTCATTGCTTCCTCGGCTGATCTGTGGATCGCGGCCGGAGCATAGACAGGTTCCGGTCCTGTTGGGCACCACAGGCGGAACCGGCCATGGAGAGGATCCTGGACCTCCTGGATCTCATGCGACCGAGGGATCGGAACCGTCCATGGCCATGCCCCTCCTCTTCTCCCTTCTGCGCTCCGAATCGAGACGCTCCAGGTCTTCTCCGGTGGAGTGGTCCACGTAGGACATCATCTCCGCAATGGCGCGGTGTCCGGCTACATCGCGGATCAGGGTGTGCATCTCCTGGCAGACCCGCCGGTAGGCGGGATGGCCCTGTGGCGACGTGCGCAACTCAAGAACATGCATGGCCTCCCTGGCATTCATGTGCATCATGTACCGGACCCTGTAGGCGAGAGCTGCCGCATATGGAGCCTGATCGGGGAAGACCGGTTCGAGAGCGTCGTGAAGGGCCGCCGAGCGCTCCATGGTGGCGTTGAACCGGTCGGCAAGGCGTGCGTCGTCGATCTCCGGAGGGCGCACGAAGCCGTGTGCCGTGCTGAGGCGCTGCCACTCGAGGGTCATCATCCGGTGGCGTTGCAGGTCGCGGAACGCCCCGTAGTCGGAGAGGATGTCGAACCGGTAGGAGGGACGCTCGAGTGCCCGGCCCGGTCGGTGGCGGCGGTTGGCGCGGTCTCCAACGAGCGCCCTCAGGACGCTGAGGCGTTCATCGACGGTCATGGTCCTGACACGCTCCTCGATGAGTCGGTCCGACCGGTTGGTGAACGGGTACAAAGCTGCGGCCACCAACTTGACCTCGGCATCAGGATCAAAGTCGGTCAGGTCGACCAGAGGTCCGGCAGCGGGCACCTCCCTTTCAGGGAAGAGGCCCTCGGCCACGTTGGCGAGACGGTCCCTGCAGTCGGCCCCGTAGGCCCCGGTTGCCTCTCCCCTGTCGGGCAGGTCGACACGCTTGAGGAACGACGGAATGACCTTGCGGAGCTCGGCCAGCATCAGCTCGGCGTAGGACCTGGCCTCCGGGAGAACGTGAGCACGCATGCGGATGAGCAGTGCCTCGTATGCCTGCCCTGAGGCGTAGATGCCGACGTTTGACAGCGATGCCGCCGGGAGCATTCCCCTCACGGAGTCGAACGCCTTGGCCGCCACCGCCTGGCGGTAGACGAAGTCCGAGTCGCTGTCGGCTTTTGGCGCCACGGAGCGGAAATGGCTGGCCATGAGCGGAACCATCTCGGCGTAGTTCTCAAAGAGCCTGTCCATGTCTGAGATGTACCTTGCCCCGAGCGCCGAGGACAGGATCTCCGGGTCGCGGTAGTAGCGGTACCTTCCGCCGAGCCTCGAGTCGTAGGCGATGTAGCGCGTCGACTGCTCCAGATAGGACATCAGGCGTCCCCACTCGAGCACCTTTGTCAGGAGGTTGGAAGCCTGCTCGCATGCCAGGTGCACGCCTCCCAGCTGGGCAACGCTGTCGTCTCCGTACTCGAAGAAGACCCGGTCATAGAGCTCCTCAGCCCGACGCAGGCCGACCGTTGCATCGATCGTCTCGTCGCCGGAGACATCCAACTCCCCCACGAACTCCTCCAGAAACAGTCGCCGAAGGCTCTTGTCGGAACGGGAGTACCGGGCAAAGAGGGCTCCCTTGACAACCTCCGGCAGGTTGACGAGGGCGAATACCGGCTGGTCGAGGTTGGTGAAGTAGCGCCGCAGTACGTCGGTTTCGTCGGAGCTGAAGTCTTCGGCGATGTAGGTGGACACGGCCGCTGAGGCTACGTCGTCTGAGGGGCTCCTTCGCGGACTTCGGCGGCGGCAGCCAACTCGCTGCTGGCAGCCTCCAGCACACCTTTGTCCACCCAGCAGTCCACGACCGTCAACGCCATCGACCGGGCACCGTGGAGGATGGCCTGATCGGCCTCGCCGCTGACCGCAGCTGCCGCGAAGTCGTTGGTGTGGATGGCGGTGCCCGTGGGAGCTGTCTTGATCATCGGGTGGATTGCCGGCACCGCGTAGCTCACATTGCCGAGGTCGGTGCTGCCGACAACCCGGTGGTGGTCTGTGGGGTGGACATCCCGACCGAGAGCGACCGAGTTGGCCACGTATCGATCCAGAAGAACCTGATTGTCGCGGACCTCGTTGTAGCTGGGCTGGATCAACTCAATGCTCACCGAACAGCCGCTCGCCAGGGCGCCGGCATCGAGGCATGCAACTACCCGCTCCGCCAGGGCATCGGCACCTGCCCGGTCGGGAGAACGCACATACCAGCTGGCTGCGGCCCGCTCGGGCACGATGTTGGCTCGCTGGCCGGCATCGGTGAAGATGCCGTGGATGCGTTCCTCGGGAGCGATGTGTTGGCGGAGGGCGGCAACGTTCATGTAGCCGAGCACCGCCGCATCCAGTGCGTTGAGACCGCGCTCGGGGGCTGCCGCTGCATGCGCCGCCCTACCTGTGAACACCGCCTGTACCTGCTGGACGGCGAGGCTGGTGATGTTTCGCAGGTCAGCGTCAGCCGGATGAACCATCAGTGCGGCCTCGACCCCATCGAACGCCCCCCTCTCGAGCATCAGGACCTTGCCACCGCCGCCCTCCTCTGCCGGAGTTCCGAGGATGCGGACACGACCGCCCAACTCTGTCGCTACGGCTGCAGCAGCCAGACCGGCCCCGAGGCCGGCCGTGGCGATGATGTTGTGGCCACAGGCGTGTCCGATTCCGGGCAGAGCGTCGTATTCGCACAGCACCGCCACCAGCGGCCCCCTGCTGCCGGCCGACGCCTCGAACGCCGTCTCGAGACCGTAGGCGGACCTGACGACATCCATTCCCTCGGCCTCGAGGACCCCCGTGAGGAGTTCGTGGGCGAAATGTTCGCTGAACCCGAGTTCCGGTTGGGCGTGTATCTGATGCGAGGCGGAGATCAGGGTGTCTGCCAGATCATCGACCTTCCCAAGGACCCTCTGTCTCGCCCCGACCACGGTTGCGTCATGTGCCATCGGCGGATCGTACCGCTACAGGTGGACCTGATTGTCCCAGACCGCCCCCGCAGGCTCAGATGACGAGGCGCAGTACGGCCGGTTCCACACGAACCGAGATGTTCCTGTGGGCGCCCACAGGAACAGAATCAAGGTAGACCGGTACTGGCCTGCTGAACGACACCTGGCCCGCAGCCTGTCGGGTGTAGGTGATCCCGGGATGTGGCAGGTGGGTGCCGGAATGGAGCCGTCGCCGGGCGTTGAGGCGTTGGCGGAGCGGCAGGTCTGAGTCGAGCAGGTCCAGGAGGCCGTCGCCGGGATGCGCTCTGGGTGCCACGTTCCATCTCCCCATGTGGGCCCCGTTCGCGGCGATCCAGCATCGGCCGACCAGCCAGTTGTGGCGGGCGACCAGGTGGCCGACGAACCAGTAGATCCGACCATCCAGGAGAGCGGACCCGATGTCGACCAGCACGCTGGTCGATGTGTCCGAGAAACCGCTGCCTGCGCTCCTGGCGCCAAGGGTCCGCCAGAGGTCGCCTCCGGTGAGGCCGACAGTTGGAAGCTCGCTTCCGGTGGAGCGGGCCCGGGTCACGATGGAACGCAGTTCGGAATCGGTGTTCGCCACCTCAGATCCGTCCGGCAGGCCACCTGACCCGCCCCAGTTCTGCCCTTTCGACACCGGCATGGGCGACTACGCAGCCTCGGGGCTGTCAGCGGCATCGGCTGAAGCCGCATCATCTGACTCCGATATGGCACCGGCAAAGGCCACGACGCCTCGTTCCAGGCCGTCCACGGCCCTACGCGCTGTAGTCGCAAGATCAGGATCTGACACCTTGGCTATCTGGCCCAGGAGGTCGGCAACCAACCTGACATTTCGGACGAACTCTCCGGCAGTCATGCCATCTTCGAGGATGCTGGCGAGGCTGCCTCCGTCAACCCACTCCATGATCGTCTCGGCCAGGCCGTGATCCGTCGTGAAGTCCACCTCGACACCCATGCCTGCGCCCTCGGCACGGATCTCCTCGCCGAGCCTGTCCATCGCTGCGATTCTGGATCCGACACGGTCCGGAGGCTCGGGTACGGTCGCACCGCGGGGTCCACGGCGTCGATAGGTCAGGCAGGACACGACGGCTGCGGTCTCGCCCGGGGACATGTCGTCAAGCAGGCCTGCCGCCAGGGCTTCTACAACCAGCAGGTCGGCCTCGTTGTGGATTCCGGCAAGAGGAGCACCTCGTGTGGTCAAACTCCACGACCGGGACATTCCCCTCTGTTCGAGCACGCGTTCCATGCCGTCCAGTCGTTCGACAAGGTTCGAGCCTGACGCCTGTCGTCGACGGTCCTGGAACTGGGCGAACGAGCGCTCGACGAGGTCCATGGCAGCGGGCCTCGTCCGGGTGGCCATCAGGTTCGCCAGCATGTTGTAGGTGGGGCGAAACGCCGAAATGAGAACGAAGTCCCTGCTGCGGGCAAGCTCGGCAACCCTTCGGAACGGAACAAACGGCGTCCAGCAGATGAGGGCGTTCCCCACGTCGTCGATGCCGCGCCTCCCCGCCCGCCCGGTCAGCTGGGTGAACTGTCCCGCGGTGAGCAGCTCGTGTGTCTCTCCGGTGAACTTGGTCAACTTCTCGATCACCACAGATCGGGCCGGAAGGTTCACACCGAGTGCAAGGGTCTCGGTTGCGTAGACGATCTTCAGCAGGCCGGATGCAAACAGTTCCTCCACCAACTCCTTGAAGAGGGGCAGCATGCCCGCATGGTGGCAGGCGATTCCCCGCCGGAGGCCGGTCTGCCACTGTTTCACACCCAATGCCTCGAGGTCCTCAACGGAGATGGCAGCGAGTCGCCCGGAGAGAAAGGAGTCGACCTCGTCTGACTCGCTGGGACTGTTCAGCTCTACGCCCGCCCTGATGAGGGAGTCGCGTGCGTCGTCGCATCCGGCCCGGCTGAAGATGAAGTGGATAGCCGGCAGGAGGTCGTTCTGCTGGAGTTCACCGAGCACCTCCCGGCGCCTGGGTGATGCCCAGCCGGGACCGTGCCTGTTTCGACCTCGCCTTCCTTCGACATCGAACCTCCCACCCTTCCTGTTCGGGGCGCCTCCGGTCAGGACGGGGACCCGGTGCAGGCGTCTGGAGCCGCGGCGTTCGCTCACCAGGTAGTGGCTACGCAACGGGACCGGCCGTTGCTTCTCTACGACAACATCGGTCACTCCCCGGATATCGCGCATCCATGCGCCAAGTTCCTCGGCGTTGGAGACGGTGGCTGACAACGCGACGATTCCGACGTGTTGCGGAAGGTTCAACAGCACCTCCTCCCAGACTGCTCCGCGGTAGGGATCTTCGAGGAAGTGAACCTCGTCGAGAACAACCCAGCCCAGATCCTCGAGGGCTTCCGAGCCCGAGTAGAGCATGTTCCTCAGCACCTCGGTGGTCATCACGACTACCGGAGCGAGGGGTGAGATGGTGTTGTCCCCGGTGAGAAGGCCGGTCCGGCTGGTCCCAAGGCTGCCGGTGAGATCCCTGTACTTCTGGTTGGAGAGGGCCTTGATCGGCGCCGTGTAGAAGGTTCGGAGCCCCTGCTCTAGCGCCCGGTCGATTGCATGCTCCGCGACAACCGTCTTTCCACTGGATGTAGGCGCTGCCACCAGAACCGAGTTGCCGGCGTCTATCGAGGCGATCGCCTCCCTCTGGAAGTGGTCAAGGCGGAAAGGCCACCTGTTGGTCACCCCTCGGCGCGCCTGCGGCGGCGCTCGTGGAGTACGCCGATCAGAATCGATGCCTCGTAGAACAGCCACATGGGTACAGACAGGATCAGGAGCGTGAAGGGGTCTCCGCTCGGGGTCAGGAGGGCAACCAGTGCAACTATCCCCACGATGGCGTAACGGCGTGCACGCCGGAGTGCTGCCGGGCTGAGAATTCCGACCAACTGCAGGAACACCAGAACCAGGGGGAACTCAAATCCAATACCGAATGCCATTGTCATCTTTACGACGAAGCTGATGTACCTGGCTGGTGAGAAGACGCTGACGAGATCGGGACCACCAATGTCCACAAGGAACTCGAGGGCCCTCGGGATGCTCCAGTAGGCCAGACCGCAGCCGGCTGCGAACAGGATCAGGCCTGCGAGCACGAAGGGGACGGCCCAGCGCCGCTCACGCGAGTAGAGCCCGGGTACGACAAAGCGCCAGACCTGCCAGAGCAGGACAGGCATCGCCAGGGCCAGACCGCCGTAACCGGCGACGCTGAGGCGAACGGTGAAAGGCTCCAACGGATCGGTCACGAGCAACTCGCACCCACTGCCGAACACCGCGTTCGGCCCTGCGTCCAGACGGATGCTGCAGTAGGGGCGGAGCAGCAGGTCGAGTATCTGGGGATAGAGAAACCAACAGGCCAGTGCACCTGCAGCGACCGCCAGAACAGAGATGATCAGGCGCTTCCGGAGCTCTTCGAGATGTGAGACGAGCGACATCGTTCCCACGTTCTTGTCAGCCATGTCAGAACTCAGTCGTCTTCCGATTCTGCAGTATCGGGGCGGTCCTGGCGGCCGGCGGATCCCTCGTGTGGCTCGGGGTCCGGTGGCGGATCGGGCCGGGTGCCTGTCGACGAGGCCGGCGTGCCCTGTGATGTCAGGGCATCCCCTCTGGCCCTGGCCTCCAGTTCGAGCCCCGGGTCTTCGACCGCGGCGCGCAACTCTTCCTGAAACCCGGTCGAGACCCTGCGAACCTCTCGCAGGACGCGACCGATCTGACGCGTCACCTCGGGCAGCCTCGTAGGTCCGAGAACGACAAGGCCGACCAGCAAGATGACGAGAATCTCACTCCCTCCCAGATTGCCCATCAGAGCAGCCTACCTGTGGGCGCCTGCCGGAGAGTTGGGTGGAGGATGCCCGGAGAGGTCAGAGCCGGCCGAGGCCGCCGAGGGGCCAGACCCGCAGAAATGCCCTCCCTGCGATGGACTCCTCGGGAATCGGCCCGAAGAAGCGGCCGTCCTTCGAGTTGCCCCGATTGTCCCCCAGGACGAACACGTGACCCGGTGGCACCAGGCAGGTGTCGGCAGCCCCGGTCGGATTCAGGCATCCGGGGGGGAGGGCGAACCCTGAGGTCAGGTCCTGGGCGACCAGATAGGGCTCCAACAGGAGGCCGCCATCGATTCGGACCCTGCCGTCCTCTGTGCTGATGGTCTCGCCGGATAGAGCAATGACGCGCTTGATCAGATCCTCGATGCCGTTCACCGCACCCTGTGGTGCCTTGAAGACCACGACGTCGCCCCGGTTGACCTCATGCAGCCTGTAGCTCAACTTGTTCACGATGATCCGGTCACCGTTGCCCAACGTCGGCTCCATCGAGGGCGACGGGATGTAGAAGGCCTGGAACAGGTAGGCCTTCACGAGAAGAGCCATGACCAGTGCTCCGACTATGACGCTCCCCCACTCGACAGCGGCCTTTCGGAAGCTGACTCCTGACCCGGGTATCCCCAGATCCACCTGGTGCATGGGGTCAGGCTGTACCGGCGGTTCACCCTGTACCCGCTGGGTGAACTGTGGAGCGGGCTGCTGGGGACGTTCCTCAGGAAGCACGGGAAATGCCCCTGAGGAACCGTGAATGTCCTCGAATGTAACCAGAGGCGGACGACGCTGCGGGGCCTCCCCTGCTGCTGCCGGCTGGGTGGGATCCATGTTCTGCAGGTCCGCGTCTCCACGGGGCAGCCCGGTGGGGAGAACAGGCTCGGACGTCTCATCCGCGGATTCCGATGGGTCATCAACGGATCTGGCCCTTGCTCGCTCAATGAGTTCGTCTGCCCAGGCGTCGTCGGCTTCCTGCCCCTCAGGGTCGCCTGTTTCGTATTCGCCGTCCACGGCGCCGAACCTAGCCCCCATGGGCCTGTTCGCGGTGGCGCTCAGACCCCGTATACGGCGAGGATGCGCCGTGCGGCCGCGGAGCGGACCTCGATGCCCAGCCCTTCGGGTGCCTCAACAACCGAACCCGTAGGCCCGAGGCGCAGCAGCAGGCGTTCCAGCCACTGCGGAGATGAGACGGGCAGGCTCACGCGCACCGAACCGTCCGAGAGTTCCTGAACTCCGCTGTGCGGGTACTCCTCGATCACCCACCTCGCCTCCGCTGCCAGCTCGACAACCACCGCGGGGAGGTCTCCATCGGTGGGTATGTGGTCGATCGTGTCAGCTGGTGCGTCTGGTGGGTCGAAGCTCAGAGAGGTCGACTCGCAGCGGCTGATGCGGTCAACCCGAAACACCCGCTGGGACCCGGCTTTGTGACAGTGGCCGCTCACATACCAGTGGCCCTTGTCGGCATAGAACCTGTAGGGATCCACCAGACGTTGTCCGTCGACATCCCTGCCGTACGAGTAGTAGTCGATGTCGACTGTTGTCTGGTCGGCCACTGCTGCACGGATGATGTCAATGGTCTCGATGGACCCCGGTCCAAGACGCACCTCGACGGCCCGGTTGTCCCCCGAGGCCATGCTGCCAGCCAACTTCGTCAGGGCTCGCTCCAGTGGACCCAGCTCCTCGTCGTCTGTGATTGCTGCAACCGACCGGCCGGCGGCGTAGAGCGCAGCTTTCTCAGCGGCCCCGAGGCGCATGGGTCTCCGGAACCAGTCGGCATACCGGATCCAGACCCGCTCCTCGGCGACAATTACGTCGATCAGGCAGTCGGGGGTGAACGGATGGACCCCGACGAAGAAGAGAACATGCTCAAGGTCCTCAAGCAGTTCGGATCGGCGGTAGTCGAACCTCTCGACGATCTCGTCGATCAGCGGGCCGTCCTTCTCGACCACCCAGGGGATGACAGCCAGAAGGCGTCGCAGCCGGTCGAGGGCCGTGAGCGAGGTCATCGGAGTGCCTCGAGCCAGGCGACCATGTCGGTTCTGAGTTCATCGGGGCCCAGCAGCTCGGCGCCGTCGAGGAAGGTGAGCACGAATGATCGGAAGGCAGCGCGGTTGCGAACCGTCTCCGCAACCACTGCCGAACCGTCCTCCCCGCGCTCTTGAACGGCCTCCTCGCCGAGAAAGTCGACGATCCAGGGGACATGCCGTCGGTGGACCAGCAGGTTGGCCACCAGCGGCTCGTCCTCGCCGTACCGCCAGGCCGGCTCGACGTTGACCTTGGCAGGGTCCTCGGGCCTCACGAACCCTGCCGCCTCACCGGCGGTCACCTCGCCGGCTATCCGGTCCACCCTGAACTGTCTTGACTCGGCGGGTCCCCTGTCATGGCCGGCCAGGTACCAACGGCCCCGGGTGAAGACGAGGCTGTGTGGCTCCACGGTCCGGTTGCGACCGTTGTACCCGAAGGTCACGATGCGCCGTTCCGCAGTAGCTGTCATGAGCTGTCTGACGGCCTCCCCAGCCGGTACTTCGGCCACGGCTCCAACCTCGGGGGAATCAGCCTGCAGCACACCTCCCAGTCTCCAGAAGGGGTCCGACCTGGGCGCATCCCGGAGGCGTACGAGGTTGGATGCAAGGTGAAGGGCAGCCAGCTCATCGGCGGTGAGGTCCGGCAGATCAGCCTCGTAGTCACCAGGTCGGATCCTGTATCCGTCGACGGGTGGATCGGTTCCGGGAACCGGCTCCACGGTCAGGGGCAGACCCATGGACCGCAGTTCCTCCTTGTCGCGCTCAAACGTACGCCTGAAACTCTCGTCATTGTCCGAGTAGGCACCCTCGGGAAGCCGGTTGCGCAGCTCCCGTCTGCTGAGAGGCCGCTCGGTAGCCAGCAGCGCCGCTACCAGGTTGAGCATCCGCTCCAACTTCTTCACAGCCGCAGCCTAGACCTGGCGATGGCCGCTCTCAGAGTGAGTCGATGAGCTTCTGGACCCGCTCGTCCTGGGATCTGAACGGATCCTTGCAGAGCACGGTTCGCTGGGCCTGGTCGTTCAACTTCAGGTGCACCCAGTCCACTGTGTAGTCACGCTTGCGCTCCTTGGCGCGCTTGATGAACTCACCGCGAAGCCTTGCACGGGTACTGCCGGGTGCATTGGCCATTGCATCCTCGACAGCAGCGTCGGTAGTGGTCCGCTTCATGAGCCCCCGGTCCTGCAGGCGGTAGAAGAGGCCCCTTCGACGGTCGACGTCGTGGTACTGCAGGTCGACCAACGCCACGGCGGGATCGGAGAGCGGCAGGTTGTGGCGCTCCATGTACCCGTCGATCAGGTGGCGTTTGGCAACCCAGTCGCATTCCGCCGCCAGATCCATCGGATCCCCTGCCAACCCTTCGAGGCAGTGCTGCCACATCTCAAGGACCATGGTTTCCTCAGGGCTCATGTCGCGGTGCTCCGCGAACCTGAGAGCGCGTTCGAGGAACTCGGTCTGCATGTCGAGGGCGGTCAGCTCACGACCGTTTGCAAGGCGAACGGTTCGCCTGCATGTCGGGTCGTGGCTGATCTCGCGGATGGCCCTTATCGGGTTCTCGAGGGTCATGTCACGCAGGATCACGTTGGGTTCCTCCAGCATCCGAAGGAGGATCCCGCACACTCCAATCTTCAGGAATGTCGTGTACTCGCTCATGTTTGAGTCGCCCACAATCACATGCAGTCGCCTGAAGCGCTCGGCATCGGCATGCGGTTCGTCGCGCGAGTTGATTATCGGCCTTGAGCGGGTGGTGGCGCTGGAGACCCCCTCCCAGATGTGCTCGGCCCGCTGGCTGATGCAGTACATCGCTCCTCGCGCAGTCTGGAGCACCTTCCCGGCACCTGTGTAGATCTGGCGGCTGACCAGAAACGGGATCAGCGTCTCGGCGTACTCGGCTCCGTCGTCCCGTCTTGTCGTCAGGTAGTTCTCATGGCATCCGTAGGAGTTGCCGGCAGAGTCCGTGTTGTTCTTGAACAGGAACACCTTTCCGTTGATTCCCTCCTCCTGGAGGCGCTCCTCGGCTGAGCCGATCAACTGCTCAAGGATCCGCTCCCCGGCCTTCTCATGTGCGACGACGTCGTGGAGCGAGTCGCACTCGGGTGTTGCATACTCCGGATGTGAGCCAACGTCGAGGTAGAGGCGTGCACCGTTCACGAGGAACACGTTGGAACTGCGGCCCCAGTCCACCACCTTGCGGAACAGGTAGCGCGCTACCTCATCGGGGCTCAGGCGCCGTTGGCCGTCCAGGGTGCAGGTGACACCGAACTCGTTCTCGATCCCATAGATGCGACGCTCCACAGGTCGCCTGCCGTCAGCCGAGGAGTGCGGCGAGCGCCTCACCCTCGAGGCGCTGGAATGCTCTCCTGCCATTGTCCCTGGCAAGAACCGCCACCTCGAGATCTTCGGGGCCGAGCGTCCGGTCTGGTCCGGCAAGCGCACCCACGGCTGCCCCGAGTGCGGTATCTAGATCGGCGCCAGTGGCCCATGAGGCCTCCATCCGCTCCCGAATCACGTCTGCCTCTCCACCTATGACCACAAAGGTGGTCATGTCCATCACGGTTCCGTCGTACAGCAGGTGGAACAGACGGTCGCCGTCAGGTTCAGGGCCCATCTCGGCAATCAGCATCTCGACCTCGAGTGGCTTCATCTCGTGGGTGAAGTACTGACCGAGAATCTGTGCGTACTGGTTGGCGAGCCAGCGTGCGTCAACATCGGCCCGGCTGTAGGAGTAACCCTTGAGGTCGGCGTGCCGGACTCCGGCAATCCTGAGTTGATCGAACTCGTTGTACTTGCCGACCCCCATGAAGCCGATTCGGTCGTAGATCTCGCTCACCTTGCGGAGGGTGTTGGAGGGGTTCTCAGCGCACAGCAGGACACCATCGCGGTAGGTGCTCGCAATCGAAGCCCGGCCACGGGCGATTCCCTTGCGGGCGTAGTCTGCCCGGTCCTTCATCACCTGTTCAGGCGGCACGTACATCGGAACGGTCATGAATGCCTCCCCCGGCTTCGGAGACAGACCCTGATCATCGGGAACCACCGCTCAGTCGGTCAAGAAGGCCTGACGTGCGCCTGGCGACATCTTCGTCTGCAAGCCGCTCGAAACCTGAGGAGGTAATGGTGGCCAGGACGGGAAAGATGCCGCGAATCATGTCGGGTCCGCCCGTGGCGCTGTCTTCGTCGGCTGCATGAAAGAGAGCCTCGATGGCAAGGTCGAGGGTGGAGTCGGCATCGAGGGTGTCGTTGAAGCGGAGCTTCATGACAGTTGTGGCGTGGAGGCTTCCGGATCCGGTTGCGGCATGGTCCTGTTCCTCGTAGCGCCCTCCGGTTATGTCGAACTGGAACAGTCGACCACGACCCTGTTGCTGGTCGTAGCCGGCAAAGAGGGGCACAACCGGCAGGCCCATCATCGCCACGGGAAGATGCGATCGCAGCATCAGGGTCAGCTGGTTGGCCTTGCCCTCGAGGCTGAGGGGGTTTCCCTCGACCTTCTCGTAGTGCTCGAGTTGGAGCTGGAACAACCTCACCATCTCCATCGCCGGTCCGGCGGCACCGGCAATGGCAACCCCGGATCCGGAGTCGGCCGGAAAGACCTTTTCTATTGAGCGGTGGCTTATCAGGTGGCCGCTTGTCGCCCGCCGGTCCCCTGCCATGACCACGCCATCAGCGAAGCGGACAGCCAGCACGGTGGTGCCATGTGCTACCCCCTCGAAGCCATGGGGCGAGGTCTGGCCCAGGTCAGACTCCGGCCGGTCCATGCCGAGCCGGGCCAACAGAGCCACGAAACTGGGACCGGGGTCCTCAGCCGGGGTGAAAAGCGGAAAGGTCACGGTGCGGAGGCTAACCCGGTCACGAGGCTGCCTACTCGCCACCCTTTTGGATGTAGCTCTTCACGAACTCCTCGGCGTTGGACTCAAGCACCTCGTCGATCTCGTCGAGCAGGTCGTCGAGTTCGCCCTTCAGGCGGTCACTGCCCCTGCTGGCGGACTGTGCGGCTCCCACATCGACCGCCTCTTCGTGGTCGCTGTCGTCGCGAACCGGCCTCTTCTGTTCCTGCTCAGCCATGTCGTCTCCTCGCCGATGAACCGGACCGGGCCGTCAGGTGGACAGCCTGCCAAGTAGCTCTGCAACCGTTTCGCACTCATCAAGGAGCGTACCCACGTGTTCGCGGGTACCACGTGTCGGCTCCATCATCGGGACACGCCTCAGTGTCTGCCTCCCGAGGTCAAAGACCATCGAGTCCCAGTTGGCTGCCACGATGTCGGCGGGCCACTTCTGAAGACATCGACCCCTGAAGTAGGCCCTGGTGTCATCCGGCGGGGCTTCCATTGCGGCAACCGCGTCGGGTACGTCGACAAGTGCCTCAGCACCGACCCTTGCAAAGAGGGATCGCTCCGGGCGTAGATCGTGGTATTGGAGGTCGAGTGCGGCCAGGCGCGCATCGCCCGGACCGAGGCCGTGCCGTTCAGCCAGCCCGTCAAGGAGGTGCTTCTTGGTAACCCAGTCGACCACCCCGACCAGTTCCGACGGGTCGGACTCGAGCGAGGTGAGGACATCCTCCCAGCGGAGCAGGACCAGGTCGGCGACGGGCCCGCCTGTCAGCTCTGTCCCGCGTTGCAGGGTGAACTTCTGGGCCTGCTCGAGCAGCTCCCACTGAACGTCGACGGCTGTAGCGGTGCGGCCGTCAGCGAGAAGGAGGGGTTGGCTGAGGCCGGTGTCGAAAGACACGGCCTGGAGGGCACGGACCGGGTCGGAGACCTGAAGTGCGGGGTCCATGAAGCCCTCTTCGACCATTGCAAGGATGATCGCAGTTGTTCCCAGCTTCAGGAGTGTCGCGACCTCACAGAGGTTGGCGTCACCCACGATCACGTGGAGGCGCCTGTAGAGGAGCGGATCCGCATGGGGTTCGTCGCGGGTGTTGATGATCGGGCGCTTGAGTGTGGTCTCGAGGCCGACCTCCTCCTCGAAGAAGTCGGCACGCTGTGTCAGCTGGAATCCAATGGAGCCCTCCGGCATCCAGGGTGCCTCACATCCGACCTTGCCGGCGCCGGTGAAGACCTGACGTGTCACGAAGTGGGTGGTTGCGTGCTGCACGATCTCGGCGAACGACGTGGCCCTGTCCATCAGGTAGTTCTCATGGCAGCCGTAGCTGTTGCCCTTGCCGTCGGAGTTGTTCTTGTAGACGACCAGTTCCTCGCCGGCGGGCAGCACCTCGTTGGCCGCCGCCATGGACTCGATCATTATGAGTTCACCAGCGCGGTCATGACGCAGCACAGACATGGCATCGGCACACTCGGGGGTACTCAGTTCGGGGTGCGCATGATCGACGTAGTAACGGGCGCCGTTGGTGAGGACTGCGTTGACCAGGTGTGTTTCGACCTCGGGGGCCATTGATCCGATATGGCTGAAGCCGCGGATGTCGTTGTGGGGTGTCTCGTCGACGAAGTCCCAGCCCACTCTGGGAGACCCCGGCCCGACACCCGGCTGGGAGCGCCTGCTCAGGTAGGCGTTGATCAGAAGCGACGAGGCGCTGATGGGGTTCGGATCGTCAACCCCCCGGTGGACGATCCCGTACTCGGTTTCAATGCCGAGCGTCTTGGGTACGGGCATGCGCGGACCCTAGCGGGGCTGCCCCCTGCCGGCTGGCTGGCCTACGAGGCTGACCGAAGGGCCTCTCAGAGGTACTGGCCGGTTCCCACACCGTCGATGGTGCGGCCACCACCGTCCTCATCGGGACCTGAGATCAGGGTACGGACATAGACGATTCTCTCGCCCTTCTTTCCGGAGATCTTCGCCCAGTCGTCCGGGTTGGTCGTGTTGGGCAGATCCTCGTGTTCCTTGAACTCCTGACGGACAGCCCGGGTGAGGTCCTCGGTGCGGATTCCACGGTGACCGCCGGCCAGTTCCCGCTTGATCGCCAGCTTCTTCGCCCTGCGTACGATGTTTTCGATCATTGCGCCGGAGGCGAAGTCACGGAAGTGGAGGACCTCCTTGTCTCCATTCTGGTAGGTGACTTCGAGGAAGCGGTTGGTCTCGGTGTCGGTGTACATGGCTGTCACAGCTTCGTCGATCATCGACCTGACAGCCTTTTCGCGGTCGCCTCCACCTGTTGTCGCCACGAGGTCCTCATCGAGTGGCAGCTCTGCGATGAGGTAGCGGCTGAAGATCTGGCTGGCTGCCATCTCGTCGGGGCGCTCGATCTTGATCTTCACGTCGAGACGACCTGGCCGCAATATGGCAGGGTCGATGAGGTCCTCCCTGTTGGAGGCACCGATGACGATCACGTTGCGCAGTGTCTCGACACCGTCTATCTCGGCCAGCAACTGGGGAACGATGGTGGACTCGATGTCAGAGCTGATGCCCGTTCCGCGTGTACGGAACAGGGACTCCATCTCGTCGAAGAACACGATGACGGGCCATCCCTGCTCTGACTTCTCGCGTGCACGCTGGAACACGAGTCGGATCTGCCGCTCGGTCTCGCCGACGTACTTGTTGAGGAGTTCGGGCCCCTTGATGTTCAGGAAGAAACTGCGCGCCTCGCGGTCTCCTGAGACCTCAGCGACCTTGTTGGCCAACGAGTTTGCGACCGCCTTTGCAATGAGGGTCTTGCCGCAGCCGGGTGGACCGTAGAGCAGGATGCCCTTGGGTGCCGGCAGGCTGTAGTCGGAGAACATGGCCCGGTGAAGGAAGGGAAGCTCGACGGCGTCGACGATCTTCTCGATCTGTGATGCGAGACCGCCCACATCCTCGTAGGTGACATCGGGTACCTCTTCGAGGACCAGGTCCTCGACCTCGGGCCTCGGCAGGCGCTCCAGCAGAATGCCTGCCCTCGGGTCGACAAGGGCCGAGTCGCCGCTGCGGAGGTGCCCGTCCAGCACTCCCGAGGACAGCTCGACGACCCTTTCATCGTCGGCCCGCCCGACCACAAGGGCCCGGGTCCCGTCATCGAGCAGCTCCTTGACGGTCACCACCTCGCCGGTGACCTCGGCACGCCTCGCCAGGATGATGCTCATGGACTCATTGAGAACTACCTCCACACCGGGCCTCAGGGACCCGGCCAGGTCTGGATGCACGCCGACCCGCATCTTGCGTCCGGCCGAGTGCACGTCGACGGAGCCGTCGTCGTTGGTTCCGGTAACGGTTCCGTAGGCCGACGGCGGCTGGGAGAGCTTGTCGACCTCCTCGCGCAGTAGGGCGATGCGCTCGCGCGCTGTCTCCAGGGTGGAGTTCAACTTGTGGTTGCGTGAGGTGGCACCTACAAGGTCCCGCTTCACATCACGGACTTCGGCCTCGAGTTGTTGGATTCGCGCCGGGGCCGCCTCGATACGGCGCCGAAGTTCGAGGATCTCGGCCTCGAGCGCGGCCTTCTCCCCGCCTTCGGCCGGACAGTCTGCTTCGTCTCCGTCTGTTGCGGCCATGTCGCCTCCCTTGGGCGACCCTACCTGTCGTACCGGGCGTGACCGATGCCATCGCCCGAATCCCTCCGGGGTGGATGCTGGTGATGCGGGTACGGATAGGGTGCTCAGTCGGAATCAGTAGACAGACGTCGTGTCGACCGGGTGTCGTCCGACCACAGCGAGAGGAACCCGACCAGTATGAAGGTCTGGATCGATCAGGATCTCTGCACAGGCGACGGCCTCTGCGAGGAAATTGCGCCCGATGTGTTCGCTCTCCTCGACGACGGACTGGCCTACGTGAAGGAAGACGACAAGATCTTCAGCGACCCGGGTGGTCCAGAGGGTCTCGCCACAATCACCGAAGCCCAACTGGAGGGAACCATCGAGTCTGCCGAGGAGTGCCCCGGCGAGTGCATCTACATCGAGGTTGACTGAGGCGAACTCCGTCAGATCGGTTCCGTGGACGGCCCAACGGCCGTCCACTGGTCGCTATGAGGTCTAGCGGGGTCGACACTCACCAGAGTCGACCGGCGTTCCCCCACCCCGGGCCGCTGCATCCAGGAGCGGCCCTATCTCAGAGGCCTGCACCGCGTATGCCACCTGTGGCCCACCCCGGGTGCGTGAGAAGAGAACCCCCACAGAGTTTCCGTAACCATCCACCAGGGGTGCGCCTGAGTTGCCGGGCCCGACCGATGCCTCGACCTCGAATGCATCCCGTCCGTCTCCGGGCTCTCCGTAGATGTCCTTTCCTACGGCGCGTATACGCCTGATGATCCGCGCGGTGATCGTCTCGGGGACTCCGTCCTCGTCAAAGGCAGGCACGACCACCGGTTGGCCGGCAACAGCCTCAGCTGGCGCCAACGCCTGGGCAACGGCTGTATCTGCTGCCAGCAGGGCCAGGTCGGCAACCGTGTCGAACGCAACTACCGTCGCCGTCTGCATCTCACCACCAAGGTCGACCTCCGGTGCTGAGAGGCCGGCAACCACGTGGGCAGCGGTAACTATCAGCCCAGGCGCAACGACGAACCCGGTTCCCACCTGAGACGCTGTGCAACCGAGGCCTTTCACACGTGCAACCGACCGCCAGACCCGATCCAGCACCTCGGTGTCGGGCCCTGTCATCTCTCGTGCCGTAGCCGGTGGCGATGTGGTCGTCGTAGTCGGTGGCGATGTGGTCGTCGTAGCAATGCTCGGGGTGGCGACTACCGGCGGATCCGTACGTGGCGGTGCCACGGCACCTGCACCGCAGGAGGCTGCGAGCAGGATCAGGCCAGCTACGACAACCGCTGACGGTCCCGCAACCCCGGGGCTCACGACCCGAGCAGGCGCGCGTGGCTGAGGAAGCCCGTGTGGGCGACCATCCGATGGTCGGGCCTCACCGCCTGACCGTCGATGTGCCAACTTCGGTTCAGGACCTCGATCGTCTCGGCGAACTCGAAACCGCTTGCGCCCAGGGCGTCCCTGAACCTGACCGCCTGGAGGATGCTCGGCGTGTAGGCGACGATAATTCCACCAGCCTGCAGAGATTGCGCAGCATGGGGTACCACCTGCCACGGCTCTGGCAGATCCAGCACCACACGGTCCAGGCCGACGAGGTCGATTCCGTCGTAGGCGTCGCGTGTCTCCACCTTGTAGCGCCCCAGTGCCTCCCGACCAAGCATGGTCCGGACATTCGAGCGAGCCCGCTCCACGAACTCTTCCCTGATGTCGTAGCCGGTGATGTCGGCTCCTGCCCGCAGCATCGTCATCGACAGTGCCCCTGAGCCGACACCAGACTCGAATACCTTCGCCCCGGGGAAGATGTCGGCAATCAGGAGCAACGGGCCCAGGTCCTTTGGGTAGATGACCTGGGCACCACGGGGCATCTTGAGAACGAAGTCGGACAGGGTCGGCCTGAAGGCCACGAAGGAACTGCCGCGACTCGACTTCGGTGTAGCGCCTTCAGGGAAGCCGATCAGGTCATCGTGGCTGAGAACCCCTGTGTGGGAGTGAAACTCGCCACCGGCCTCGAGGGTCAGCAGATAGCGCCTCTTCTTGTTGTCGACCAGAAGCACCTGGTCCCCGGACTCGAGCATGCGGCTCACCTGGTGTCACTGGGCAGACGCCCGGACGCGGTGGCCCCCAACCGGGCCGCCTCGGACCTGTCCGGAATCGGCAGGTGTGAGATCAGGACCCCATCGCCCGGTTTCAGGGACCGGCTGAACGCAACAGGTGCACTACCGATCTTGGCTGCACGTCGGATGAGGCGTCCTGTCAACACGACGACCAGGGCAAGCTGCCAGCGGCGTGCGCCCCCCAGGAGGCTGCGACGCAGTAGCCGGCCGGTCAGGCCCGACGGCGATGACAGCCTCATCAGATCCGTCGGATCTCCACCACGGTTGACCTGACCCTGCCAATACGCCGCCCGATCAGGTAGGCGCCGAGCAGCAGAATGCCTCCGGTGATCACTACGCCTGCCACGATGCCGCGTCTACGGGACTCGACCTGCTCGCCTGCGCCGCCGACGGTCCGTCGAAGTTCATCCTCGAGGTCCTCGCGGGTAACTGGCGCCTCAACTGTCGAGCCCACGGCCGCCTCCGATCCTTGTGACGGACAGGGCCACCACGCAACCGAGTCCTGCAGTCACCAGAAGGTACGGGGCCCAAGACCAGGAACCGTCCAGCCTCCCGGTTCCCTGAAGCAGCCGCAGTCCTCCGACCGCCAACATCACGACACCGACGCCGATCAAGAGCGCTCCACTAACCCCAAAGAGCAGAAAACGACCGGCCGCACGGAGCGGGTCGACTGTCTGCTCCCTCAGGTAGCGACGCAACAGGTCCAACAGGTCGCCGGAGGGTCGTTTCGGTTCCATGTGCAGATAACGCTACAGCGGGTGTCAACGGTGTTACTCCCGTGCCGCAGTTGACGCTCAGTCGAAAACGGGCAGGGGCACCAGCAGACCAAGGCCAGGCCCGGACGGATATGCCACCAACTTCAGGACGACCTGGTCGTGGAGGTGCCTTACCCTGTCGGGAAGTGGCTCAGCATTGCTGAGCACTGCGAACGAGAGGGTTCTGCCCCCGAGGGTCTCCACCTGTCCGGCAAGGCTCGTGACGTCACGGAGGGTTCCGGTCTTGGCCCTGGCACGGCCCTCGGCAGAGGACCCGACCAGCCTACGCCTCATGGTTCCCGAGCGGCCCGCCACTGCCAGGCCTGACACCAGGTCGGGGCCGTGCTCGGAATCCTCGAGAACGGCTGTCAGGATGCGGCAGGTCACCCGGTTCGCGGGATCCAGGCCGGAACCGTCTGCGGCCACGACCCCGCTCAGGTCGTGGCCGGCGACACCCAGGGCGGTGAGCACCACGCCGGTTCCGGCAGCCGAGGAGCCTGGCGGGCTCACGGTCGCTCCCAGGTTCTTCAAGAGGAGTTCCGCCGTTGTGTTGTCGGATGTGACAAGCATCTGGATCACGATGTCGGCAAGCGGCGGAGAATCAATGCTGGCCAACTCGACAGCTGCATCGAGTGGTGCGACTCCAGCCTGGGCTGACCTCCTGATCACCATGTCCCGGTCCTCGAGGAGATCGTCGAAGAATGCCGCCGCGAATGCTGCCGGATCTCCTGCGGGGGTGTTGAGCCCGTTGGCGGTCTTCGTGGCGTGCCACCAGGAGAAGCCGTCGTTCACCGAAAGGGCGCTGAGGGGGCCTGCCTGGTTCTGCTGACCGGGCCTGAAACGCTCTGGCCATGACTCGACGTAGCGGAGGGAGTCGAAACGGCTCTCGTCGCCGATTACCGCCCCGGCGATTGAGCTCACGCCGGCTCCGACCAGTTCGTCGGCGAGACGCTCCATGTCCGTGAAGGCCATCTCATCGTCGAAGCGGTCCGCATAGTCGTCGGTCATCATGACCGGGTCACCACCTCCGACAAGCCAGACATCCCCATCCACAACACCGTTCACCGGAGGCATACGGCTCACGACGCGGGTGGTGAACACATGGTCGGCACCCATGGTCTCGAGGGCTGCCAGCCCCAGGATCAACTTCTGGGTGCTGGCAGGGATCAGCGGCGACACTTCGTTGAAGCCGTAGATGAGACGACCGAACTCGGTCACAGCCACACAACTTCTGTCGGGAAGCCCGGAGACCACGTCCCTGAGATCGGCCACCAGACGCCTGTCGGCTTCCGGGGCCTGAAGGAACAGAGGAATCCGCCGAACCGACATGAGCGGCGTTGCAAGGGACGCTGCCGGGGGCGACATTGGCGGCTGTGGTGGCCGGTCGGCTGCGGCATCAGAGGCCCGCACCTGCCATGTCGCTGCCAGGAAGGCCGACGCCAACAACACGGGCAACAGCATGCGCCTGATCACGGCCCGCCATGGTAGGTCCCGCTCAGGGAACTGGTCGCGCACCCGTGAACCGGTCTCGGCGCGTGTCCCCTAGGTTCGTTCCATGCGCTACGCGACGGCACTTTCTGAACACGGCGATTCCCGAGTTGCCGTGGCTGAGGTCATCGGCCAGATTCTTGAGCGGATCGGCACCTCTCCGGGCCTTGCCGTGCTCTTCGTCTCCGGCTCCCACGTGGCCGAGGTGGAGCTGATCGCCAGGACCGTCCGCCGGGGCCTCGAACCCGGTCACCTGATCGGCGCCACGGCCGTCTCGGTACTCGCACAGCGCCAGGAGGTCGAGGACGTACCGGCAGTGGTCCTGTGGGCGGGACAGACAGGACCCGTGGACATCCTCGTCTCCGAAACACAACAGGACCTGTCCGCTGTCCGGGCGGGTTCGGCCGTGCTCTCCCTCGCTGACCCGTACACCTTCGAGGCCGAGACAGTCCTGGCCTCGGTGCCACCGCAGGTGGTGATGGTGGGCGGCCTGGCCTCACACGCTCGGTCTCCAGGGGGCAACCGGCTGATCGCCGACGCCGAGACCATGACGGGCGGATCGGTGATGGCCGTACTGCCTGAAGGCCTCGGTATCCGCCCCCTCGTCTCCCAGGGATGCCGGCCCATCGGAGAGCCGTACACCATTACCGATGCCTCCCGGCACCTCATCCTCGGTCTGGGTGGGCAGCCTGCCCTGGAGCGACTCGACGAGGTTCTGTCCACTGCACCAGAGACGGATCGGGACCTGATCAGACAGGGCCTGCAGATCGGCATTGCTGTCAACGAGCGCTCCTCGCTGCCGGGAACCGGCGACTTCCTGGTCCGAAACGTTGTCGGCGCGGACAGGTCATCGGGAGGGGTCGCCGTTGCCGGCCCGGTGTCAGTTGGCGAGACCGCCCGGTTCCATGTCAGGGATCCCGCCGTCGCCACGAGTGAGCTTGCCTCCCTGCTCCAACCACTCCGGGCTGAGAGTGCCCTCCTGTTCACCTGCAACGGCCGCGGGCAGAGGTTCTTCTCGAGCCCCTCCCACGATGCCGAGTTGTTCTGTGACGGCCTCGACACCACAGCTGTCGCCGGCATGTTCTGCGCCGGTGAGATCGGGCCGGTGGGTGGATCACACCACCTCCATGGCTTCACGGCCTGTGGGCTCCTGTTCGGAGCCTCGTCGCCTCAATGAGGCACCACTCAGGGTCGACCGGGCCTCGCTGCATCCAGGTCGCCCCTGGTGCCCGAAAGCTGATCTGCAGACAGATATGGTGGCGCCGCGCTGACGTCGAGCAGGGGCCCTGATGACGAACATGACCGATGCCGAGCTGGAGCAACAGGCGGTTGCCGTGATCAAGGGCCTGGCCATGGACGGGCCGCACGCTGCACGCTCCGGCCATCAGGGTACGGCCATGGCACTTGCACCGCTGGCCCACGTCCTCTGGACCCGGATCATGACCTACGACGCCTCCGAACCACTCTGGGCCGACCGGGACCGCTTCATCCTCTCCGCCGGGCACGCCTCGATGCTGCTCTACTCGATGCTCCACCTGACCGGCCACGGCCTCAGCCTCGACGACCTCCGCAACTTCCGCCAGTGGGGATCGGCAACTCCCGGGCATCCCGAGGTAGGCCACACCGCCGGTGTCGAGGTCACCACGGGGCCCCTCGGCCAGGGCCTGGCCAATGCCGTCGGCATGGCGATGGCAGAACGGAACCTGAGGGCCCGGTTCGGACCCGAGCTGTGCGATCACCACACCTTCGTCGTATGCGGTGACGGCGACCTCGCCGAGGGAATCAGCCACGAGGCCGCATCTCTCGCCGGCCACCTTGGTCTCGGCCGCCTGGTCGCCGTCTACGACGACAACCACATCACCATCGACGGTCCTACCGAGTTGGCCCTCTCCGATGACGCCGTTGCCCGCTTTGAGGCCTACGGATGGCACGTGATCGACATTGGCGAGGCTGCCGAGGACCTCGACGCCATCGAGGCGGCGATACGACACGCCATGGGCGAGGCAGACCGTCCGTCCCTTGTGGTCATCCGAAGCCACATCGGCAGTCCGTCCCCCGATGTCGACACATCCGCGGTACACGGCTACTCCCTCAGGGACGACGGCATCGCAGAGACACGTGAACTCCTGGGCCTTCCAGCAGACGAGTCCTTCTGGATCTCCCCCGACGTGGCCAGCTTCTACACCCTTGCCGGCAGCCGCGGTGCCGGTGAACGCGAGGCATGGACTGCACGCCTGGAGTCGGCGCACATCGACCTCGACGAATGGAACGCCTGCCAGGCCGGAAGCGGCCTCGATGGCTGGGAGACAAGCCTTCCGACGTGGAAGGCCGGCTCGGCCGTCGCAACCCGCAAGGCCGGCAACGCCTGCCTCGAGGCACTGCTGGATGTCGTACCCGGCCTGATCGGCGGCGGTGCCGACCTGACAGGCAACACGGGTACGACTATCAGCGGACACGGAGTGCAGGGTGCCGACTGTCCCGAGGGCCGCCAGATCTTCTTCGGGGTACGCGAGCACGCCATGGGCGCAATCTGCAACGGGCTCGCCCTTCACGGCGGAGCACTTCCTGTATGTGGCACGTTCCTCGTATTCAGCGACTACATGCGCGGTGCTGTCCGGCTGGCCGCACTGAGCGGCGCACGAACGGTCTTTGTCTGGACCCATGACTCCGTAGGCGTGGGAGAAGACGGCCCGACCCACCAACCAGTGGAGCATGCCGCCTCGCTGAGGGCCATTCCGGACCTCACGGTGTTCCGGCCCGCTGACGCGAACGAAACCGCTGCCGCCTGGCACTACACGGTCAACGGCAGCGGACCTGTGGCGATGCTCCTCACCCGGCAGGATGTTCCCGTCCTCGTCGGCACAGACGACCCCGAGAGCGTCGCCAGGGGCGGCTACGTCCTCGCAGACCCCGACACGCCCCCAGACGTGGTCATAATCGGAACGGGCAGCGAGGTCAGCGTCGCTCTCGATGCCGCGGCAACCCTTACAGCCGGTGGGCTGGCCGTGAGGGTTGTCTCCATGCCGAGCGTCGACCTGTTTGCCGCTCAGACCGATTCCTACCATGACGAGGTCCTGCCGCCATCGGTGCCGGTTGTCTCGGTGGAGGCCGGTGTCACCTTCGGCTGGTCCAGGTGGGCCGACAGGTCAGTCGGAATCGACAGGTTCGGAGCATCCGCCCCGGGGGACGAGGTCATGGCCAGGCTCGGGATCACACCGGAGGCCGTCGCCGAAGCTGCCCGGGATCTGCTCAGCGCCTGAGCCCTCCATCAGACACCAGAGGAGACCAATGACCAGACTCCATGACCTCTACCGGGAGCAGGGGCAGAGCCCTTGGCTCGACAACCTCAGACGCGGCTGGCTCACATCAGGTGAGATGCAGGCATGGGTTGACCGCGGGGTCCTCGGAATAACCTCGAACCCCTCGATCTTCCAGAAGGCCATGTCGGACACCGACGCCTACGACGAACAACTGGCTGCGCTGAAGGCCGACGGCAGGTCTATCGAGGAAAGCTACTGGGAACTCGTCACGAGCGACATCACGACCGCCCTCGATCTCCTGATGCCGGTCTACGAGGAGTCCGGCGGCATCGACGGCTACGTGTCGGTCGAGGTCGATCCGTCCCTGGCCACCGATACCGAGGGAACCACTGCTGCTGCCAGGGACCTGAGCGACCGGATCGCCAGGCCGAACCTTCTGGTGAAGATCCCCGCCACCGTGGAGGGCATGCCGTCGATTCGCCAGATGATCTCCGAGGGCCGGAGTGTCAACGTGACCCTCATCTTCTCGCTCGATCGCTATGCGGCGGTCATGGAGGCCTACATCGCAGGCCTCGAGGCCTGTCCGGGAGACCTTTCCGGGTTGGCCTCGGTGGCGTCGTTCTTCATCAGCCGTACCGAGACCGAGGTCGACCGCCGCCTTGAGGCGATCGGCACACCGGCGGCGCTCGCCCTGCGGGGCAAGGGCGCCGTGGCACAGGGTCGTGCCGCCTACGACCTGTTCCGCAACACCTTCAGCGGTCCTCGCTGGGAGGCGCTCGCCAGACGTGGGGCCCGGGTCCAGAGGCCGCTGTGGGCCTCAACCTCCACCAAGAACCCCGACTACCCCGACACCCTGTACGTGGATTCCCTCATCGGGCCCGACACGGTCAACACGATCCCGGACGCCACGCTCGAGGCATTCGAGGACCACGGCACAGTAGAGCGGACCATCGACCTTGAACCGGCAGCCGGGAGAGATGTCCTTGCGGCGCTGACCGGTGTCGGCATCGACCTCGACGACGTCGCCGACCAGCTCGAGACTGAGGGCGTCGATGCCTTCATCAGATCCTTCGACGACCTGCTCGTGAGCCTGGCCGACAAGGCCGCCGCCCTCTGAGGTGCAGGCAGCCGGTAGGCCTGCAGACAGTTCCGACTGCTAGTTTGCCGGAGTGGAATCAGTGTCATCCCGGCCTGTTGAACCCTCATACGCGGACATGCGCGGCGAGGACCTCCGAGAGGCTGCACGCGCTGTACGCGACCGCCATCACGGCAACCGCATCACGTTCAGCCCGAAGGTCTTCATACCCCTGACGATGCTGTGCAGGGACCGCTGCGGCTACTGCACCTTCGCCCGCCCACCCGCACGCCTGGAGTCCCCCTACCTCGACCCTGAGCAGGTTCTCGAGATTGCCAGGTCGGGGGCCGCCGTAGGTTGCCATGAGGCCCTGTTCACACTCGGTGAGAGCCCCGAATCCCGCTATCCGGTGGCGTCTGAATGGCTCTCCGGGCATGGCTTCTCCTCCACCGTTGAGTACCTGGCCGAGATGGCCCGACTGGTGCTCAACGAGACGGGGCTGCTTCCGCATGCGAACGCCGGAGCACTCACCCCCGACGAGTTGCTGACCCTCCGGGGTGTCTCTGCGTCCCAGGGCATGATGCTCGAATCCCTCGATCCCGACCTGGCCTGCCACAGGGGCTGTCCCGACAAGGAGCCGCAGCGACGCCTCGACACCCTCGAGGCTGCCGGCCGCCTCTCTATCCCGTTCACGACAGGTCTCCTGGTTGGCATAGGAGAGGACATGCCCTCCCGTGTCCGCACGCTTCAGGCCATTGCGGAGTCCCATGGGCGACACGGCCATGTTCAGGAGGTCATTGTCCAGAACTTCCTGCCGAAGCCCGGGACTGCAATGCACGACTGGGCGCCCTGTGACCGCAACGAGTACCTGGACACGATCGCCCTGGCGCGCCTTCTCCTACCTCCCGAGATTCACCTGCAGGCCCCACCCAACCTGTCTGACAGCTTCGGCGACCTGATCTCGGCAGGGATCGACGACTGGGGTGGCGTTTCGCCGGTTACCGCTGACCACGTGAACCCGGAGCGCCCATGGCCCGGCCTCGAGCCACTCAGCGTTGAGACCGAGAGGCACGGACACGTTCTGGCTCCACGCCTGACCATCTACCCCGAGTTTGCCTCCTGCCCCGACCGCTGGCTTCACGACGACCTCCACTTCCCCGTATTGGACCGAAGCGACTCGGAGTCGCTGGCACGCGACGACCCCGGGGCCGTCTTCCCGGAGGTCTTCGAGGAGGCCACCGACGGCGACGGTCCACCGGTACGCCGGCTCAGTTCCACTTCAACTGCCTGGTACTCGGGAGCCGCCAACCCGCCTGTCACGATCCTCCCCGGAGCACGAAGCTGCACCGGTCGTGTTGCAGAGGTGCTCGATGGCGTGATGGATGGCCAGGAACCCGGTCACGACGAGCTCGTAACCCTGTTCTCGGCAAGGGGTGCCGAGGTGAGGGCGGTAGCTGAGGTCGCCGACGACCTGCGGCGCACGATCAACGGTGACGCGGTGACCTTCGTGGCAAACCGCAACATCAACTACACCAACATCTGCACCTACAAGTGCCGGTTCTGCGGGTTCTCCAAGGGGCCCATGTCCCTGGACCTTCGGGGAACCCCATACCTCCTGGAGATATCGGAAATCGCCGCGAGGGCCGCCGACGGAGCACGAATGGGAGCCACCGAGGTCTGCCTGCAGGGCGGAATCCACCCGGACTTCGACGGCGACTACTACGTGGATGTCACCCGTGCCGTCCGCCAGGCGGTACCGGACATACACGTCCACGGGTTCACCGCCCTCGAGGTGACCGAGGGCGCACGCCGTCTCGGGGAGCCCCTGACCGGTTACCTGCGACGCCTGATGGACGCCGGACTGAGATCGCTGCCCGGAACCGCCGCCGAGATTCTCGACGACGACGTCCGAGAGGTTCTCTGCCCCGACAAGATCTCCACCGATGAATGGCTGGATGCCCACCGGGCTGCCCACGGGGTCGGTCTGGCATCGAACGTGACGATGATGTTCGGGGCCGTCGAACGGCCCGAGCACTGGGTTCGGCACCTGCTGCTGTGCCGGGACCTCCAGAAGGAGACCGGGGGTTTCACCGAGTTCGTAGGTCTGCCGTTCGTGCACATGGCGTCACCCATCTACCTGCAGCACCGGGCCCGACGCGGGCCAACCTTCCGTGAGACGCTTCTGGTCCATGCCGTGGCACGCATTGCGTACGGTGGGCTCATTCCCAACATCCAGGCCTCCTGGGTGAAGATAGGCAGCGCCGGTGTCCAACAGCTGCTGCAGGCCGGTGCCAACGACCTTGGTGGCACGCTCGTGGACGAGAACATCTCCCGCGCAGCCGGCGCTGAACACGGTCAGGTGATGACCGAGCCACAGATGAGGGCTCTCGTCGCGCCCCTCGGCAGGTCACTCGAGCAGCGCACCACCCTCTACGAACCTGTCAAGGTCGGCAACAGGCTGCATGTCACGGCCCGAGACGACGGCCGGGTCCTCATTCCGGTGACCAGCGCGTGACAGGTGGTCCTCCACGCCCTGCAGCGCACCTCGGCCGCTACCGCACCGGCGACCCGGGTCTCGACTCTGCTGTCGAAGAGTTGGCGCAGGCAACCGGTCGTCCGGGCGATCTCGACCTGGTCGCCGAACTCCTGGTATCGGCGGTCCGCCTCGGCAGCGAGAACGTTGACAGGGGCGAGCTGAAGCTCGTCAACTCGGCCCTGAAGGAACTCCGCCACTCCTTTGCCGTGTTCGCCCCCTACAGGGACATCAGAAAGGCGACCATCTTCGGCTCGGCACGGATCAGTGAGGGAGATCCTGCGTACCGGGCAGCCGCTGCGTTTGGAGAGGCGATAGCGGAGCGCGGCTGGATGGTAATCACCGGAGCAGGACCCGGAATCATGGCTGCCGGCATGGAGGGGGCAGGGGCAGACCGCTCCTTCGGGGTGAACATCCTGCTTCCGTTCGAGTCCGAGGCGAACGAGGTCATAACCGACGACCCCAAGCTGATCAACTTCCGCTACTTCTTCACCCGCAAGGTCATGTTCATGAAGGAATCACACGGCTATGCGCTGCTGCCTGGTGGATTCGGAACCATGGACGAGGCATTCGAACTGCTCACCCTCATGCAGACCGGCAAGTCCCCCATCGCACCCGTCGTCCTGCTGGACCCCCCGGAGAGCACCTACTGGGACTACTGGACCGAGTTCGTCGAAAAGGAACTGGTCGAGGGTGGGCTCATCTCGGGAGATGACCTCTCGCTCGTATTCGCCACCGATGATCCTGTCGCGGCCGCTGATCACATCTGTGGCTTCTACAGCACCTACCACTCGATGAGGTACGTCGGGAAACGCCTGGTCCTGAGGGTGCAACGCCAGATCGGTGACGAGGAACTGGCGGATCTGAACGACGGCTTCTCCGACCTGTTGGTCGACGGGCGGATCGAGCGGGCTGAACCATCCAGGGCCGAGGTGGCCGATAATGACGAACTGGCCCTACCCCGTCTGGTAATGAACTTCGACCGCCATGCCCACGCCCGACTACGACAGTTGATCGACCGTCTGAACTCAGCCGATCAGGCGCACAGCGCCTAGCCGTCGTCCTGCTCCTCGAGCAGGTGGGCGGCCTTGAGCACAGCCCGGCGGGCCCTGGTTAGACGGCGCTCGTCGACCGGCAGTTCCGTGCCGCCTGCATCAATGGAGTCGCGCAGACGCGAGATTGCGAGATCGGCCAACTCCTCGGAGATCGCCTCCAGGCGGACACGCAGGTCCTCGAACTCACCTGCCATGACCTGTCGCCCCGGACACACCTTCTGATCCGCTGCCCACCGCGTCTGGCGAGGTGAGCATCCCGGCCAACACCTGCACCGGGTGCAGCACCTCAACGCCGGCTGTCGCAAGGTGCATGGAACAACCGGGGTTCGCACTGACCACGATCTCTGCACCGGAGAGCGCTGAAACTTCTCTGATCAGAGCAGCCTTGCGATCGCGTGCCGCTCCTGCCAGCTCCGGTTGCAGCAGGGAATAGGAACCACCTGCACCGCAACAGAGGCCGTCATCGTTCAACTCGACCACCTCGGAACAGTGCCCCAGAACCTGCCGGACCGCACCGTGGGCACCCTGCACATGGCGGAGGTGACACGGGTCATGGACGATCACACCGGGCCGGCCGGCCAACCCGACCTGTGGCAGCGAGTCGCCGTGTTCCGCCAGCCACTCGTGGACGTCAAGCACACGATCTGAGAACGCCACCGCCTCGGAGGTTCCGAGCAGATGACCGTAGGCCTTCAGGGCCGCCCCGCAGCCGGCAGAGTCAACCAGAATCTGCTGATCCCCCGAGAGGGAGGCGATCACGTGCTCTGCCATCTTCCGGGCTGATTCGTGGAGGCCGGCGTGTTCGTGCAGGGCGCCACAACACCCTGTTCCGGGGCCGGAGCGCACGACGGTGGATCCCGTCGCTTCAACCACAGCCTCGCAGGCGTCGTGCACCTCAGGCTGCCACACGTCCATTACGCATCCTGTGAACAAGACGACGTCCCCCTCGGGGCGGCGTGGAAGCCTGGACCCCGAAAGGGGCAGCTTTCGGGGCAGGAAGGGAACCCGCGGGAGCAGTCGAATGCGTTGCAGGACGGCCAGCAACCTGCTGCCCAGGAGCAGCAGACGCGGCCTTGTCAGGCCCCACAGTCCGAGGCGAAGATGGAGCGGTAGTGGTCTGGCCCTGGAGATGGCTGTCCGGGTGCCCGAGATCAACTCACCGAACGGTACGCCCGCAGGGCACGCCGCCTCGCAGCCACGACACTGGATACATGTCTCCATTGAGCTGTACCACTCATCGTCACAGGCCACTTCGCCGGTCTGGAGCGCTCGCATCAGCGCAATTCGTCCCCGGGGTGACATCCGTTCGTCGCCGGTGAGCCTGAAGGTCGGGCAGTGTGGCAGACACAGGCCACATGCCACACACGTTGTCAGGGAGCCGCTGTCGAGCTCCAGCAATTCTGTGTACGAAGGACTGCTCATGCCGATATCTGGTACGGGTCACGGCCCGGATTGAGGCGGCCCTGTGGGTCGAAGTTCGTCTTCAGCCGGCGTGCAATGGCCTTCACTGCGGGATCCACCTCTGGAGCGACCGTGCTCCCGTGGCGGTGGACCACACCGGTCGCCACATCCAGGACCGCCCCTTGGGGCAGGTCGCCGCTCCACCTGTCGCGGTCTGGTGGCAGGTCCGGCGGCCCTGCCACCTCGACCATGCCGTGCTCGGCGAGACCTTCGGCTTCGCTTTCCACGTCAGCCCCATAGCCCTCGAGGCACACGTGGCTGTTGCTTCCGTCCCAGAGGATGCTCGACGGCCGGTAGCAGGAGCGCTCCACCTCGACAGGCGACATGGCCCCTCGAAGCCAGAGCGAGCACTCCGGCAGTGGCCTCGTCCGGAGGATCACTCGACCCGTCAAGGCAAGGGTCCCGAGGGAGCCGACGAGGAGGCGGCACAGCTCGTATCCGCTGGCGTTCTTCACGGTTGGGCCGCCGGCCTTGAAGATCCTTCCGTCGGCCCCGACACACTCGGCCTGAAGGAGGGAGTCGCGGGCCGTTCCGATGCGTTGACGCCTGATGCTGTTCCAGCCGACCGAGAGGGAACCGCCCACGGTTGAGCCCGGTGGCCCGTCAAGGACCACCTCCTGGCGCTTCTCTGCCAGCACCTCTGCCAGGGTCATGAGGGTGGTACCGGCCCAGACCGCAACGGTCATCTCAGCCGGGTCGTGGGAGTCGATTCCGTCGGGTGCATGCACAACCCTGGCGGTGGTGTTGGCCTCTCCCCCGAGGCTCCATCGTGTGCCGCCTCCCTTGACACACACGGGGCCACTGGACCCGACCTCTGCACGGAAGTCCTCCATCGAGTTCACACCCAGACTCCCTCGGGAACCTCTGTCAGGCCCGCCACGTCACCGCAACTTGCACCCGTCGGGAAGACCTTGAGGGGGTTGGCGCGGCCCAGCGGATCGAAGGCGTCGCGCAGGGCCCGCTGGGCGGCAAGGTCATCCGGGGAAAAGAGCAGGGACATGAAGCGACGTTTCTCCAGGCCGATCCCATGTTCGCCAGACAAGACGCCTCCGGCCTCAATGGCGATCCGTACGATCTCCTCGCCGGCGGCATGGACCCTTTCCAAGGTCCCCGGCTCACGGGGATCGAACATAAGCAGTGGGTGCAGGTTCCCGTCGCCGGCATGGAAGACGTTCATCACGATCAGGTCGTGGCGTTCGGCGGCGGCGTTGACCTGTTCGATGACCTCTGCCAGTCGGGTGCGGGGCACCACCGTGTCGTGGAGGTAGTAGCGGGGCGCGATGTGGGCTATCGCCCCAAAGGCGTTCTTTCGGCCCTTCCAGATGAGTTCCCGTTCGGCATTGTCGGCAGCCACCCGGACCGTACCGACCCCGTTGTCGGCACCTACCCGCTTGACGATCTCGACTTCTCGGGCAACACCGGCGGGGAGGCCGTCAAGTTCCACGATGAGAACAGCTCCGGCGTCTAACGGGTAGCCGGCACTGACGAACTTCTCGACCGCATGGACCACCTTCTGGTCCATGATCTCAAGGGCCGCCGGAACTATGCCGGCGGCGATAATGCCGGTGACCGCTTCGGCGGCATCGACTATCGACTTGAAGTCCAACAGCAGGGTCATCACGACCGGCGGATCGGGGGTCAGCCTGACAGCGATCCTGGTTGCAACTCCGAGCGTGCCTTCGCCGCCCACGAAGGCTCCGCGCAGGTCGTAGCCGACCGCATCGCCTACCTCTTCACCCAGGACCACGGTGCTGGCGTCTGACAGCACCACCTCGACTGCCGCCACGTGTGCGCTTGTCACCCCGTAGGCAAGGCAGTGGGGCCCTCCGGAGTTGTTCGCAAGGTTGCCGCCGATTGTGCTGGCCTGCTGGCTCGAGGGGTCGGGGGCAAAGTGCAGCCCGGTGCCCGCAAGGTGTCTTGTCAGATCCAGATTCACGACCCCCGGCCCGACCCAGGCGATACGCCGTTCAACGTCGACTTCATGAATCTGGTTCATCCGTGTGGTCGCTATCACAACGGGGTCGTTGCATGGAACGGCTCCTCCGGACAGCCCCGTGCCCGCACCCCGGGGAACAAAATCACGACCATGGGCGACGGCCACCCTCACACAGTCGGCAACCTGGTCGGTCGAGCCCGGGAAGCAGACCGGCCCGCTGTGGCCACCCTCGATGATCGAGCTGTCGCGAGCGTAGAGATGACGGGCTCCCCCGCCGGCCGCGACACGGTCGGCTCCAATCGCCGCGACCAGATCAGCCACCAGATCGGCGGTTCCTGCGGGTACCTCTCGGGCCATAGGGACATTCTGCCCACCGTGAAGGCGGAACACCACTACCGAGGGGTACGAGGAAGGAAGCGACTGAACGTGTAGGAAGATGGGCATGAGCAGGCTCGGGAATCTGGCGACACGGGGGAACACCCCTGTGCTGGCCCTGTCTGTCGCAACCGGCGTCGTCGTCGCTGTCCTCATCGCCGGCTTCGAGTTCCTGGCTGCCGAGGTTCTCCTGCATCGGCTGCAGCAGTTGCCGCTCTGGCAGATAGCTGCTGCTCCGGGCATCGGAATCCTGCTGGCTTCGCTGATCCTGCGCTATCCGGGCAGGGGCGGCACCTCGGCGACATCCGACGAGTTCATCCGGGCGTTCCACGACAGGTCTCCCAGGCTGCCCCTCCGCGACCTACCTGCAAAGCTTCTGGCCGGGGCCGTGACCATTGGCACGGGTGGCGCTCTCGGCCTTGAGGGTCCATCTATCTACACCGGTGCCACCGTTGGCCTCACTGTGCGGGACCGGTTCGCACGCTGGCTGAGCCGGGACGATGTCAAGGTTCTCCTGACAGCCGGTGCCGCTGCTGGGGTAGCCGCCGTGTTCAAGGCCCCGGCCACCGGTGTGCTCTTCGCCCTCGAGGCACCGTACCGAGATGATGTCAACCGCCGTGCGCTGTTGCCGTCCCTTCTTGCCGCAGCCAGCAGCTACGTCGTCTACATCAACCTGGTCGGCTCAAGGGCTGTCGTGCCCTTCCTCAACAACCCTGCCAACAGGTTGGGATTCGACCAGGACCAGCTCTGGTTCACAGCAGATGACCTGGCGGGCTTCTTCACGGAGGTGGAGACCGCCGATGTCTTCGGTGCGATCCTGTTGGGGGTCCTTGCCGGCCTCGGAGGTCGCTCCATGGCTTGGCTGGTCCGGTGGTCAAAGGCCCGCTCCAGGCAGACGGGCTTCGTCCCGAGGGTCGTCGTCGGCGCTGTGCTCCTCGCTGCACTCGCCCTGCTTGCCGACGTGCTCTTTGGCGCACCGCTCACCATCGGTCCTGGATTCGAGGCAATGGACTGGGTGGTCGGACCTGACCACGGGCTTGGCCTGATTGCGCTGTTGTTCGGATTCCGAATGGCAGCAACCCTCATTACCCTCGGATCCGGAGGCGTTGGCGGTCTCTTCATTCCCCTCGCGGTGCAGGGAGTGGTCCTTGGCCAGTTGACAGGACAGATCCTCGGCAGCGATCGACCCGGTCTCTATCCGACCCTGGGGCTGGCGGCGTTTCTCGGTGCCGGTTACCGGGCACCTATCGCAGCTGTGATGTTTGTTGCTGAGGTGTCCGGTGGTTCCTTTGTGGTACCTGCCCTTGTTGCGGCCGCCGTAAGCCAGGTGGTTGCGGGGCCATCCTCGGTTGCAGAACACCAACAGAGCGTGAGGCTGGGCCACCTGGAGCGGCGCTTCACGTTGCCGGTTACCTCAGCCCTCACCACCGAGGTCTTGACGGTTCCTCCGGATGCCACAGCGGCCGAGTTCGTCTACCTCCATGTCCTGGCCCGCCGTGAACGTGTGGTCGCAGTGGTCGACGGTGGAAGCTACCTGGGAATGGTCAGCCTGTCTGAGGTATCTGACCTCGACCGGGCGGACTGGGACACCACGCCGGTCAGCGAGGTTCTCAGGACAGACCTGCCCGCGGTTCTCCCCTCGTGGACCCTCCGTGACGCCGTCATGGCCATGGAGGAGGCAGCCGTTGACGTGCTGGCTGTAACCGACGCGGAGCAGCGCTTCATCGGGGTCCTCCGAGATGAGGACATCCTCAAACTGGACGAGATTCTCGAGGAGACCGGGGGCTGACCGGGGCTTCGCGGCGACTGCCGCGCTGCGGTCAACTCTGGTCTGTTGTCGCCCCGTCGTCGGTATCCGCCTGCTCTTCGCTCTCAAAATCGTCAGACCGTGAACCAGACGCCGTCGACTCACCCGAGCCTGACTGGCCGTCCCGGGTGTCGCTCAGGCTGTCGAATATCGAGTCGAGGTCGAGGTCCTGGTTTCGCTTGAGTGCCCTCGCTTCTTCGAAGCGGCGATGTCGACCCTTCTTCACCGTTGGTTCTCCAATGTCTGGTCAGAAACGAACCTAGAGCCTACCCCTGCGAACCCGGGGTTTAGCAGCAGCCGAGGGCCCTGACGGAACCGTTCAACCGTTGTGTGGAACGAGGACGAGTTCTCCCTCGCCGTCGAAGGCCAGCGCAGTTCGGCCGGAGAGGAGTTCCTCGACCGGTTCTCCCACAAGTTCGTGACGCCATCCATGGGCCATGCGGGAGCCCTTGTCGTTGCCGACCAGGGCTTCGATGTCGGATCGGGTGCCGACCAGGGCGGGGTCCATTTCGAGGTCGCGGGCGAGTTGCGCCACCCATGCCGAGACGAGCGTCACCGCTGCCCTCAGGTCCCTTTGTCGGCCCTGCTTTCGGTAGTCGCCGGACTCCAGAGGTGGGAGGTCAGCGGCGGTGGCAACCGCCTTCAGGATTCCCTCTGCGGTTTCGCCCTTGAGGTGTCTTCCGTCGACGCCCCTGATCTTCTTCAGGGCCTCACGTGTCGCCGGTGCCTTCTGGGCGATTGCCACTACCGCGAGGTCCGGAAGTACGTGGCGGACAGGGATGTCCATCTCGGCGGCCCTGTGTTCTCTCCATGCGGCTACGGAACGGACCATCAGGAGTGCTTTGCCGCTCAGACTCCGGGCCTCCTTGATCCGTCGCCAGGCGTCCTCGGGTATGCGCCTGGTTGTCTCGCGTGCGAGGAGCTCCTCGCATTCAGCGACAGCCCAGGCGAGACGCCCCCTCTCATCGAGTTCTGTTGTCAGGCGATCGTGAATCTCCAGCAGATGGGCCACGTCGGATGCCGCATATTCCATCTGTGATTCGGTCAGCGGGCGAGCCAACCAGTCGGTCAACCGGTCACCCTTGGAGAGCTTGAAGCCAAGTTCGTGCTGATGCAGGGCCGACAGGGACGGCGATGACATGCCCTTGAATCCGGCAGCCAACTGTGTGTCAAAAAGGTGCCGTGGGGCGGTTCCACAGACCCGCTGGAATACCTCGATGTCCTGGCCCGCTGCGTGCATCACCCAGAGTGCGTCGGACTCCATGAGAGCGGCCAGTGGTGCCAGATCCAGCTCAAGAGGGTCGAGCAGGACCAGCCCTCCGGGCCAGGCGATCTGGATGAGCGCCGCCTTCGGGTAATAGGTTCGTTCCCGATGGAACTCGGTGTCCACGGCAATCCGCTCCTCGCCGCTGAGGGTTTCGAGGAGTGAGAGCAGTGCGGCCTGTTCGGTAAGCAGGTCCCAGGTCAGCTTCGGTTGGGGACTCAGGTCGTTTCCCCTGTCTCAACTGCCCGTCCGCTCTCAATCCAGGCGGCTGTGCCACCTGCGACGTTCACTGCGCTGATGCCCTGACGCCGAAGGAGGTCAACGGCGGCACGACTCCTCTCGCCCTTTGCACAGATCACGTAGATGCTCCGATCTAGAGGGATCTCGCCTAACCGGTCGGGAAGGTCTGCCAGTGGAATGTGATGTGTTCCGCTGATCCTGCAGGCGGCGTATTCAACCGGTTCGCGGACGTCAAGCAGGGTCGCCCTGGTGGCAAGCAGGTCATCAAGTGCATCGACGCCAATTTCTGGAGTTTCCACTCCACTCCCTTCCGAGGTGCGGGCCACCCTATCGGTCCCTCACCCGCGGCCGGGAACCGTCCAGGGAAGGTCCTCCGGGCTGTCGGCATCGCGGATGCTCGCCGGATCGATTCCGGCGACATCGGCTACGGGAAGCACGTCGGGAAGGGCTCGTGGTGCCCTGATGCCGGATTCGAATGCCTGTTCCAGCCTTACCTTCAACGAGAGTGGCCAACACGCGTGGAGCCACTCGCGTTGACAATCCACGAGGGGAACCACGACGTGATCGGGGTGTTCAGCAGCGGCCTCCAGGAGAGTCCTGATGGATGCGCTGCTGGGCGCCAGAAGGTCGCATGCAAGTACCACGACATGGGTTAGGTCAGGCCCGTCCAGCTCAGACATTGCCGTCACCACCCCTCCCAACGGACCCTCTCCGGCCCGGATGTCCGGGATTGTGCGGAGGCCCTCGAATGTGGGTGAGGCTGTGCTGCGGCCGACCGCGATGACCTCGCGGGCTCCGGCGCCATCGAGTGCGTCGGCGGCGAGGCGGAGGAGCGACAGGCCACCCGTCTCGGGTGACGCAAGGAGGGCCTTGTCTGCGCCCATCCGTCGACTGGTACCGCCTATGAGGACAGCTCCGGCGAACTCCGGTTGGGTGGGGCGCTCTCTGCTCATCGGTCTCACGGTCAACCCTCTACCACCCTGAACTCAGGCAGCAGGTGACACAAGCTCCAGGCGAAGGACATTGGTCGAGCGGGAACGAACGTTGGTTCCAGCCAGGACTGCGACCAGTTCCCCGGGTTCGACGTGCCCGGCATCGCGCGCGGTGGCGATGGCGCTGGTGACCCGCTCCTCGATGCTTCCCTCCTCTGGGAGGTGGAGGGGCTCGGTTCCCCAGCTCAGGGTGAGCTGGCCAACTGTCCGCCTGTTGGCGCTGAAACCGAGAATGCTGGCTTCGGGACGGAAGCGCGCCATGGAGCGCACGGTGAATCCGGATCCTGAGATGCACAGGACTGTCCTGACGCTCAACTCGGTCAGCGCCCTGGCAGCAGCCATGGTCATGGCGTCGGTGATCGCACTGTCAGGCTCGCCCCTGTTTGTCAGCCGGAGATCCGACAACTCTGACGCCCACGATCGGTGGTCGAACTCGTCGTCAGCGCGCTCGGCGATACGCGACATCGTGGCGACGACGTTTGCCGGATCGCTGCCGACTGCGGTCTCCCCTGAGAGCATCACTGCACTCGAACCATCCCAGACTGCGTTTGCCACGTCTGAGACCTCGGCCCGTGTCGGTTCCGGGTTCGTGATCATGGTTTCGAGCATCTGGGTCGCAGTGATAGCGGGACGACCGAGTGCGATGCATCTCCGGATGATCTCCTTCTGCAGAATCGGCAACTCCTCGAGGCGGCATTCGTTGCCCAGGTCGCCGCGGGCCACCATGATCGCTCCGGAAGCTCCGATGATCCCTGGAAGGTTGTCGATTGCGGCTCTGGTCTCAATCTTGGCGACCACGAGGGGGCCGGTGGGATGGGGCTCTACGGGCAACCTCATGAGGTCCTCGGCTGACCGGACAAATGACACTGCCACCATGTCGACATCGAGTTCCATGAAGCGCTCGAGTGACGACAGGTCCTCGATGGTCGGTGCCGTGATCGACAACCTTTCTGAGGGCACATGGACACCGGGACGACCGCTGAGGAACCCGCCGTGCATCACCTTGGCCAGCAATTGGTCTCCACCGACTTCGCTGACCTCGAGGATCACCCGGCCGTCACCGATGCTGAGCCTGTCGCCGACGAGGACATCGCTCAGGAGGCTCTCGTAGTCGACCTCCATCACCGATGCGGTGCTGTTACCGCTTCCGACGGTCAGGCGGACCTCAGACTTCTCGACGATCGCAACCGAGTCATCGCCGAAGGATGCTGCCCGTACCTTCGGCCCCGGAAGATCCACGAGGATTCCTACCGGCCTGCCCTCTTCAGCAGCGATTCTCCTGATGGCGGTGAGGCGCTCGGCTGCCTCGTCGAGCGTTCCGTGGGCCAGCCCGAGCCTCGCTACGTCCATTCCTGCTCGCACGAGGTTGCGGAGTGTGGCCTCATCCTCGGACGCAGGTCCGATTGTGGCGATGATCTTGGTACGTCTGCCCATCAGTCCACGCTACCGGTCGAGGATCGGCTGAGGTCCTCGTCTACCTGTTTGTCGTCGTGCCTGTGGAACCCCTCCACCCCGTCGCGGTTACGGTCGATGGGATGGCCCGTTCATCTGACCTCGACTGCCATCCGTTCCTGAGCCATCCCGGCGTGCTGGCATTTGCCCATCGTGGGGGTACCGGCGAGTGGCCTGAGAACACCATGGCTGCATTTGCCCATGCTGTTGGCCTCGGCTTCACCTACCTGGAGACCGATGTGCACCTGACTGCCGATGGCACCGTCGTGGCATTCCACGACAGATCCCTCGACAGGATGAGCGATTCCGCGGGCCTGATCTCTGAACTCACGTGGGACGAGGTCTCACGGGCCCGCGTCGGTGGAACCGAGGGCATCCCACGTCTTTCGGACCTGCTTGAGGCGTTTCCCGCGGCGCGTGTGAACATCGACCCGAAGGACGACGCGGTGGTCGACGCGCTTGTCGGGGTGATTCGGGATCACGATGCTCTGGCCAGGGTCTGCATCGGCGCCTTCTCCGATCGGCGGCTTCAGCGGTGCCGCGACCTGTTGGGTCCCGAACTCTGCACGTCGGCCGGTCCGGGAGCCACAGCCCGTTTCCGTCTGGCCAACTTCGGCATCTCGTTCAGTGCCCCGCCATGGCGTTGCCTTCAGGTGCCGGTGAGATCCAGGGGTGTCCGCATCGTCGACAGGCGGTTCGTTGAGCACGCCCACCGCAAGGCGCTACAGGTCCATGTCTGGACCATTGATGATCCTGATGAGATGCACGACCTCCTGGACCTGGGGGTGGATGGACTGATGACCGACAGACCGGCTGTTCTTCGAGACGTGCTTGTCGAGCGCGACCAGTGGGCCTGACACGCCGCGCAACGAGAGAATCGCCCTGGCGCCGACACTGAAATTTGTGCATCCGCTGCCAGAATGTGTCGATGAACGGTCTGGGCCTGTCTGAGATCCGCCTCTTCCTGCATCTGCTGGGCGTAGCTGGTTGGGTAGGCGGCCAGTTGACCATGGCGGCGCTGGTGCCTGTCCTGCGGAGGCTCGACCCGGATGCCCCGCGGATTGCGGCGAACCGTTTCGGGCGCGTGGCGTGGATCTTCTTCGCCCTGGCTGTGTCGACCGGCATCTGGAATCTGTTCGAGGTGAGCCTGACCAGCCGGGATACCGCCTATCTGACGACCCTGCTGGTCAAGTTGCTCCTTGTGGGCGTGTCCGGCGGTGCAGCGGCGGTACACAGCAACACCTCCTCGGCCGCTGTCCGGGGCTTCACCGGAGGACTGGGCGTATTTGCAGCCCTGGGTGCGCTCCTGATGGGTGTCGTCCTGGCCTCCTGAAACCACCCTGCCAGTTGCAGCCGGGCCGTAACCTACGGCGTTCTGTGGAATACCTGTGCAAATGATCTGACGTTCTGGGGATATCACCGGTCTTTCTGGGGAAATGCCCCAAATCCGTTGACGAAGACGTCGTCATTGCGCATGATGCTCCCCACGCCGGACACGGCGAAGGGATTCGGAACCGGACGGAACCGACACCCGAAGCGGGAGCGAGCGCAAGCTCTACATCCGCCGAGGAGCGTCGAGACCCTGGGAAAGGCCCGGAGAGGTGTTCGGGGAGGACCGCAACCACGTTGTCTCTGAAGAGGGGCGGCGGGTCGGCCAGAGACACGGAGGTGTCGAGGCCGGTGGGGCGAGGTCGGGTCGCAAGACCCGGAGGAGCACCGCCGGGTGAGGCGCCAACCGGCTCAGGGCGATTCCGGGTTGTGCCGCAGCCCTCGGGCAGTGGCACCAACCTGGTGGGAGTGGAACGACAGGAGCGGCTCCGAGGAGTTGACCGGTTCGCCGGGAGGCTACTTGGAGCCGTTTCCGCGTCCCGGAACGAAACTTCCGGCCCGGACGGCCACGCCGACTGCGACTACGGGGATGTTGCATCATCGCAACACAGCACCCCGGGATGTTGCGATGATGTTTCACTTGCATCCACCCCGAATGTACGCAATCCTCCTAGCGTTGCTTCACACAACCAGATCCGGTTCGATCCCGAGCCGGTGGCTGACAAACAAAAGGGGTAAACCACAATGATGTCAACCATCCTCACCCTGATCGTCATGGCGATCGTGTTCCAGGGTGTTGTGGCAGTTCTGGACAGCATCCTCGACACCGTCGGTGTCAACAGCATGCTGAAGGGCCTGCCCGTCATCGGTTCCAACCTGACACTGATCTGGGCGTATCTCTTCGTCCTCATCAGCGACGTCGGAGGCTTCGGCTTCGGTGCGTCGACAGAGGTGCTGGGACTTGGTGAATTTGGTACCGACATCGGAACGGCGCTGGCAATAGTCGGCTTCATTCCGATCAAGGATGCTGCAATCAGCGCACTGGGCAAGGGCGTGGCGCGCTGACCTTTGTTCGGTCCGGAAGCCCCGCCACCCCCGGGTGGCGGGGCTTCCGCCGTTTTCGGCCACCCAGCCGGCGGTGTACACCGTCTAGCCTCTGGTGGATGCAGCAGAGGCACGGCCGATGAGCGACGACCAGGCGAGTCGTCCCTACGTCCTCGGCGTTGACCTGGATGGGGTCTGTGGCGACTACACGGCAGCGTTCCGCGCCGTTGTCGCCCAGGAGACCGGTGTCTCCGAGGAGTCCCTTCCGCTGCTGCGCTCCTGGGATTTTGCCGAATGGGGCATGTCCGCCGAGGACTTCGAGCGACTCCACTTCCTGGCGGTCAGCGAGCATCGCATCCTGCGGTCGATGCCCGTCATCGACGACACCTCGGAGACACTCTGGAGGCTGTCCGACACTGGGATCTGGATTCGGGTAATCACCCACCGCCTCTACGTGAACTGGACACACGCCACGGCAATCGCGGACACGGTTGGCTGGCTGGACCGGGCCCGTATCCCCTACCGCGACATCTGCTTCCTCGGGGCCAAGCCCGAGGTCGAAGCTGATCTCTATATCGACGACGGACCACACAATGTCGAGGCCCTTCGGGCCTCAGGAAACCAGGTCATCGTCTTTGACGCCCCCTACAACCAACACCTCGATGGGCCGAGGGCACACGACTGGCTGGAGTGCGAACAGCTGGTGCTGGCAGACGCTGCTGAGCGCGGCTTCGAACTGCAGGTCCAGCTTCCGGGCCTCGAAGCCGGCACTGACCGACTCGGCAGCTGAGACAGCTGACCTCAGCGCCCGCCGGCGAACGCCCTTCGCGCCACCGCCAGGTCATCAGGATTGGTGATACCCATCCAACTCTCCTCGGACCGCACGACGTCAACGCTCACAAGACCCCGCGCACGCTGCTGCTCAAGTGCCTCGGGAAGCAGAAACTCGGTCTCCTCGTCGTCGGAGTGTCTCGAGTAGAACTCCTCCCACTGCGAATCCAGTTGCTCCAGCACCCGACGGGGAAGGCCCCACAGGTTCATCGACACCGGCGTATCGGCATGAAGTCGACCAGGTGGTTCCTCGGCATGAATATGTGCTCCGACCCTTCGGATCCCGTGCGTCTCTACGAGGCCGGCGAGGCGACCCGCCTCCACCTCGCACACACCGCGCGAAACCGGGCCCCCCGGGGAGAGGGTCTGCTCGAGGTCAAAGGCCACGAGGACAACCCGCTCCTCGTCGGCTTCGAAGAGCCCCCCAGCTGCCAGAGCCGATCCACCCCTGCCGTAGTAGTCGTCGGCGTTCAGGACGACCAGCGACCCCTCGCAGGCCGCTGCTGCGCAGAGCACGGCATGACCGGTTCCCCACGGCTTGGAACGCTCCGGGCCAAAAGTGTCCTGGTGGACGACACGGATGCTGGACGATGAGTGGTCCTGGCTACCCAGGTGCCGACTGAGCAGAACATCCAGGTTGCTCCTGGCCACGATCACGACCTCATGGATGCCCGACTCAGCCGCGTCCGTGATCGCCAGGTCGAGAAAGGCCTCGCCGCCAGGACCAACCGGTACCAGTTGCTTGTCACCACCGAACCGGGTGCCGAGGCCACCCGCCATGATCACGAGGGTGGGGCTCACCGGGATCCACCTCTGTGCACTCCCGGACCGCTCGATACTTCGTCGTAGGCAGATGCGCCACAGGATGCTTGCGGTGACAGTTCCATTCTGCTCCGGACGATACATGCCGGACAGGCCTGCCTCGGGGCTGTCCTTGGCGGGCCGCCGGGTGCACGCACGCTGTGACCGATGCCATCTACCCCCCGTCACGGGGTTCGGCTATCTTGTGGGTTGCTGACATAACCCCTGTGGGAGAGACCCCGGCTGGACCGGGGCGCCGAAGGAGCAACCGCCCTCGGAAACTCTCAGGCGACTGGACCGTGGGGGCTGGCAACTCTGGAGAGAGATCGGCTGCGGCCGGTCCACCGACGGGGCAAGCCTGGCTCGGGGCAGTTTCCCATTCCAGGTCCATCTCTCAGGTACCGGACAGAGGAGGGCGTGACCAAGCACGTTCTCCCCTACCCGGAATGGACACCAAAGAGATGCCGAACCCGAGCGAACCACTCCCGCCCCTGGCCGAGCTCCTCGACAACACGGCGTTCCATCGGCGCCACCTCGGCCCAGACGAGGCTGCGGTCGCCAGGATGCTCGAGGTGATCGGCGCCGCCAACCTGGACGACCTGATCGACGCGATCATCCCGGAGTCGATCAGGGACAGAGGCCCGCTCGACCTCGCCGGAGCCATCGGTGAAGAGGAGACCCTTGCTCGACTCCGCACCTTTGCCGACCGCAACACGGTCGTGACAAGCCTCATCGGTGCCGGCTGGTACGACACCCACATGCCGGCCGTCATAGCCCGCAATGTGTTCGAGAATCCAGCCTGGTACACCGCGTACACGCCGTATCAGCCTGAGATATCCCAGGGAAGGCTCGAGGTCCTCCTGGGTTTCCAGACGATGATCTCCGACCTGACGGGAATGGACCTGGCCAACGCGTCCCTCCTCGACGAGGCAACCGCGGGAGCCGAGGCGATGACCCTGTTGAAGAGGGCCCATCGGGGTGACCGCAACACCTTCCTCGTGGACTCCGACTGTCACCCACAGGTGATCGAGGTGATCCGGACCCGCGCCAGGCCGCTCGGTATCGCTGTACAGATGGCCGATCCGTGGACCCTCCAACTGCCTGGTGACCACGACGTGTTCGGGTCGCTGATCGCGTTTCCGGGGTCCAGCGGAAGCCTGCGACCCCTCGACAGTGTCGTGGAGCATCTTCGTGAGGCAGGTATCGGTGTGGCTGTGTCCGCCGACCTCCTGGCCCTATGCCTGGTGACACCACCCGGAGAACTCGGAGTGGACGTAGTCGTGGGATCCGCCCAGCGTTTCGGCGTGCCTATGGGCTTCGGTGGGCCTCATGCGGGCTTCATGGCAGTCTCTGAGCGGCACAAGAGGATGCTCCCCGGACGCCTGGTCGGCACATCGGTGGACTCACACGGCCAGACAGCCCATCGTCTGGCTCTACAGACACGCGAGCAGCACATCAGGCGCGAGCGTGCAACCTCGAACATCTGTACGGCGCAGGTCCTGCTGGCGGTCATATCGGCCCTGTACGCCGCCTACCACGGCCCTGCCGGACTTCGACGGATCGCCCAACGGACCAACCGGCTCGCCTCGATGCTCGCCACAGGCCTACTCGACGCCGGTTTCAACGTCGTCAACGAGACCTTCTTCGACACGATCTCGGTAGACGTGCCCGGCAGGGCCGACGAGATCATCTCCTCTGCCCTGGAGCGAGGGTGCAACCTGCGCCGCATCGACGACGACACGGTCGGCATCAGCCTCGACGAGACCACGCTGCCGGGAACCATCGAGGCGGTACTGGCTGCCTTCGGCGTCGAGGGGATCGACCTGGCAGCGCTGGCGTCCAGTGCCCGGCCGGGCATTCCCGTCGAGATGAGCCGACAGTCTCCCTTCTGCACCTCGGAGTTCTTCAACTCCCACCACAGCGAGACCTCGATGTTGCGCTGGCTCCGGAAGTTGGCTGACCGCGACCTGGCCCTCGACAGGACGATGATCCCCCTCGGTTCCTGCACGATGAAGTTGAACGCGACCACCGAGATGACAGCAGTGTCATGGCCCGGGTTCGCGCGCATCCACCCCTATGCGCCGCCAACCCAGGTTCCAGGCTACCTCGACCTGATCAGCGACCTTGAACGAATGCTTGTGGAGATCACCGGCTATTCGGCGGTTTCACTTCAACCCAACGCCGGCTCACAGGGAGAGCTGGCCGGCCTCCTTGCCATACGTGCATGGCATGACTCGCGAGGTGACCAACAGAGGGTCGTCTGTCTCATACCGTCGTCGGCGCACGGGACAAATGCCGCCAGCGCCACAATGGCAGGCATGGAGGTCGTGGTTGTCGGGTCAGCCGATGACGGCAGCGTGGACCTTGACAGCCTCAGGTCCCGCGTTGGCGAGAGCGGTGACCGTCTGGCGACCCTGATGATCACCTACCCCTCAACCCACGGAGTGTTCGAACCGCAGATTTCTGAGATCTGCGACCTGGTCCATGAAGCCGGAGGACAGGTCTATCTGGACGGAGCCAACCTGAATGCCATGGTCGGCCTGGCTCGTCCGGGACGGTTCGGAGCTGACGTCTCTCATCTGAACCTCCACAAGACCTTCTGCATACCGCACGGCGGTGGCGGTCCCGGTGTCGGACCCGTGGCCGTCAGGGAACACCTGGCCCCCTTTCTCCCAAACCATCCGGTTGTCCAGGGTGCCGGCCCGGAATCAGGAATAGGAGCCGTCTCTGCTGCTCCGTTCGGGTCGGCCGGCATCCTGCCTATCTCATGGGCCTACATCTCGCTGATGGGAGCCAGCGGCCTGCGCCGTGCGACCGAGTTGGCGATACTCACCGCCAACTACGTTGCCGCCCGCCTGCGTCCGCACTTCCCAATTCTGTATGGAGGCGAGGGAGGCCTGGTGGCCCATGAGTGCATCCTGGACGTGAGGGTCCTGAACCAACACGGAGTGTCGGCAGAGGACATCTGCAAACGCCTGGTCGACTACGGGTTCCACGCTCCGACCGTGTCCTTCCCGGTTCCCGGCACCCTCATGGTCGAACCCACCGAATCCGAGGACCTGGCGGAACTGGACCGCTTCTGCGATGCGATGATCGCAATCGCCGACGAAGCCCGGATAATCGCTAGCGGCGAGTGGCCGGTTGATGACAATCCCCTGGTGAACGCACCCCATACCGCCGAACACCTGGCCGCCACATGGACCCATCCCTACGACAGGCAGACTGCAGCCTTCCCAGTACCCGGAATGGGGCCCGACAAGTACTGGCCGCCGGTTTCCAGGGTCGACTCTGCCTATGGCGACAAGAACCTCATGTGTTCGTGTCCGCCGGTTGGCGAATACACCTGAGCCCGTATCCGACACGCCGCACCGGACTACGGAGGCGACCGCCCAGATGGTTACGGTCGACAGCATGTCCGACGCATCTGATCCACCAGGTCCAGGCGAACTCGAGGCCTTCCGAGAGCAGGTCAGGGACTTTCTGACCGCCAACTGTTCCGGATGGGGCGAGGACTCCACTCGTCGGGAGGATGAAGGAGCCTCACGGGCCCGCAGTTTCCAGGCGGCTCTCTCGGACGCCGGGCTGGCCGGAATCACCTACCAGCGGGAACTCGGCGGGGCAGGCCTCAGCAGCGCTCACCAGGAGGCCTTCGACGCGGTATCGAAGTCGTGGCACCTGCCGAACCTGCCCCTGGCCATATCGCACGGCATGTGCCTGCCGATGCTCAACCAGTTCGGCACCGATGCACAGCGTGCAGAGTTCATGCCCGACTGCATCAGCGGGCGCAGCATCTGGTGCCAGATGTTCTCTGAGCCCGGCGCCGGATCCGACGTGGCAGGTCTGTCCACACGGGCGGTCAGAGACGGCGACCAGTGGGTCCTCAACGGACAGAAGGTGTGGACCTCCGGTGCCCACTACAGCGACTATGGACTCGTGGTGGCTCGCACCCGACCCGACGTACCAAAGCACCAGGGCCTCTCCATGTTCATCGTGGACATGACTGATCCGGCTGTCGAGGTTCGGCCACTCCGCCAGATCTCCGGGGAGAGCGGGTTCAACGAGGTCTTCTTCACCGACCTCCACATTCCTTCCGACTGGTTGCTGGGTGATCTGAACCAGGGCTGGAGCCTGGCCGTGGCGATGCTCATGTTCGAGCGGGTCTCCATCGGAGCGGGCCGCGGGGGCCTGGGAGGTGAGCGTGTGTCCCAGAAGCTGATCTCCCTGGCGCGACACCTCGACAGGGACGCTGATCCCCATGTCCGCCAGGCACTGGCCGACCTCTGGATCCGGGAGCGGATCAAGGGTTTCATCGGCAGGCGGATACGCGAAGCCGTGACCGCTGGCAGGGTTCCCGGGCCGGAGGGCTCCATCGCCAAGCTCAACGGGGCCCTCCTGGCCAGAGGGATTCGTGACGTCTCCATGAAGCTGGTGGGTCCTGCCGGTCAGGCCTGGGGCCCTGACAGTGACGCCGGGAGACAATGGGCATCGTTTTGCCTTTCGGCCGCCGGAATCAGCATCGCTGGAGGCACAGACGAGGTGCAGCGCAACATCATCGGCGAGCGGGTGCTCGGGTTGCCGCGGGAGCCGAATCCCTTCAGGGACACTGCGTGGGAGGACGTACCCCGCAGCTAATGAACCCGAGTTCCCCATCCGGGGCACTGGACTATCCGGGCAACGACACGGGTTACCACCTAAGGCAGCAGACAACGGACAGCGAAGGGCAGCAGATGCGCCACCATGACCTCTTGATAGTCGGAGCCGGATCCGGCAACAGCGTGGCCGGGAATGACTATTCCGACATGGACGTCGCCATCGTCGAGCCGTGGGCGTTCGGTGGGACATGCCTGAACCGGGGCTGCATCCCCTCCAAGATGTTCGTTCACACCGCCGATGTCGCCCTCTCGGCCCGGCGGAGTGGATTCCTCGGTGTCAACGCGACATTCGAGGGTGCCGACTGGCCTGCAATACGCGACCGTGTCTTTGGCCGGATCGACCCGATCGCCCTCAGCGGACGCGACTACCGCGTTGGGCTCGAGAACGTGACCGTCTATGAGAACCACGCCCGCTTCACCGGTGAACGGCGCGTGGACATCGACGGAACCAGCGTGTCGGCCGACCAGATCGTCATCGCCGCCGGAGGAAGGCCCGTGGCCCCAGATCTGCCCGGCCTGGCCGAGGTTCCGTTTCACACCTCTGACTCGATCATGAGGCTCGCCTCCCTTCCCGAGCACCTGGTGATCCTGGGTGGTGGGTTCATAGCCACCGAGATGGCGCACGTATTCGAGGCCCTTGGCAGCCAGGTGACCATCGTCCACCGTGGCGACATGCTCCTGAGGGGTGCAGATGAGTCGATTCGGGAACGGATCACCGCGATCTACTCGGCCCGCATGGGCCTTCACCTGAACACGACCGTCACCGCTGTTTCACACGATGGCGGCTTCACCCTCGACCTCAGCGACGGCTCGTCCCTCGAGGCCGAGCAGTTGCTCGTGGCTACGGGCAGGCGCCCCAACAGCGACAGACTGGATGTGGCAGCCGGAGGCATCGACACCGACGAACGTGGCCTCATCACCACCGACGACTACCTGCGTACCTCCTCCGAGGGGGTCTGGGCCCTGGGCGACATCACGAATCCGGCCCAGCTGAAACACACCGCCAACGCCGAGGCGCGCATCCTCACCCACAACCTCCTGAACCCTGAGGACCTGAGGGCAGTGGACAACTCCCTCACCCCTCACGCCGTCTTCGGGCATCCCCAGATCGGCAGCGTCGGCCGCACCGAGCGGGAACTTGTGGATGCCGGCACCCCACACACCGTCGCAGTTCGAAGCTTTTCCGACACTGCCTACGGCTGGGCCATGGAGGACTCAACCGGCTTTGTGAAGCTCCTGGCCGACCCCTCCTCAAGGTTGCTGTTGGGAGCCCACATACTCGGCCCGCATGCCCCGACACTCATCCAACAGTTGATCCAGGGGATGACATTCGGCCAGACCGTCGACGAGATGGCCCGGGGCCAGTTGTACGTACATCCGGCGATGCCCGAGGTTGTCGAACAGGCCCTGCTGGATCTCTGAGGCCTGCAGCCGTGGTCAGGACGAGGCTTCGAGAACCTCGCGGGCCCACCTGTAGTCGGGCTTGCCGTTGGGGCCCCGGTGGATGCGATCCACCAGAAGAATTCGCTTGGGAACCTTGTAGCCGGCCAGGAGCGTCCGCGAATGCCCTTTCAGTGCCTCCTCGTCGGAGGTCGTCCTGTCTGCGTCATTGATCTCGACGACAGCTGCCACCGCCTGTCCCCAGCGCTCATCGGGCACACCGACGACGTTGCAGTCCGCCACCGCGGGGTGTTCCTTGATCGCCTCCTCAACCTCTTCCGGGTAGACCTTTTCACCACCGGTGTTGATGCACGCAGACCCACGCCCCAGAAGGGTGATGCTGCCGTCGGTCTCGACCACTGCCCAGTCTCCGGGAATTGACCATCTGCGTCCACCAATGGTGGGAAACGTCTCCTCGGTCTTCTCCGGATCCCTGTAGTAGCCGAGCGGTATCGGACCCCCGAGAGCCAGGCGGCCCCGCTCACCGGAACCCGGGACGACATCCCGGCCATCGTCGTTGAAGACCCTGGCCATCTCGCCGAGAGAGAAGCGTGCGGTACCAGCGTCCCTGGCTTCTCTCGAAGTGACCTGGGAGCCCATCCCGGTTCCCTCGCTCGAGCCCAGCACGTCGACAATCATGCAGTCATGGTGGCCCAGGAGTCCGGCCTTTACCGGTGCACTGAACATCACCCCTGAGGAGAGCAGTAGCCGGAGTGTGCTGAGGTCCCAGGACCTGTCGGCTATCGCTGCGCGGTTGAGGGAATCCAGCATCGGGCGGGCGAAGGCGTCTCCGACGATGCTGATCATCGTGATCTTCTCGGACTCGACTACCGTCCAGAGTTCGTCAGGATCAAATGAGCCCTGTTCCAGCGTTGCGAGCATTCCTCCATGTGTGAGGGTTGCAAGGCTGCTCAGGCCCGACGTGCCGTGCATGAGGGGCGCCGCACACAGTTGCCGTATACGGCTTCCGCCTGCTGAGATTCGAGTTGCTGCCGCAGCCACCTCGCCGGCCGTTCGGGGCAGGACCTCACCCAGCGAGGCGAAGGTCTTTGCCATGTTGGCGAGGAGGTTGTCGTGCGACCACATAACCGCTTTGGGCATTCCCGTGGTCCCACCGGTGTAGAGAAACCAGAGGTCGCTTCCCGAGCGGTCGATCCGTGGCATCGGTGGGCCGGCGAGCGCTTCCTCGTATGAGATGGCCCATGAGGGCGTGTCGACACCGCCTACCTGCACGAGTGCCTTCAGTTCAGGGAAGCCGTCTCGTACGGCGTCGACCCTGTCGGCGAGGCTGTGATCGAAGAAGAGGGCCTCGGCATCCGAGTTGTCGAGGATGTAGGCGAGCTCATCACCCAGATAGCGGTAGTTCACGTTGGCAGGTATGCAACGCAACTTGAAGGCCGCGTACTGGGCCTCAGGGTACTCGACCCCGTTGTAGCAGTAGAGAGCGACCTTTGATCCGGCATCCAGCCCGCGTTCCTGGAGCGTGCCTGCCAGACAGGCTGCGCGGTGGTCGAACTCGGCCCAGGATGTCCGCCTGCCGCCTGCCGCCAGCACCGTCTGCTCACCAACGGCATCGGCCACGGCCTCCCACGCGGTTGCCAGGTTGAGGGTTGTGGCCTGTTCGGACATGGTCAGCGAGGCTACCCCCAGGGTGCATTCCATCCAGCAACCGGACCACTCCGGAAAGGTCTCGGACCGGGCGTAGTGCCGCCCCTATGCTCGATGACCGTGGGAAGCACCTTTGGATCGCTGTTTCGAGTCTCCACCTGGGGTGAGAGCCATGGTGAGGGCATTGGAGTGGTCGTCGACGGCTGCCCACCCCGTCTACCCCTCACCGACCAGCACCTCCAGACCGACCTCGACAGGCGCCGCCCCGGCCAGAGCAGCATCACCACCCAGCGCTCCGAACCTGATCACGCCGAGATCCTCTCAGGCGTATTCGAAGGGGTGACCACCGGCTCTCCTATCGCCGTCCTGGTGCGCAACTCCGATGCCCGGCCGGGCGCCTACGAGCACCTGCGTGATGTCTACCGACCTTCACACGCCGACTACACGTACGAGGCCAGGTTCGGGGTTCGTGACTGGCGGGGAGGTGGCCGCGCAAGCGCCCGGGAGACCATAGGGAGGGTGGCCGCGGGGGCCGTTGCCCGCCAGCTGTTGCAGCAGGCTGCCGGCATCGAGGTGTTGGCATGGGTCAGCCAGGTACACACCGTCTTCTCCGATGTCGACTCCGACAGCGTGACCCTCGCCGAGGTGGAGGCAGATCAGACACGGTGCCCTGACCCCGATGCCGCCGCCGCCATGACCTTTGCAATCGATGCTGCCCGTCGCGACGGGAACTCCCTCGGTGGCATCGTCACATGTGTTGCACGCAATGTGCCGCCCGGGCTGGGCGACCCGGTCTTCGACAGGCTCGAGGCGGATCTGGCAAAGGGGATGCTTTCGCTTCCGGCATCGAAGGGTTTTGACATCGGTAGCGGCTTTGAGGCTGTCACCATGACAGGCCTCGAACACAACGATCCGTTCACCCCCGGGGAACTCGGCCCGGTCACCACCTCCAACCGGTCCGGCGGAGTCCAGGGAGGCATCTCAAACGGCGCAGACCTCCTCTTCCGGGTGGCGTTCAAGCCCACCGCCACGATCGCGTCGCCCCAGGAGACCGTCGACACCTCCAACAGGCGGGCAACCCTCGAGGCCAGGGGAAGACACGACCCCTGTGTCCTTCCGCGGGCTGTTCCCCTCGTTGAGTCCATGGCACTGCTCACCCTCGCTGACCACTGGCTGCGATACAGGGCCATCGACGTTCTGCCCGCCTGACCCGCCTTGTGGAACCGAGGCAGTACCCAATACCGTCACCCCGTCCCCATCCACCTGCCCGGCCTGGAGTAGACGATGACCGATCTGGAGCCGTACTACGTACCCGTGACACGCTCAGACCCCGATGACGAGCGCCGGCACCGCAAGGAACACCTGGCAGCCGCCTTTCGGCTCTTCGGCCGATTCGGTTTCAGCGAAGGCGTGGCCGGGCACATAACCGCCCGGGACCCTGAGCACACGGAGTGCTTCTGGGTGAACCCGTTCGGCATGGCCTTCGGCCAGATCAGTGTCTCCGACCTGTTGCTCGTCGACCACTCCGGAAACGTGGTCGAGGGTTCCTACTCCGTGAATCAGGCTGCCTTTGCGATCCACTCGGCGTTGCACATGGCTCGTCCTGAGATCGTGGCTGCAGCGCATTCCCACTCAGTATTCGGGAAGGCATGGTCCTCTCTTGGAAGGCTGCTGGATCCTCTTACCCAGGACTCCTGCATCTTCTTTGACAACCATGTCCTGTTCGACGACTACACGGGGGTCGTCAACGATCCTGAGGAGGGAAAGCGGATTGCACACGCCCTGGGAGGCAACGGTGCAGCCATCCTGAGGAACCACGGGCTGTTGACGGTCGGGCGCTGTGTAGAGGAGGCACTCTGGTTGTTCGTTTCAATGGAGCGGTCCTGTCAGGCCCAACTTCTGGCTGAGGCAGCGGGCAGCCCGGTTCTGATCGACGCGGATGTCGCAACCGAGACCGCTGCCTACCTGAACCACCCATACTCAGGCTGGTTCAGCCCACAGCCCATGTTCGACCAGATCATGAGGGACCAGCCCGACCTGCGCGACTGAGCTACAGGTCTGGATCATCCGGACTGCTCCAGTCAGACGAACGGCAGGTCCGTGACCGTTGCCGGCACCTCTGTGCCGCGCTGGTCAAGTGCCACGGTCGTGCCCACGTCGAGGCCGACGGGGAGAAACCCCATTGCAATGCCATACCCCAGACACGGAGAGAAGTTGCCGCTCGTAACGACGGCCACCTCCTCTCCTTCGTGGAGTATCGCCTGACCTTCCCTGGGAGGGCGTCTGCCCGGCGTCGACAGGCCCCGCAGGAGTCGGTCTGTTCCCCGGTCACGCAGCGCATCGATGGCACTCTTCCCCCTGAATGCCTCCTTGTCCCAGCCGACAACCCATCCGAGGCCAGCATGCAGTGGTGTAACCCCGGGGCCCAACTCATGGCCGTGCAGGGGAAGGCCTGCTTCGAGTCTCAGGGTGTCACGCGCTCCGAGACCAGCAGGGTCAGCTCCCACAGCAACCAGCGCATGCCACAGAGATGCTGCCACAGCCTTCGGCACTGCCAGTTCGAAGCCCCTCTCCCCGGTGTAGCCGGTGCCGGCGACCAGCCCCGGCGAGCCCCGCCAGTCGAAGGTTGAAACCCTGAAGCGTCCAACCCGGGCGGCATCGGGCGCCACCTCCTCGAGAAGTGCGCTTGCACGGGGACCCTGCAGCGCCAGAAGGGCCCGATCACTGGCCACGTCGACACAACCGGGCAGGGCGTCGAGCACGTCGGCGTTGTTGGCAGCATTGGGGAGGACCATGAAGCTGTCGTCGGCAAGCCACCACACGATGATGTCGTCGAGGACAGAACCATCTACCTCGTCGAGCAGATGTGTGTACTGGGCGCGTCCCGGTGAGATTCGACGAAGGTCGTTTGAGAGGGCGGTCTGGAGCTGGTCGAACGCCGCTGCGCCTCCCAGTTCAAGGGTTCCGAGGTGGCTTACGTCGAAGATGGCGGCTCCCCGCCGACAGGCCATGTGCTCTGAAATCGTGCCGTCCGGGTAGCTGAGCGGCATCTCCCAACCACCGAAAGGGACCATCCGGGCCTGGGCATCCCTGTGGACCTGATCAAGCGGTGACAGCGAGAGGTCTGCCTGACCGGTCATGGTTGGGACGATACCCGCAGCTGATACAGGGGTCAGGCTGCGTGCTTGGCGAACATTCGCTCAAGGTCGCTCCTGTAGAGCACCCGAACCTGAATACCCGGATGGAGTTCCCGCAGCCTCCGGACCTTCTTGTTCTTGCGCGTCACGAGCGTCTGGCGCAAGGTCGTCACCTCGACGAAGAGGTCGTGGTCCGGCAGGTAGAAGTCGGGGGTGAACGCCGAGACGAGGCTCCCATCTGGTGCAGTGTCGAGAACGAAGGTCGTGGGTTCGTACTCCCAGGCGATTCCGTAGAAGTCGAACAGTTCGGCTATCCGTCTCTCGGAGTCGTGGGCGAAATCAACTGGTTCGTCCGCGCTGGAGAGTCGGTAAAGGCGGCCTTTCCCCGGTTCCAGGCCCTGCTGGAAGACAGACAACTAGCCCTCGGCCGCTGCCGGGCCGGTCTCCGGGTCTGCTGCATGACCATCAGGGCGCAACTCGACGATCTTGGAGTCGAGATCTTCCTTTACGCCGGCCAGCGGGAGGATGTTGAGAACCCCCTGACCCTGTCGCAGGAGGTCGACGATCTCGTCGCCGCTGCGTACGGCAACGGAGCGGGCACCACTGATGACCAGGTTCACCTGGGTCACGTCCTCGTCGAGATGGTCGCTCAGGTAACTGAAGGCCTCTCGCACGCGTTCCAGTCGGATGCCGGCATCCAGAAGGGTCTTGACCACCCTCAACTCGAGGAGGTTCCGGTAGTCGTAGCGCCGCCTGCTGCCGCTTCCGGTCGCCACGACGAGTGCCGGCCTGACCAGGTCGGTGCGTGTCCAGTAGTCCAACTGCCTGTAGGTGATGCCGACAATCTCGGCGGTCCGCTTGGAGTTGTACCCGTCAACTGGGCTGTCTGTGGCCACGTGCGACCCCTCTCTGCTCGTGCTCTGGCCCCAGGAGTACAACCCTGTGCAGACCCCGGAGGAACACATCAACGGAACTACACCCCTGTGACTTCGATTCAGAATAGGCCCCACCCTGACCGGGGTCAACCATCGTGTCTGCGCCGCGGAACAGGCCATGCGCAGGACCAACAGGCCCGATGAGGCGAAACACTCCGCTGACCTGCTGCTTTCCAGAGCACAAGCTGTCTATCCGCCGGCGAAGTCCTCTGGGTTGACCGAGTCGAGAAACTCCCTGAACTCTTCGACCTGCGCCTCTGCGGCAGGCACCGCCTGGCCGCTCTCGTCGAGAGGCGCCATGTACCCGGCTTCATCGAGGACTTCAGAGGATGCATAGATCGGCGTCTCGGTCCGAATGGCGATGGCAATAGCATCGGATGGGCGACATGAGAGCACCTGGTCGCCCTCGGATCCCTGAAGGTGGAGTTCGGCGAAGAACGTTCGATCGCGGAGTTCGGTCACATGAACCAGCTTGAGTTCAACCGAGAAGGAATCAAGCAGGTTGGTGATCAGATCATGGGTCATGGGTCGGGGAGGTTCCTGGCCCGCCAGTACAAGACCAATGGCCGTCGCCTCGGCCATGCCTATGAAGATCGGCAGGAGGCGCTCGCCTTCCGCCTCCCGGAGCAGCACTACAGGGGTGCTGCTGGGAAGAACCTCCTGAATGCCGACTATCCGCATTTCGATCATCAGGGCACCTGGACAGCCTGATCAGCAGCCCGAAGGCGCGAGGTGAGCGGTCTCATGCTGGTCACCCGGGCACCATACTCTCCGCCTCCGGAGGGTCCGAAGATGCTCCGATTGGATGGCGACCGGCGAGGCCCATGATGGTGTCGGCCATTGCAGTGCCACCCTCTGCGTACTCGGACTCGAGTTGTGTCAGGTCCACTGTTGCCACGCTGGGCAGGTTCCGGTATCTGCCGTGATGGTCGAGGCCGTACCCGACGACAAAGCCCTCGTCGGTGACGAATCCCGAATAGTCGACCCGTGTGGGCAGAATACGACGGTCTGAGCGGTCCAGCAGGGTGCAGGCCAGAACCTCGGTCGGGCCGTGGTCGAGCATGTGCCGCCTGAGGAAGTCGAGGCGGAACCCGGTGTCAACCACACCTTCGATCAACAGGACCTGCCTGCCGGACACATCGCTGACGAGGTCACGGATCAGGCGGATCCGACCGCTGTCGGGCGCAAAGGCGCTGAGCGCCACGAAGTCGATCTCGAGGTGTCGGTCGATGCGACGGACCAGGTCCGCCATGAACGGCAGGCACCCCTTGAGGACACCAACCGCAACCGCTCCATCTCTCAGCCTCCCGCTCAACTCCTTGCCGAGTTCGGCGACCCTGACCGCTATCTCATCTGATCCATACAGGAGGCGGGGCTCGGTCATCGGTTCAGTGGGTGAAGCGGCCGAGACGACCCATCGATCGCCTCCGCATGATGTCGCGGATCTGTCCGCCTGCCACTACCAGCGCCTCAAAACGGGATCTGACGGCCGCTACCGCCTCAGGGTCACCGCTGCGGAGACGCGGGAGCAGAATCTGCTCGAGCACACCGGCCTCACGCTGTGCGGCCACCAGATGCATCCGCAGGTGACGCATGTCGAGCCCGTTGTCCGCACACGTTCTGGCCAGCCTGGCCACGAGCAGTGCGTCACTGTCGTAGACGGTGGTGGAGCCGGCGGTACTCCCCTCGACAAGGCCCAACTTCTCGAGTTCCCGCACAGTCGCCACAGACACCCCGGCCGCTATGGCCAGCTCCTCGAGGGAGACGCTTACAGACTCTGACATGGCGGCGGGGCCCTGCTCGCGAAACGGCTCCACCTCGGCCGATCCATGTGCAGGGTCTCCACCTGACTCCTCGAGAAGGTCCCGGATCACCTTCAGTGGAAGGAAGTTCTGGCTCTGCTGACGGAGAATCCACACAAGCCGGTTCAGATCGTTCTCGGAGAAGCGGCGATAGCCAGATGTCGACCGTTCGGGGCTGATCAGGTCCTGGGACTCCAGATACCGGAGTTTCGAAACGGTCACATCCGGAAACTCGGCCTCGAGACGGGAGAGGACCTCGCCGATTCCGATACGGGACTCCTCTGGGGAGTTCTGAACGGCCATGACGGGCGTGACCCTCAGGTGGCGGTTCCGTAGAAGAACACCAACTTGAAGCGTCCGATCTGAAGCTCGTCACCGTCGTTGAGTTCAGCCGATTCGATCCGATCGCGGTTGAGGTAGGTGCCGTTGAGCGAACCAACGTCGCGGACCATGTACCGGTCTCCGGTTCGATCGACCTCTACGTGGCGCCTTGAGACGGTCACGTCGTCGAGCAGGATGTCTGCGGACCTGTGCCTCCCGACCGTTGTCAGATCGGACTCGAGGCCGTACCTGGATCCGGCCTTGGGACCCGAATCGACCACGAAGAGGCCGCAGCCGGGTGGAAACTGTGCGCGGTCGTCTTCGTGCGGAGAGACGGGTACCGCCTCAAAGGAATCGGTGGCCTCGTCATCTCCCGAGAACAGCTGGGAGCCACACGAGGGACAGAAGTTGGCTCCCGCTGTGTCGCCGAGCCCGCAGTCCGGGCAGGCAGAACCACCGGATGTCATCTATCAGGCCTCAAGGAGGGCCGAGTAGGCGTCGGCGTCCATCAGGGAATCGGCGGCTTCAGGGTCTGTCGGCTCGATGACGCATACCCATCCGTCGCCGTAGGGGTCCTCGTTGACCCGCTCTGGTGTCGCCTCGAGGTCGTGGTTGACCTCGAGGATCACTCCTGCGACGGGAGCGAAGAGTTCCGAGACCGACTTGGTTGACTCCACCTCGCCAAAGACCCCTCCCACCTCGACGCTCGTGCCCACAGCCGGCAATTCAACGAAGACAACATCGCCGAGGGCATCCTGGGCGTAGTCGGTAATGCCGACCCTCAGCCGGTTTCCCTCCTCGACCCGAATCCATTCGTGGTCTTGCGAATAGCGAACATCTGATGGAACGTTCATGGCGCTGAACATACCTGATCGCCGCCACGCCGGGGGTCAGGATGCTCTCAGGAGGTTGGCCTGCGAGCTGCCCGGCCGCCCCTGAGCGCCTCAGCGGCGCGGGGCACATAGCCGTAGGCGGCCCACCACGCGACCACCAGCCCCGGAAGTCCGAAGATCCAGGCTCCCACGGCAAACCACTCGTTCGCGAACGCAGTCGATTCCCCGGCCAGGAAGAAGGGTACGGCGAACAGCAGGGCAAAGGTTCCGGTCTTGCCCCACCAGGTCACCTCTATGCGGGCGGCTCCCAGCAGGGCCAGGATGACCGCTGCCAGCCCGACCAGGAACTCTCTTGCGAGCACCGCCACAGCGAACCACGTGGGCACAGATCCGTCGAGGATCATGGCTACCAGCGCCACGAGCAGCAGGAGCCTGTCCGCCGTGGGATCGAGCACCTTGCCCACGTCAGAAATCATCCCGAACCGTCGTGCAATCCAACCGTCGACCCAGTCGGTGGCTCCGAGGGCGCCGAGGAGAAGCGCTGCGTCCGTCCGGTTTCCGGCGCCCAGGAGAATCCACACGAACCACGGAATGCAGGCGAGCCGAACGAGGCTGATCAGGTTCGGCAGGGTGACGACACCGGCCCAACCGGTCAACGAAACCGGGTTGTCCTCCCCCGTCGTCCTGTCCATGGGCAACAGCCTACGATCGATGCTGGGCCGGGGTGTCAGCCCCGGGTGCCGGGTAGATGAGAGGTTGAGGCATGGCGTCGGTCTTTACGAGAATCATTCAGGGTGAGATCCCGGGAAGGATCATCTGGAGGGACAGCCAATGCGTCGCGATGCTTGACATCCGCCCCCTCCACCGGGGCCACGTCCTGGTGGTCCCCGTGGCCGAGGTGGACCGCTGGACCGACCTCCCCGCCGAGACCGCTGCCCACTGTCTCGGCGTGGCGCATTCGATTGGCCGCGCCCAACAGGAGGCCCTCGACCCTGAGAGGGTCGGCCTGATGATCGCCGGCTTCGAGGTTCCCCACGCCCACATCCATGTGGTCCCGATCGACGAGATGGCCGACCTCGACTTCAGCCGCGCCGATACCGACGCTGACCCGCTTGACCTTGATCGGGCTGCGGAGGAACTGCGCAGCACCCTCCGGGCCCACGGGCACGGCTGCGTGACCTGACCGTCAGCCTGCTCCCGGGCGGCGCACCCAGACGCTGACGCCCTCGTCCTCGAAACGTCTCCTGAAGTTCAAGAGGACCAGCTTGTCCTCAAACCCCCGGTTGCCGGAGTTGGACAACCCAGAGGTGTCCCTGTCGAAGACGACCACGTCGATTGAGGACGGGATCCCCGGGTCCACGCGGTCAAGGGTGTCGGTGTCGAGAACGTGAACGGATTCGCGTCCGGCGAGCAGCGGGTACACGACCGGCGATGCCATCACGCTGGCGTCGTCTCCAACCCAGGTCGTTGCTGCAACGCGGGCTGAGTCGACGAGGTCCTGACTTCCCCAGTCCCACGGCTGTTCATAGGGCGACGAGGCCGCGTCGCGGATGAAGAAGACCGACGCTGTCAGGACCATGACGGTCAGGATCCGGCGGTCGACGAGGACCCGGCTGATTCCACGGGTCCCGATGCGCATGAGTGCAAACGACGTTGCGATGAACACGAACACGAGAGCTGGAACGTCCTGCTGGGGGTTGCCAAGAACGTCCTCGGGCACATCTGCTACGAGGTAGAGAGTTGTCAGCGGTGCCAGGGTGATGATGTAGCGGGGTCTCACCAGGGGCAGGAAGAGCACAGGTGCCACCAGGAGCAGCATCTTCTCGAAGCTGGACCGGTGGAACAGGTCGCCGAGGAGGCCAATCGGGTCGGCCAGCATTCCGAGGAGCACTCCAAGGACGCTGTCTCCGTAGTGGGAGAACGCCTCCACGTGCGGGTACGTGCCGTGTCCGAAGATGGGTTGGACCACGAACGCCATGACCAGGAACCAAACCAGGCCGAAACCGGCGAGAGACCACCCGACCCGTCTGCGATCCTCGGTCAGAAACAGCAGACCGAGTGCCGACACCGCGAGGCCCAGATCGGCCCGGGCCGTCACCACTATCGCCACGAGAACTCCGAGCGCCCACCAGTTGTGCCGGGTGGTCACCAGGTAGGCCGCCATCAGAGCCGGAAGGGCAAACACCTCAGGGTGGAAGCCCGCCAGGTTCAGGTTGTGTACAGATGGGTGCAGGGCGAACGCCACCATCAGGGTCGCCGCACCGCTGACCCGCAGGTTGGCCGGGCCACGGGCGATTCGCCACAGCGGGACAATGGTCACTGCGAGTGCGGCCGACTGCAGAACAAGCAGCGTCTCGACCGTAGGCAGTGGCCCGGCCAGGCGCGCGATGGGCCAGAACAGGAATGCGGCCTGGTTGGCGAAGACGTTGAACCCCCATTCGCTCACAACGGGAGACACCCCCTCGCCAATCAGGTGCACCGCCTGGAGGTACTGGCCCACCTGTGGGCCGATGCCAAGGTCGCGGCTGCGTGCGATCGCCAACAGGGCCAACACGAGCCAGAAGGTGGTTGCCAGACCCCATGGCAGGAAACGGTCGACAACGGGGGCATCGAGGCGTGCCTGCCACCGGAGCATCTCCGTGTCGATCCGGCGACGCAGCGAGTGGACGGTCGTGGCGACCTGTTCGCCGGTGCGCTCCAGCCCCTTTGCGGCCTTCACCAGAGGGTCTCCTGGTCGTTCGGTGGATCGCAGGCACCCACCGGTACATCGATCTCGTCGAGGAGGTCTGGCCCCTTGTTTCGCGTGTTGCCGACACGCCGGTCGACAGGGTGGAGTTCGATGATTCCAGTTTCAACAGGTCGCAGGACAGGCAGGACGGCTCCTGCATCCGTGACCGTCGGGTCCAGCCAGGCGGCCCAGCTGTCGGGTTCGAGAACAGCCGGCATCCTGTGGTGCACACGCTCGATGTCAGCACCTGCCGGCACGGTTATCACGGTGCAGGTGCTCCCGGGGGCCACAGGGTCGACGTCGTCACCACCTCTCCATTCCTCCCGCAGGCCAGCCAGGACCATCGGGCTCCCATCGGACCGGCGGACGTACCACGGTTGCCTCCGCGACTGATCTCCGAGGCCTGGAAGCGGGGGGCCCCACTCGTAGAAGCCGTCCACCGGAATGAGGCACCGCCGGTGTCGCATGGCGGAGCGGAAGGAGGGCTTGTCGGCCACGGTCTCAGACCTGGCGTTGAAGAGCCTGGTGCCGATCGAGGGATCCTTGGCCCATGAGGGCACCAGACCCCAGCGCGCGGTGCCCAGTCGGCGGATGACAGCGTCCGCAGATGGGTCCGTGTCGGCCGCCGTGTCGGCCAGTTCAGACCACGGTCGAGGGTGTTGTCCGGCAGGAGCCACGTTGTGGTCGGGACCCTCAAGGGTTGCGACGATTTCGTCGACGCCCATGTAGTCGCTCAACTCTCCCGGTGTAGAGGTTGCCACGACCCTGCCGCACATGGCCTACACGGTATCGGTGGTCCTTGACCACACCATTTCGGCCATGCTCAGACAAGGGTGCAGGTGGCCGTGCGGCGCCCTGATGCACCCGTTCCGAGATCCAGGGTGAGCTCGTCGCCGACCGCCCCCCCGAAGCGGGGTACGGGCACCGAGGCGGAGTCGACCTGGACCGAAATGGTGCCCCGGATGGCGAGGGTCTCCCATTGTCCAAAGGGGCTGACAGGTGACTCGATTCCGAAGCGGACCGCCTCGGCCCATCCGCTTCCGCCCTCGACCAGGGCCACCTCTCCCTGGGGGATCCGGATCGCCAGGACTATTCCGGCTGAGCCGAGGCAGGTCACTGAAGCTGTTCGACCTGACAGGCCGGTCGGACATGCAGCGTCGGGCCCCTCATAGATGACCGTGTCGAGCGGTCGCAGCCTGTCCGTAACCACCGAGACCCTGATGCAGGCTGACTCCACCCATCCGTCAGGTCCCACGAGAGCGACCTGACCACCGACATGTTCGAACACTGCTGCCGCCAGGGCGCCGCGCGGGACCGGCAGGACAGGGTCCGGCACCCTGAGCATGATGCGCTCGGCGAGAGGTTCCTCACCTCGTCGAATTGCGATCGGCCGGTCGGCAACAGCCGTCAGCGCCGGTTCCGCCACAGGGGGGCCACCTGAGACCGTGCCGGCCTCAGCGGAGTCGACATCGTCGGGCTCTTCAACTGTGGCAAAGCGCAGAGACCTGTCGGTTCGATCAACTGGATCCTGTTCGAGAAGCGGTCTCCCTAGCAGCACCCCACCGGCCAGCAGGGCGACCAGCAGGAGAGAGCTGGCAACCCGCTTCCGCATTCCAAGTCGGAGGGCCTGCTCGACTACCGCTTCGTCCCGCCTTTCGGATCTGGAACGGGGTCCAAATGCCTCGGACCTGTCACCACCGCTGAGCAGGGTCGCCCAGACGGCCACGGTTTCGTCAGGAAAGCGGAGCGCCAGGCGTGCAAAGGCCTCCTCCTCCTCGGGTCCGAAGAGGAGCATCAGGTCGTTTTCGCGGACAAGTTCGACCGGGTCGGTCCGATGCGTGAGCCGGCGATTCCCGGCCATGCGGATCAGGAAGGTTCGGATCTGACGATCGGCCTCGGCCTGTGTCCAGCGGCGACCCGGTTCGATGGCAATGTCATCTACCGGCGATCCTGTGTCACTCCTGACACGAAAGAAAGTGGACCTGCGCTCACGGAGGCTGGCAGACACCTCGGTCCCGGGTTCGGTGCGGGCCTGTTCGGGTGGCGCCGACTGATCTCGGCTGTCGTCGCCGGCCTCCGCTGGGCTCTCACCAGCTTCGTCGCCAACGGTCCCGTCGTTGCTCATCTGCCGCCCCTGCTTCGCACCGGGCCGAGGCTACGCAATGCGGGCTGTTGCAACCGACACCCCCTCAACCGGGGCCTGCTGGTGGTATGCACGGGAAGTCAGGCGTCGATGAGACAGACTCACACACGCTCAGGTGCCAGCCCCTGGGTACAGATCGCCAGATTCAGTGGACTTCCGAGGCAACCGTGGACCGACACCCAGTACGAACAATCGGATTCCTCGTGCTGTCTGCCGTCGTGGCGCTCAGCTGCACGCCAGGGAGACCGACGGAATCTGCACGGCCCGGCGACGTTTCTGCCCTTCCGGCCCCGACGACGCTTCCGGTGGAGCCACCGCCCCCCACCCCTGCAGCCGCCTCCCATGCACCTGCGGTTCCTGCATCGACAATGGTTGAGCCATCCGTGGTGGAGGCCGTCCAGCCTGCTTCAACGGTGCCCGAACCGCCGCCGGAACCCCTGTTGCCTGCACCGGACTTCGAGGCCTTCCAGAACACCTTTGACCGCTCGCACCCATTCCAGCCACTTGAACGCTTCTGCCTGTCGGCCGAGCCTGTAGAGGACGAACCGCGCGCAACCGACACAGGTATCACCGATCAGATGATCACCATCGTCCAGATCCGGACACGTCTGGAGGAGCTGGCGAGGATCGGCATGTCAATCCCCCCGGATGAGTCTGCTTCGGCCCTCGAGGTCTTTGTGGACCTCGTCAACAACGAGTGTGGAGGCATCTTCGGGAGACGGATCGACCTCCGGATCGTGGAAGCACCGTCCCTCGGCGGGGGTGGTGTTGACCTCGACACCCTGCAGGCTGCAGCCTGTATCGAGGCGACGGAGTCGATGCCCGCGGTCCTGGTCGTCGACATGGCCGGGCTCGGAAGTTCGGCAGTCCGCTGTGTGGCCGTCGACCACGACGTCGGTGTCGTCAGCACCGGTTCCCACCCGCTGGACCTGATCGCTGATGCCGACGGGGCGCTGTTGACCCTGTCGCCGGCCTCGGAGGTACTGTTGGCCGCCACTGTCAGGTCTGCCGAGGAACGAGGCCTCCTGTCGGGACGGTCGATAGCCGTGGTGGTGGGAGACTCGGCTGGCCAGCCCGACTCGGTCGAGGATGGCCTTGTCCGGCCACTCCGCTGGCTCGGCTACGAGCCCGTGTTGCACCTTGTGGGATGTGAGGGCTCAGCCGCCTGTCGACTGGGGCGCGACACCGCAGTCTCCCGGATGGTCGCTGCCGGAGCCGATGTCGTGTTTCCACTCCTGAACCTACCCTCCCTGCCGGGCCTCATCGGAGAAATGACCAGGCAGGAGATGCCACGTCCCACCTTCATCCAGGCCGGTCTGAACGGCCAGTCGGGCGACGTGGCCGCCCGCAACGTCGCCTCGTTCGCCGGGCCTGCCGCTGGAGCCTTCTACGACGGGGCCCTGATCGTTGCCTCCCAGCCGACCGGGTCGTCCCGCCGTTCAGGCAGCGAGATCCCCTCATTTGACTCCATGTGCAACAGCGAGCACGCGCGTGCGTCAGGCAGACCGGTCGGCACGACATTCCCCCCTGCCTCCGACATGTACCGGACCGTGGTTGAGGCCTGTGCCGTGATCAGGATCGTGGCCCGCTCCATCTACGACGCCGGGCCCGATCCGCGACGCCGCGACGTAGTACACGCCCTTGAGCACCTGGGTCCGGTCGACCTGCCGGGAATGCTCCCAGCCACCAGCGGGCACCGAAAGCACGCCCTCCCCGATGGGACACTCGACCTTGAGTACGGCTACCCGTGCGGCCCTGACCCGGTCGACCCGGGTGAGACCGATCTGGGTTGCATCGTGCCTGTCGGCGGTTTCCGGAAGCTGGACTGAGCCCTGCGGTCCGGTCTCAGGGCCTGATCTCGTAGTAGAGATTCGTCGGGTCGTCGAGATCGTGCATCGTGAATCGGGTAAAGCCGGCTTCAGCCACCATCGCTTCAAGGGTCACCGGATCAAGGCCGAGAGTTCCAAGGCCCAGGCCGTCAGGAGTCGACATCGCTGAGGACATGCACGACGCCACCGATGTCGAGTACATCATCGCGAGCATCGGGTTGCGCTGGTTCAGGGACCACTCTGGTGAGGACCTGATCTCCTTGACGAGCCACGTGCCCCCGGAGGCGACTGCACCCCGGATGGCGGCCATTGCGAGATCCGGTCGGGGCATGTCATGAAGGCAGTCCATGGTCATCACCAGGTCGGCGTCTGCCGTTGGCGGTACGTCCTCGGCGCCGGCCAGGTGGATGGTGACATTGTCCACGTCGGCGAACCGTTCCCTGGCGACAGCCACCGCCCGCTCCGAGACGTCGTAGCCCTCGTAGCTCGACCTGGGCCAGGCCTCGGCCATCAGCTGGAGTGCAAGGCCGGTCCCACAGCCGATGTCCACAACCTTCGCCCCTGCCTCAAGGTGATCCACGACCCCGGCCAGCGCCGGTATGACCGTTGGCACCAGAAGCGCCCGGGCCATCGGAGCCAGCATCGCCTCGACGTGGTGCTCAGATCCCTCCCCCTGGCCGTCATAGGTGAGACCCAGACCGGTCCGAAAAGCCTCCTCGAGACCATCGGCAACCCTCGGATGGCGGATATGGGAGAAGACGCCCCCGGCGTAGGTGGGCGTGTCCACCCTCGCCAGAACCATCGCCGCCTCGTCCTCCAGGAGAAACACCTCACCGTCGTCGCTGACCAGCAGACCTGCTGCCGCCTGGGCACGCAGCCACTCCCTCAACCAACGCTCGTGGAGTCCCGTAGCCGCTGCCAGATCCGATGCGGTGACGCTGCCGGCACCGTCCAGGGCCGTGTAGATGCCCAGGCGGACACCCAGGTTGATCATCAGCGAAACCGTTTCGCCCTGCTTGAAGCCCCACGTGGTGAGCGTGTACTTCTTGAGGAGGTCTCCGTCTACGCCCATCTGCTTCCTCCATTGGGATGAGGGGCGACTCTCCCATGGCCTGAGGCCCGGGGCAAACCGGCGTTCAGTCCTCAGCCTGAACCCAGATACCGCCATCCTGTTCAACACACGGCGTCACCGCCAGATCGCCCTTGCGGTCGCGGCGACCGCTGAGGTTCTCCTTCCACCCCTGACCATCGGCTGTAAAGCGCCAGAGGTGGGTGAGACAGACAAGTTCCTCGCCGTCCACGGCACCTTCTCCAGCCAGATGCGACCACTGGTGGGGGCAGCGGGCCTCTGCGACACACGGGATACCGGCCATTGAGCGCCACACCACCATGTCCAGGCCGCCAACGGTGGCGGCGATGATGCCACCCGCTGGAAGGCTGGAATCGCAGACGCGGGCCCAACCCTCTCCGGGGCGTCCCACCGGTTCAGACGTCCAGGTAGCGCGTGACGGCTACGGCTGAGCCGACCATTCCGACAGTTCCTCCGAGCAGCAGAAGCCACAGGCTGGTGTCCCAGACGAACCCGTCAGGCACAGCAAAGCCACGGAACAGTGGAACCACGTCAGATTCCTGGAAGAAGGAGAGCACCTGATTCTCGACGATGAACAGGCTCGGTATTGCCAGTGCCGCTCCGATAAGGCCATGGATCATCCCCTCGAGCATGAACGGGATTCGGACGAACCAATTGGTGGCACCAACCAGTTTCATGACCTCGATCTCTTCGCGACGGGCACCAATTGCTGTGAAGACCGTGTTCAGTATCAACATCGCCGACACGACGACGAGGACAACTGCCGCAACCAACAGGACCTGGCTGACCCTGGTTGAGAAGTCCTCGATCTGGCGGATGGCATCGGTGGCGGTCGCCACCTCCCGCACACCGGGCTGGGTCGAGAACTGGCGGGCCAGCTCGGCGACGTTCGCTGCGTCGGGGTCGGATGGAACGATCCGGTACGAGGGCGGCATCACGTCGGGGGTGACGCTTTCGATCAACTCCGGCTTGTCAGCGAAGAGAACCTGGAACTCCTCGTAGGCGGCCAGCTTGTCGATGTACGCGTATTCGGAGATTGCGGGGCTGGTGTCGAGGACCTGACGGATCGCCGCATCCTGGTCGGGGGTGTGATCAGCGTTCATGAAGACAATGAACTCGACGCCCTCCTGAAACTGTGCGGTGGCCCGATCGGCGCCCTCCCTGACGAGAACCGACGTACCGACCAGCGACAGTGAGATACCAACGGTGAGGATGGCGGCGAGCGTGAGGCTGAGGTTGCGCCAGAGGCTGACGACCGTCTCGCGGATGAAGTACCAGAGCCTGTAGATCATGCTCGGCCACCCGAGTGCAGGAGGGCCATCAGTCGTAGACCCCCCGTGACTCGTCACGGACGACCACGCCGCGATCAAGCTCAATGACCCGTCTGCGCATCGTGTCGACGACACCACGGTCGTGGGTGGCCATCACGACTGTGGTTCCGCTGCGGTTGATGCGGTCCAGGAGACGCATTATTCCGACCGACGTGGCCGGGTCCAGGTTCCCGGTCGGTTCGTCGGCCAGGAGAATCAGGGGACGGTTTACGAATGCCCTGGCGATGGAGACCCGCTGTTGTTCGCCTCCGGAGAGTTCATCGGGGGTCCTGTCGGCCTTTCGGCTGAGACCGACGAGTTCGAGGATCGCCGGTACCTGCTTCCTGATCACCGGGCGCGGACGGCCGATCACCTCCAGCCCGAATGCCACATTCTCGTAGACGGTCTTCTTGGATAGAAGCTTGAAGTCCTGGAAGATGCAGCCGATGTTGCGGCGCAGGTATGGAACCCTCCAGGAACTGAGAGACCCGAGGTCCTTTCCGGCAACCATGATTCGCCCCGAGTCGGCGACCTCCTCACGATTCAGGAGCCGGACAAAGGTGGACTTTCCTGAGCCTGACGGACCCACCAGGAAGACGAACTCTCCGCGCTGGATCTCGACGCTTGCGTCGCGCAGGGCTGTGACGTCGCCCTTGAAGACCTTCGAGACGGATTCCAGCCTGATCACCCGGTCACCCCCTTGCAGTGGGGCGCGTACCCGAAGGTCATCAGGTGGCTGTGGACTGGCACGGCGGGCACGGTACCAGAGGCCCGGCTGGGGATCGCGGTGCCCCGTCTGTCGGGGCGCAGGCCTCAGGCGGTGTCGCCGGCACGTGCCCACCTCAGGTAGGACTCTATGAAACCATTCAGGTCTCCGTCGAGAACCCCCGTCACGTCTCCCACCTCATGTTCGGTTCGGAGGTCCTTCACCATCTGGTAGGGGTGGAGGACATAGGAGCGAATCTGGCTGCCGAAATCGACGTTGCTCTGCTTCCCGCCGATCTCGGCCAGTTCCTCGTCCCGCTTCTGGCGTTCGAGGTCCAGCAACCTTGCGGCCAGCATCTGCATGGCCCTGTCCTTGTTCTGGTGCTGGCTGCGCTCGTTCTGGCAGGAGGTGACGATGCCGGTCGGAATGTGGGTAATACGGACCGCCGAGTCGGTCACGTTGACATGCTGGCCTCCGGCTCCTGAAGACCTGTAGGTATCGATCCGCAACTCCGTCTCGTCGATGGATATCTCATCTGCAACCTCTTCAAAGAACGGCACTACGTAGACGGATGCGAATGCGGTCTGACGCTTTGCCTCCTTGTTGAAGGGGGATATGCGAACCAGGCGGTGGACTCCCCTCTCGCCCTGCATGAGGCCAAATGCGTGTCGCCCGCGGATGATGAACTCCGCGGAGCTGATTCCGGCCTCGGTGCCGGCTGAGACGGACTCGACCTGGAGGCTGAAGCCACGGCGCTCGGCCCAGCGGGTGTACATGCGCAGCAGGGTCTCGGCCCAGTCCTGGGCATCAGTTCCGCCGGCCCCGGACTGCACGGAACAGACTGCGTCACCCTCGTCGTACGGGCCGGCGAACAGCGACCGCATCTCAAGATCATCAAAGGATTCCCCCAACTTCCCGAGTGCCGCGATGATCTCACCGTCGAGAGATTCGTCGGCTTCCTCGACAGCCATCTCCACCAGGGTCTCGACCTCTTCGAGGCTTCCCTCCAGGCCGGTGTGGAGGGTGATGTCGTCCACTACGCGGGCAAGGTCCTTTTGCACCTGCCTGCCGCGGTCCTGGTCGTTCCACAGGTCCGGGTCGGCCATCTCACCCTCGAGGTCCGAACGCTCCCCAAGGAGATCGGTGATGCGGAGGTAGACGGTGGCCTCGTCGAGCCGGCGACGGAGGGCGGCGAGTTCCTGGGTGAAGTCCTGCATGTCCGGTTGTCCCAGCGGTTCAACTGCCGTGGCAGTGTTTGAACTTACGCCCTGACCCGCAGGGACATGGTGCATTCCGGGGGGTGGCCTCCCACTCGGTGTTCACCTTCTGCACCTGGCGGTCCGGGGCGGACTCCTCTACCGGTGCTGGGGCTCCGGCTGCGGCTGCCACCGCTGCCGCTCCGAGGACGGGGCTCTCCGGGCCCGAGGCGGTAACGCCGGTGGCCTGTTCGGCATCGTCGGCAGCTGTCACCTGGATCCTCATCACGTACCTCAGGAAGTCCTGGCCGAGGAGGCCGGTCAGGCGGCTGAACAGTTCGAAGCCCTCGCGTTGCCATTCGGTTGCCGGATCCCGCTGTCCCATCGCCCTCAGGTGGATTCCCTCCCGCAGGTGGTCCATCTCGTACAGGTGCTCGCGCCAGCGCTGGTCGACGATTCGAAGCATCACCTGGCGCTCTACCTCGCGCATGGTTTCGGCACCCAACTCGGCCTCACGACCCTCGTAGACCTCAAGACCGTCTGTGCTCAGGAGTTCGTAGAGGGCCTCGGCGCTGCCGGCGGCTCCGAGCGTCTCAGCGGTGAGGGTTGTCGGCCAGTAGCCGTCAACCTCGGAACGGAGGCCATCGAGGTTCCATTCCTCGGGGTGTTCAGACGGGCAGAAGGTCTCGATCGCCTCGTCGACCACGGCACCGAGGTGTTCAAGGACATCTTCTCTGAGATCGGCTCCGGCCAGAATGCGGTCCCGGTTGCGATAGATGACGTTTCGTTGTTCGTTCATCACCTCGTCGAACTTGAGGACGTTCTTTCTCACCTCGGCGTTCTTTTGCTCAACGGTGGTCTGAGCACGTTCGATAGCCTTGCTGACCATCTTGGACTCGATGGGGACGTCTTCGGGAAGGGCCCTGTCCATGACACCACGCATGGTGCCGCTCGCAAACAGGCGCATCAGGTCGTCGTCGAGGGACAGGTAGAAGCGGCTTTCCCCCGGGTCACCCTGCCGGCCGCTACGCCCCCTCAACTGGTTGTCGATACGGCGACTCTCGTGCCGTTCGGTTCCAAGCACGTAGAGGCCACCGGCGCTGCGCACGGCATCCCCATCGTCCTCACACAGGCTCGTGAAGTGCTCCAGATGCCTTGCCAGTGACTTCCTTCCCGTGGTCGTGTCGGGATCCTCCCCGCTGGCCTTCACCTCGCGTTCGGCGAGGCTCTCGGGGTTGCCGCCGAGGATGATGTCGACCCCGCGCCCGGCCATGTTGGTGGCGACCGTGACCGCTCCCGGCCTGCCGGCCTGGGCGACCACGTCGGCCTCCCTGAAGTGCTGTTTGGCGTTCAGCACCTCGTGGTCAACCCCACGCTTCTCGAGTTCACGGGAGAGCTTCTCGGAGTTCTCGACCGACACGGTTCCGACCAGGACAGGCTGGCCGTTGTTGCGCCGGCTGACGATGTCATCGACGACGGCGGTGAACTTGCCGGCTTCGGTCTTGTAGATCAGGTCGCTCTGGTCATCGCGCTGGAGCGGTCGGTTGGTGGGAACGGAGACGACCTGGAGGCCGTAGATGCCCGCCAACTCGGCGGCCTCGGTCTCGGCGGTACCGGTCATGCCGGCCAACTTCTCGTACAGGCGGAAGTAGTTCTGGAGGGTGATGGTGGCGAGTGTCTGGTTCTCCTCCTTGATGACCACCCCCTCCTTGGCTTCGACAGCCTGATGGATGCCATCTGACCAGCGGCGACCCTCGAGGACCCTTCCCGTGAACTCGTCGACGATCCGGACCTCGCCGTCGGCGATGATGTAGTCCTTGTCGCGCAGGTAGAGCTCCTTTGCCTTGAGCGCCGAATGGAACTGGTGAACCAGGTTGGCTGCAACCTGGTCGTAGATGTTCTCGACGCCGAGTGCCGCCTCGACGGCGTGAACCCCCTCCTCGGTCGGAGCGACGATCCTCTTCTCCTCGTCGAAGTCGTAGTGCTTCTCGCGCTGAAGGCCCCTGACGATCCCTGCGAAGCGGGTATACAGCTGAGCGGCGTCGGCGAGACGCCCGCTGATGATCAACGGCGTTCGGGCCTCATCGATGAGGATGGAGTCGACCTCGTCCACCAGACAGAAGACATGGCCTCGCTGGGCCTTCTGGTCGAGGGACATGGCCATGTTGTCGCGCAGGTAGTCGAAGCCGAGTTCATTGTTGGTTGCATAGGTGATGTCACAGTTGTAGGCGGCAGCCTTCTCGGCCCTGTCGCTCACATCTGGTACGACGAGTCCCACCGAGAGGCCCAGCCAGCGGTGGATCTGTCCCATCCACTCGGCGTCCCTGGTGGCCAGGTAGTCGTTGACGGTGCAGAGGTGGACACCCCGCCCGGAAAGACCGTTCAGGTAGGCGGGCAGGGTTGACACCAGGGTCTTGCCCTCACCGGTCCTCATCTCGGCAACCCAGCCCAGATGGAGGGCCATGCCGCCCATCAACTGCACGTCGTAGTGGCGCTGTCCGATAACACGCCAGGCCGCCTCGCGGACCACGGCAAAGGACTCGACCAGAAGGTCATCGAGATCCTCCCCTGCGTCGATCCTGTTGCGGAACTCACCTGTCTTCGCACGGAGGGAATCGTCGGTGAGGGAGCGCATCTCGGGTTCGAGCGCGCCGATGTCGGGGACGATGGCCTGAAGGGCTTTCAACTTCTTTCCTTCGCCACTGCGAAGGAGGCTGGTGAGGACGCTCATTGTCCCGCCGAGGCTACCTGCGGACCCTGCCGGGTCAGTCGGCAGGTGGCCTGTAGAGGAGACCCATCTCGGCGAGCCTCGGGGCCGCCCCCTCAACGGTGGTGCCGAGGATGGCTGCGAGTGCCTGCAGGTCGTCGCCGCGGATGGTGAGCACCCTGCCGTTGAAGTCCTGTCGCTTCACCTGGATGATCGAGAGATAGCGGCCGATCATCTCGGACTCGGACCCGGTCGATTCTGCCTGGCGGGTGAGATCGATGACGACCTTCTGGCCCGGCACCCATGGCGGCGGTTCGGCGGCAGCAGACTGGTCGCCCGGATCGGCACTGGACTCCAGGGGAAGGAGCTGTTCAACCGGCACGTTGTAGAACATCGACAGGCGGTGAAGCCGTGGCACGGAGATGGATCGTTCACCGCGCTCGTAGGCGCCGAGAACCGAAGCCTTGAACTCGGCCTCTGAGCGGGCCTCGACGTCCTGCAGCGAAAGGCGCTTCTGTCGCCTGATCGTGCGGATTCGCTCGCCAACGATGGCGCTGTAGCCGCTCTCGGCGTCGTGTTGTTCGGTCACCCGGTATTCACCTCAGGTTCGGAGCGGGTTGATCGGGCATTGACGGCAGCACTTCTGAGCGCCAAGACGACGGTGAGTGGTCACAGCCCATCGTTCGGTGAGCGTATCAGGCCATCTTCTCACGCAGCGCGGTCAAGAGGACACCGGCTGCAATAGCAGCCGTCTCAGAGCGAAGGATCGTCGGCCCAAGCCCCACCCCCTGCCGCGAGCCCAGTTCGTGAGATGTCCAGCCGCCCTCCGGGCCCACCAGGAGCATCGAGCAGGCCGCGTCGAGTGGGACCCCTCCGGGTTCGGCCATGGCCACACCGGGCACCGATGCCAACGTGGCGACCGATTCGAGCCCCTCGAGCACAGGCAGTCGAACCCGGCGGGACTGCATCGAGGCTTCTCTGGCAACCCGACCGAGACGAACCATCTGGTTCCGTTCCTTGTCGGGGTCCCAGCGCACGATGGAGCGCTCCGCATTCAACAGGACGATCCGGTCTACACCCAACTCTGTCAACTTCTGGACCACAACCTCGGGGCGACCGCCCTTGATCAGCGCAAAGCCGACGGCGACCTCGCGGGCGGCCCGCGGCACATGGTGGGGGTCGCCGCACGGTTCAAGCACCGCACCGAATGTGCACGGGCGCCAGATGCCCTGTCCGTCCGAAACGGTCAGGGCGTCGCCCGTCCGCAGGCGAAGGACGTTTGCCAGATGGTGACGGTCACCTTCGGACAGCTCGGGCTCATCGGTGTCGGTGACGAACGCATGGGGTCCACCACGGCCATCGGGGAGCATCGACCGGTTGGAGGAACTCAACTCAGAGCCGACCGGATCCTCGACATCAGGCCCTCACCCGGCGGGGCAACCTCCTCGCCACGGTACGCAGCGAGGTTCCGCAGCAGTTCCTCGCTCTCCTCGTCGAGTTCTGTCGGTGTTGCCACGACCACCTCGACCACGAGGTCTCCCCTGCCACGACCCTCAACATGGGGTACGCCCCTGCCGCGAAACCTGAACACGTCCCCGGTGACGGTCCCCCGCGGTATCTCAAGCGTCTCACGACCGTCGAGGGTCTCGTAGTCGGATTCCACACCAAGAGCCGCCTGGGTGACGGGAATCTCCATCCGGTGCAGCAGGTCGAAACCGTGGCGGGTGAGGAAGGCGTGGCGGTGGACCCGGATATGGACATAGAGGTCACCGGTGGGGCCGCCACGTGGACCGACCGCTCCCCTGCCGCTGAGACGGAGCGTTGTTCCCTCGTCGACCCCGGCCCTGACCTGGACTGTGAGCGTCTGCTCCTCGACGACACGGCCCTCTCCCTGGCATGGGACGCAGGGGTCGGAGATTGTCTCACCCCGGCCACTGCAGGTCGGACACGCTGTGGCGGTAACCACCTGTCCCAGCAGGGACTGCCGCACCCTCTGGACCTGGCCGGCCCCCTTGCAGGTCTGGCAGCTCTGGGCACTACTCCCCTGGGATGCCCCGGTCGCCTCACACTCGACACAGACCACTGCCGTGTGGATGCTGATCTCACGGTCGCAGCCGAACACGGCCTCCTCGAACTGGAGTTCAAGGACCGTCTCCAGGTCCTCACCGGGGATAGGGCCCCGTCTCCGTCCTCCGGCAGCGAAGCCACCACCGAAGAACGTCTCAAAGAGGTCTCCGAAACCGCCGAACGGGTCACCTGGCGCTCCCGCAGGTGAAGGGTCGTCTCCGAAGCGGTCGTAGTGAAGCCGGCGCTGGGGGTCGGAGAGAACCGTGTAGGCGGCCGACACGGCCTTGAAGCGTTCCTCGGCCTGAGAGTCGCCGGGGTTCGCGTCGGGATGGGAGTCGCGGGCGAGGCGACGGTACGCCCGTTTGATCTCGGCGGCATCAGCGTCCCTGGCGACACCGAGAACCTCGTAGTGGTCCGTTGTCACCGATCAGCCCCCGGAGAGGCGTTGGCCCAGGCGCCGTCCGACCACGGCGACCGTGGCGAGCGCCTGGGGATAGTTCATCCGGGTCGGCCCCAGAACCCCGATGGATCCGGCGGCCTCGCCCTCGATCTCGTAGGGGGCCACAACTATCGAACAGTCGGCCAGGGGTTCCAGCCCGGTCTCGGCTCCGATGGCGACGCTGAGACCCCGTTCGATCAGGTCTCGTACGAGGCTCACGACCACGAACTGGCGTTCAAGGATTCCGAGAACCTGTTGAACCCGCTCAACCTCGCCGAAGGCCGACGCAACGCGGGCGGTTCCGCCTACATACACCTGCTCCAGCTCAAGGCCGCGCTCAGCCAGAACAGCCACCGCCGAGGATATGACAGTGTCCACAGCAGGGTCACCGGTCGCAGCGGACCCGGGAACAGCGCTCAGGCGCTTTCCGATCAGAGCGGCCGAGAGGTGTGCCGTGGCAATGGCCAGGGTGGACTCGGACGCATCCGAGGCTTCTCCGAGCAACTCAAGGGCATGCTTCTCGACGGTCCCGTTGGCCATGACCATTACGAGAAGGGCAAGCTCGGGCCCCAGGCCCACCACCTGGACCGATCTGACCTCCTGGTGGTCGCGGTCGGGAGCCAGCACAACAGAGGCACTCCCGGTGATGTTGGCCAGCAGGGTGCTGGTATCCCCGAGCATCTCCTCGAGCTCGTTGTACGTACGGTTGAAAAAGGACCTGACCTGCTCCTGGTCGTCTGCCTCGAGGAGCCCCGGCTTGTCGAGACCATCCACGAAGAAGCGGTAGGCCTTCTCGGTGGGAACCCGGCCAGCCGAGGTGTGCGGCTGAAACAGGTAGCCCTGCTCCTCGAGGTGCACCAACTCGTTTCTGATTGTCGCAGAGGAGACATCCAGAGCTGCCGAGGAGGCCACACGGCCCGAGCCGACCGGCTGGGCGGTCTCTATGTACTGCTCGACGACAGCGCTCAGGATTGCTGCCTTCCGGTCCTCCAACATTCCGACAAGGCTACCGGCAGGGCCGCTCAGCAGCGGATGTCGGCCCGACACAACAGCTTTCCTCGGACCTCAGTCACCGAGACGCAGTACCGAGATGAAGGCCTCCTGGGGGACGTCGACGCGTCCGATGGACTTCATCTTGCGCTTCCCCTCCTTCTGCTTCTCGAGGAGCTTTCGCTTACGGGTGATGTCGCCGCCGTAGAGCTTCTCGGTTACGTCCTTTCGGAAGGCCCTCACCGTCTCCCTGGCGATGATCCGGCCACCGATCGCCGCCTGGATGGGCACCTCGAACTGCTGGCGTGGTATCAACTCCCTCAACTTCGCTGCCATTCGGCGCCCGTAGGAGTAGGAGGCGTCACGGTGCACGATCATTGAGAAGGCATCGACGGCTTCACCGTGGAGGAGGATGTCGACTCGCACGAGGTCTGAGGCCCTGTACCCCTCGGGCTCGTAGTCAAGGCTTGCGTATCCCTGTGTTCGGCTCTTCAACTGATCGAAGAAGTCGATCACCACCTCTGCCAGTGGCAGGTGGTACTTCAGTTCGACACGCTCCGGGGAGAGGTAGGTGAGCGACTCCATCTCTCCTCTTCTCTCCTGGCAGAGTTCCATGAGCGTTCCCGTGTAATCGGCAGGGGCGATGATCACCGCCAGAAGCCACGGCTCTTCGATGGTCTGGATGTCACCGCCGGGTGGAAGGTCACAGGGGTTGTCGATCGGCTGACTCTCTCCATCGAACGCCGTTACCAGATACTCGACAGAGGGAGCGGTCGTGATGAGGCTCAGGTCGAATTCCCGTTCGAGGCGCTCCCGCACGATCTCCATGTGGAGCAGGCCCAGGAACCCGCATCTGAAGCCGAACCCGAGGGCTCCGGAGGTCTCCGGCTCGTAGGTGAAGCTGGAATCGTTGAGGCGGAGCTTCTCGAGGGCATCCCTGAGGTCGCTGAACTCGTCACCGTCGATCGGGTAGAGGCCCGAAAAGACCATCGGCTGTGGTTCCCTGTAGCCGTCAAGTGGCTCATCAGCACCGTTTCGGGAGGTTGTGATCGTCTCACCCGAGCGCGCCTCGCCCACGTCCTTGACCCCGGCTATCAGGTAACCCACCTCGCCTGGCCCCAGTTCGTCGACCGCTACAAGGTCGGGGGTCCTGATGCCCACCTCGTCGACATCGTGAACGGCGCCGGCCTGCATGAACCTGACGGTGTCATCGCGTCGTAGGCGACCATTCACCACCCTGATCGACGAAACCACGCCACGGTACTGGTCGAAGTGACTGTCGTAGACGAGGGCCTGGAGCGGTGCTTCTGTCTCGCCGACGGGGGGTGGTGTGCGGGCAACTACGGCATCCATCAACTCGGCGATTCCGTCGCCGGTCTTGGCGCTCACCTGGATGATCTCGCTCGTGGGGATGCCGAGGACCTGTTCGATCTCGGCTGCATAGCGGTCGGGATCGGCTGCGGGAAGGTCGATCTTGTTCAGGACCGCGACGATCTCGAGTTCGTTCTCGATGGCCAGGTAGCAGTTGGCGAGGGTCTGGGCCTCGATGCCCTGGGCGGCGTCAACTACGAGAATCACCCCCTCGCAGGCCGCCAGGGAGCGGCTCACCTCATATCCGAAGTCGACGTGCCCGGGGGTGTCGATCAGGTTGATAACCGAATCACCCCATTCCAGGCGGACGCTCTGGAGTTTGATGGTGATGCCGCGTTCGCGTTCTATGTCCATGGAATCGAGGTACTGGCTGCGCATTTCACGCGGGTCGACTGCGCCGCAGATCTCGAGCATTCGGTCAGCCAGGGTTGACTTGCCGTGATCGATGTGGGCGATGATCGACGTGTTGCGCAGTCGGTTGAGTTCCATGCGCGGCTGACGGTAGCGCCGCTCCCGATCAGGTCGGTGCCACGGGCGTTATCCACTGGGCCGGGCGCTACGCTTGAGGGCTGCCCTGACAGGGATTGCGGGTGCCCTATCCGCAGCCCTGTACTGATACAGCACCCGGCATCAACTACCGGGTCTACCAGACGAGGTGTGTGCCCCTGTGGCCAACATCAAGAGCCAGATCAAGCGAAACCGCCAGAACGAGAAGCGCCGCGTCCGCAACCGCACCGTGCGCACCGAACTCCGGACCCGCATCAAGAACGCCCTTGCGGCGGCTGAGGCTGGCGATGCCTCCGGCGCCGATGCCGTAGAGGCCATGAAGATGATCGACAAGGCGGCTGCCAGGGGGATCATCCACGCCAACACGGCATCCCGCCGCAAGTCGAGGCTGCAGAAGCGTCTCAACGCCACCGGTTAGGCCCGGTCCCGTCAGCGACGGGACAACGACGCCAGGCGGGCAACCAGTACCTCTGCCACGAGTTCGGGTGGCCATGCGCTGCGCCCCCTCAGGTCCAGATCTGCATCGCCCAGTAGCCGTATCGCCTTCGCTATCCGATCCGAGCCGAGGCGCCTCCCTGTCGCCAGCGCCTTCTTTGCCGGGTAGGGCTTGATTCCCAGTGCCGCCGCTGCCGACTTCTCGTCGGCGAGGCCCGCTCCATCGAGTCGCAGCAGCCTCGCGTAGTGCCCGTGCAGAGCCGCCAGTACGCCGAGCGGGTGACGCTCGCCGGCGCCCATGGTGCGGTGGAGCTTTGAGATCGCTGCTGCAATGTCCCCGGAGTCGATGGCATCGGTCAACTCCCATGGTGTGACGCCTCCGGCATCACCCAGGTACGGGGCGACATCGGCGGCTCCAACCTCGTGGCCGGACCCGAACACCCCGGCCAGGGTCTCAAGGAGTCCGATCACCCTTGTCCGGTCCTCGCCGATCCTCTCGATGATCATCGCCTTCGCCCGACCGTCGAGGTCCACCTCGGCATGGGCGATCTGATCGGCGACCCACCTGTCGGCGTCCCTGCCCCTGCCGACCGAGCACTTCAACACCTCACCACCTGCCGCGGCGATCGCCTCTGTCAGCGCCTTGGGCACCGCGGCGAGCCGCTGCTGCACCGGGTTCACGCCCTTTTCCCAGACGAGTATCAGGGTCGTCGTGTCAAGCGGCACCTCCAGGTACCTGATCAGGCCCTCCACCTCATCGGTCCGACCGAAGCGCCCCACGTGCCTGGCGACAACCACACGCCTCCTGGTGAGCATCGGCGGCGTCTGGGCAGCATCCACCAGAGTGGCGAGGTCCAGTTCGCCGTCGACCCTGTAGTTCTCCTCGGAGAGCTCCTCGAGGGCGAACATCCTGTCTTCACCCTCCAGGGCCTCGCTGACAGCCTGTCTGAGGGCCTCACCCACCAGGGCCTCGTCACCCGAGATCAACAGCACCGGAGGCCGACTCATGCGGCAACCCCGGCACGGGTCTCAAGGAGGGATGCCATGACATCTGCCACCCGGCGGGCGCCGAGCACGTCGTGTGAACGAAGTATCCGACAGCCCAGGCCTACACCGAGGGCGTGGGCGGCCCAGGTGGCCTGCGCCCGGTCGTCGACCGCTGCATCGACGAGTTCCCCGAGAAACCCCTTGTTGGATGCCGAAAGGAGTACGGGGTACCCGAGCCCGAGCAACTGGTCAGACTCACGGAGTAGAGCCGCTGACATCGCCGGTGTCTTGCCCAGGTCGAGGCCGGCATCAATCATGATCCGGTTGGGTGGTATCCCTGCGGCCTCTGCCCGGGCCGCCCTGACCCCGAGAAAGGTGCCGACCTCACCCACGAGGTCCCGGTAGCTGGGCGCAGGGTCGGGGATTCGCGGTCCAAGCCTGACATGTGTGGCTACCACGGCGGCAGCGTGCTCTGCACACGCCGGCAGGTAGGTCGGGTCTGCGAATCCGCTTGTGTCGTTGCCTATACAGGCTCCGACGACGAAGGCGGCACGGGCCACCTCACCCCTGAATGTGTCAATTGCCACCGGAACGTCAAAGCGCCTGCGAAGGGCATCTACTGCCTCGCAGGTTCGCTCCAACTCCTCGGCGAGGGTCACCTCAGGGCCGGGGCCGGCTCTAGCTCCGCCAACGTCGAGGATGTCGGCACCCTGGCGCATGTGACGCTCAGCCAGGTTCAGGAAATCGTCGAAACTCCAGAAGCGGCCGTTGTCGTAGAACGAGTCCGGTGTTCGATTGAGGATTCCCATTACGAGGGCCCGGTGTGAGATGTCACGTGCGTTGCCGGCACCAAGTTCCACGATCACCCATCCGACGGTACACGCCGCAGCAGGGGCGCAAGCGTGGGTCACGGTCCGAGTCTGCGGACGCTGAGGATGCCGTTTCCGAGGTCGAGCAGCCATGCCTGTCCGGCGACATGCAGGACCGTGCTGTCGAGGGGCACCTCGGCATCAGCGGAGCCTGGTGGACCGACGATCCGGACGGGGCCGTAGCGCTCAACCACAGCGCTCGAGAGCCAGGGCGGCACGGGTTCGCGGAACACGATCAGAGAAGGCGACCTGACCCCCCGGATCCGGAGGGATTCGAGAAGACGCTCCGCCGAGTACCTCCGGTCGACCACCACAACTGTTCCGGAGTCATCGAGAAGACGAAGGCCGTCGCGGGTACCGGCTCCGGGCGACGCCATCACCGTCAGGGTAGAGATGGATGCGAGGGCAATGAGCAGCACTGCCAGGAGACGTCGTGCCGGGACGGCCGATCCGCGCTCCGAGAGAACGGCCACAGTCGCTACCGCCAGAGACACTGCGATACCTGCCACTGTCCCGATGAGCCCCAGAGACCACCGACCGGCCAGACGTGCAACCTCGGCAATCCACCACAGCCCGACAGCACTCGGCAGGTGGAGGATCCAGTCGAACGGCGGTCCGAGGAGCCCCGCAAGCAGGCCGCCTGTGATTCCCCAGATCATGAGCGGGCCGGCCGCAGGCGCTGCCAGGAGGTTGGCGGGTATGGCCGCCACGGGAATCGGCCCAAAGCTGGCAAGGAGGATCGGTGCGACGGCGGCCTGCGCAGCCAACGTCACCCCGGCCGTTTCTCTCAGCATGCCCGGGCCGGGAAGCACAGAGGCGAGGGGGCGTGAGGCGAGGAGTATCCCGGCTGACGCAGCGACCGAGAGTTGAAACGCCGCCCTGTGGACCAGGAGTGGGTCGATGAGCAGGAGGGCTACGACGGACACCGCGAGCAGCCTCAGCCCGCCGAGGCTGCGTCCACGGGCGGCTGCCAGTGCACTACCGCCTGCCATGGCGGTGGCCCTGAGGACCGACGGTTCGAACCTGGTCACCAGCGCAAAGAACCCCAGGAGCAACAGGGCAAGTGGCAGTCGGTACCGGTAGCGAAGCCGGTGCAGCAGAGGGCCTGCAGCAGCCAGAACGAAGGCCACGTTCTGGCCCGAGACTGCAAGGAGGTGTCCGAGGCCGGCTGCGCGGAAGTCATCGGCCGTGCGGTCGCTCTGGGAACGGTCATCCCCCACGACGAGACCACTCAGGAGAGCGGATGCCTCAGGTCCGAGCGGTTCAGCTCCGCTGGCGAGGGTGCGCCTCAACATGTTGGCCAGGCCGCTGACCGGGCCCGCTGGGCTCGTGGCTCCCACCTCGACGACCGTGATCGTTCCGATGACGTGCCTAGACCGCTGCCACCGGCGGGCCGGACCTTCGGTGCGGCCTCTGACCCATACGCCCTCTCCGGCAAGCAGCCTGGAGACCGCTGTGTGCGCCGCTCCGAACTCCGCATCGAAACGCATCCCGTGGACGCGGACCTCGGCCCGCCACCCACCGCCGGGCATTGGCTTCGGGTCGCCGACCAGGCGGGCCATACCCTCAACGCCTGCGTCCGGCCGCCCGGCAGTCCCCGACCAGGCATGCGCACCGAGTGCGGAGAGTGCGAGGCCAACCAGCAGGGCGGTTGGCCAGAGCCTGCGACCGCCCGCGATCAGCCATGCTGTCGACACCCCAGCGACAACCAGCAGCACCTGCCCTGAGGGCCAGCGGGCGACCAGCGCTCCTGCCACCGCAACTCCTGCCATGAGCAGGGGTGCGGCCACACGCTGCAGGTCAGAGGGTGACCCGGTCACGAAAGCCTGCCAACTTGGCAGGTCCGATGCCTGGAACCGACAACAGGTCGTCTACCGCCCTGAAGGGGCCTGCACGTGAGCGGTATTCGACAATGGAGGCAGCGAGGGAGGGACCCACCCCGGGGAGTTGCTCCAGTTGGCTCGGCGTGGCGCTGTTTACATTGATCGTGGGGTCACCTGCCTGCGCAGGTTCCTGCGGCATCGGGTCATCCATGTCCGATTCGGACGGCACCCAGACACGGCTTCCGTCCGTGAGCGGCGCCGCCAGGTTCAACATGTCGGGGACAGCCACAGAAAGGGGCCCGCCGGCTGCATCGATAAGGTCGGCCACCCGGTCTGTGGAGGCCATCCTGTAGAGGCCCGGACTCGCCACTGCGCCGGCAACGTGCACAAGGACGTCGGCAGGTTCAGAGATGCTCGTGGGAGGAACCGTGACGAACGGGATTACGTCCACAGGGTCATCTGAGCTGCCTGTTCGTGCCAACACGACTACAGAGAAGGTCACTACAAGCAGGGCCACGCCACCGATGATCCGCTGTCTGGTGGGAGGACGTTCGAACAGGATCTCCTGGATCCGGTTCCGGATCGGATCTGGTTGGACCTCGTCTGGCACGGCAGGCCTCCGCAGGGGTCGGGTGCGGGGGAAGCCGACTGTGCCGGACCTGCCGGCGGGTCGCCAGAGGGCGACCGATGTCTCTGGTCAGTACAGCGCTGAGGTCAGGCGGCGTCGCCAGGTGGAGGTGCGCTCATCATCTGGGCCCAGCACCTCGAGGAGGTCGATGAACCGATCCCTCGCCTCTTCATCGTGGCTCGCCAGTTCCAGGAGTTCACCGAGGGTGGCATCGATGTCGTCGACCGCCTCGACACGTGCAAGGGCTGCAAGCCGGCGCGTTTCGGGCGATTCGGGGATCTGGGCGATGAAGGCCAGGGCCTCGTCGCCGTCACCTTCGCCGTCGCGCTCGATCAGCAGAGCAGCCAGCGCACAGACAGCCCGCGGGTTCTTGGGCTCAAGATCGACTGCCTGGCGTAGGGAGGACTCGTCACCTGCCTCCACCAAGAGGTCGACGGGGTCCGGCTGCTCGTCGGCCATCAGCCCGAGGACGAACGAGCGGACAGCCTCTTCGCCCTGGGCGCCGACAAAGCTGCCAACGACCTGACCGTCGCGAATGCCGTAGACGGCGGGAATTGACTGCACCTGGAAGCTCTGCGCGACTCCCGGGTTGGAATCGATGTCCACCTTGGCCAACTCGACCCGGCCTCCGGTCTCGGCGACCACCTTCTCGATAATCGGGGTCAGAGAGCGGCACGGGCCACACCAGTCGGCCCAGAGGTCGACGACCACGGGCACCTGACTGGAGCGGTCCAGCACCTGCTCCTGAAACGTGGCGTCGGTGACATCCATGTGCTCAGGGTAGGGAACCCTCCTGCCTACTCCACTACGGTCGCGACGATGACCAGCGTGCCCGGTGTCAACCATGCCAACGTGAGCCGTTGGCTCTCGCCGTTGATCGGCGGCATCGACGGCTCGCTCACATTTTCCAAGATCGAAGGAGGCCACTCGAACCTCACCTACTCGGTCAGCGACGCCTCGGACCGCCGATGGGTGCTGAGGCGCCCACCGCTCGGCAACGTACTTGCGACCGCACACGACATGTCCAGGGAGCACCGGGTCATCAGCGCCCTGGCCGACAGCGGCGTGCCGGTTCCCGATGTCATCGGGGTGTGTGCCGACGTCGAGGTGAACGATGCTCCCTTCTATGTGATGGGATTCGTCGAAGGTACTGTCGTGAGGACCCTCGATGACGCTCTCGCCCATCCGGTGGAGCTGCGCCGAAAGATGGGCCTTTCCCTCGTTGAGGTCCTGGCATCAATCCACGACGTTGACGTCGATGCCGTGGGTCTTTCCGACCTCGGGCGCAGGGAGGGGTACATAGAACGCCAGCTGAAGAGGTGGAGGACACAGTTCGTCGAGTCCGCCGACCGGGAGGTGCCGTACGTCCTCGAGGTGCATGACACCCTGGCGGCGAAGGTGCCCAGACAGCAGGGGGTCGGCATTGTCCACGGCGACTACAGGATCGACAACACGATCATGGGGCCAGATGGCCGGGTTGCAGCGGTGCTGGACTGGGAACTGTGCACTCTCGGCGACGTCCTCGCTGACCTGGCCGGCATGATCGCCTATTCGGACGAACGTGCATCAAGCGAAGTGGGTCTTCCCATGTCCGCCGACGGCTTCCCGTCCCCCGACGAGATGCGCAGCCTTTACGAGGAGGTCGGGTCCCGGAGCCTCGCAGACCTTGACTTCTACATTGCGTTCGCATACTGGCGGACTGCGTGCATAATCGAAGGCGTGTACACACGCTATGCGGCCGGGGCGATGGGGGCCGACGCAGACCCACAGGCCATCGAGGCTTTCGGCCGGCGGACATTCGTGCTTGCCGACCTGGCCCGTGAGGCGGCAGATCGGCTTCCCGGCGCCTGAAGGTGGATGTGACCCGATGAACGACCCCTCTCCCCTGCTGGAGTTACTGGACCGTCCCGAACTCGACCGGCCGGTCCTGTTGATGGCCATGCAGGGGTGGGTGGATGCCGGCGGTGCGGCCATGGCGTGTCGCGAGGCTCTCCTCTCCGGCAGCGGCAACAGCCTCATCGCCAGGTTCGATACCGACAGGTTGCTTGACCACAGGACACGCAGGCCGACTGTCGACCTCGTCAACGGTGTCTCCAGAGGCATCAAGTGGCCTCTCATCCAGGTTCACCTGCTCGAGCGCAGGGGCGGTAGCGACCTCCTGCTTCTGGACGGGCCGGAACCGGACCACGAGTGGCGTCTGTTCTCGGCTGCCGTGGTCGACCTCTGCCGGACCCTGGGGGCGCAGATGGTCATCGGGCTGGGTGCCTATCCGGCCGCTGTGCCCCACACGCGGCCAACCCGCCTGGCGTGCACCGCAGGATCCGAGGACCTGACACGTGAACTCGACTTCGTCACCTCGACGCTGTCGGTACCGGCCGGCATCCAGGCTGTGATCGAGGTGGATGCGGCCGCTGCAGGAATCCAGGCAGTAGGCGTCTGGGCCCAGGTGCCCCACTACCTCGCAGCAGCCTCGTACCCGCCTGCGTCGCTCACCCTTCTTGAGGCGCTGAGCACCCTTTCGGGTGCACTGCTCGACACCGGTTCACTTCCTGAGCGCACCCTCGCCACGCGTGCGCGTCTGGATGAACTGGTGGCCCGAAATCCAGAGCATGTCACGATGCTGGAGCAGTTGGAGGCCGCCTACGACGATCTCCACGACCCGGGCGGCCGCCTACCCACCGGCGAGGATCTGGCTGCCGAGTTGGAGCGCTTTCTCCGGGCCCGGGAAGACTGACCAGCAGGTTCAGACAACCAGGTTCACCAGCGACGGTGGCCTGACGATCACCTTTCTGGGCGTGCATCCGGCAAGAAACTCCTGGATGCGTTCCGATTCGAGCGCCATGGCCTCGGCGGCACCTTCAGTGACATCGGTGGGAACCTCGATTCGATCACGGACCTTCCCGTTGACCTGAACCACCATGGTCACCGTGTCATCGCGGAGCTTCGCCGGATCAGCCGTCGGCCATGGTTCGGCGTGAACGTGGCCGCCGTTTCGACGCTCCCAGAGTTCGGCGCACAGGTGGGGTGCTGCCGGTGCCATCACCAGGAGGAGGGCATCGACGGCGGCGTCGAGGGTTTCGGAGTGTGGGCCGTCGTCGGACAGGACCCAGCGGTAGAGGGTGTTGGTGAACTCCATGAAGCCTGCCACGGCCGTGTTGTAGGACCACCGGTCGTACTCGCCTGTGACCCTGTCGACTAGTCGGTGGGTGGACCGGTCGATCTCAGCGTCGGCGTCGGTGGGTCTACCGTTTCGCGCTCCTGATGTGAGCGCCCCGCCGGGCACGCAGAGACGCCAGACCCTGTTCAGGAACTTGGAACATCCATCGATGCCGAAGTCCTCCCAGTCGACATCCTCCTGGGGCGGCTTGACCTGGAGGTGCGCAAGGCGCAGGGCGTCAGCGCCCTGGGAGTCGAGGATCTCCTCGGGTGCTACGAGGTTCCCCTTCGACTTGGACATCTTGGTTCCACCGAGGCGGATCATCCCCTGGGTGAACAGTCGCCGGAAGGGCTCTCGGAGGCCTGCTGGTGCCACCCCGAGGTCGGAGAGTGCCCTGGTGAAGAAGCGGGCGTACATGAGGTGCAGGATTGCGTGCTCGACGCCCCCTATGTACTGGTCGACCGGCAGCCAGCGCTCAGCGGCGGCCGCGGAGAAGGGCGCCTCGTCGCACCACGGGTCCGAGAATCGCAGGAAGTACCACGAGGAGTCGACGAAGGTGTCCATGGTGTCGGTCTCGCGACGGGCAGGATCTCCACAGCCGGGGCAGGTCGCAGCCAGGAAACCCTCGTGGGTGGTGAGCGGCGACTGGCCCGTCGGCATGAACTCGACATCGTCGGGAAGGTCCACCGGCAGGTCGGCCACCGGGACGGGTTGTTCTCCGCAGGAGTCGCAGTAGACGATCGGGATCGGACAGCCCCAGTAACGCTGGCGTGAGAGGAGCCAGTCGCGGAGCCGGAAGTTGACCGTCCTCTCCCCAATCTGGTTGGACTCGAGCCAGTCGATTGCCGCAGCCTTGGCTTCGATCATGTCCATGCCGTCGAGGAAACCGCTGTTGATGGCAGGCCCCTCGCCGGTGTAGGCGTCGCCGTCGAAGTCCGCTGGGGGTTGCACGGTTCGCACGATGTCGCAGCCGTGGGCCACGGCGAAGTCCCAATCTCGCTGGTCTTCACCCGGCACGGCCATGATCGCCCCTGTTCCGTAGGTCATGAGCACGTAGTCGGCCAGGAAGAGCGGTACCGGCTGCCCGTTGAAGGGGTTGATGACGTGGCAACCGGTTGGCACCCCACGCTTGTCGAGGCTACCGACACTTGAGAGCCTGTCGATCTCAGAGCGGTCGGCCACGGACTCCCTGAAGGCACGGACGGCATCTCGATGCTCGTCGGTGGTCAGCTCATCGACCCTCGGATGCTCTGGCGATATGACGGCGAAGGTGATTCCGAAGCTGGTGTCGGGCCGGGTTGTGTAGACCGCCAGGGGCTCGACATCGGTGCGGGGTCGACCCTCGTCATCGGCAACCGGAAGTCCGAACTGGGCACCTTCTGAGCGACCGATCCAGTGGCGTTGCATGATCTTGACCTTCTCGGGCCAGTCCAGGTCCTCGAGGCCGTCGAGCAGTTCCTGGGCGTAGGCGGTGATTCGGTAGAACCACTGCTCCATGTCGCGCCGATCGACCAGGTCGCCTGAACGCTCGCAGGTTCCATCTGGGAGAACCTGCTCGTTGGCGAGGACGGTCTGGCAGCCGGGGCACCAGTTGACGGGGGCCTCCCCCCGGTAGACGAGACCCGCCTCGTAGAACTTCAGGAATATCCACTGTGTCCAGCGGATGTAGCCGGGGTCATGGCTACGGATCTCGCGCCGCCAGTCGTACACGGCGCCGATTCGGCGCAGGGAGGCTGAGAGCGTCGCCACGTTTGCGTCCGTGTTGACCCGCGGGTGTGTGCCGGTCTTGATGGCTGCGTTCTCGGCGGGAAGGCCGAACGAGTCGAAGCCGATGGGCGAGAGCACGCCATCGCCACGCATGGTCCGGTAGCGGACCAGCAGGTCACCCATCGTGTAGTTGCGCACGTGTCCCATGTGGGCCGGCCCGCTCGGGTACGGGTACATGGACAGCACGTAGAAGGGTGGGCGTGGGTCGTCGTTGTCGACCTCGTATGTTCCGTCATCGCTCCAGTACTGCTGCCAGCGCTGCTCGATTGACTGCGGGTCGTAGTGCTCGGACATCGCAGCGAGGCTACCGACGGGCCGGGCCCGCGACCCGCATCTGACCCGGGGAGTCGGCAAATGACGCCTCCAGAGGCCGGTTGGCTGCCTAGTGCCCGCTGCTACGCTTTCGGCGATCTCGGGGCTATAGCTCAGTTGGCAGAGCGCCTCCATGGCATGGAGGAGGTCGAGGGTTCAATTCCCTCTAGCTCCACGTAACGCCGCAGGTCACCGGCCTGCGGTGCTCTCGTTTTCAGTACTAGCGCTCTCTGGGAGCAACCAGCAACCCCTCATAGGTATCCCTTACGGGATCTTGGAATTCGACGACTCCCCCATCGTTAACTCGAGGCTGTCTGAGGGGAAGGGGGTAGGCGACATTCGCCAGCCGCAGTTGGTCTGGTAGATAGCCCTAGCCGACGAGGCCTTTCTGGCAGCCCTGCTGGTTGGCCAGTAGTGTGATTGTCGTGGAGGTCAACGGCTACAAGATCGAACCAGGGGCGGACCTCGGCGGGGCGAACCTCTTCAAGGCGAACCTCACTTCGGCGGACCTAGGAGGGGTGTACCTCTCCGGGGCGAACCTCAAAGGGGCGGACCTCTCCGGGGCGAACCTCCAGTGGGCGAACCTCAAAGACGCACGCCTCGGAGGGGCGAGAGGTAACAAGGGCACCGTCTGGCCGGAGGGGTTCGATCCGGTATCCGCCCTTGTGGCCATCTACTAGGCCTTCTGGCAGTCCTGCTGGTCGGCCCGTAGTGTGATTGTCGTGGAGGTCAACGGCTACAAGATCGAACCAGGG
>CEQE01029593.1_pt1 | contig 89596 bp, 86 predicted proteins | sample 356201 | NCBI WGS metagenome assembly CEQE01 (sample SAMEA2619970, study PRJEB7988) | marine metagenome | biome: marine biome (ENVO:00000447); feature: mesopelagic zone (ENVO:00000213) & marine oxygen minimum zone (ENVO:01000065); material: "saline water (ENVO:00002010), including plankton...
AATATGGTTGCAATCACTGACAAGACCACCGGTCTAGACCCAAACATGTGGGAGGCGGTCCAGACTCGGGACTCCAGGGTCGACGGGCGTTTCGTGTACGGGGTCAGTTCCACCGGCATCTATTGCCGGCCCACTTGTCCCAGCCGCCGGCCAGCGCCCCATAGAGTCGCCTTTTTCGACCGGGCCATCGAGGCCGAAGCCGCCGGGTTCAGGGCCTGCAAACGCTGCCTGCCGGACCAGGAAACCCCCAGCACCAGTCTGGTGCGCAAGGTCTGCAAATACATCCAAGAGCAGTCAGACGAATCGGGTTCTATGCCCACCCTGGCCGAGTTGGGCCAGGCGGTCGGAGCAGCCCCTCGCATCTGCAGCGGGTGTTCAAAGAGGCTACCGGAGTCACGCCGCGCCAGTATGCGGCGGCCTGGCGTCTGGACCGGTTCAAGGCAATAATCAAGGACGGCCAAGACATCTCAACGGCGTTCTATGAGGCGGGGTTCGGTTCGTCCAGCAGGCTGTATGAGAATTCGGGGGAGCGCATGGGGATGAGCCCCGGCGCTTATCGCAGGGGAGGAAAGGGCATGGATATCTATCACACAGTGGTGACATGCCCCATGGGCTGGCTGCTGGTGGCGGCTACTGAAAAGGGCATTTGCTCGGTGAAACTGGGCGGCTCCGATAGAGAGTTGGAAGAGAATCTCCAGTCTGAATTTCCGTCGGCCAACCACCAACAAGTTGGCGGTCATCTGGCGACCTGGACCGCTGAGATATTATCCTATCTGGACGGGGAAAATACCGGCCTGGACCTGCCTCTGGACATCCAAGCAACGGCGTTCCGGCAGCAGGTGTGGCGGATGCTCCGGACGATTCCCTACGGCGAGACCCGCACCTACCAGCAGGTGGCCCAGTCGCTGGGCAAAGACGACGCTACGCGGGCGGTGGGCACGGCCTGCGGGGCCAATCCCGTGGCGCTGGTCATACCCTGCCACCGGGTGCTGCGCAAGGACGGCGGCCTGGGTGGCTACCGGTGGGGGCTGGGCCGGAAGAAGTCACTGTTGGAGATGGAGCAGGCGGTAGACTGAACGTTACGGTCGATCTGCCGGAGAGCCATAAGCTTCGATTAAACGTATAATTTAATGGTCTGCCCTCGACCAACGGGAACCGGCCAAATCGAACCCCTTGGAACCAAGACGGTTTGCCAAGCTCTGTCTTTCAATCGATCTCCATGCTAATAACGGCCCGGCACGCCCTGCTTCCTATGCTGGCCGGGGTCTTTCTTGCTGCCCTGATGACGGCTTCCAGCGTGTCCGCTGCCGGGGGGGACATCGAGATTGTCGACACCGGCGAAGATGTGGATTTCCCTGGCACTGTGGACCTTTCTGTAACCGCCGAAGGTGACGCCGACATCGTGGAGGTACGGCTCTTCTACCGCACCGTTGGCAGCAATGTCTGGGCCTATGCTTACCCCGAGTTCATGCCCGACAACCGGGTCACCGCCAGCCTGAACCTCACTGGTGAGGTCTCGACCTACCTGCCGCCCGGCACAGAGGTTGAGTACTACTACGAGATCACCGACGCTCAGGGCAATATGCTCCGCACCGACCCCACCGTGGTGGAATACGAGGACACACGGTTCGACTGGACGGAGGTCAAGGTCGGGCCGCTCACTCTTCGTTATTACGACCAGTCTGACCTGAGGGTCAGGGGAGTGGTACGGTTATTAGAATCAGACCTGGCGCGCCTTCAAACTCTGCTTCAGTTAGAACAGCCTGACGATATCAAAGGCGTTATCTACTCCCAGCGCTCCCACACTCTCGAGGCCTTTCCTCAGCAGAGCCGCACCACCACCGAGCAGCAGACATTCCATGGATTCGCCTTCCCGGAACGGAGCCTATTCCTCGGACTGGGGATGGGCCGCGGGTTGATAGTCCATGAGTCTGCCCACCTTTTGTTGGGACAGGTGATGGGCGACCTCGCTCTGCCGACTCCCGCCTGGTTGGACGAGGGGTTCGCCAGCTATATGGACCCGTCAGTGAAGATATTAACTGGGGAGAGTCTCAGTTCCCGGACGAACCCGCTCAAGGCTATGCGCACCGTGACCGGCACGCCCCACAGCATCGGCACTTTTTATCAGAAGTCACTAAGCGTGGTGGCTTTCCTGATCGACGAATTCGGCGAGCCCAACTTCCAAAGCTTCATCGGACAACTGAGCCAGGGCGGCACCGTGGACGGTTCTTTGACCAACGTGTACGGGTTCAACGTCGACGGTCTGGACGCCCTCTGGGCGAGTCAATCCACGGTCTCGCAGCCCTCGGCGCCCTCGGCTCCGGAGCGGACCAACCCTGACGGCAACCCTTCGGCCATCTTATTCTTCAATAGCTGGCTCCTGGGCGGGCTGGTGATCTTAGTCCTGGCGGCGGTGTCCATCCAGTTCGTGGCGTCCAAGCTCCGTCCGGCCCGCTACCCGGAGGAGGGTCTGCAACCTTGGGAGCACCCGGGCCTCTGGGACGACAAGGAAAACGAAGGGCCCTACTAACGCTGGGCGTAAATAATTCTTTAGCTTGGACCATTCATGACAACCAACCATGACCAGATACCCATGCTTCAAGAAAAGCTGCGGTCGCCGCACCAGGCAGTGATGAAATCCATCGACGGAGTCGCCGAGGCTGAGATTCGCCAGGTGCCGGCCCCAGGTGAATGGTCGGTGGCCCAGCTGCTGGCCCACATCGCCGAGATCCAGTATTTCTGGATGGAAAAGGCGGTCTTGATCACCCAGGAAGACGACCCCAACATAACCCGCAGCGACGTCGAGAATGACCGGAGAGCGGCCGCCGTCGAAGACCATGCCAGCGACTCGCTAGACACGCTGATAAAAAGCCTGGCCGCCGCCAACGAGTCCGCAGTCGCTGCCACCGGGGATCTCTCCTCTGAGGACTTGCCCATCCTTGGTCACCGGGGCGAGAACAACCCCATCACGGTGGAGGGTGTGGTCCAATACCTAGCCCTACATGTGGAAGAACACGCCCATCAGGTGAGTGAGTCCCGGCGTCTGATCGGCCAGGGACCAACCGACTAGGCCAATATGAATCTGCGGCTATGGCTATGTTATCCTATCGATTATGAAACTGAAATTTCTTCTGGCGATGTTCATTGTCGCAATTGCCCTCGCTGCTTGTATTTTAGAAACACCTAGCCCCGCTCCCACGATTATTCCGCCGACTGCGGCCGTGGCCCCGACCCTGCCGGTTCAATCCGGAACGGCAACCGCCGGTCAGCCGGTCAAGCAATTCGTGGACGTGGGCGGCGTTCGTATCGCCCAATATTCCAACGTGCCTCCGGTGTCGATAGACCCGGCGGCCCAGTACACCGCCGTTATCAGGACCAACCTGGGCAACATGGATATTCAATTTTTCGCGGCCCAAGCCCCGGTCACGGTAAACAACTTCATCTTCCTGGCCAACGACGGGTTCTATGACGGGGTTATCTTTCACCGTGTCATCCCTTCTTTCATGATTCAAGGTGGCGACCCCCTTGGCAGAGGGACGGGCGGCCCCGGCTACAGATTCCAAGACGAGTTCGTGCCTAGCCTGACGTTCGACCAGCCGGGGAAGCTGGCCATGGCCAACTCGGGCCCGGGCACAAACGGCAGTCAGTTCTTCGTGACCACAGCGCCGACGCCCCACCTGAACAACGCCCACACCATATTTGGGCAGATCACCCAGGGGCAGGACGTGGCCGACGCAATCTCACTGGCCCAAGCCGGACCAGGCAACAGACCGGTAACGCCGATAATTATCTTGGGGATAGACATCGCAAAGAACCCCTGATCATCATCTGGCGATAATCCAAGTTACTCATGCGCGCCCCGGAAATCTTCAGTCCTAGTCTTCAGTAAAAGTCTTCACCCGAAATCCTTGCCCCAGATGCGTTCCAATCCAAGGATACTCTTTTGTCCTTCGAGTACGTACTCTACGAGCGGAAAGGACCGATCGCCTATATAACCCTGAACCGCCCGGAGAAGCTGAACGCCCTGAACGCCGGTCTGATGACCGAGTTTCAGAAAGCGGTGGGGGCGGTGGATGCGGACACAGAAATTCGGGCGCTGATCATAACCGGAGCGGACCGGGCCTTCTCAAACGGCTTCGACATCGAAAAAACAACCACTCCATCGACCCTTTGTCCGGCACACTAGACGCCTGGCGCACCCGGCTGCAAGGACTGGTGGAAACCTTCATGACCGTCTGGAACTGCACCAAGCCAGTGATCGCCGTGGTGAATGGTTACGCCCTCGGCGGGGCCTGCGAGTTGGTCCAAGTCTGCGACGTCAAGATCGCCTCCGACCGGGCCATTATGGGCGAGCCTGAATCAGGGCGGGGTTTGGGCCGCCGCTGTTGATCACTCCCTACAGCGTGAACCTGGCCAACGCCAAGGAACTGCTCTTGACCGGGGATATTGTAGACGCCGACGAAGCAGCCCGGATCGGCTTGGTCAACCGGGTGGTGCCCCACGACGAACTGATGGCCGAATGCGAGAAGGTAGCCAAGAAGATCTGTCTGCTGCCCCAGTTGGGCGTGAAGCTGACCAAAGAAGCCGCCAACCGCGCCATGGAAGAGATGGGCTACCTGAACGCCGTCCGGCACAACCTGGAGCTGATGACCCTGTTCGGCACCAGCCCGGAGCAGAAAGAGTTCAACGCCATCAGTGAGGCCGATGGACTCCGGACAGCCCTGAATTGGCGGGACGCCCGGTTTAAGGCGTTGGATTAGGTTTCCGGCTCGGGACCAACGGTTGTTTCCTAAGGATGCCCTTCGTAGCCGCTCGCTGTGAGCCAATTTATCCGCTTATGGTGAGCCCGTCGAACCACCGCTCTGCATTAACCATGGTTTCCCAGAAACAGATGCCCTCACCCTAACCTTCTCCTTTGCGAGAGAGGGGGGATTTTTCTCGCTGGTGCGCCAGTCTCAACTAGCCCCCAGCTTTTACTTCTACCTTGGCTAGGCCTTCAATGAACTTGAGGATGGCCGAGTGGTCTGATTCTTGCTCTCCGTCGTTGACCAGGGCGCCGAGGATCTGCTGCAACAAGGATGTAACGGGCAGCGGTATGTTCAGTTCCTGGGCGGTTTGGAGCACATTCCGCAGATCTTTCTGGTGCAGGCGGATACGGAAGCCAGCCTGGAAGTTCCGGCCCAACATCATCGGACCTTTCTGTTCCATCACCGCGCTACCGGCCAGGCCGCCCCTGATGGCATTGAACACCTTCTCCGGATCGACGCCGGCCTTCTGCGAAAGCACCAAAGCCTCGCTCAAGGCCTCGATATTCGCCGCAACGATGATCTGGTTGGCCAACTTGGTGACGCCGCCGGCGCCGATGTCTCCGGTGAGGACAATGTTCCCGCCCATGACCTGCATCAGCGCCAAGTTCTTGTCGAAAACATCCTGTTTGCCGCCGACCATGATGGCCAGTGTTCCCGCAATCGCGCCGGGTTCGCCACCGCTGACCGGGGCGTCCAGCATCTCCACGCCCTTCTCGGCGCAGGTGGCGGCGATCCGCTGGGACACCAAGGGCGCGATGGAGCTCATGTCGATAATCACCGAACCGCTCTTGGCGCCTTCCAACACACCGTCAGGCCCCAGGATGACCTTCTCGGAGTCCGCCGAGTCGGGAAGCATGGTGATGATGGTGTCGCTGGCGGCGGCCACCTCCTTGCTGGAGGACGCGCCGGTGGCCCCGTCGGTGACCACTTCTTCCTGGTTGCTGCCCACGATGTCGTACACGGTCAGGGAGTATCCAGCGTTGAGCAGGTTGCGGGCCATGGGTTTCCCCATGATTCCCAGTCCGATGAATCCTATCTGTTCGGCCATGTGCCGGCCTCCTCAAGTTGGTCTATTTCTTAATCTCTTAATACGTGCCTGGGTACAGGCGCAAAAACTGTACCACAGATTCGGTTGGCGCTCCATCTGTCAGTACGTCTGGAGGTTGATTTCGCCGTTGAACTGGCATGCTCTTGGGTTTATGATACTAGGAGCGGCGGTTTCCGTATTTAAAGACCGGTTTTTTATTGGACCGCCAACCCCTGTTATATAGCCTCAAGAGGTTTTGATGGCAGACGGCAGAAAAGCCCTGGTCACCGGCGGCGCCGGGTTCATCGGCTCCCACATGGTCGACCGCTTACTGAAATTGGAATATGACGTCGTCGTGATTGACAACCTCAGCAACGGCAAGATCAAGAACCTCGACTCCGCGGCCGTCTTCCACCACACGGATATCACCCAGCCGGCCATGGCCGATATCATTCAGCGGGAACAACCCGACTTGGTGTTTCACATGGCGGCGCAGACCAGCGTTACCCAGTCGACCCAGGACCCCATCGCAGACACAAACGCCAACGTGCTGGGCACCCTGCGCGTCCTAGAAGCCTCCCGCCGTGTCGGCGTAGAGAAGATCATCTACTCGTGCACTGGCGGAGCGCTGTACGGCGACCCTGGGACCATCCCCGTCACCGATGACGCGCCCATCGCCCCGGTCTCGCCCTATGGGATGTCCAAGTGGATGGCCGAGGAATACTTGGACTTCTATTACCGGCAGTACAGGTTGCGGTACACGTCGTTACGCTACGGAAATGTCTTCGGTCCCCGGCAGGATCCCCACGGAGAAGCCGGGGTCATAGCCATTTTCAGCCAGGCCATGCTGGAGGGGAAACAGCCTCAGATCTTCGGCGACGGGACCCAGGAAAGGGACTTCATCTCGGTGTTCGATGTGATCGACGCCAACCTGGCCGCCATCGAACGGGGTGACGGCAAAGCCATGAATGTGGCCACCGGAGTGCCGACCAGCGTGAATCGAATGTTCGAGCTGCTCCAGGGCATCACAGGTTATAAGTGGGACCCACTCCACGCGCCCCAGCGGGCCGGAGAGGTTTACCGAATAGCATTGGACTGGTCCCAGGCGGCCCAGGTGCTTGGCTGGTCTCCCAAAATCAGTTTGGAAGAAGGACTTCAGATGACCGTGGATTATTTCAAAGAGTCCATGAGTTCCACGGGCGGCGTGCCTCAGACAGGCTAACAGTCCTGCTGATATTCTATAGGCCGTACCGATAAGCATTTAGGAGAAAACACGGCAGACATGGAATCAGATTACGACGTAGTTATTTTGGGGGCCGGAGCCGCAGGATTGGCCGCGGGGCTCTACACCACCAGGGCAATGTTGAGGACGATCATTCTGGAGCAGTTGGGCCCAGGCGGCCAACTGTTGGTCACAGACGAGATCGACAACTACCCTGGCTTTCCCGAAGGCATCAAGGGCCAAGAACTGGCCATGAGGATGGAACAACAAACCACCCGCTTCGGGGCCGAGATCGAGTACACCGAAGTGGTCGATGTCGAGAACATCTCAGGGCCGGTCAAGACCGTCAAGACCGATGACCGGGACTTCACAACCAAGGCGATAATCATCGCCACCGGCGGTTCCCACAACAAACTTGGGGTCTCCGGTGAGGACGCGCTGGCGGGACGTGGCGTCTCGTACTGCGCTGTCTGTGACGGCAACTTCTTCCGGGGCCAGGACGTGGTGGTAGTTGGCGGCGGAGACGCGGCCATGGACGAAGGCCACTACCTGAGCGGAATCGTCAACTCGGTCACCTTCATCCACCGGCGGGACGAACTCCGGGCTGCTAAGGTCCTTCAGGAACGCGCCTTCAACAACGACAAAATCAAGTTCCTGTGGAGCACCGTGGTCGAGGAGTTCCGGGGCGACCAGGCCTTGGACCGCGCCCTAGTGAAAGACCTCAAGACGGAAAAGACCTACGAATACCCCATGGCGGCGGCCTTCATCTACGTGGGTTTCCACCCCAACACTGAATACCTATCGGACCTGCTGGTACTGGACTCCGGCGGACACGTCTGCACCGACATCCACATGAGGACGGCGGTACCCAAGGTTTATGCCTGCGGCGACGCCCGGGCCGAGTCCACCCGCCAGCTCGGCGCGGCAGTGGGGGATGGCATCACCGCCGCCCTGGCCTGTTTCCACGATCTCAGCACTTAACTCAGACCGTTAGTCACATGAAAGGGGCGTCCCGATTGATTGGGACGCCCCTTTTGTCATTCCAGAACCGATCGGAATCTCCTGAAAATGGCCCCATTCCCCACTCGTCCTGGGCCTGTCGAACCACCTACCACTCGACAGCCATTCCCCACCGCGGCGTCCTTCGACAGGCCCAGGATGAGTGGGTTTGGTGGATTTCTTGACTTCGCCTTTCGTCATTCCAGCCGTTCCCCGGAAGGGGAATCCAGACAAACTCTTTTTGGTTGTTCATGGATGACTTGCCAAGAAGCGTCTCCCTCACTCTAACCCTCCCATACTTCCGAGGAAGGACAACGGAGAGGGGATTTTGCCCGTCAGACCCCGACGATCTCTTTGACCAGCGTTGCAGTCCCGGCAACCACGATGACTGCGATCATCACATGGCGGAAGATACGGTCGTTTATATGTTTCACCACCGCCCTTGCCATGCCGAACCCGATTATCATCCCAGGAATCATGACGCCAATGTTGGCCAAGGTGTCCCGCCCGACCAGCCCCGTAGCAGAGTAGAGGGCGAATGCGGTTATGTCGGATGTGATAAAAAGGAGCGCCAACGTGGTCCGGACCCTGTCCGGTCTCCACTCCTGGGCGATGGCGTAGATCGCGGCTATGGGACCGCCGATGGCGATGGTCGTTGTCGCCATAGATGTGAGGAACCCAAAAACCGGCCCTGCCATCTTTCTCTTAGTGAATGGCAGTTGGATATTTTTCAGGCTGAGCAAGGCCAAAAAGATGATTACAAGAGCGATGGTTATCCGCAGGAAACCAGGGCTGGCCGAGTTCAGCGCTAGAACTCCGATCGGAGTGGCAGCCACGCCACCCAGGACCAAACCGATGCTTGGCCGAAGCTCCAGGTGACGCCAGGTCCGGACCAATACCATGGCCATCATAAGACCGATCAGGCTGTTTATCACCACCACCACCTGCTGTGGCTCCAGGTACAGCAGGAGCACCGGCGCGGCTACAAGAGCGAAGCCGAAGCCTACGGTGCCAATCACTACGGATGAGGCGGCAACGGCTAGGATGCTGAATAGAAGTTCGAGGCCGGTGACCAAAGCGGGGCTTAATTCTCTGGCGCCAGGTTAAACAAACCCTGGCTGGAGGCAACCTTCAGGGCCAGGTTCACGTCAATGATCGGAGGACCATCCCTACGCACTTCCATCTCGATCTGCTGGGATTTGTTCACCGAGAAAGCCCGTTCGCCATCCAGGGCCACGGTGCAGTCCCGTTTCTCTATGACCAGTCTTTCGCCGTCGGCCATCAGTTGCCACGAGGCGATGGACACCGGCGGCACCACGCCAGGAGCAATGGGGGCCAGCACGGTGCTGCTCCCAGGGACACCATCCTCGGGGTCGGAGATTCTGAACTGCAATCCGCCCTCGTCAGCCAGGGAAACCGCCGCCAGCCGCGCCCCGATGGAAGACAGGCCCAAGGAAGCCGGCTCGGCCCTGGTTAGAAAGACTTCGTAAAGGGTGCCAATGTCCCAGATGGCCCTCGTGGCAACGAACCGTTCCTTGGAAAGCGCCACGTCGATCAGGGCGATATCTTTTAGTTCGCCGTCAACATATACGTTCATGGTTTTGCTAGAGACCGAGACCTCGGCCAGGTCCAGTTTACCGTCGGCCACCAGACCCGCCGCCAGTCCGGCCAAGGTGCCCTCCACCATCGAGGGGAACACATTATTGGTGCCCGTGGAGATCGCCATTATCGGGAGCTTTCGGGTGCCTACCACTACCGCCCGGTTGGTACCGTCGCCGCCCAGGGTCACCAGGCAATCGACGCCTTGTTCCGCCATGCTAGCCGCCGCCCGTACCGTGTCGCCCTCCGAATAGAAGGTCGGCATAACCACGAAATCCAGCTCCATGTCGAGGTTGGGGTCATCGGAGGCGCGACGCACCAGGTTGGAGCTGTCGGACATGGCCAAAACTCGGGTTACGCCCACCGATTGCAGTCCCAACATGACTCTGCGGACGATGTTTACTTTCTCCCAGTCTGGCACCACCCGGCCCTGGGCGACCAGCCGGCGGATGTCTTTGCTGGCAGCCGGGTTTGCAATTATTCCTACCAAGGCCAAAGAAAGTCTCCTTAGTCACTCAACAAATATGAAAGCGATTCGGGGTTTATTCGGTGGTGAACCTGGCCCCTCGCCGCTATAATTGCGCCAATCGTCGGCCGGGCAGACGCCGGTCGCCGAGCAGGCCCGATTATAGCACTAGGAGGACTGAGATGAGCGCTGATTTGGCTTTCATGTCGGCTGTGGAACTGGCGCAGAGCATCCGTGAAAAGAAGATATCGTCGTTGGAGGCCACCGAGAATTTCTTCCGGCGCATCGACAAACTGGACTCCCAGTTGAACTCGTATCTGACCTTGTGCCAGGACCAAGCCCTGGCCGACGCCTGCGCCGCCGATTCTGCGGTACAGAGCGGTTCGGACCTGGGGCCGTTGCACGGCGTCCCCATCTCCATCAAGGACCTGGAGTTGACCAAGGGCGTGACCACCACCATGGGATCGGCCTGGTTCCGGGACCGGGTACCGGACATGGATTCCATCGTGGTGGAGCGCGTGAAGGCGTCGGGCGCGATCATATTGGGAAAGACCAACACGCCGGAGTTCGGACTATCGGGCACCACCGAGAACAGGTTGGGCGAGCCCTGCCGCAACCCCTGGAACACCGAGCGCACACCGGGCGGGTCAAGCGGCGGAGCGGCGGCGGCCCTGGCGGCGGGCCTATGTTCACTGTCCATGGGTAGCGACGGCGGCGGCTCCATCCGTATCCCGGCCAGTTTCACCGGCTTATTCGGCATCAAGCCAACCCAGGGACGGGTGCCCCGTTACGGCGGCTACGGGCAGCCTGCAGCCAACCATTTCTCCCAATCTGGGCCTATCGCCCGGACGGTGGCCGACTCGGCCCTGCTGCTACAGGTGGTGGCAGGGCCTGACTCCCGAGACGTCACATCCATCCGCCAACCCGCTCCCGACTTTAGCGCGGGGCTGGCTAAAGGCGTGAAAGGCATGCGGGTGGCCTGGAGCAGCGACTACGGCTACGCGGCGGTCGACCCTGAAGTCGTTCAGGTGACTGAACGGGTGGCCAAGCTGTTCGCCGATATGGGAGCGAAGGTGGAGGACGCCAATCTGAAGCTAGATGACCCGTTCGACACGTTCTGGAACATCTTCGCCACGGCGTCTTATACGTCCTACGGGCACATGTTTGACGATGGCCGGAAAGAACTCACCGACTATGGAGTGAAGGCCATGGAGCATGGACGAACGGTGACCGGGGCGGACCTGTCGCGGGCCATCTACGATGTGGACCGGCTGGGCCGGCAGATGGAAGAGTTCTTCGACGATTTCGATCTGCTGATCTCGCCCACCATGGCAGTGCCAGCCTTCACCATCGAACAGCGTCCTAGTGTGATCGGAGGCAGAGAGGTCGACCCGGACTGGGGGTTCGTGCCCTTCACATACCTCATCAACATCACCGGCCAGACCGCCGCCAGCGTACCCTGCGGCTACTCAGCAGACGGCATGCCCATCGGCCTACACATCATTGGCCCACGCGGGTCAGAGGCGCGGGTTCTACAAGCGTGTGCTGCCCTTGAGCAGGCACAGCCGTGGGCGGGGGAGAGGCCGGGGGTTAGTTAGGGGGCTTGGCTTTTTAGTCTGGGATTTAAAACGCCGCCATTTTCTACCGCAGTCGTGGCAGCACATCCGTGGCCACGCGTCGGCATTCCTTTGAGTGGGGAACCGGGAGAGGATGAACTGAATTGTCCGTTATTGTCTTCATTACGCTGCCCACGATCAAGGGACGAATGGCATAGCCGAAACGGGAAATCTGCCAATGGCGGGTGGATCCCGCTGAAGTTAGCCAGATAATTTGTGAATACCCACCAGACTTAGTGTTGCAGCAGGCAGGTTCTAGCTACCTCGCCGCCGCCATCTTCTGCCGCAATAACGGCAACACATCCGCAGCCACCCTCTGGCACTCCTCTACGTGGGGGAAGCCGGAGAGGATGAACTGGTCTACGCCTAGTTTCCAGTAGTCTAGGAGGATGTCGGTTACCTGCTCGGGGGTGCCTACTATGGCGGTGCCGCAGTTGACTCTTACTTCCGACAGGCCGTTCCAGAGATGGGGCGCGACCATGTGGTCCGGCTTTTCTTGGGCTTGGGCCGCGGCGCCGACCATCGCCGTGCCCACGACGGCTGCTTTCCGCTGGGCCTTGACCGCTGGGTCGGCGTGGTCGATGAGCTCGTTGGCGGCCTTCCAGGCGTCTTCCTCTTTGCTGCGCACCACCAGATGCGTGCGTATGCCCACGCTGGGGGTACGGCCGGCCTTGTTGAACTCCTCCCGCACGGCGTCGAAACGTGCCCGTGAGTCGTCTAGGGCCTCGATCCAGTTCAGATGCACGTCGGCTTGGCGTCCGGAGAGAGCGTTGGCCCTGGGTGAAGCCCCGCCCAGGTAGAACCGGGGGGGCGTGCCCTCGGGGACGGGCGAACAGTAGGCGTCCTTCAGGTTGTAAAAATCGCCCTGGAATTCCACCGGGCCGGGCTGCGTCCACAGCTTGCGGCAGGCGGCGATGAACTCCTCGGCGCGTTCGTAGCGGGTGCTTTGGTCCGTGTACTCGCCCACTCGTTCAAAGTCGTTGCCGATACCGCCGGGGACTATGTTGATGTCGATGCGGCCCTTGGATATCTGGTGCAGGGCGGCCGCCATCTGGGCGAACAACCCCAGGGCGACGAAGCCGGGTCTGACGGCGATCAGAAACCGGATGCGCTTGGTTACCGCAGCCAGGGCGGTGGCGGTGGTCCAGGTCTCGGCCAACGGCGCGTCCTCGGAGAAGAGGCCGTTGGCGAACCGGGTGGGGATCAGCAGCGAGTAGTAGCCCAGGTCCTCGGCGGTCTGGACTACCTGGCGCAGATAGTCGAAATCCGGGGGACGTTCCGCCCTGGCGGTGCCGGCCCGTGCGCCGTCGCCGTCGATGGGGATGAACCAGCTAAACAGGGTGTCTTGATTACCGTTGGTCACGTTGCGCCTCCGCCGTGGAGTTGGGTTGAGTACATCCTATGGTTGGGGGGTTGGGGGGTCAAGGGCCAGGTGGTCCTAACCCAACTTTCCCTTTGCATGAGTCTGGCGCCTCCGGAAAAATCTGCCGAGTCGTCCCATACCGGTAAGTTTGTTGGTACACTCCCGTCGCAAACGATAATGATGAACAAATGAGCACAGATGCGAGCGGCAATACAGACTTGACCGGACATGTGGCCTTGATTACCGGCGGCGGAAGAGGACTGGGACGTGCCTTCGCCCAAGGGTTCTCAGCAGCCGGTGCCATTGTCGCAGTGACAACGCGCTCCAAAAACCAGCTTGCCGAGACCGTTAAGCTGATCTAGGGTGCCGGTGGACTGATCGCCGTGCTGTTTTTCCTTGGCTCCAACAAAGTTAACCGGACTTAAGAATTTTCGGCGGCATCGGTGATCCCCACTGATGCGGAGAGCATCGCCAGAGGGCAACACTCGGTACAAGCCATTTAGATGTGTCAGGGATGTTACGGAGAGAACCTGGTCGGTCCAAATCTAGAGGAGTGTGAAGTCCGGTCCTGCTGGGGAGTTGAAGACAACGCGCTGTTCGTGAAATTTATGCCCCGGAACCTGATGCCCGGGCGATTCGGTATGGGATAGGGGCTGGTGGACAGTCATTAATCATCATGCCCAAGGCCAAATACAACAATATCTTTGACCAAGACTTTGGCGAGATAATCGCCTATCTGAAAACCCTGCCTGCGGTTGATAACGAGCTGGACGAGTCCAAGTTGAACCCTCTGGGCCGCATCATTTCAGTGTTTAGAGGCAACTTGATACCCGCGTCGATAATCGACCACGCAGCTTCGCGCGTGCCAGCACCAGAAGCCGGAGTCACGGCCGCAGACGGAAGGTACCTAGCCGGGATCTGCACGGTGTGTCATCGCGATGATCTGCTCGGAGAGGCCGTTTCCGGTGACGAAGACGGACCCGAAGCCCCCAACCTTACCCGCAGCGGCGCTCCCGGAGATTGGACTACGTCCGAATTCATAACAACGATACGCAGCGGCAACACTCCGGATGGGGTTCTGTTGGGCCCGGAATTTATGTCGTGGTATCGGTTCAATCAGATGACTGACGATGAAGCGAACGCGGTATGGTTGTATCTGCAATCGCTGCCTGGGGAATAGGCTGGAGCGCAGGGAATCTCTGATGGGATGGGTGATAGGAAAGCGGATGCGGAGGTGGCCTCATCTTAACCTTCCCCCTTGCGAGGGGGAAAGGACCGTTCAAGCGGAGGGCGGGGTTTCTTGGGTCGGTGGCGGAGGGGGGATGGAGCGGTTGGCCCGGTTGCCACCTTCTTCTCGTTCGTACCACATGATCATGACGATGCCGGCCACCAGGATGCTCATCATGTCACCCGGCACCCACAGCAGCAGGCCGCCGATCTGTTGGTCGGTCAGCAGCGACATGTCGAATGGTCGGTACACGTCCTGATACCCGGTATAGATGATGGTCTTGGAAAAGGTTATTACCGCTCCCAGAATGGTGTTGGGCAGCACGATCAGCCCCAGGTAGAGCACTCGCACGCCGTAGTGGACCCGCGAGCGCCGTGGCGCGGGGTCGATGACCGCCCAGTAGAAGATGAAGCCCGACGACACCATGGTCATGTGCATCATGGCGTGGACAAACTCGTTGCGCAGCGCCAGGTTGAACCCGCCGGGGAACTGCCACAGGTAGAGCACTCCCATGAATATCACTACAGTGATCACGGGGTTGGTCAGCTTCTCGTAGATAGCCCGGGCTAAGGGATGGCGCACCGTGGGCTTGACTATGCCCAGCAATATCCAAGGCGGCAACCCCCGCAGCATCGGCGTCAGCGGAGCACCCAGCAGGATCAGCAAAGGCGCCAGCATCCGCAGCAAGAAATGCTGGAGCTGGTGGAACGACAGCATGTGCTCGGACAGGTTATCCAAAGGCGACTGCAAAGCGATGAAGATCACGAACAGGCCGGTGAAGAATGACGCCCGCTGCCAGCGGCTGATGGGGTGGCTGGGCCGATGCCAGTTACTGAGGCCGTTCAGGTACACATAGGCCACCATGAGCAGCAACAAAGTCGCCAGAGGATTCCAATTCCAGGCGGTGAAGGGGTTCTGCCCGGTCTCGATTCCGTTGTGGGCGTGGGCTCCAGGTACAGCCCAGACAAGCTGTAGCAGGGCCACCACGGAAAGCGCCAACAGTATGGTTCGGGCTACTCTAAACATGGTTCAGGCCTAGGGCTCCCCTTGGGCGTCTACTTCGACTGCCTCACGGCGGCGGCGGTTCTGGCGTTTCGTGCTCCAGAATAGGTAAACCAGACCCAGCATCATCGCGGCAAATATGCCGAAGAACACCAGGCTGCCATTGGTATAGCGGCTGAGGGCCGGAACGTCCAGCGTCAATGCTCTGGTGCCGCCCTGGCCCAGGGAACTCGAGACATCAACGTCGATGGTCCACTCTCCTGTGGAGCCCAGATTCATGCGGACATCGTACCGCTCGGGCATAGAAGGCGAGTTTAGGGCCGTGGCCCAGCCTTCATACGCCTGGTCTTCGTTGTTGGCTTTCAGCACCACACTGGCGTCGGACACCGTCTCACCGGTGTTGGCGTCGGTGATGAAAAGGGCCATCTGGAGGAATCCGGCCGCCAGGTTGGAGTTGATCACAAATACTCTCACCGCATGAGGGCCGGCGACGACGTCCACCCCCCTACCTTCTCCAAGCGGGTCTTCCTGCTGGGCGGCCACGGAAGCCAACGGAGGGAATAAAAGCAGCACGACGACAAGGACCGCCAAGGTCATATTTCCAAGATTGAAGCTGGTGATTCCCATTTGTCTTGTAGTCTTATCTTTGGTAGAGCCGAATGTTATACGGCCCAACGGTATACGGAGAGTAGGCGAATCAGGATTCGTCATGCCTGTGGCTGGAGGTGAAGACCGCTGGATGTTCGATGTGATGGTCTTCATCGCAGCCGTCCATCGAGTCCTCCAACTGGATGGTCACATGGCCGATGCCAAATTCGCTGGAGGCGATGTCCCGCAGCCGCTGCAACACCGTACCGGGGTCATGCATAACCGAGGCATCTGCGGTCACGTGGGCGCTCAGGGCGTCATATCCGGTGGTGATGGACCAGGCGTGGATGTCATGGACGCCAGTCACGCCCTCCAATTCTTCCATGCGCTGGCACAATTCATGCAGGTCCAGGTGGGACGGTGTTCCTTCCATGAGAACATGGCCCACTTTCCAAAGCAACCGAAATGAGCTTCCCAGGACCAACACGCCAATCACGATGCCGAATATGGGGTCGGCGATATCCCAGCCCAGGGTCAACACCAGGACACCCCCTGCCACCACTGCCACCGAGCCCAGCAGGTCGGCCGCCACGTGCAGGAACGCGCCCTCCACGTTTAGGCTCTCCCCGGACGACCGGTGCAGGACCCAGGCCGCAGCGATGTTCACCAGCAGACCAACAGCGCCCACACCCAACATCAGGCCGCCGTCGATATCTAGGGTGTCGCCGAAGCGCCGTGAGGCTTCGAAGAAGATCAAAGCGGCGATGAACCACAGGCTCAGGGCGTTCAACGTGGCTGCCAGAATTTCGGTGCGATGGAAGCCGAAGGTCTGCTCGATTGAGGCCGGACGGCCGGAGACCCAGATGGCTAGTAATGCCAGGCCAATGGCGGCCCCGTCGGTCAGCATGTGTCCGGCGTCGGCCAGAAGGGCCAGGCTGCCTGAGACCAGACCGCCAATCACCTCAACCACCATGTAGGCCATAATCAGCGCCAGAGAGATGCTGAGGCTTCGTCTACTGGCGGAGCGGCGGTCGTGGCGGTGGCCCGGTGATCGGCCGGTGTAGTCGTGGTTAGCGTTCATGGCATTAATGTTTCCCGCCCGCGGGGTTCACGAGGCTAAATGGGCGTGCGGGCGGGAAACATACATCCATTATTTTACCGGAATCTTCCGGCTTGGGGGGTTAAAACCCGGCTTAGAGTTGGAAGGTCTTTCTCCAGATCCCGGGGGAGCCGGTCCCGTGGGTCATGATGTCGCGCATGCGGTCGTTATCGGGATGTATCTCCCGCTGTTTCAACCACTCGGCGGTCTCCGATACATTCTCGTCCTCGAACTCGTACACGGTGGCGAATTCGGGCGTGCCCCGCACGGCTTTCCACCGGCGTCCTCGAATCACTCCAGGACATTTTTCGTAGTTGGGCACGTAAACGCCACTGTACCATTTGTTCCATTCGTCTTGGTCGGCGGGCGTAACGTCCATCCGGCCGATCTGAAGAGCGTTGGCCATGTCGCTGCCGGCGATATCGTCGGTGAGAGCGGTTGGGTGGATCATGTCCAGAACCAGGTTGAAGAAATTGGTCCCGATGAGGCTGGGTGACACCCGCGAACCCCATTCGGTCCTCGGACGGTTCTTGAACGCGTCGGTATTGATAACGTCGATGCTCTCCAACTCATAGACGGCCAGGTGCTTGGGGCCGCTCTTGGTCGCCTCATAGCGGGCCGCGTTCAGTATGCCGGGAACGCCCATCAGTTCCTGCAGGTGTTCCTCTTGGTACCATTTATTGAAATCCGCTTCTTTGTCGGCTGGGATGTCGGCGGCAACCAACATCAAGCCGGTGCCCTTCTTGTTAGCCATTACTGCCTCCGGTATACGATTTTATTCAGGTGGAGCCATGATAGCTTTCGTGGAGTGGTTTGGCTACGTGGGACCGTCTACACCGAGACTAGGTGGGCCACCAGATCCTCGGGCGCCGACAGAAACGACGAGTGCCCGGTGTCCAGGGTCATAACCCGTTGGCAGGGCAACTTGGTGTACATCAGTTTCTGGAACTCCGGGGGAATGGCTTGGTCTTTCAGGCATTCGATGTAGACTCTGGGCACCCGGCCGAAATTCTCCTCCGTAGTCTGCATCAGGTCGATGCACGGCGAAGCCGGTTGGGGCGCCAACATGGACCGGGCCCAGGTGAAATCATCGTCGGAACAATCGTTGAAGAACAGGTCTCGAACACTCGCTGCATCGTAGATAACAGTGCTCAGGTCGTCGGATAAGGTGCTTCTACCTTCCCTGTTAAGCGCCTTTCGCATCGACTCGGGGTCCCTGGACTCCGCTGGGATAAATGATTCTCCGGGCCCAATCAGCACAGCAGTCAAATAGACCAGAGTTTTGACCTTGTCGGGGCGGTATTCAGCAGTCTGGGTGATGGTGAGACCGCCCAGGCTATGGCCGACCAGCACCACCGGTTCGTCCAGCTCATCCAACACTTCGCAGACGTGTTGGGCGTAGGTGCCCAGAGTGACCTCGCTATGCGGGATATCAAACTCCCCATAGGTGTTGCCGGGCAGGTCTACCGCGATCGCCGAGTGGCCTTGGGCCTCCAGCAACGGCACGACTTTGTCCCAGCACCAAGAGCCATGGGACGCGCCGTGAACTAGGACGAATGTAGTCATGTTGTGTCTCCCTTGATCAGCGAGTCGCCGGTCACTGCATCCGAATGACATTTTCCGGAGAATGATGGATCACCGTGACGATCTTCCAGCCTTCATCGGTCTTACGCACGGCGAAGGCGGCTCCCCGGCGTTCAAGTTTTGTTCCGTTTTTCTTGAACCTGACAGCCAAGCTGCTGGCCATGGCGGTGTGATCGTTCAGCATCTGGATGCTGGCTTCGTGCCTCTCGGTATGCCCAAAATCGGCGGCCTTCAAAGCCTCAAACCGGGGCGTCCAGAACTCTTCAACCTCGGCTGCCGTCGAGAACACAAGAACGTCGTTGAGAACGATGAACACGCAGGGCAGATGAAAATAAGAGACGATAGCTTTCAGGTCAAGATTGCTGAAGTCCCGAAAATAATCGATGAATAACTGGTCGACTTCCTGCTCAAGGTTGTTCATGTTCTTACTCCAGCATCGATTGCCGGAAGTTGTCGATGGCGCTCTGTTGGACGCCGTGGTGAAGGAGGTAGGCTTCGGAGCCTCCGAACTCGCTTTGGGTGACATCCAAGTATTTCTCGATGGCGACTCTTGGGGCCATGATGCCTTCGCGGGTGGAATGCACAAAGCCCGGCATGCCCTGGAGCCGCGCCAGGATATCGTCAATAACTTCGTTGGTCGCCAGGAAGTCGGTCACGATCTCTTCCCGGTTGACACCCAGCACGTCCAGGGTAGTTGCGGCCAACACGCCGGTACGGTCTTTGCCGGCGCTGCAGTGGAACAGCGCGGGCTGGTTCACCGGCTGTGCCAGCGCGGCGAAGGCTTGGGCGATTAGGCCTCCGGAGTTCATCAAGATCCACTGGTACATGTCGGTCAGACGTTTGTCCACCTCTTCCCCGGATGTCGGCGGTAGCACTCCGCGCGCTTCCAGAAACGGGAATTGGTGGTACCCGATACCTGAGGAGGCCAGCAGCCCTCGGCCGTCGTTGGAAGTGGTGCCCGCGTTACTACGCAGGTCAACGACGGATACCAACCCCAGGCTTCCGGTGATGGTTTCGACGTCGGCTTCGGTCAATGCGCTCGGGGAATCGCTGCGGAATAGCCGCCGCCACTTCACCGTTCGTCCGCCGGTGGAGGAATAGCCGCCCAAGTCACGGAAGTTGACGCACCCGTCTAGGGTTATTCGCCGTTCAATCTGTTCAGTCATCAGCCGGGGCGGCCTAGGCCCCTTCCACCCCCATATCCTTGGCGATAGCCAGCATCCTCCGGGCGGTCTCTTCGTGGGCGATGTCCACCATGTCTCCGTCGAAAGTCACCGCTGCCCCGCCGGTGGCCCGCATCTCCTCCATGGCCGCAACCAGGCCCTGCCAGTGTTTAACGTCCTGCGGAGAGGGTGAAAAGACCTCATTCACCACCGGCACATGCGACGGGTGGATCAGGTGCATCCCGGTGTAGCCCAACTGCTTGAGTTGGATTGCCAGCGCCCTAAGACCATCGAGATTGTGGATGTCCATCCAACCACCACTCATGGGATAGGGAACACCGGCGGAGCGAACGTCGATCAACACTTTGGATTTCAAATACAGGGTCTCCAGACCTTCCGGAGTCCACTCGAAACCGATGGACCGGGCCGTGTCGCCACCCTTGCCGCCGCTGCCGCCCATGTGGGCAACCCTGGGGGAGGCGGTTGCGATCTCGTAGGCCAGCCGGATGCTGGTGGCGGTTTCCATGCCGGGGTCGATGAGGATGGCCCCCACCTCCATGCCAGCGTTCCGCTCGAAGTGGGACAGCAGGTTATCGACCTCCACAACGTCGGCAGGGCTCTCAACCTTGGGGACCAGGACACAGTAGAGTTGCGGGCAGGTTATTGCTTCCAGGTCGCCGCCGGTCAGGCCCGTCTCCAGACGGTTGACCCGGACGGTCAGCGTTGGCTTTGTGCCACTCAGTTCCTCCAGCATCTTGCGGACTAAAACACGGGCTTCCGCCTTGTTGGGGACTGGCACCGAGTCTTCCAGGTCAAATATCAGCGCGTCGGACCCGTATTGCGGTGCCTTGCGCATCCAATCTTCTTTGTTACCTGGGACGTACATGGACGTCCGTAGCGGTCTGGCCGTTGCCATGGGGGCTCCTCGTAGCTGTCAGCTATCAGTGGTCAGCGTTCAGCCTCTTTAAATTATCTTTTCTTCTTTTAATTGCTTGAAATCTTTTGCAGTGAGACCTAGAAGTTTCTTGAATATCTCTTTGTTGTGCATGCCTAGGGTGGGGGCGCCGGCAGGAGTGGGGAGTTCGCCGCCGGAGAATTTTACGGGAAAGCCGGATGCGACGCCTTCTACCGGTTGGTCCATGGCGGCGTGGAGCATCGGGACCAGGCTGCCCCGGTCCCAGAAGTGTTGGTCGTTCATAACTTGCTCGGCGGTGCGCACCGGGGCGCAGGGCACGTCGAATTCTTCCAGGCATTTCAGGGCGGCATCCAGGGTGAGTTTTCCGATGAGAGTTTGAATCTGCTGGCGGGCGGCTTCTACATTGACGGTGCGGGCCACGTAGTCTTTGAATAGCGGGTCTTCCAGCAGGCTGGGTGCATCCAGGGCCCGAGACAAGCGGCCCCACTGTTCATCGCTGGTGACGGTCAGCGACAGGTCGCCGTCCTTGGTCTCGTACAATCCGGTGGGCCCGCTGCGGCTGATGTTGCCGGTGCGGAGCGGCTCGCCGTCAGCGATGGTCTCTTCCAAGTTTTCCATGAACATCAGCGACACCAGGGTGTCCATCATTGACACGTCCAGGTACTGGCCCTTGCCGGTGCGGTCCTTCTCTCGCAGGGCGCCCAAGATGGAATAGCAGGCGAACAGAGGTGTGACCAGGTCGCCGATGTAAAGACCGACTTTCACCGGCGGCCGGTCTTCTTCTCCGTTGATATCCATTAGGCCTGCCATGCCCTGTATCTGCGGGTCGTGGGCGGGCTTGTCGGCGTAGGGGCCGGTCTGGCCGTAGCCGGAGATGGAGCAATAGACGATGCCGGGGTTAACTGCCGAGACTTCGTCGTAGCCCAACCCGATGCGGCGCAATGAGCCCGGGGCCAAGTTCTCTAGGACTACGTCGCACTCTTTGGCCATGTCCAAGAACATTTGCTTGCCCTTGGCGGTTTTGAGGTCCAGGGTGATGCTCTTCACTCCCTGGGTGCGCTTTAGGAACCGGGTTGAGAGGTCTTCGTCGGTCTGGGGTCGGATGCTGGTGCCCTTGGGTCCAGCGAAAGGGCCGTTGCCCCGGACGGGGTCTCCCTTGCCGGGTATCTCCACCTTGATGACCTCGGCGCCCATACGGGCCAAGTTCATGGAGCAAAACGGTCCGGCAAGATACACGGTAACCGCCAGGACTTTGATGTCTTTCAGAGGTTCCATATCTACTTTTCTCTACTCATGTTGTGCGGGGTTTTTGGCCGCTTGCGGGCCAGGTTGCGTTCGACGGCCATTCTCTCACAGAACCGGCCCGCTGTGATACAATTTCGCCAACTTTAGCCAGGCACTTGATTACGCGTGAGGTAGACTCGATGGCAGAAAACATCGTCTTGTCCAACACCGAATATAAAGTGGTGGGGACCCGGCCCATTCGCCCCGACGGCACCGACAAGGTTACCGGTCGGGCTAAATACGGTGGAGACTACCAGACTGCGGGCATCCTGTACGGCAAGGTCCTGCGCAGTTCCCACGCCCACGCCCGCATCAAGTCCATCGACACCAGCAAGGCCCTGGCGATGACTGGCGTGGAGGCCGTGCTCACCGGAGCCGACATGCCCGGAGCCAACAAAGACGGAGCATCGCGCGGCACCCAGATGGCCAGTGACAACCTGATGGCCCGTGGTAAAGCTGTTTACAAAGGCCACGCCATCGCCGCCGTCGCCGCTGTGAACCAACATGTTGCCGAGGCAGCCATTGCCTTGATCAAAGTGGATTTTGAAGTATTGCCTCCGGTCATGGATGTTCGGCAGGCCATGGCCGACGATTCGCCACTGATCCAAGAAGACCTGACCACGACCGACTTGGGCGAGCGCACCGACAAGAAGAGCAACATCGCGACCCACGTCCAGTTCACCCAGGGAGACATCGAGAAGGGGTTTGCCGCGGCCGACGTCATCGTCGAGCGGGAATTCACCAACAAGATGGTTCACCAGGGCTATATTGAGCCCCAGACCGCCTCGGCCATCTGGAACGAGAGCGGCGAGATCACCATCTGGACCAGCACCCAGGGCGCCTTCACCGCCCGTGACGCCATCGCCCCAATCCTGGACATGCCTGTTTCCAAGATCAAGGTCGTGCCCATGGAGATTGGCGGCGGTTTCGGCGGGAAGATTCCCGTTTACCTCGAGCCGATCGCAGCTCTGCTTTCCAAGAAGTCCGGCCGGACGGTCAAGATGACCATGACCAGGGCCGAGACCTTCGAGAGTACCGGCCCCACATCGGGCACCTACATGAAGGTAAAGATGGGGGCTACTTCGGCGGGAGACATCATCGCCGCCCAGGCCTACCTGGCCTATGAGGCGGGCGGGTTCCCCGGTTCCCTGGTGGGGGCCGGCGCCCAGTGCATCTTCGCCCCCTATGACATCGAAAACATGCAGGCCGACGGGTATGACGTCTTGGTCAATAAACCTAAGGTGGCGCCCTACAGGGCCCCCGCCGCCCCCAACGCCGCATTCGCCGGTGAGCAGGTGGTGGACGAACTGGCCCAGAAGCTGAACCTAGACCCCTTGGAATTCAGGCTGATGAACGCCTCCAAGGAAGGTACCCGCCGAGTCGACGGCCCCATCTACCCGGTCATCGGGAACGTGGAATGCCTGGAGGCGGCCAAGGATTCGGTCCAGTACAAATCAGACATGAAGGGCCCGTACCGGGGCCGGGGGGTGGCCTCTGGCTTCTGGTTCAACATCGGGTTCCAGTCCAGTTGCGCCATAGCAGTGAACGCCGACGGGACCGTCAGTCTGGTGGAAGGCTCCACCGACATCGGCGGCACACGGGCCTCCATCGCCATGCAGGCGGCTGAGGTGCTGGGAATCCCCTACGAGGATGTCCATCCCCACGTAGCCGACACCGACTCTGTCGGATACACCGCCATGACCGGAGGCAGCCGCACCACCTTCGCTACTGGTTGGGCGGCATATGAGACCGCGCAAGACATCAAGCAAAAGATGATCACCCGCGCCGCCTCGATCTGGGACGTCTCCGCCGAGGATGTTGAATTGTCTGAAGGCGTATACCAACACAAGACCGACCCCGAGCTAAAGTTGACCTTCAAAGAACTGGCCGGACAACTCGCCGGTTCCGGTGGCGGCATATCCAGCCAGACCACCGTCGACCCTTCGGGAGCGGGCGGCGCCTTCTCAACCCACGTGGTTGACGTGGAAGTCGACCCCGAAACCGGCAAGGTCACGATCCTGGATTACACCGTGATCCAAGACGCTGGCAAGGCCATCCACCCCAGCTATGTGGAAGGCCAGATGCAGGGCGCGGCGGCCCAGGGCATCGGCTGGGCACTAAATGAAGAATACTTCTACAACAAAGACGGGTTGATGGATAACTCTTCGTTCCTGGACTACCGGATGCCCACCAGCCTGGACTTGCCCATGATCAACACCATCATCGTGGAGGTGGCCAACCCTGGCCATCCCTACGGGGTCAGGGGCGTCGGCGAAGTGCCAATAGTGCCTCCGATGGCAGCGATAGCCAACGCCATCGCCAGGGCCACGGGAGTCCGCATGGAACACCTGCCCATGTCTCCTGGGAACGTGCTCGAGGCCCTCTGGGCCAAGGACGGGGACCCGTCGGGGCTGTAGGCAGCCGACTAACACAGCTAGGTTTAAAACAGGCCAGGCCCTCGCGGGAGCCTGGTCTGTTTTTATTTAAAGAAAAAATAGGAGGGCCACATGACTAGAGTGCCTTACGCCACCAGAGAGAAGATGAACGCGGCCGGTCAAGAGATCTGGGACGACATCGAGACCAGCCGGGGCGGTGTCGCCCGCAACTACGCCGCCTTGCTCAACAACCCGCAGGCATCCGCGGCCATGATCGGACTAGGCACCTACGCCCGCTACAACACGCCGATGGACCCGAGGATCAAGGCTCTGGCAGTCCTCACCGCCGCAAGGGAAGCCTGCGGACACTACGTGTGGACGGTCAACCAACCAGCCGCCAAAGAGGCCGGTCTATCAGACGATGTGATCGCCGCCATCCACGAGTACCGGGCGCCCAACGGCCTGGATGCCAAGGATGCCGCCATCGTCCAATTCATGATCGAATTGCTGCGGCAGCACCGCATCTCCGATGTCACCTTTGAAGCCGTTAGGGCGATGGTGGGAGACGCCGGTGTTGTGGATATTTTGGCCGTCACCGGGTACTACCACACGTTGGCCCACGCCCTAAACGCCTTGGATGTGGACCTGCCGGAGGGCACGACGTCGGCTCTGACTTACTAATTGGGAATAAAAAGAGCGGCCGGTCCGCCGAGGCGAAGGAGTCGCTGAAGGAGCGGCACACTACCGGTCGCTGAGCTTCGGATTCTACGGATGGCGCAAGCTATCGTCAAGCGTCAAGCATTTAGAGGAGGGACCCCATGGGAGACTACGCTTACCTGGTGATGATGGACATCCCCGCGGAGCTAGAAGGCGACTTCAACCGTGTCTATGATACCCAGCACGTGCCAAACATCGTGAAGGCTACAGGCGTGAATAGCTGCGTACGCTACAAGGTGGAGTCGACAAATAACGAGGGGATGGCGCGCTACGCCGCTCTATATGACATCGATTCGCCGGAGGTTCCCACGTCAGACGCATGGGTGGCCGAATCGGAGAAGGGAGACTGGCCCACTCAGATCAGGCCTCACGCCACCAACCGGTCGCACACTATTTACAAGAAAGTCGGGTAGCTAGGAACGGCTGTCCAGGCTACCGGAAAGCAGGCTAATTAAGCGGCGACGCAGGTGATGGTTCGAGTCACTCCGGGGATCGACTGTACAAGGCCGGTGACCAGGTCGGCCATCGATACCATATCCTGGGCTTCCACCAAGGCAATGATATCGAAATCACCGGTGATGATGTCCACCGACGGCACGCCGGACATAGACTGGAGGGCTGCCGCCACATCCGGTGATCTGCCCACCTGCGTTTCTATCAGTATGTACGCCCTAGCCGCTATCAGAATACTCCTGCCAGCTCTGGATACTAGGTATTTCACCAGACTCCGGGTTGGACCGAAATCCTAGTCCGAGATGTAGGCGGTGCTGGTGACCTCAACCAGGTTGTTGGGATCTCCGAAGTTGACTACCACGGTGGTTCGGGACGGCCGGTCTTTGGTGAAGAACTCGGCATAGACTTCGTTGAAGCCAGGCAGGTCGTCACGGTTGGTCACGTAGCAGGTATTGGTCAGCACGTTGTCGATGGAGGAGCCGGCCGCCTCTAGGATCAGCGAGATCCGCTGCAAGGCGTACCTGGTCTGCTCTTTGATGCCTTTGCCTGTCTCGCCGTTGGTTGGGTGTCGGCCTGTGTTGCCGGCCACGAAGACCAGATTGCCAAGTTTGGTGGCCTGGGACAGGGGAGCGGCGCCGGCGGTTACCTTGTCAGTGGAAACGATCTCTTTTTTGGGCATGAACACCTGCCTTAAATAATCAGATCAAACTGCGGATAAGCCGGATTCAAAGCCGACTCGCTCATAAGTAACTGCCCATTATATCCTCGGTTACCAGGGTGTCAAACAACCTCTCTAAGGGCTCTTGGATATCAGGCTCCGCCACCGATATTGCCAGACTCATCTAAAAGCCATAGAATGAGGCCATAATTAGCGTACCGCCTCACCCAGGGTTCCAACAATTTTCCGAGGCGCGCATGCTGCCCTTAAGAAAAAGCAACCCTTAACAACAGGTGGGCAAACCCCGGATTGCTACGTCCGCTGCGCCGCAACGGCCAGTTGGCCCATTCCCCATCACCAATATGAAAGGGAGCGATGCCAAACATGGATGCTAAAGACCTGAGAAACGTGGCCCTACTCGGCCACTCTGGATCCGGCAAGACCTCGTTGGGCGAATCAGCTTTGTTCACAACCAAAGCCATCACTCGCATGGGCACCATCGGCGACGGCAACACCGTTTCTGACTTTGAACCCGAGGAAGTGAAACGAGGAGGCAGCATCCAGACGACGCTGCTTTCGATTGCCGAAGATGAGTCCAAGATCAACTTTTTGGACACGCCTGGCTACGACGACTTCCTGGGAGAGGTTGTAAGTGCTCTCCGTGTTGTTGAGGGAGCAATCATCGTCGTTGCCGCCCCCGCCGGCGTGGACGTGGGCACCGAACGCGGTTGGAACATGTGCGAAGCTGCCGGGATTCCCCGGATGTTCGTGGTCAACAAAATGGACCGGGAGAACGCCAGCTTCTCGCGGAACATCGCAGACATCCAAGCGTCCTTCGGCCGCCAGTGCATACCCTTCCAGGTGCCGCTGGGCGACGCCGACGATTTCAAGGGCGTGATCAGCATCGTTAACCCTCCGGCAGACGTCCCCGCCGAGGTCGCCGATGAAGTGGCGGCAGCGCGTGAGCGTCTGATAGAAGCCGCTGCCGAGAGCGACGACAACCTTGCCGACCGCTACCTGAGTGGCGAAGAACTTTCCGCCGAGGAAGTGATTTCAGGCGTGCGGACCGCGGTTCTGGCCGGAGAGTTGGTGCCTATTTTGGCCACTTCTTCAACTCCCGAAGCCATCGGCGTGACTGAATTCCTGGAGACAACCCGTTCGTTCCTGCCGTCTCCCATAGACGGCAAGCACACGGACGTTTTCAAGGGCAGCGACGCCGCCGAATATAAGACCGACTCCGCCAGCCCCCTGGCCGCTTTCGTTTTCAAAACGACCGCCGACCCGTTCGTCGGCAAGCTCTCGGTTTTCCGGGTTTACCAGGGGACCTTCAAGAGCAACTCCGAGGTCTGGAACAGCAACCAGGAGCAGTCCGAGCGCATCGGACAATTGTATCTGCCCAAGGGCAAGAGCCAGGAAAACGTTGCTGAGATCACGGCCGGGGACATCGGGGCCATCGGTAAGTTGAACTCCACTTTGACCGGCGACACGCTGTGTGTCCGAGAAAGCTCCGTGACGTTCCCCAAGATCAAGCAGCCCGTCGGCTACTTCCGGATGGCTGTCACCCCCGCCTCCAAGGACGACTTGGACAAGATGTCCATGGCCCTCAGCAGGATCGTGGAAGAAGACCCAACTCTCCGTTTCAGCCGGGACGCAGGCACCAGCGAATCGCTGATCACGGGCCTGGGTGACGCCCAGATCGAGGTTGCCCTCGAGAAGATCAAGCGTAAGTTCGGCGCCGACCTGCGGGTGAAGATGCCCAAAGTGCCCTACCGGGAGACCATCACCAGGACCGCCAACAGTGAATACCGCCACAAGAAGCAGTCCGGCGGCCACGGCCAGTTTGGCCACGTACTGCTGAGACTTGAGCCCCAGGACCGGGACCAGGGATTCGAGTTCTCCACAGAGGTGACCGGCGGCCGTGTTCCCAAGGAGTACATCCCGTCGGTTGAAAAAGGTGTGACCAAGGCCCTGGACGAAGGCTCGTTGGCCGGGTTCCCCCTGGTCGATCTGAAGGCTGTCTTGTACGACGGCAGCTCTCACGACGTTGACTCGTCCGGTATGTCCTTCGAGATCGCCAGTAGCCAGGCTCTGAGGCAGGGACTGGCCGACGCCGGCCCAGTGCTGCTGGAGCCGGTGGTCAAACTATCGGTGACCGTGCCAGACGCCTACACCGGCGAGGTCATCAGCGACCTTAACGGCAAGCGCGGACGTATTTTAGGCATGAACCCCGGCGACGGAGTGACCCTCATCGAGGCCGAGGTGCCGTTGGCGGAGGTACAGCGCTACGCCCAAGACCTGCGCTCGGTGAGCCAAGGCCGGGGCACCTATTCTCTGGAATTCGACCACTACGACCAGGTCCCAGCGAACCTGGAGCCCAAGGTGATCGAAGACGCCAAAAAGGCCAAAGAAGAAGAGTCGGTCTAGACTCTGCTTCATAATCGTAACTAAAAAGACCCCGCCCTTCTGAGAGAGGGCGGGGTCTTTTTTACCGTTCCTAGATGGACTTCTACTATCCAGAAATCGACTGGTTAGGCTAATATATCGCCTTGATTGACCCGACCGTCAGATCTCCTTGGCGCTGGATGCCAACAAGGGCGCGTATGCCGTCCTTTTAGGTCCTGGAGTGTCTGCGACCGCGGGGATTCCGACTGGTTGGCAGATCGTATCTGACCTCGTCACCGAGGTTGCTAGGCTCGAAGGCGAAGATGTCGGCGGAGACCCGGTCTCTTGGTACAAACAGCACTATGGTCAAGAGCCTGATTACTCCGGGTTGTTGAACGCCGTCGCCAGCTCCCCCACTGAAAGAAGCCTGCTGCTCCGCAGTTATTTTAAGCCTACCGACGACGAGCGGATCAACGGACTCAAGGTCCCCACCGCAGCGCGCCGGACAATGGTCCAGTTGGCCTCTCGGGGCATATGCATTTCTTCCTGACCACCAACTTCGACCGGCTACTGGAGATGGTGATAGATCAATATCTTGGGGAACCTGAAGGTCTTGGTGCGGTCGGTTATCGGTCCGGTGTCGGCCGATTATGGGCCTTCAAATTGCACGGGGGTGTGGGAGTTGTCGCAGAAGGGTTTTGAGCCGGACTGTCCACACCGGCACTGACGATAGGTCTCATCGGCCCGATCGATCCCTCTTCTTGCCAGGACAGCGGCTCACCGTGTTCAGATATGACTTGCGACTTGCGCAGCAGGGGGATTTCCCCTCGGAGCAAATTCAGCCCTTTGGAGCGCACGGTGATCTTCTCGTCTTCTTCAGGCATTTTTGCCCCTAGTTAGTAGCCCCAGGATGGGTTGTATTCGCCGAACACGTCCCGGAAGACGTCCATCATTTCGCCCAGAGTGGCGTAGGCCTTGGATGCTTCCACCAGGTAGGGCATGGTGTTCTCTGAGCCACGGGCGGCCTGCTCCAGGGCCTTCAGCCGCTGGGCAACCTCCCGGTTGTCGCGGGTGCGGCGGACTTCGTTCAGACCGTCGACCTGCTTCTTTTCGCCTTCTCGGTCAACCCGCAATAAAGGAATCTCCGAACCGTTGTCAGTCCGATATTCGTTGACGCCCACGGTGATGCGCTCTTTGGAGTCATCTTCCTTCTGGTAGACGTATGAGGCGTCGGCGATCTCCCGCTGCAGGAACCCGGACTCCAGGGCCGGAATAACTCCGCCCATGTCGTCGATACGCCGGAAATACTCGTAGCTGGCCTCTTCCAGGTTGTTGGTCATGGTCTCGACGAAGTAGCTGCCGCCCAGAGGGTCCACGGTGTCGGTGATGCCGGTCTCGTGGGCGATTATCTGCTGGGTGCGTAGAGCTTGGAGAGCAGCCTCTTCCGATGGCAGGGCCCAGGCTTCGTCCTTGCCGTTGGTGTGCAGAGACTGGCATCCGCCAAGGACAGCGGCCATGGCCTGGAACGACACCCGGACGACGTTGTTCTCTGGTTGTTGGGCCGTCAGTGTCTGTCCGGAGGTCTGGGCGTGGAATCGGAGTTGGAGGGACCTGGGGTCTTTGGCACCGAAGGTGTCCTGCATTTCCCTGGCCCAGATGCGGCGGGCAGCCCGGAACTTGCCCACTTCTTCGAAGAAATTGTTGTGTGAATTGAAAAAGAAGCTGAGCCTGGGCGCGAATTCGTCTATCCTGAGACCCCGATCCAGGGCGTGGCGGACGTACTCGAAGCCGTCGGCCAGCGTGAAAGCCAATTCCTGGATAGCGTTGGAACCGGCTTCCCGGATGTGGTAGCCGCTGATGCTGATGGGGTTCCAGCGCGGGACGCTGCGGGCGGCGTATTCCACGGTGTCGGTGACTAGCCGCATCGACGGCCCAGGGGGGAAGATGTACTCGTTCTGGGCGATGAATTCCTTGAGGATGTCGTTCTGGATGGTGCCGCCCAGTTTGTCCAGGGAAGCGCCCTGTTTCTCGGCCAGGGCGATGTACATGGCCCAGATGATGGCCGCAGGGCTGTTGATGGTCATGGATGTGGTGATCTGGTCGAGCGTGATTCCCTCGAAGAGGGTTTCCATGTCGGCCAATGAAGAAACGGCCACGCCGCAGGTGCCGAACTCGCCGGCCCCCCGGGGGTCGTCGGTGTCGTAGCCGTAGAGGGTGGGCATGTCGAAGGCGACGCTCAGGCCGGTCTGGCCTTGCTCCAAGAGGAACTTAAAACGGGCGTTGGTCTCCTCAGGCAGGCCGAACCCGGCGAACATGCGCATGGTCCAGAGGCGGCCTCGGTATCCGGAGGCGTGCACGCCGCGCAGATACGGGTACTCGCCAGGAAGGCCCTGGTCTGCCAGGTAGCTCCCTCCCGAGGTGTTCTCGGGGGTGTAAACCTGATCCACCGGCACCTGGGAGGGTGTTTTGAACGAAGGTTTGCGCTGAGCAGATAGGTCCTGCTCATCTCGCCAGCGGGCGTTTTCTTCTCGCAATTTCTTCAGTTCTTGAGGGGAATTCAAGGGTTACCTCCGGTTCGCCGCCTGATGCCGAATCAACTGAAATCCAGTCTACGCAGAGGCGGAATAGGTGTCAACGAACCAGCACAGCCGGGTTTTGGGAGGACTGAACGTTTCCTCTGAGGTGCTTCTAGGGGCTTCCGGAGACGATACCTCCCTTGGTGCTGTTGACGATGGCCACCAGTTCATCTCGCTCGCCCCGGGGCACGCCAAACTTCTCGAAGGTCTGATCGAGGTCCACCATGAAGGCATTCCAATGGCTAGCCGGGGTGGCGGCGGGCGTTACTTAAGCGGGACATTCCGCGCAACTGTTGGTGGTGAGCCCAGTCGAACCACTGCTCGGGGTGAACCCAGCTTCCTTTAAACAAGAGAGTTGACTGATGCGTGCCCTTCGACGGAGCTCAGGACGAACCGTGTGGCGAAGGTTTCGAGATAAAGGCGCTAGCCGAGCTTCTCTCGGATGAACGCGCCGGACTCTTCTATGGACTGTTGTCCCTCTGGGAGGATGGAGGCAAAGGCCTGCCACACGTGGACCATGTCGTCCCATATCTTGAGGGTGACATCCACTTCGGCTTTCGACGCAACTTCCACCAGGCGCTTCGAGTCGTCCAGCAGGGTTTCGGCCGAGCCCACGTGAACCAACAGCGGAGGTAGCCCGCGCAGGTCGGCATATAGCGCCGATGCCAAGGGGCGCTTCGGGTCGGCGCCGCCCAGGTAGGACCGGGCCTTGGCCGATAGACCGCCGTACTTGATGAAGTCGTCCAGGTGGTCGTTGGCGGCCATAGACTCCCCGGTGCACTCCAGGTCCACCCAGGGAGAGAAGCACACTCCGGCGGCCGGCAGCGGGACTCCAGAGTCTTTGGCAGCCAGCAAGACTGACAATACCAGTCCGGCCCCAGCCGAGTCCCCAGCAAGGACGATATTCGAAGCCTCAAACGCGTGGCCCAGCGCCCAGTTGTAGGCAGCTATGGAGTCATCTACAGCCGCCGGGAAGGGGTGTTCCGGGGCTAGCCGATAGTCAACACCCAACGCCGCTGCTCCGGAGGCGCGGGACAGCCGGGAGATGAGGTCTTGATGGGTAGTCGGAGAGCAGGTTGCGTAAGCCCCGCCGTGAAAGTAGATGATCAGCCGGTCCTGGGGCACGTCGGGGGCAGTGATCCACTGGCAGGGAACGCCACCGGCGTTTATATCGAAAACCGTTACGTCAATAGCGGGAGGCAATTCACCAAAGGCCCGGTCAAGGATGGCACGGGCCTCGTGGATGTCAGCGGGCGGCTTAGACCGAATGGCCTTCATGATGCCGATGACGTGGTCAAGTTCAGGTGAGGTTGCCACTTTTAGATGCCGCTCCTAGTATGACTCCATTACACTGATGCATTCGTCCTAAGCTCCGTCGAAGGGCGCGCATAAGCCAAGTTCTTATTCAAGGGAAACGGCGTCCATCCTCAAAAGTGGTTCGACGGGGCTCACCACGAACGGAACCGATGATCTTGCTGCCAAAAGGCACGGCCGATAACCACCATCGGATGCTAGGCGTCCATGAGGCGGACGAAGCGGCGCTTGCCCACCTTGAGCAGGTCTCCAGGTTGCAGCATATGTCCGGCCTCGCCGCCGGTCACCGGCTGGGGATTTCCCCCCTGGGAGATACGCTCAACCGCTCCCTGGGACAGCAGCCGTTTGACCTGGGCTTTGCTGGGAGCCAGGCCCGCTGCCAGCATCAGGTCGTCAACCCTGACCTCATTCCCTCCAGCCACTCCCTGACTGCGAAGTTCTGCCATCGAAATCTCGGGGATGTCGGTGGGCAGGTCTCCGCCTTGCACCACCCGTTCGAAGTGGGCCTGGGCTGCGTCTGCCGCTTCGCTGTTGTGAAACTGATTGGTCACGTTCCAAGCAAGGCGTTTCTTGGGCTCCATGGGGTTCAGGGTGTTGCTTTCCAGGTCATTGGTGATATCAGCCAACTCCGCCATGGGAACGTCGGTCAGGTACTCGAAGTAGGACATGATCTGGTCGTCGGACACCCTCATGAGCTTGCCGTACATGTCTACTGGTGGCTCATCCACCGCGACGTAGTTTCCGAGGGTTTTGCTCATCTTTTGGACGCCATCGGTGCCTACCAAGATGGGCATCATGAAGCATTGCTGGGGTGTCTGGCCCATCATTCCTTGAAGCTCTCGGCCAACTAGCAAGTTGAACATCTGGTCCGTTCCGCCGAACTCCACGTCAGACTCGATGGCCACCGAGTCATAGGCCTGCAGCAACGGGTAGAGCAGCTCAGTTATGGCTATGGGTTTCTGATCGGCGAACCGGGCAGCGAAGTCGGCCCGTTGCAAGAACTGGGCCACGGTGAAGCGGCCAGTGAGTTCGATGATCTTAGCCAGGTCGAACTTACCGAACCACTCGCTCTGATAGATCACCTCAGCTCGGCTTTCGTCCACCACTTTGAAGAACTGACGTAGATAGGACTGGGCGTTCTCCAAGACCTGTTCGTGGGAGAGCACGGTCCGAGTTGCTGACTGGCCGCTGGGGTCGCCGATCTGGGCGGTCCAGTCGCCAACGATCAGTATCACCTGGTGCCCAAGTTCCTGAAGTGCCCGCAACTTCCGGAGGCCGACCACGTGGCCTAGATGTATGTCGGGGCGACTGGGGTCGAAGCCCATTTTCAGGCGGAGTTTCTTGCCGCTCTGGAGCAACCGGATAAATTCGTCCCGGGAAATTATCTCGCTGACGCCGCGAGTGATCACCGACTCCAAATCTTCTGGGCTGATGGAGGGGACGGTAGTCATCCTAGGAGCTCCGGTCCAGGACTTGGCGGCAGTCGTCCACGTCCTGGTTGATCTGCTTGATCAGGGCGTCTAGGCCGTCGAATTTCTCCTGGTCTCGTACCTTAGTTATGAATTCCACGCCGACGGTCTTCCCGTAGAGGTCTTCACTGAAGTCCAAGACGAAAACCTCGACCAGCCTTTGGGTTAGGTCGAAAGTCGGGCGGACTCCGATGCTGGTGGCGGCCTGGTGGCGCTTTCCGTCGATGATTGCCCAGGTGGCGTAGATGCCGTCGCCGGGCAGTAGCAATTGGGGATCGACGTCCAGGTTGGCGGTGGGAAAACCCAGGGTCCGGCCCCGCTGGTCGCCGACCACCACGGTCCCGGAGAGCAGGTGGTTCCGGCCCAGCAGTTCGGGGCACACGACCAGATTTCCGTTGGCCACGGCGTCGCGAATGCGCCGGCTCTTCACCGGCTGTCCCTCGATATCCAATGGTTCAACCGAGCGGACCCAGAAGCCCAACTCCTCACCCTGTTTCTGCATGAAGGCCAAGTCGCCCTGGCGGTCCTTGCCCAAGGCCGAGTCGGGGCCGAGCACAAGGCCTTTCATCTTCAAGGATTCTGACAACAACTTGGCGAATTCGTCAGCGGGCACCTCGGCCAATTCGAGGGTGAATTCCAGGCAGACCACCAACTCGATGCCATGCTGCTTGATCAGGTCGACGCGTTGGTCCAGCGTGGTAAGGTAGCTTGGCTCGGTGCCGGGTTTGAGGACCGTGATGGGCCGGTTGGAGAAGGTGACGACCGTGGGTAGGTATTGGTCGCCGGCCAGCTTAACCACCTGGCGAAGCAGGTGCCGGTGCCCATGATGCACGCCATCGAAGACGCCGATGGTGACAACGGCCTCTTTGTTGGGCGCGACGTTGGCCAAACGTTGGCGAAAGTTCATTCCTGGTTAGTTCTCAAAGCGGTGTTGACAGAGGTGTAAAACGGTTGTTTTTGAGCGTAAAACAACGGCCTCCGAGTGTGCTGGATGTTAGCACAAGCACGATTTAGCGTCAAATTAAAACTGGCGTTCCGGGTACCCGTGAGTGTGGGCTTCACGTTATGCGTATAAGCTGGTTTTCCGGCCCTGAATGACTGCTTAGTTTTTACCTTAATCTAAAATAAATATAAAATTCGTCAAAACTGAGGAGCGATTTACTAGGAATGAGCGTTGACGTTATGTATAATTCGAACTTACTAGGCCCATGCGTACAGCAGGTTTAGACCCATGCGTGTAGCAGGTGGAAATGAGAAAGGCCGGCGGCTCAAAGGGGCCGTCAGTCCCGGCACCCGCGCCACCACAGAGCGGGTACGGGCGGCCATCTTTAACATTTTAGACCCTGAGCGGTACCAGGGTGGTAGGGTGTTGGACCTCTTCGCAGGGTCCGGCAGCCTGGGCATTGAGGCTTTGAGCCATGGAGCGAGCTGGGCGGATTTCGTGGAATGGGACCGGCGGCAGAGCGCCGTCATCACCAGCAACCTCGAGACCACCGGTCTTGCCTCGCGGGGTCACGTCCATCGATTGGACGTGCTTCAGGCGCTCCAAACTTTGCCTGGAGCCTACTATCTGGTGCTACTGGACCCTCCCTATAAGATGGGTGGCTTGGGCAGTCTGCTGGAGAAGATAGCTTCTCAGGCAGGTCTGGTTGTCAATGGTGGCGTAGTGATTGCGGGGCATTCCAAGCGCGAGGATCTAAAGGAAAAATACGGACCCTTGCGGTTAACTTCACATCGCCAATACGGAGACAACGTAGTCGACTTTTTTGTTTACGAGCAAGATACAGATATGTCCCAGCAACAAGAATCTCTTGAGGGCCCAGAAACAGGCGAAGACGGAGACCAATCATGGTAACCGCGCTATATCCGGGTAGTTTTGATCCGGTAACCGTGGGCCATGTGGACATACTATCCAGGGCCGCCAAAGTGTTCGATAAATTGGTGGTCGCAGTGTACGACACCCCTTCTAAGAACTTGCTCTTTAGCACTGATGAGCGGGAGCAGCTTATGAAGGATGCCTGTAGCCACCTTCCAAATGTGGAAGTACAGCGGTTCTCGGGTCTGGTGGTACGGTACGCGATGGACATCGGAGCAAGTGTGATAGTCAGAGGGCTGAGAAGCGGCTCTGACTTTGAATACGAATTCGACATGGCATTCATGAATCGGAGGTTGGAGCCCCAGGTAGACCTGGTCTGCTTCATGACCTCCCAGGATTACATGTTCGTTAGTGCTAGTTTGCTCAAGGAGGTAGCCAAGCTCGGTGGGGACATCACAGAGATGGTCCCGCCTAACGTAGCACAGGCGGTTTATTCGAAATTTGAGTTACCGGTCGAAGAAGGGTAGTGGCCGGGGAGGGGTGCAATCATCGATATCATAAACATCATCGACCGTTTGGAAACTCTGGTCGAAACAAGCAAGGCAGTCCCAGTCAGCGGAAACATCCTGGTGGACAGGAAGAAGATCATGGAGTTGGTAGACCAGTTGCGTCTGACCATCCCTGAAGAGATTCGGTCGGCTGAGGACGTTCTGTCGCAGAAGGACCAGATCTTGAACACAGCCGCCAACGACGCCCGGCGGACCAAGTCGATGGCCGAGGACGAACTTCGGGACCGGCTGAACTCCAACGAATTGGTCACCCAGGCGGAGACACGGGCAGCCGATACCGTCAAGGAAGCCGAAGAGCGGATCACCCGAATGCTCCAACAATCGGAAGCCGAGGCCCTGTCTAGGAAGACTGAGGCCGACGCTTATGCTCTCCGCAGTTTGCGAGCCATGGAAGTTGAATTAGGCAAACTGGCTGGATCCGTCCGGAAGGGCATAGAGGTCCTGGCCGAGTCGACGGCGAGCAACATGAACGGCCGCCGCTACGCCGAAGAAGAAGCCGCGGGCATGCTCCGCTAACTCTCGCCCGACGCCCAGTCATCAGTAGCTAAAAAGCGCAGCCTGGTTAATTTCCCTTGAATCGGGCATTAATCAGGCTGCGCTTTGTGTGGTCTGGTCATCGTCGAATCACTCGACGGCTACCATCGCCCTCACCCTCTCTCATGTGTGTGAGGGGACAAATTCGTCATTCCGACGAAGGCCGGAATTCACCCAATCACGAACATCGCCTAATCCCGCTCATGGCGAGCCTGTCGAATCACCTGTATGCCAATATCCATGTTTTACGAGGGCAACGTCCTTCGACAGGCTCAGGATGAGAGGAGTGGGTGGGTTTCTTTTTTCGGTCTGTCGTCATTCCGGCGAAGGCCGGAATCTAAGAAGGTTCATTTAAGAGAATCTTGACTAGGGCAGGCTGCATGTATTCCGGCCTTCGTCGGGATGATGGTGAGTCCTCGGCTCGCGACTAGCTCGTTGGACACCAGACCCTGGAAGTAGCCGCGCATGGAGTCATTGAGCTCGCTTAGTCTTTTGGCGACCAGGTAGTTGACGGTACCCTCGGGGTAGGCTCCGGAATCGTCAGTTTCCCCGGCGGGTACGCCCGTCAGGACCTCAAGGCCTTCGTCAATGGTTTTTACAGCGTAGATGTGGAACATCCCTTCCCTGATGGCATCCACCACATCGTCCCTCAGCATCAGATTTTTGACGTTCTGGTGCGGGATGACCACGCCCTGAGTGCCGGTGAGCCCGGCGGTAGATCGGCAGACGTCGAACATTCCTTCGACTTTCTGATTGACGCCGCCGATGGGCTGTATCTCCCCCCTCTGGTTCACCGACCCGGTGACGGCGATGTCTTGCCTAAGCGGCAGCCCGGATAGACTGGATGATATTGCGTAGAGCTCCGTGGATGATGCGCTGTCGCCGTCCACCCCGTCATAGGATTGCTCGAAGGCGATACTGGCCGATAGCGTTAGAGGGCGGTCCTTTCCGAACTTCGCGCCAAGGTACCCGCTCAGTATCAAGACGCCTTTGTTGTGGCTGCGGCCGCTCATGTCGGACTCACGTTCGATATTTATGAACCCTTCCCGCCCGGCGAAGGTCTGGACCGTGATCCGCGAAGGACGGCCGAAGCTAAAGTCCCCCAGGTCGTAGACGGCAAGCCCGTTAATCTGCCCCACCTTTTCACCGTCGACATCCAGTAGCAGTGAGCCGTCTGAGATCATCTCTTGAAGGCGTTCCTCCACCAGGTTCAGCCGGTAAACCTTCTGACTGATGGCCTGTTGGACGTGATGGTCCTGGACCATTTCGGCGTCGTCTTTCCGGGCCCAGTAATCAGCCTCGATGAGCAGATCCTTGATCTGCCCGAACCTGGTGGACAGTTTCGTTTGATCGGAAACTTGCCGCGCGCCGAATTCCAAGACCCTTGCCGCGCCTCCGGTCTCGAAGGCCAGCAGGCTTTCCTCCTCACAGGTGCGACATATGAAGGCACAGTAGGCCATCATATTCTCTTCGTTCAGGTCCACCCGGAAATCGAACTCCGCCTTCACCTTAAATAGGTCCCAGAAGTCCTCGTTGTCTGAGGACGTCAGGAGACGGTAGATGCTTTCGTCTCCGGTGACGATGACCTTCAGGTCCAAGGGCACCGGCTCGGGCCTAAGCCCTTGTGGGATGAACAACCCCGACTGCTCGGCTGGGTCTTCCAACCGGGCTTCCTGATTGCGGATGGCCCTCTTTAGGCCTTCCCAAACGCCGGGAGCCACCAGGACGTCGCGCGCGTTCAGTACAAGGTAGCCGCCGTTGGCCAGGTGAACGGCACCCGGTTTCAGCATGCCATGGTCGCTGACGTAGGTTCCCATCACGGCGCGGCGTTCGATACGGCCGAACAGGTTGCCCCAGTTGGGGTTGGGCTCAATGATGATTGGCAATTTCTCGACCGCGCTGTTATCAACCAGCACGTTCAATTCAAAGGGCAGGAAGGGATCGATTCCAAGGGCGGCGGCGCCTGCCGCCGGACCCTGAGACATTCCGGGGATCCCGGGCAACGCCGATTTGGGGGCATCGAATTCCTTGAAGTAGCCGATATTATTCACGACGTACTCGCCCAAGTCGGTCAGGAATTGCTGCATCTCTGGAATGTCTTGCGACAAGGCGTGCACCTCGAAGAAAACCTGGTCGACCAGTTGGTCTACGGCGCCGCGCTCCAACTGTTGCATGAGTTGGGCCGAGGCTTTCTCGAGCTCTCTGATTTTGGCCATGGTGTCTTGAGTCTGCTGCATCAACTGCGCCCGGACTTCGTCGATGGCCGCTTTCGGTTCGGATTCCAGGGCCTGGTACTCCTCCGGAGTCATGGGCCGGCCCTCGGTCATGGGAAAAATGGTGATTCCATTGGGCGTAAGCTGGACGGCGAAGTTTGCCTCTTGTCCGGCTTGCTCCAGACCGCTCATCAAGTCCTGGGTTGCCTTACGGTCGTTCTCCTCATGGCCCCGGACCTGGGTCTCAAAGCCTTCGCTCTTCAGTACCTTAGGTATCTCATCTTGAAGGGTCCGCAGCGCGGTGGCGAGTTGCTGCCGGTAGACCTTGCCGGTGCCGCGGGGAAGGCAGATGGCATTGGGCCGGTCAGGGTCTTCGAAGCAATACACGTATGCCCAGTCACTGATGGGGCGGCGTTTCTCCTGGCGGTCCAAATCATCGACGATGCTTTGGAGGTGAGTCTTGATGGCGCTGGTTTTCCCCGTGCCGGTCAGCCCGGTGACGAACAGGTTGTAACCGGGTTTGTCGACCCCCAGGCCGAAGCGAATCGCTTCTTGGGCCCGGTCCTGGCCGATGAAATGGTCAAGGGGGGTCAATTCGTCAGTACACTGGAAGGCGAATGCTTCCAGGTTCCGCTGCCATGTGGTCTGGTCCCAGTCCACTTGGAATTTGGACGCCAAGTCATTTTTAATAGCGTCGAGGGTTTTGCTGTTCTTGGTCCTAGGCATTAAGTCCTCCGGGGGACGGCGGCGAGACCGGTATCAAGTTCATCGGTCTGCAGATCATCATTATACAATTAGAGTCGATTCAAGTAGAGTCGGATCGAACCCAGGCACGGTGCTTGATCGGGTCCTCATAAAATAGAATTCCTTTATGTCGACCTGGATTCAATTTAGGCGTTATAGGGCGAAACCCAGACATAACATGCAGTTTCGCCAGTCACGGATTACGCGTGACTCGGGTTGACACGCAATTTGCGCTAGGGCTACAATTTTGACAGAGCAACGGACAGTTTTTGGAGGCCATCACATTCAATGCTCGAGATGACCGTAGACAGTATCCGGGTCAGCCCGCAGAACTACCAGCGCGTCGTGATTCTCAAAGAGAAAGAATCAGACCGCTATCTGCCGATCTGGATCGGACCGGCGGAGGCTGACGCTATCGCGGTGAAACTCCAGGACCTAAACGTACCACGGCCTCTGACCCACGACCTGCTTGGAACCATAATCGACTCTCTGGGCGGGACAGTTGACCATATCCTGGTTAGTGACCTCCAGAACGATACCTTCTACGCCAAGATCACCATCCAGACTAATGGCGAATCGAAGGAAATCGACTGCCGCCCCAGCGACGCTGTGGCCCTGGCTGTGAGAGCCAAGGTGCCGATCTTCGCCAATGAAGAAGTCATGGACAAGGCTGGAATCCACCTGGACAAAGAAACTGGCAAACCGCTGAGTCAGGAGACCGCCGCCGGCCTTCCGCGTGAAGGTTCTCCGACCGACCCACCTGCAGAAGTGAAGCCTGAAGAACTGAAAAGCATGTCCGCTTTCACTGACTTCATAGACTCCCTGGACTTAGAGGACTTCGGCAAGCAGTCAGGCGCTCGCTAACCTCAGGTAAAATATGAGATGCTTAAAACAGCCCCGTCCTTCCGCGGAAGGACGGGGCTGTTTTAAGCATCTCGGTCCAACGATATTCGTAATGCTAGCCTCAATTGACTTTTAAAATGCTTAGTGATACTATTCGCAACGCTCTGGCGGAGACATGAATCGGAGACTACTGGCCTTACGCCTGACTGGGCTCGGTTGGTACGTCGCCACCTGCATCGTTGTTGGTGTGGTCGGTGGGGTGCTTCTAGACAAATGGCTCGGGCTCAAACCTCTGTTCACTCTGCTTGGCGTCTTATTCGGTACAACGGCTGCTTTCTACGGCCTTTTCAAAATGATTCAGCCGTTGATAACACCCGAACAATTTGGCGAACCAGACGTTAAGTCCCCTAGTAATGGAGGGAATCCATAGTGGGTTCCGGTGCAGGCAAATTCATCACCTTAGGTCTCATTCTTGTCGTTGCGTTGGCTATCGCAGGACTTATCACTGGAGCCATCGGCGCCGGTCTCACCCAGTCTGATGAAGACGCAGCAACCGGCAAAACCGCCGAGGGCCCATTCATCCCCAAACCTGAGGTCCATCTCCCCGCCCAGGTTGCCTTCCCTACCGAAGACCGTATCCACTACCGGAATTTCCTCTTTGCCGAAGAAGTAGAGGAGATCCTAGAGAAAGCGACCATCACCGATCATGACACTGAAATGCTCAGTAGACTGATGCACGAGATTACCAGGGAAGACGCAGAACTGGGGCACGGTGACGATCTCCTAAGCCATGAACAGCATGAGATCATCGAGAAATTGGTGGACGAAGGCCCCTATCAGGACAGCAACTTCATAATCACCAACGCCATCCTCTCGTCTTGGATCGCCAGTATCTTCTTGGTAGGCCTGTTCATACTCGGGGCGCGGAAAGCCGCCCTAGTCCCCGGACGCTTCCAGAATTTCGTGGAGATTGCAGTCGAAGGATTGTTGAATTTCGTAACCGGCACGGTCGGACGAGAACACAGCCGGCTGATCTTTCCGGTCATAGCGACCATCTTCCTGTTCGTGCTCGTCAACGCATGGATAGGCCTGCTGCCTATCTACCCCTCTCTGGGGTTCAAAGACGGCGACATCATTCAGATACACTTACTCAGACCAGCCGGCACCGACATGAATATGCCGTTGGCGCTTGCGTTGGTGTCCTTCGTCTTCGTCGAGTGGCTCGGTTTCAAGATGCTGGGCATGGCCTACATCACCAAGTTCTTTAGAATCGGGAGCTTGAAGCTAGGCGTAATCGCGTTGTTCAGGTTCCAGATTCTGGACGCCTTCCAGTACCTGTTGGATTTCTTCTTCGTTGGGCCTTTGGAGGGCTTCAGCGAATTGGTGCGGTTGATCAGCTTCACCTTCCGGTTGTTCGGCAACATGACCGCCGGAGAGATATTGGTCTTGGTGTCGGCCTTCTTGGTCCCGTTCATCGCCACGGTTGGCGTCTATGGGTTGGAGTTGCTGGTAGGCTTCATTCAAGCCCTCATCTTCTCTGGTCTGACACTGGTGTTCGCGGCCATCGCGATCACGTCTCATCACGCGGAAGAGGCGCATTAAGGGCATTATTCCCGGAAGAAGTTATAATCAACGGGCATCATTACCCAGACACGAATAAGGGACGATAGGTTAGAGGTAGCGCAATGGATGTATTGATCTTGTTGATGGTATTGTCCGTCGTCGGAATCGCGGCGGCCGCATTGGGAGGGATCTTCGCGATCTACTCCTCCAATCAAGACTAGACACCTAAAAACAACGCACGAAACGAACGCACAGAACTAAGGAGATAAGGAAGGACGATGGAAGCTCTACTTGCTTTGGCAAACCTCCCGTTGGCCCAGATCGAGACTGAAGCCGCAAGGCTGCTGGGCTCCGGAATAGCCATCGGGCTGGGCCTGATAGGCCCCGGCATCGGCATCGGTCTCTTGGGCGCGGCAGCCATGAGCGCGATAGGCCGTAACCCGGAGGCAACCGGCAACATCCAGACCAACATGATCTTGGGCATCGCGTTCGCCGAGGCTTTGGGCATTTACGCCCTGGTCGCGGCAATCATGATTGGTTTCATATTCTAAGTTGGTTCCAATTTCAGGTTGGGCCGAACCCAGTTTGGCCCAACCGAGTCACGAGTAGATTGATATGTTAGAGACATTGGGAATCCATTTCCCAAGCCTAGCGATATACCTGGTCAACTTCGTGCTCGTCTTGGTGCTCCTGTATCTGTTTGCTTACAAGCCGATACTGAAGCTGATGGACGAACGGGCGGAGCGCATCCGGGAAAGCCTGGAGGCCGCCGATCTGGCGCGGCAGGAAGCTGCGTCTTCTCAGGAGGCTATCCAGGAACAGATCACCGAGGCCCGGCGTGAAGGTCAACGGATCATGGACCAAACGCGGGAAGCGGCTGACCGGTTCCGCACCGAGGAGATGGACAAGGCACGCCAGGAGGCTGAGGCCTTCGTGGAACGGGCGAAAGCGGACATCGCGAGGGAGCGGGACACCGCCCTCCAAGAGGTCCGGGCCAGTTTCGGAGACCTAGCCATAACCGCGGCCGAACGAGTGATCCGAAGTTCTCTGGATCGTACCGCCCATGAGAGCCTCATCGCCCAGGTATTGGAAGAAGGCGAAAGCCTGAGAAGGAACTAAGAGCACCAATGGCCCAGATACTCTCAGAACAACGTTACGCACAGGCGATCTTCGACCTGGCCCTCGAGAACAACCAGGTTGAACAATGGGGCGAGGACTTGGCAGTGGTGACCGAGACGTTTCAAGACGCCGATTTCGCCGCTCTCATGAAACACGCCGATATGTCTGCCGTAAACAAGCTGGCCGCCACCGCTACGGTGCTGGCCGGAGTCAATGCCATGGTGCGTAACCTGGTTGACCTATTGGTGTCGAAGAACTCGGTGGACGCCATCGCAGGAGTGCATTCGGGTTACACGGAATTGCTGGACAGCCACCTGGGACGGCAACGGGTAGAGATCACTACCGCAGTGCCGTTGGAAGCCGCCGAAACCGACCGCATCAACGCCTTCGTAACCGGACTGGTCCGCCGCGATGTGGTGTTGACCACCAAGGTCGATGAATCGATCCTGGGCGGTCTGGTGATACAGATCGGCGACCGGCTGTTGGACGGCAGCACCAAGGCCCGGCTGGACGGCCTACGAAACCGCTTACACACGGAGATTGCCGTCTCGGCGTAGCAATATCCGGCTTAATCGTTAGTCAAAAGGAGAACCTCTGATGGCAACCAGAGGACAGGACATAGTCTCGCTAATCAAGCGTCAGATCGAAGAATTTGGCGGAGATTTGGCCCTGGTGGATGTGGGCACGGTGGTCCAAGTGGGCGACGGTGTTGCCAGCATCCAAGGGTTACAGGGAGTCCGCTCCAACGAACTGTTGGATTTCGGAGATGACGTTCTTGGTCTAGCGTTGAACTTGGAATCAGATATCGTTGGCGCAGCCATCTTGGGCGACCCCAACGCGGTTAAAGAAGGCCAGCGCGTACGGTCCACCGGCAGGATCATTGAGGTCCCCGTGGGCGACGCTCTCATCGGCCGCGTGGTTGACCCCTTGGGCCGGCCCCTGGACGGCAAGGGCCCGGTGGCCACCACCGGTAGCCGGTCCGTTGAGAAAGTGGCCCCCAACGTGGTGTCCCGCCAGTCTGTCGACCAGCCAGTGCAGACCGGCATCAAGGCCGTCGACTCGATGATCCCCATCGGCCGTGGCCAGCGCGAATTGATAATCGGTGACCGCTCCACCGGCAAGACCGCCATCGCTCTGGACACCATCATCAACCAGAAGGGCGGCGACCTGATTTGCGTCTACGTGGCCATTGGCCAGAAGCAGGGCAAGGTGGCCCAAGTGGTGGGTTCTCTCGAAGCCGCAGGCGCCATGGATCACACAATCGTCGTCACTGCTGGAGCCTCAGACTCGGCCCCTCTGCAATACATCGCACCCTACGCTGGCTGCGCCATGGCCGAAGAGTTCATGGAGCAGGGCAAAGACGTCCTTATCGTCTATGACGACCTTACAAAGCACGCCTGGGCCTACCGCCAGATGTCGCTGTTGCTACGGCGTCCGGCAGGCCGCGAAGCCTACCCCGGAGACATATTCTACCTGCACAGCCGCTTGTTGGAGCGGTCCGCCCGTCTGGACGAAGGCAGCGGCGGCGGTTCGATCACGGCTCTGCCTGTGATCGAAACACAGGCAGGCGACGTATCGGCGTACATCCCGACCAACGTGATCTCAATCACCGACGGCCAGATCTACCTGGAGCCTGAACTGTTCAACTCCGGCATACGCCCGGCGGTGAACGTGGGACTTTCAGTATCCCGTGTGGGTGGCGCGGCCCAGACCAGGGCCATCCGCAAGGTTGCAGGTCAACTCCGGTTGGCGCTGGCCCAGTACCGGGAATTGGCCACCTTCGCCCAGTTCGGCACCGCCGACTTGGACGCCGCCACCAGGGCCCAGCTGGCTCGGGGCCAGTTGGCCACTGAGGTGCTGAAACAGGCGCAGTACGTGCCGCTGTCCTTGGGGAATGAAGTGGTTGTCTTGTTCGCGGTGAACGAGGGCCTTATGGAGGACGTGGAGATCGAGAAAGTCGGCGCGTTCCAGGACCAGCTCCTGCGCTACATCGCCGGTTCTCACCCCGACATCCTGACCGCCATCGATGAGACTAAAGACATCTCCGACGAGGTGTCGGCCAACCTGACCAAGGCGATCAACGATTTCAAGCCGACCTTTACTGGATAACAGATTTATAGATGCCTAGCGTTAGAGACATACGTCGGCGGATACGCAGCGTGGACAACACGGCCAAGGTGACCAATGCCATGTCGCTAATCGCTGCGTCCAAGATGCGGCGTGCTCAGTCGAACGTGCTTGAAGGAAGGCCATACTCGGTCAAGATTCAAGAGGTCATCGCCAACTTGGCCGGCCAGCCCATGGACGACCAGGATGGTGCCCAGCCGTTGCTGGCTGTCCGTACCGTGGAAAGGTCCACGATATTAATGGTCAGTCCTGACCGGGGTCTCTGCGGGGGCCTTCACGCGAACCTGAACCGGCGCGTCGGCCAGTTCATGCTGGAACAACAAGTCCCAGTGCAGGCGATCGCCGTGGGCCGCAAGGGCCGCGATTTCATGGCCCGCACCAACCAGAACCTGAAAGCGACGTTCACCGACCTGGGTGAGACGCCGCTATTGATAGACACCCACGCCATCTCCCACATGGTCATCGAATCCTACTGCGAGGGCGAGACCGACGAAATATATCTGGCCTATACCAATTTCGTTTCCACCATGGTCCAAGAACCGGTTATCGAGAAACTACTGCCCATCGCCCCGGCGAAACTGACCTCCGCCCAGAGCGTGGGCTACATCTACGAGCCAGGCAACATAACCGTCCTGCACAACCTGCTTCCCAGATTCGTGGAGATGCAGATTTACCACGCCATTTTGGAAGCCATAGCCAGCGAACAATCCGCCCGGATGGTGGCCATGAGGGCTGCCACCGACAACGCCAGCGAGCTTGCCGGAGACCTGACACTCACGATGAACAAGCTGCGGCAGGAAAGCATCACCAACGAACTCTTAGACCTGATTGGCGGCCAGATAGCCCTAGAAGGATAGAAGCACTTAGATAGCAACCATCCCTCTAACGAAAGGCTAAATTGCCCCATAGCCAGTAACCCTCAGGAGAAGCCAATGGCAACCGGAAAAGTCGTCCAGGTAATCGGAACCGTCGTAGACATAGAATTTCCCGCGGACGAACTACCCAATCTGTTTGACGCGCTTGAGTTGGACAACGTTGGGGAGAAGTTAGTGCTTGAAGTGCAGCAGCACATCGGCAACAATTGGGTCCGCTGTTTGGCCTTGGGCGCCACCGACGGCCTGGCCCGCGGCGTGGAAGTGAACGATACCGGCGCCAAGGTTTCAGTGCCGGTGGGCCCCGAGACCCTGGGACGCCTGTTTGACGTTACAGGGTCTCCATTGGATAACTTGGGACCAGTGGAATCAGCCAATCTATGGCCGATTCACCGCGACCCGCCTGCCTTCGACGACCAGGTCCAGACCGTTGAGATTCTGGAGACCGGCATCAAGGTCTTCGATATGATCACCCCCTTCATGAAGGGTGGCAAGATCGGGGCCTACGGCGGCGCAGGCGTGGGCAAGACCGTTATCATTCAGGAACTTATCCGTAACATCGGCGCCGTCCATAAGGGCGTTTCCGTTTTCGCCGGCGTTGGCGAGCGGTCCCGTGAAGGCAACGACCTGTGGCACGAGATGCAGGACTCCGGCGTGCTGGAGAGCACCGTGTTGGTGTTCGGACAGATGAACGAGTCCCCCGGCGTTCGCGCCCGGATCGGCCTCACCGGACTGACCATGGCCGAGTTCTTCCGCGACGAGCAGAACCAAGACGTGCTGCTCTTCGTCGACAACATCTACCGGTACATTCTGGCGGGCATGGAGGTTTCAGCGCTGCTGGGGCGGATGCCCTCCGCCGTGGGTTACCAGCCCACCCTAAGCACCGAGATGGGCGCACTCCAGGAGCGCATCACCTCCACGAAGGCCGGCTCGATCACGTCGTTCCAGGCCATCTACGTGCCTGCCGATGACTACACCGACCCCGGAATCGTAACGACATTCGGCCACCTGGATGGTGTGGTGTCTTTGGAGCGGGCATTGTCCGCCCAGGGCCTCTACCCAGCAGTGGACCCTCTCGCATCCTACTCCAGGATCTTGGAGCCAGGCATCGTTGGTGAAGAGCACTACAACCTGGCCCGTCAGGTCCAGCAGGTGCTGCAACGCTACAAAGACCTGCAGGACATCATCGCCATTCTCGGAATCGAAGAACTTTCGGAAGATGACAAACAGACCGTGTTCCGCGCCCGGAAGATCCAGCGTTTCCTCACCCAGCCGTTCTTCGTTGCTGAGACCTTCACCGGCCAGCCCGGCAAGTACGTCCCGTTACGGGAGACGATCCGAGGGTTCGCCGAGATTCTGTCCGGCCAACACGACGACCTGCCCGAGCAGGCCTTCTACATGATCGGAACCATCGACGAGGCAGTTGAAAAGGCCGCCGAGATGGCCGCCCAGGGATAATCGATAACCATGCCGATGAATCTGGAAATAGTCACCGCCGAGCGCCAGGTCTACTCCGATGAAGTGGACATGGTAATCGCGCCCGGGTTCGACGGGCAGCTTGGGATCCTTCCCATGCACGCTCCGTTGATGACCATGCTCAAGCCCGGCGAGTTGACGGTCAAGAAGAGCGGTGAGGAAGACATGTACGTGGCGGTGTCCGGCGGCTTCATGGAAGTGCTGGGCAATAAGGTCAGCGTGCTGGCCGACGCCTGCGAGCGCTCCGATGAGATCGATGAGCAACGCGCCGAAGAGGCCATCCAGCGGGCCCAAGACCGCCTGGCCCACCGTGGAACCGAAATGGAGTTGGAAAGGGCCATGCGCTCCCTCCAACGAGCCCAAGTTCGAGTCAACCTAGTGCGCCGCCGCAGGCCACGCGGGAACCAACCGCCTCCCGGCTCCGGCGGGTCTGCCGCATAACGATGACAGAAAGGGCCCCGATCTTCTGAGTAAGAACGGGGCCCTTTCTGTCATCGGGGAATGCCTCCCACCCGTCATTCCGGCAAAAGCTGGAATCCAGGACGGTTCCCTTGAATGGCTTTTGACTGACGCAGCCTACATGGACTCCAGCCTCCGCCGGAATGACGGATGGGGGATTAGGATTGCTGCAAAATCCGTTCATCCTGAGCCTGTCGAAGGACCTCATTGGTAGGTAACAGTGGCCAAGGAGAAATGAACCTATTCGTCAGAGATGTAGTAGGTCATGGACTGGAGGGACAGTACCGGGTCGATGTTGCGTATGCGGATGCCCTCCCGGACCTGAGGGGTGATGGGTGCGTAATTGAGGATGGCCCGCACTCCGCACGCGACCAGTTGGTCGACCACGTTCTGGGTAAACTCCACTGGGACGGCGACGATGGCGATGCTGATGTTCTCTTGCTCCACAATCTGGTCCAACTCGTCCATCTTACGCACCACCAGCCCGCCGACAGTCTTGCCGACGACCGTGTTGTTCAGATCGAACGCGGCTACCAGATGGAAGCCGTCGGGGTTGAACCCTGGGTAGCTCAAGATCGCGCGGCCCAGGCGGCCCACGCCGACCACGGCGACGTTCCAAGGGGAGTTGATGCCGAGTATCTGGCGGAGGCGGTCCAACAGGTCGCTGACGCTATAGCCGCGACCTTGCTTGCCGAAACGTCCGAAATAGCTGAGGTCTTTGCGAATCTGGGCGGGGGTCACCTGGAGTTTCTCGCCCAATTGCTGAGAGCTAACCACCTGAATCCCATCGTCCAGCAGCCGGTTAAGTATCCGCACATATTGCGGAAGCCGACTGATAACGACCTCGGGCACTTCCGAGTGAGTCTGTCGAGAATCGGAGTTGGGAGCCATGGCGTTTTAGTTCCCTCACCAATGGCTTTCTATTGGCAAAATTACCAAATCAGAGGGCCAGTGGGTGAACCCAGACTTCAATTAGGGCGATTCACGACATTAAATCGGAATGCCGCTGTCTATAATCTATAATGCGACTCAATGCTAGTCAAGAACGCACGCCTCCATTCCAAGCCCATTTCAGCCACAGCCGGGAGATTCATTTGCACGTAGGTGTTTGCCGAATCATGCTCCATCTGCCCGAATCAGCCAGTCTCAAGGACAAACGGCAGGTGTCCCGCTCTCTCTCAGCCCGTATCCGAAACACGTTCAACGTGGCAGTGGCGGAAGTGGAGGACCATGACCTGTGGCAACGGTTAACCCTGGCGGTCTGCTGCGTCAGCACCGAACCGGCCCACGCCAATAAGATGATCTCCAAGGTGGTGGCGTTCGTCGAAGAATCTCGGCGAGACTTGGAACTCCTGGATTACCAGATCGAGATCATCTCTGGCGTATGATGCCGGCCTACTAACGCTCCGCCAGAAACGACTCTATCGCCCCCCAGTACTGCTCCCCGGCGACTTCGTAGGTGTCGTTGTGTGCCGCCCCCTCCAGGGTCTGGAATCGCTTCGGCTGGTTGGCGGCCTCGTAGAGCTTGCGGCCTTGGGATATGGGCACGGTCTCGTCCTGGTCGCCGTGTAGCACCAAGATAGGAACGTCGATCTGGCGGATGCGGGATATGCTGTCGTAATGGCTCCGGACCAGCCAGCCCGCCGGCGGGAATGGCAGCGTCAGGTTGGCCATGTCGCGCACCGACGCGAAGGGCGAGACCAGCACCATGGCCAGGGGTGGCCGGGTCAGCGCTAGCTCCAGCGCCACCGCAGCGCCCAGGGAGTGGCCCAGGTAGACTATCCGGTCCGAGTCCACATCAGGGCGTGACGCCAGATACTCGATCACCGCACTTGAATCGAGGTAGGTGCCCTGCTCCGAAGCAGTTCCTTCGCTCTCGCCGTAGCCTCGGTAATCGAAGATGAAGATGTTGGCCCCAGTCCGGTGGTGGGCCAGCACCAGCTCGCCGATGCGGTGGCCGATGTTGCCGCCGTTGCCATGGAACCACAGCCAGGTGACGTTGGAATCCGGCCCGGATGCTGCCTCGGGCTCTCCGGGGACGAACCAGCCCTGCAATTCCAAACTATCGGAGGTCTGGATGCGGACGTCTTCGTATTGGAGGTTCACGTCGTTGGGCGTGTATAGCAACTCGGCTACCGGGAAGAACACGAACCGCTTTTCAAGCTGGGTCCAGAGCACGATGAAGATCACTCCGTAGACGATAGACGCCCCGACGAGAACGCGGACCAGGAGCCAACGAGCGCGCCCAAGCATGGTGTCAGCTAGATGCCGATACGCCCCGGCTGGCCAACAATTCGATCAGCCCTTCGGAGAAGTCCCGTTTGATTAGAACAGCGTCGCTGCCCAGATCACGGGCCTTCCGCAGGGTTTCCGGCTCACCGTGGGGGCCGTAGGCAACAACCTTGGTTCCCGGTGTCTTGGCCGTCTTGAGGCTTTCCAGAGCTTCGATCCAGATCGGTTCGTCCATCTCCAGGTCAACCAGCACCAGCGGCACGCAATGTGCCGCCACCGCCTCCATTAAGGTGGTGGCGGTCTTGGCGGTGACGGTGTCCGGTGCGCCTGCTTCGGCTGCAGCTTCGATGCGGGGCATGAAGATCAGATTGCTGGTCAGGACCAATACGGTCTCTTTGTCAGGCATCGGGACCGGCCTTATTTGCCTGAGTTCTGGTCTGGAAACGGCTCGGCGGGCACGGATTGGGGGTAGCTCTGCTGCTCTTTTTCGATAAAGTCCAGGCGGCCAGCCACGTCGCGGACTTGGGGACGATCGGCCTGGCATTTGGAACAATGTGCCAGTTCTTTGGTGAAGAGCATCATGTTGTCCTTCTTCACCGTTACGGTCTCGATCTCGGTTCCGCATTCTCCGCACAAGCTGACTATGTCCACTTCATTTATCGGCATAGGGTTATCACAGCTCCAGGCTGTCAGCCAAGATTTCCAGGACGTCCTTAACTTGTTTCTCGGAGTCCAGACCCTTGGCTTGGACGCCTTCTTCAATCATCTGGGCGCAGAAGGGACAAGAAACGCCCACGGTGTCAGCCCCGGTCTCCAAGAACTGGTCGGTGCGGGCGTGATTCACCCTGGTGCCTTGGCTCTCTTCGATCCACATGTGGCCGCCGCCGGCTCCGCAGCAGAACCCCCGTTCGCGGCAGCGGGAGCCCATCTCAACCAACTTGAGGCCGGGTATGGCCTTGGCCACTTTGCGCGGCTCGTCATAGACACCATTGTGACGGCCCAGGAAGCAGGAATCGTGGTAGGCCATGGTGACGTCCATCATCTTCACGGGCTTGATGTCGCCCTTGCCGATGAGCTGATCCACGAACTGGCTGTAGTGCAGCACTTCAAAGTTACCACCCAGTTGGGGGTACTCGTTCTTCATGGTGTTGAAGCAGTGGGGGCAAATGGTCACCACTTTCTTCACGTTGTAGCCGTTCATTGTCTCGATGTTCTGTGCTGCTAGAATCTGGAACAGGTACTCGTTGCCCATGCGCCGGGCCGGGTCTCCGGTGCAGGTCTCTTCGTCGCCCAGGATGGCGAAGTCCACCTTGGCGGCCTTCAGCACCTTTGCCATCGACCGTGCGATGGCCTGGCTGCGTTGTTCCAGTGCCGGAGTGCAACCGACCCAAAAAAGGACTTCAGCGTCGGGTTTCTCGGCCAGGTTGGGCACATCCAGGCCCTCGGCCCAATCGGTCCGGGAGTACTGGGTGCCGCGCCAAGGATGACCCCGCTGCTCTAGGCTGAGCAGGGCGTTCATGGCCGACTCAGGCGCTCTGGACTCCTCCAAGACCAGATAGCGGCGCATGTCCATGATGGTCGGCACATGCTCCACCGTCACCGGGCATTCCTCCATGCAGGCGCCGCAGTTTAGGCAGTCCCAGATTGAAGTCTCGGAGATGACACCGTCCAAGATTGACGTGGGTTCCACATGCTCAGCATTGCGCTCGCCCTGATGGCCGATGGCGACCATGTGGTCCTTCAAGTTCTCCACGATGTGCATCGGAGAGAGCTGTTTGCCGGTCAGGTTGGCCGGGCAGGCGTCGGAGCAGCGGCCGCACACAGCGCAGGCGTAGCCGTCCAAGAGTTGTTTCCAGGTGAAGTCCTGCACGCGCCCTGCACCGAATTTCTCGGTGTTCTCCAGGTCCATGAGGGGAAGTGCCCCCTTGGGCTCCAAGGATCGGAAGAAGGCGTTCACCGGGGCGGCAAACATGTGCATATGCTTGGTGAACGGGATGTAGACCGTAAAGATCAGGATTATGGACAGATGGGACCACCAGAATACGCCTTGCAGCGTGTTGGCGGCCGAGATACCCACACCCCAGTCCATGAACAGTTCGCCCAGGGCTTTGCCGATGTAGACGTCGGCCTCAGGGCCAGTTCCGCCTTGGGCCACCCAGAAAGCGTGGGTCAGCAATGTGGAAATCATCAGTCCCGTGATCAGAAGAACGATGATCAGGGCGTCGGAGTGCCGGGTCAAATCAAATCTTAGTCGACTGGGTTTTACGACCCATCTGCGGACGAACGCCCAGACTAGGACGACCAGCATCACCGCGGACGAGATGTCTAGGTAGCTACTATAGACCCTGACTCCGGTCTCAGTGAGCAGCCAAGCAGGGAACCCGCCTTTGGCCGATGCCACGAAGATAAAGATGCCGTAGCTGAGCATGAAGGTCAGGAAGCCCCAGAAGATGGTGGCGTGGCCGATACCGGCATAGTCGCCGTACTTCACCCGCTGCAGCACCTTCTGCTGTCCGAGGGAGATGGCCAATGCGCCCCACATACGCTCCATGGGGCGGTCGAACCGGGCTGTCGTTTTGCCTTGTAGGACCAGGCGGACGACCCTGGTATAGAAAGCGTAATGGAAAACCGCTAGGGCTAGTCCCAGCAAAACGAATACCCCGACCCATAGGGGCACCACTCCAATATCTCCAGGAGGGACCACACTCTACACCCGCTTCGCCGGACGGTAGTCCGTCCAGGCAGTAATCACTTGGTCACCGTTGGTTCAATAGACCGAGAACGGCTTCAGTTTAGCATGGTTCAGGCGCAGGCTAGCTACGTGAGGCGCGCCTGAATCACGGTGTTCGACCGCTACGGCTCTGCCTAGAAATCCTTGATCCGGGGAATCACTTCCCGGCCGAGCAGTTCGATCTGCTCCAGTACCTGTTCTTGGGGCATGCCGGGCCACTGCATCCGGCAGATCATGTGGTTCACGCCCAGTTCATCGGAGTAGCGCCGGAACTCGGAGACGATGTCGTCGGGCGAGCCCAACAGGAACCTGTCTTTGGCTAGGTCCTGGTAGGGCACGCTGAAGCTCACCTCGCCGGGCAGGGCTTTGTCCTGGCCCCAGGCGGCATAGGCCTTGTACTTGCCCTCAAGGAAGGGCTGGCTTTCGATGAAGGCCGTCTCCCGGTCCTGGGCCACGTACATCTCCCGCATCATCGGCAGTTCTTCGGGCACCGGCTGACCGAATTCATCCAGGGCGGCCTTGTACTGGACCCACTGTTCGGCAACCATGGGCACGGTGGCGTGGGGATTGATCAGCCAGGGGTAGCCCCAACGGGCGGCGCGGCGGATGGCCACATCGTTGTTGGCGGCGACCCAGATAGGCGGATGCGGGGCCTGCACGGGCTTGGTGCTAATCTTGGTCTTGGGCACGGTGTAGTACTTTCCGTTGAATTCGACCTCGTCTTCGCTCCACAGCCGTTTGATCAGGCCCATGGCCTCGTTCATTCGCCCGACGCGTGTGCTCCGTTCGACACCGAAGGCGGTGTATTCCTCGTCCCGGTAGCCCAAACCGACCCCGAAGACGAACTTACCGTTGGTGATGCAGTCCAGGGTGGCGATGCTTTCGGCCAGCTCCACCGGATTATGCAGGGGCACCAATATGACCGTGGCGGCCACCTGCATGTCACCGGCTTCAGCGGCCAAACGGGACAGCAACGGAAACACCGTGCTCATCTGGTAGGGCGCCGCCAGGTAGTGTTGGCCGGTGGCGATCAGGCTGAAACCCGCGTCTCGGGCGGCCCTGACTTGCTCGGCGCTGTCCTGGATCTTCTGCGCCATGGACTCGCCGAGCAGGTATTGGTTGGTGACGAAAAATCCTAGTTTCAAGGGGTCTCCTTCTCAGCAAATATGGGGCGGGACCGCGGCTTGTTTGAAACGCTAACGGGTTTCACATATAAAACTACTCTGCGGCAGGTATTTTAGTCCGTGAGCAATTTGCGGACAACCCTGAAAACCCCTTGCCTAGCATGGGCATAACCAGTAGAATCCCCGATTGACTCCCAGTTCTTTAACTCGACAATTCAATAGGAGTAGCATGAAGATCGCACGCTTCCGCAGCAATGGAAGGACCGCGTTTGGGGTGGTCAAGGGTGATGAGGTGGTGGAGATTCGGGGCAGTATATTTACTCGTTTCCGCATGACCGATACCAAGCACCCGCTGCAGAACGTGAAGATCTTACCTCCTACGGAACCGTCGGAGATCTGGTGTCCGGGCCTTAATTTCGCCAACCATTTGGAGTTCGCCGCGGGGGTGCTTGGCGATGAGAACCCCACGGTGCCCGAGCACCCGGAGCCCTGGATCAAGGCCCGCGGCTCTCTCACCGGCACCGAAGAGCCCATCATTCTCCCCACGGCCTCGACCGACGTCCATTACGAGGGCGAGGCCGTGGCGGTCATCGGCAAGCTCTGCCATGGCGTGACGCCCCAGGAGGCCCCTAAATACATCCTGGGATACACCTGCGGCAACGATGTTAGCGACCGCACCTGGCAGAAGGACGACTGGACGTTCTGGCGGGCCAAGGGCGCCGATACTTTCGCGCCGGTGGGCCCATGGATCGACACTGAAGTCGACCCGCAGAAGCTGGAGATGATCGTCCGGCTCAATAACGAAGAGGTCCAGCACGGTCGCACCGAAGAGATGCTGTTCAGCTTTGCCGAGATCGTCAGCTACATCAGCCAGCAGGTGACGCTGCGGCCTGGAGACCTGGTGTTCTCCGGCAGCACCGGCGTAACGGTGGCATTGAAGCCGGGAGACAAAGTAGAGGTTGAGATACCTAACATTGGGGTGCTCAACAACACCGTAGAGGCGGAAACCGCCTAAGCCGCCATTAATCAGTTAAGAGTGCCAATAAAACGGCCCCCACATTTTTACGCAGAGGACGTTTTAGTTCATTGGTTTTGCTCCCGGCTTAGAAACTAAGCATTCCCGTCAACGTTTTGACGCCGCCGCGGGGGCCGACCACGGCGAGGCGCATCTTCTCGTCATTCAGGAATTCCTTGGCCACCTTGCCGATGTCCGCAGGCTGCACGGCATCCAGAGATTCAACCACTTCGTCCGGGGTACGGACGCTGCCCTGTAGAAGCTCCTGGGCACCCAGCCAAGACGCGACCGCACGGGTGTCTTCCATGCGGAGCAACAGCCGGCCCTTGGAGTACTCTCTAGCCTTGTTTAGTTCTTGTTCGCCGGGCGTCTGGTGCATACCTTGGAATTCTTCGACGATGGTCTTCACGGCGTCGTTGGTCTTGCCTGGCTCAACGCCGCAGTAGACCACCAAGGAGCCAGTGTCCCGGAAGTTGCTGGTGGAACTGTGCACGTCATAGGCCAGGCCATGTTCCTCCCGTAGATTCAAGAACAGTCGGCTGCTCATGCCGTCGCCCAGTATGGTGTTCATCAGGTTGAAGGCGTACCGGTCCGGGTGGCTAAGAGACAGGCCCGGAACGCCCAAGCACATGTGGGTCTGGTCACTGCGGCGGCGCTCCACCTTGACCAGCGGCCCCCCGGCGTAGTCGACAGCCGATTCCCAGTCCAATGACTCCAGCGGCTTCCAATCCTTGGTTGTCTCGGCCAACATGTCCACAACTTCTTCATGGCTCACGTTGCCCGCGACGGCCACCACGGTGTTGGCCGGGTTGTACTGCCGGTGCATGTACTCGCGGATGTCCTTCTGCTGGATGTCCGCCACCGTCTCCAGGGTGCCGCCGACGTCGCGGCCCATGGCCTGGTCTGGCCACATCGCCTCGTCGATCAACAGGTCCACCCGGTACGACGGCTGGTCGTAGGTCATGCGCAGCTCTTCCTGGATCACCTCTCGCTCTTTCTCCACCTCTTCCGGGTCAAGACGGGGATAGAGGAGCATGTCCATCAGAACGGCGAATGCAGTCTTGTAGTGGAGGCGGGCAACCTTGATCCAGAAGACGGTCATCTCACGGTCAGTGCTGGCATTCATCACGCCGCCGACACCCTCTATGGCCTCGCTAACCGCGCGGGCTGTGGTCCAGTTCTCGGTGCCTTTGAAGGGCAGATGCTCTATGAAATGGGAGACGCCAGCCAGTTCGTCGGATTCGTATCGGGAACCTGCTCCGACGCAGATGACCATGGATACCGACTGGGTATGATCCATGGTCGATGTCAGAACGCGCAGCTTGTTATCCAGCACAGAACGTTGGTACATGTACTCCTCGGGGTCTTGACTAGGGTTTGTTGAAGATTCGGACTACGAGTTAAGCCAGTCCACGTCGCCGGACATGTCCGCCGGATGCGACCGGGAAGAGAAGTCAGCATGGCGTCGGCGGGCTTCGCCAATGGTGGTGTCGTCGCCGTGCCCGGGGTAGACGGCCGTGTCATCGGACAGGGTTAGCAGTTTGCTGGTGATGCTGTTCAGCAGTTGGACGAATGCCTCCGGGCTGCGGGACTTGCCCGGGCCGCCGGGGAACAGCGTGTCGCCGGAGAACAGGTGCTTTCCAACCAAGAAGCAGGAAGCGCCGTCAGTGTGGCCGGGGGTGTTCAGGACGGTGAGTTCCTGGTTGCCGAACTTGATGACCGTGCCGTCGGTCAGGTCGATCTCTGGAGGCCGGGGCAGGGCATGGGCGTCGGCGGGGGAGATGCCCACCGGAGCGTCCACCTTGCCGGTGATCTCGCCGAACCCGGCCAGGTGGTCACCGTGGTTATGGGTGATCAATATGGCTTTGATGTTCTCGTCGGTGATGGCGTTCAGCAATTTCTCGGGCTCCCCTGGCGTGTCGATCAGTATGCATTCGTTGGTCTCGGGGCAGGTGATCAGGTAGCCGTTGTTCATCATTGGGCTCATCTGGGCAACCTTGGTGATCTTCACTTCGCCGTCATAATGCAGTGCCATATCGCATCTCCCAGTCGTGTTTTTATGGTCGGTGTTTCCTAATCTCTGTTTTGATTCTAGCAGAGCCAAAGCCCTGGTATGACCCGGCTAATCGCCCACAGCCGCAACTGCCGGTTCTCTCGCCTTGCTTGGGGCCTTGGCCGACTTTCGGACGGTGGCTTTGGCCTTGGCGGGTTTGGTCCCGCGCCCGGCCGGCTTCAGTATCCGCTTCAGGTACTTGCCAGTGAAGGACTTGACATTGGCGGCCAACTGCTCCGGGGTGCCGGTGGCGATGAGCTTGCCACCCTTGTCGCCGGCGCCAGGGCCCAGATCGATCAGCCAGTCCGAGTTTTTGATGACGTCCAGGTTGTGCTCGATCAATATGACCGTATTGCCGGTGTCCACCAGGCGGTGCAGGACACCCAACAGAGCGGCGCAGTCCGAGAAGGAAAGGCCGGTGGTGGGCTCGTCCAACAGATAGATGGTCTTACCGGTGGCACGCTTAGATAGTTCGGTGGCCAGTTTCACCCGTTGGGCTTCACCGCCCGAAAGGGTGGTTGCCGGCTGCCCCAGGCGAATGTAGCCAAGGCCCACATCGCGCATAGTCTCCAGTTTCGGCTTGATACGGGGGAAGTTTATGAAGAACTCCAACGCCTGGGCCACGGTCATGTCGAGGATCTCGGCGATGTTCTTTCCTCGGAGGGTTACTTCCAACGCCTCCCGGTTGTAGCGCTTGCCCTGGCATATCTCGCATGGGACGGTGACGTCAGGCAGGAACTGCATCTCTATCTGGTTGTAGCCCTCACCCTGGCAGGCCTCACAGCGGCCTCCCTTGACGTTGAAGGAGAACCGGCCCGGCGCATAGCCGCGCACCCTGGCCTCGGGCAGACTGGCGAAAAGGTCTCGGATGGGCGTGAATGCCCCGGTGTAAGTGGCCGGGTTACTCCGTGGGGTGCGGCCGATGGGCGACTGGTCAATGTTAACGACCTTGTCCACTGCTTCGATGCCTTGCACTTCTTTGTGCACACCGGGGAGGTCCCGCCCCTTGTTGATTACCTGGTTCAGCTTCTTGTAGAGAATCTCGTAGACCAGGCTGCTCTTTCCAGAACCGGAAACACCGGTGACCGACACCAAGCGTCCCAGAGGGAATTTGACGTCAATATTTTTGAGGTTGTTCTCTTTCGCCCCTTTGACCACGATCTCATCGCCGTTCCCTTTGCGCCTTTTCTCCGGGAAGGGCACGACCTTGCGGCCGCTGAGGTAGGCGCCGGTCAGCGAGTAGGGGTTTGCTTCGATGTCGGCGACGGTCCCGGTGGCGACCACGTGGCCACCATGTTCGCCGGCGCCGGGGCCAAGGTCGGCTATGAAATCGGCAGCCCGCATCATGGCTTCGTCATGTTCGACGACGACTACGGTATTGCCCAGGTCTTTCAGCCGCAGCAGGGTGTCTATCAGCCGGTGGTCGTCATGCGGATGCAGGCCCACGGTGGGCTCGTCGCACACGTAGAGCACGCCGGTCAGTCCGGAGCCGATCTGGGTAGCCAAACGCACCCGTTGGGCCTCACCGCCGGACAGGGTCCGGGCGGTGCGGTCCATGGTCACGTAGTCCAGGCCGATGCCCTCCAGGAACTTAACCCGCCCTTCGATCTCTTTCAAGACCTGGTTGGCGATGGTCTTCTCCCGGGTGGTCAGCACCTTCTTTTTGTGGGGGCCGGGGGCGTCGGGGTCGATATCCCTGATCCATTCGGCCGCTTGGCCGATGTTCTTTGCGCAGACGTCCATTATCCCCAGGCCGCAGACCTTCACGGAAAGGGCTTCGGGGCGCAGCCGTCTCCCGCCGCAGGACTGGCAGGGGCGGGCAGACATATAGCGCTCTATCTGATGGCGCATGTAGTCGGACTCGGTGCGCTTGTAACGGCGTTCCAGGTTGGGGATGACTCCCTCGAACTTGGTGTCCCATTCATAGCTCTGGCCACGGTGGGTGCGGTGCCGTACTGTCACCTTCTTCTCGTCGTTTCCGTACAGGATCATGTCTATGTGTTTCTGGTCCAGGTCCTTGACTGGCGTCTTCCCGGAGAAGCCATTGGCCTGGGCCACCGATTCCATCAGACTGATGTACCAACTGCTGGAGGGGCCGCCGCGGGTCCACGGCGCGATGGCGCCCTGGGACAGCGAGAGCTCCCGGTTGGATATGATCAGCTCGGGGTCCAAAGACAGCTTGTAGCCCAGCCCCGTGCAGTCACTGCAGGCGCCGTGGGGGCTGTTGAAGCTGAATGTTCGGGGCTCGATCTCCGGCAGGCTGGTATTGCACTTGGTGCAGGCGAATTGCTCGGAGAAGACCAGGGTCTCGCCATCTTCCACGTGGGCTTCGACCACTCCTTCGCCTTCGCGCAGGGCTGTCTCCACCGACTCGGCCACTCGGTTGGTCTCGGTATCGGGCCGTATGATCAGGCGGTCGACGACCAGCTCGATGTAGTGCCACTTCTTCCGGTCCAGATTCAGGTCGCCCATCTCCTCAAGCATGAAGATCTCGCCGTTGACCCTGACCCGGACGAAACCAGACTGGCGGGCGGTCTCAAACACGTCCAGGTGTTCGCCCTTCTTGCGGCGAATCTTGGGCGCCATCAGCGTGATCCGGCTGCCCTCTTCCAGGCTCATGATGGAGTCCACGATCTGAGAGATGGTCTGCCGCTCCACAGGACGGCCGCATTTGGGGCAGTGGGGCAGGCCCACCCTGGCGAACAGCAGCCGCAGGTAGTCGTAAATCTCCGTTACCGTGCCAACGGTGGACCGGGGGTTGTGGGAAACACCCTTCTGGTCGATGGATATGGCCGGGGAGAGACCCTCGATGTAGTCGACGTCCGGTTTGTCCATCCGGCCCAGGAACTGCCTGGCGTAGGCTGACAAAGACTCTACGTAGCGGCGTTGGCCCTCTGCGTAGATGGTGTCGAAAGCCAGGGAACTCTTGCCGGAACCGGATACTCCGGTGATCACCACCAGTTTGTCTCGGGGAATGGTGATCTCGATATTCTTGAGGTTATGCTCGCGAGCGCCTTTGACGTGGATAAAATCCTGGGGCATACAGCTCCACCCTCACCCAATTTACGGCCCATATTGTAACATCGTTATGACAACACGGTGCTTTCGGTCAGGCAGCCGATAGGCGAGCAGATATCGCCCTAGTCAAGTTCGTATTCGCATCTTAGACCGAGAGCAAACGCCGGCCGGTGCTGCTCCTCAGCTCGGACGAATACATGCAAGGCAGACAGGAAGCCGTGGTGTGCGCAATCACCAGTAACACCTGCCGGTTGCTACCGGGCGATCACCTTATGAATGATTGGGAAGAAGCTGGACTCGTATTCCCGTCGGTCACTACCGGTATCATCCGGACCATCAAACAGAGCATGATTGAACGGAAGATCGGTCTGGTTTCCCCCGGGACCTCAGCGAGGTAGAATCCAATCTAAACCAGATTTTGGAGTTGAACAGTTAAACAATGAGCCGTGACCTATTTAGCGTGTCCAAGGCTTTCATTGGTGTGGTCCACCTGCTGCCCCTGCCCGGCTCCCCACGGTGGGGCGGAAGTATGCGCGCGGTGATCGACCGGGCTGAAGAAGAGGCGAATATCCTGGAACAGGGCGGTGTTAATGGAATCATCGTGGAGAACTTCGGCGATGTCCCATTCCGCACCGGGCGTCTGGACCCCGAGACCATCGCCGGCATGACCGTGGCGGTGGAGCGGGTGGAAGAGGTGGTGAACGTTCCCGTGGGCATCAACATGCTGCGGAACGACGCTCTGTCCGCCCTTGGCATAGCTGCCGTCACAGGAGCCAAGTTCATCCGGGTGAACGTCCACTACGGCGTGATGGCCGCCGAGGAAGGTCTGATCGAGGGCGAGGCATACCAGGTTATGCGCCACCGCAAAGACCTGGAATCCAACGTCCAGGTGCTAGCCGACGTTCTGGTGAAACATGCAGTGCCTTTGGGCTCCGTTGACTTAGGTCTGATGGCCAGAGAGACCGCCCAGAGGGGCTTGGCCGACGGCTTGATCGTGTCTGGCGCCGCGACGGGTGAAGAAACCGCCAGTTTCGATGTGTCTATAGTGCGGCGCGCCACGCCCGACGGCCTGGTCTTGGTGGGCAGCGGGGTAACCGAGAAGAACATCTGGCGTGTGATCGAGCACTCCGACGGCGCAATCATCGGCACCAGCCTGAAAGAAGGCGGTATCGTCACCAACAAGGTCAACCCGGAGCGGGTGCGCCGGATGGCGGAGATATTCGGGACGCTGCCCTAGAGATTGTGTCCCCTCTTCCGCTCTCGGGAGAGGGTGGGGCGGTGTTTCTCCACCAACCATGTCTGATGCAGAGGGCAAATGCCCCCATCCTAACCTTCTCCTTTGCGGGGGAAAGAGATTTTTGTCTTTAGCGCCAGTTATACGCCCAGAGACTGAGAAACTTTTCCGAATACTTTGTCCATGATGGTGACTAGCTCGTCAACCTCGCCGGAGGTGATGCATAGGGGAGGCGCTACGTTCATGCGGTCTCCACCTCGGAGGAGCAGGCCGTTCTCGGCGAAGCCCTCGGTGATGCGGTTGGCCAGGTCGGCCTCTGTGGGGAAGTATTCTTTGGTCTCCCGGTCGGCGACCAGCTCGACGCCGCAGAACAGGCCCAGACCGCGGACGTCGCCGATCATCTTGTACTTGTCCTTCATTTCCTTGAGCCCGTCCAACAGGTAAGCCCCCTGCTTGGCGGCGTTCTCTACCATCCCTTCTTCTTCCATTATCTGAATGTTCTTGAGAGCGGCTGCAGCCGCAACCGGGTGACCTCCAAAAGTAATGACGTGCTTGAAGGACGCCTTGGGGCTGCCGATGAAGGCGTCGGATATCTCGCCTCGAGTGATGCAGCCGCCCATGGGGATGTAGCCGCTGGTGATGCCCTTGGCCACGGTCATCATGTCGGGCACCACGCCCCAATGCTCGGTGGCGAACATCTTGCCGGTGCGGCCAAACCCGGTGATGACTTCGTCGGCGATGAGCAAAACACCGTACTTGTCGCAGATCTCCCGCAGCCGGGGCCAGTAGTTGTCGCCGGGGACCGCGCAGCCCAGGGGACTGGAGATGGGCTCGGCAAATACGGCGGCGATGGTCTCCGGGTCCTGGAACTTGATCATCTCTTCGACCGCGTTCACGCAGAGCTCGGCGCATTCTTCGGGGGTCTGGCCACCCAACTCGCACCGGTAGGGTAGCGGCTGGGGGACGTGGAAGACACCAGGCATCAGGGGTTCGTAGTCGAGTTTGGGGTAGAGATGGGAGCCACCCAGGGCCAGTGCGCCCATGGTGGCGCCGTGGTAGGAGCCCTTGCGGCTAATGAACTTGGTGCGGTTGGGTTCGCCGACCCGCTTGAAATAGGCGCGGGATAGTTTGATGGCTGTTTCAACTGCTTCCGACCCGCCGCTGGTGAAGAAGGACCGGGTCATGTCGCCCGGCGCTATCTGCGAAATCTTCTCGGCAAGGCGAATGGTGGGTTCAGTGGTGGTGCCCAGGGGCATATAAGTCAGGTTCAGCATCTGCTCGTAAGCGGCGTCGGCGATCTCTTTGCGGCCGTAGCCCACGTTCTTCAGCCACAGCCCAGACATGCCGTCGATGGACGTGTTGCCGTTGGCGTCGGTTACGTGAACACCCTCGCCGCTGACGAAGATGGCCGGGTCTCCCTTTTCAGCCATGTCGCTGGGCTCCCGCAAGTAGACCCAGAGATGCTCCAGGGCCGACTCCTGCAGGGCTTTGACTTCTGATGCCGAATGGGTCGTCATTGGGGACTCCTTAATAAGCTGACAGCTTTCAGCTATCAGCGTTCAGCTTTGGACTGCGGGTATGACTACTTCCGCCAGCATCTCCATGATGGGGCGGAGTTGGCTTTGGTCTCGGGTGTTGGGCGAAATCAATAATCGCTCAAGGCCCATCTCCTGGTACTTCCGCGAACGCTCCAGTATCTCTTCTGGGTCTTCGCCCAGCGAATAGCGGTCGTGGTTGTGGGTGTTTCCCATAGCGGCGCTGACTGAGACGCTGATCTCCGAGGGGTCGCGGCCGGCCACTACGGCCTGTTCTTTCAGGTAGTCCATGCCCTCGGCCAGCGCCTCGGGAGACAGGGCCGTTGGGTGCCAGGTCGTGCCGGAGCGGGCGGCCCGGCGGATGGCGGCCTTGCTGGTGCCGCCGATGATTATGGGTATGTGGGGTTTTTGCACCGGCTTGGGCGTGAATTTCATACCCCAGAAGCTGTGGTACTTGCCCTGGAAGCTTGGGTCTTCTTTGGTCCACAGTTCTTTCATGATGGCGATGGTCTCATCGCTGATGGCGCCCCGCTCGGCGTAAGGGCTGCCCATGGCCTCCAACTCTTCTTCGATAACTCCCACCCCGACACCCAGCATCAGCCGGCCGCCGGACAAAACGTCCAGGGTGGCGGAGACTTTGGCCAAGCGGATGGGGTTGTGGTAGGGGAGGACCAGGACGCTGGTGCCCAGGCCGATGGTAGTGGTGCGGGCCGCCACGTAGGTAAGGACGGTCAGCGGTTCGTAGTAGGGTTTGTCGCCGATACGGTCGTAGACGTAGCTGACGTTGAAGACGTGCTCGCTGGCCCAGACTGAGTCGAACCCGAGTTCCTCGCAGCGGACGGCCAGGTCCACCACCCCTTGGACATCTTCCATGCCCTGGTTGTTGGACAGCGAATAAGCGATCTTCAATTAAGGCTCCCTTAAATTCAGGTCGGCCATCAGTTTACATCCGCCGCCAACTGTCCACAAATCCCGCCCGGAGCCTCACTCCAGCTTGAAGCCAAATCCCGATTCCGATAAGCTGACCGCTGAAAGTTCCGATTTGAATCGGGACTGATAACAACGGGAGTAACCACATGGCCACCACGGCAGAGACACGGGTCCACGCATCGGAACGAGGCGACATCGAGCAGGCGCTAAAACGCCGGGTCTCGGGCGAGGTTAGATTCGACCCCTTCTCCCGCGTGCTCTACAGCACCGACGCCAGCATCTACCAGATGGAGCCGGTGGGCGTGGTCATACCCCGCAACGTGGAAGACGTCTTGGCCGTAATTGAAGTGGCGAAAGAAAACGGAGTGCCCGTTCTTCCCCGGGCAGGCGGGACCAGCCTGGCCGGGCAGACCGTAAACCACGCCATCGTCACCGACTTCAGCAAGTACCTAAACCAAATAATCGAGGTCAACCAGGAGGAGCAGTGGGCCAGGGTCCAGCCGGGCATCGTGCTGGACGACCTAAACCGCCAACTGCTGCCCTATAACCTGATGTACGCCCCCGACCCAACAACCTCCAGCCGAGCTTGCGTGGGCGGCGGCGTCGGCAACAACTCGTGCGGGGCCCATTCAGTGATCTACGGCAAGACCCTTGATCATATCAAAGAGGTTTCCGTTATCTTGTCCGACGGCACCCAGAGCCATTTCCAGGAGCTGGACGCCAGGGAACTGGAAGCCAAGCTTAGCGGCGCAGGGTTGGAATCGGAGATCTACCGCGGAGTGCGGCGGCTCGCCCAGGAAAATATCGCCGAGATCGAGGCCCGCTACCCCGCCATCATGCGCCGGGTTAGCGGCTACAACCTGGACGAATTCCTGACCGACTCGCCCTTCAATCTGACGAAGATGGTCGTCGGTTCTGAGGGCACCCTCTGCGTGATTACCGAAATCAAGATCAACCTGGTTCCCAGGCCCACCATGACGGCCCTGGGCGTTGTCCACTTCCAAGACATCTTCGGGGCCAGCGACGCCGTGCAGCACATCCTGGAGCACGACCCGTCGTCCATCGAAATCATGGACAAGAATGTGCTGGAGCGCTCCCGGCAATCATCTGGGCTCGCCTCCAATATGGGGTTCATCGAGGGAAATCCGGGAGCTATCCTAGTGGTGGAGTTCTACGGGGAGTCGGAAGTGGAGCTCACCGACAAGACCGAAAAATTGAAGGAAGACATGGCCCGCCGCGGCCACGGTTACGCCACGGTGAACATGCTGGACCGGGCGGCCCAGGCCAGCGTCTGGGCGGTGCGGAAGAACGGGTTGGGCCTGCTGATGAGCATGCATGGCGACGCCAAACCCCTGCCCTTCGTGGAAGACACGGCGGTGGACCCGGACAAGATGGGAGACTTCGTCCGGCAGTTTGATGAGATTGTCCGGAACCACGAGACCGAGGCCGCCTACTACGGGCATGCGAGCGTCGGTTGCCTGCACATCCGGCCAGTAGTCAGCCTGAAGAGCCAGGACGGCGTGAACAAGATGCTGTCCATCGCCGCCGAGATCAGCGACCTGGTCAAGGAGTTCGGCGGTTCCCTCAGCGGAGAGCACGGCGACGGCATCGTCCGGGGCGTGTGGAACGAGAAGATGTTCGGCTCGGAGATCTACAAGCTGTTCCAAGAGCTAAAGGAGACTTTCGACCCCGACGGCATCATGAATCCCAACAAGATCATCGATTGCCCGCCCATGGACCAGAACCTGCGCTACGGCGGCGACTACCGGGCCCCATCACTTCCCACCAAGTTGGATTTCTCGATCGACACCGATTTTGCCGGCGCGGTGGAGATGTGTAACGGGATGGGCGCCTGCCGTCAGCATGTTGGGACCATGTGTCCGTCGTACGTGGCCACCAGGGACGAGGAGCATTCCACCCGGGGCCGGGCCAATCTGCTGCGGGCCGCGCTTTCGGGCAAGCTGCCAGAGGGCGCCATGACCAGCAAACGGCTCTGGGAGGCCATGGACCTGTGCCTAGAATGCAAGGGCTGCAAGTCTGAGTGCGAATCAGGCGTGGACATGGCCAAACTCAAATACGAGTTCTTGGACCAATACCACCGGGCCAACGGAACGCCGCTGCGAAACAAAGTATTCGGCCACATCAACCGGCTCAGCGCCTGGGGTAGCCGGACCGCTCCCTTCTCCAACCTGATAGCCGCCAACCCCATCGGCAAGATGATGTCGCAGATGCTGCTGGGCATCCACCCCAAACGGAGGGCGCCCAAGTTCGTGCGGCAAACTTTTTCGAAGTGGTTCAACGCTCGGGGAGCAGGGAACGCACAGGCCATCAACACAGTGGTGCTACTGAACGACACCTACATGAACTACAACTACCCAGAGATCGGCAAGGCCTCGGTGGCGTTGCTTGAAGCCGCCGGGCTGAAAGTGGTGCTGTCAGAAACCGCGTGCTGCGGACGGCCCATGATCTCCAAAGGGTTACTGGACGATGCCACGGCCAACGCGGTGTCCAACGTTGACCAGCTATACGCCTACGCTAAAGCTGGTATCCCGGTCATCGGATGCGAGCCAAGCTGTCTGCTGACCTTCCGGGATGAGTACCCGCAACTGGTCCGCGGCGAGCGGGCCAAGAAAGTTGCCGAGAACTCCTTTATGATCGACGAGTTCCTGATGAAGCTCCAGGAAGACGGGAAGTTGCAACTGAACATGGGAAAGCTGGAGAAGAAAGTCCTATTTCAAGCCCATTGCCACCAGAAGGCTGAGATGGGGACGTCAACGTCGATGGCGGCCCTACGGCTGGCCCCCGGCTATCAGGTCGAGTTGGTCAACGCTGGGTGCTGCGGCATGGCCGGGTCCTTCGGCTACGAGAAAGAGCATTACGACCTGTCGATGAAGATCGGGGAAGAGGCCCTGTTCCCGGCCATCCGGGCCAAGGATGAAGCCTGGGAGGTGGCGGTGATGGGCGTCTCCTGCCGCCAGCAGGTTGAGGACGGAACCGGCCGCAAGGCGCGGCACTTGGTAGAGGTGTTGGCCGACGCGTTGAAGTGACTTCGGGAACTGGGATTTCACTGCAGACGCAAAAATCCCCCCTTGGTCTCCCCTTTATAGGGGGAGTCGGGTGGATTTTCGATGCCTAAAGATAAGTCATTCCAAACACCTGTGGTTCGACAGGCTCACCATGAGCGGGCGTTCACCGAAGCTAGGTTACTCGTCCAAAAATACGCAGTTGTACTGCCCTAGCACTCGCCCATTTGCATTAGCCGGCCTTCGCGCCAGCCTACTTGGCCGGCCCTGACGGTTAGGTAGGTGTCCAGGCGGACCTTGCCGTCCTGGGAGTGCCCGGCCGAGTCGATCCACTTGAAGGCACCTTCCCGCATGTCGAACACGGCGGCGTCACCGCTCATGCCGACGGCCAGGGAGCCGATGGTGTCACCCAAGTCCAATACTTTGGCGGGGGTGCTGGTGCTGGCGGTGATGGCGTCGTTGAGAGGCATGCCCATAGCGTGGAACTTGCTCACCAGGTCATTCATCTTGTAGACAGTGCGGTCCGGCGGCGGATTGTGGATGTCGGTGCTGATGGTGTGGGGGAACAGCCCCTGCTGCATCGCGGCCTGGGCAACCTCCACGTCGCAGTGGACTCCCGCGTGGGCCACGTCCATGATCACTCCGCGGCCCACGGCCTCTTTTACTTGGGGCTTAATCTTGAGGTTCCGGTCCAGGATATTCTCGGGCAGGCCATTAAAAGCGTGGGTGCTAATGTCGCCGGGGCCCAGAAATTCAAGGACGTCGGATAGCGCGATGGGAGTGCCGGAGACATGGACCATCAAGCGGGTGCCGGACTGGTCGGCCACGGCTCGGGCGGCCCGCATGGCTTCGTGCGCGTTCCAGGCGGCAACCGCGTTGAAATGCATCCGGACTTTGACGCCTAAGCAGAAACCAGGATTGTTCTTGATGGCGTCGGAGGTCGCGTCAACGTCGATCATCCGCATGTCGTGGAGGCCACCCAGCAGCAGGCGGTTGTTGGCCAGGCCGACTCCGCTGACGTGCAGGAAAGCCAGCAGACGAGTGCGGTGGGCTGGGAACACGTAGTCCCGCATGGCCTCGTAGTTGATGAAACCCGCGCTTCCCGCATCGATGCCGGTGGTGGTGCCCGAAGACAGGCAGATCTCATCGGGATGGACGGCGGTGGGGTTGCCGCCGTGGTAGAAATGCCCGTGAAGGTCGATCAGGCCGGGGGTAATCAGTTTGCCGGTGACGTCCACCGAGTTGGCCGCTTTGGCGGCGTCGATTCGTTCGGCAACCTCGGCCACTAGGCCGTCTTTGAAGGCTATGTCCCGGCGTCCGTCGATGCCTTGGGCTGGGTCCAGTACGTTTCCACCGGTGAGCAATAGGTCATAGGCGGATGCGGTGGTCATTGGGTCTCCTCTGACGTGATTCTATTAATGGTTATTCTGAGGTGTTGCCGACTTCCCCAGCGTTGTCAGCCTCCCAGCCCAGCTCCACGTTGGGTTCCGGGGTCTCGGTGTATTCGATACGCCTGAGTCGTGGGTACACCTGGGTCTTGGGGAATTCCAAGTCTTCGTCGGTGATCTCGTTGGATTCTTCCAGGTCGCTGATACCCCATTTTTCGATGGCCTCGTCCATCATCTTTTGGACAACTTGCGGCGAGCGTCCTTCCAGGCGTCCCAGATGATAGGCAAGGGTAACGGCCAATTGGTTCTGGGTGATCTGCTCAAAGGCGTCATCGGCCTTCAGGTCGTTGGGCATCCCGCCGGCCTGCTCCAGGAGATCGTCCAGCACCTGGCCCATGATATCGGTCAGGCCGCCCAGTTCGATCTCGTGCATGTAGCCGGTTAGTATATCGGTCAACTCGACGACGCCCTCATCGGGCAGCACGCCGTATACCTCTTCAGGTATGTGTTCATGGTTATGTTCAGTAGTCACGGCAATGATTCTCCCAGTCAGGAGTGGGCAAAAATTAGTTTATCACGCGTGTCGTTCAGTAGCCGGTTGCCGCGGTCGTAAGTGTCCTCACAACCGGGCCGATGATCCCCCACAGGACTCCAAAGCCCAGCGCAAAATCGATCATGATGATGGCCACCAGCAGCCCCGGTCCGCTGCGCTGCAACTTGGCGTAGGCGACGGTGTGTTCCCTTGGGACGAAACCGGCCAGGACCCTAGAGCCGTCCAGCGGGGCCAGGGGCAACAGATTGAATACCCCCAGCAGAAGATTGAAGAAGATGACTAGAACCAGGATGTCGGCGATGCCGTCGCTGAGGCCGCCGGTCATCACGTGGGCCACGCGGTCCAAGGAAAGGGACACAGGAACCAGTGCCCCTGTCTTGAACGGGATGGCCAGGATGAACGCAAACATCAGGTTGGAAAGCGGTCCGGCAGCGGCCACCAAGGCAGTGTCGGTATGTCCGCGGGATAGTTGCGAAGGGTCGACCGGGACCGGCTTTCCCCAGCCGAATCCGGCGATGAACATCATGAGCGCGCCGCCGAGATCAAGGTGGCGCATGGGGTTGAGGCTCAGGCGGCCCAGGCGGCGGGCCGTTTTATCGCCCAAACTGTTGGCCACGAGGGCGTGGCTAAATTCATGGATAGTGACCGCGGTGACCAGGGCGAATACAATCAGGACCGTCAGGCGGAAAAAGCCGGACGGGTCGTCCGCCAGTAGGTCGTAGGAACCCAGAAGCATGCGTTAAGCCGCCTCTCTAAGCCGGGTCATGGGGCTGGCTCCTTGTCGTCGTCCTCGTCGGGCTAGGGGGCCGGCTACTCGTCGTCGTCCTCATCAGGTTCTGGGGCTGCCTCCTCCCTCTGGGAAGAGTAGGCCACGCCGGGGAGAATGGCATTCGCGCGGCTGGTTTTCTCCGAGCCGGGCTTGGGCATTTCCATCAGCGATTTTTTCAGGGATTCCAAGGCTTCCTTGCCGGCGGAAACGTCCAGCACCAGGCCGTTGATGCCAGCGGTGCGCAGGACTTTTAGGTCCTCGGCAGTGGGAAGTTCGGTAATCTCGGCTAATAGGTGCTTGCCCAGGCGTCCACTGATGCGCGCCACCGTGGCCAGGTCGTCCAGGGTCCACGACGAGGGTGCCCCTGAAAGGGGGAATATTACGGCGTCCACGGGCAGCGCGTTGATGTCACGCAGGTCTTCGATGTCGATGTCAGCTTCGATGCACAGCACCTTGGCCGAGTCCTCGGAGGAAACGACGCCCATGGCGGTGCCCTTTAGTTGGAAGGCCAGCACTCCGCTGCCCTCTTTCTCGTAGGCTTTGGCGTCGTCGGTGCTCAGCGAATCTGTCCTGATGCCCCAGATGGTATCGGACAGGGCGTCTTTCAATTCGCCGGCTTGGGCCGGACCGCTCAAACCGGAGAGGATTATCCCGTCGGGGGAGACCCCGGTGGCGGTGGCGGCGCCCGCTTTATGCCTGCCGGAGATCTGTACTACGAGAGCTAGTCCGGGGGTTTTCTCGGACCTGGCGGGTCCGAAGCCCATGCGGGCCGGAGCGCCTTCGATTATCTCTTCCAGACGGTCAATAAACTTACTCATCTAAACCAGTCCCTATTGTTTTGGCAGCCCAGTCGCAAGACTAGGTGTGATTTGATCTAAGCCAGAGCGGCGCCCGAGACGCAAGATTGCGGCGTAATCGCGCTCTTGGCTGATTATACTCCATAGCCAATTCCATCGGCACTCCTAAGAGGAGTTTGGTATTGGCCTCTCCCTAGTCCTCGGGGACCGATATGCGGTAACGGGGAGTCTCGGTGCCCAAAAAGCTCGTAGTGGCTGAGTCGTCATCTCCGGCCCCCGCTGCCTCATTGGTGCTGATCGGCACCAATGAGGCAGCGAATACCAGAAGCGCCACTTTCCGTTTGGAAAGGAGTCGCATAAGCACCTCCCTATACTCACTAGGTCTTGATGGAACCCGAACAATCAAGTACGACCAGATTACCGTAATCAGGATGAAAAAAGGGTTGCCACTGAGCACCAATTACCCCGCGATTCGGCCCCAATCCGTGCAGGCGTTTCTGATGCAATCAAGGTTCTCACGCCTGTCGTTGCTCCGTTTCATCGGCTTACCGTATAATTGGGCGCACATCATATCGTGTGGAATCCGGTGATATTCAAGAGATGCTTCTAGGTGTAGACATAGGCAACAGCATGATCAACCTCGGCGTTTTCGAAGGGGAACGCTTGGTGGCCAACCTGCGCGTCTCCACGGACGCGAGAAAGTCTGCCGACGAGTACGGACTTACTCTCAGGGACTTGCTGGTGCTGAACGGCATCGACCCGTCGGGCATCAACGATGTCTGCATGTGCAGCGTCGTGCCACCCCTGACTGGCATCTTCGAAGAGCTGATCCAGACCTACTTCAAGGTCAACCCTCTCACGGTCACTGCGGGCGTCAAGACCGGCCTCCAGATCAACTACGATAACCCGCGCGACGTGGGAGCTGACCGCATCGTCGACGCAGTGGCCGCCATCGAACTCTACGGCCAGCCAACAATCATCGTGGACTTTGGCACCGCTACGGTCTTTGACGCCGTTTCAAGGGACGGCGTCTATCAGGGTGGGGCAATCTCGCCGGGAATGAACGTGGCAGCCGAGGCCCTATACCTGAACACATCCCAATTGCGCCGGGTGGAACTGGTGGCGCCGGAATCACCCATCGGCCAGAACACCACCGAGGCTTTGCAATCGGGCTTGGTGTTGGGCTACGCCGGCCTGGTGACAGGCATGGTAGCCCGCTTCAAGAATGAACTGGGGGAAGACACCAAGGTGGTAGGCACTGGGGGACTTGCGGACACCATGGCCAAAGTCGCCGATGTTTTCGACGCCATCAACCCCGACTTGACCTTGATCGGGCTGAGACTGATCTACGCCAAGAACCAGCCGCCCCCCAAGATGTTGGACTGATCTGATGGCCGGACCTCTAGCTGAAAAACACGTAGTCCTGGGCGTCACCGGGAGCATCGCCTGCTACAAGGCGTTGGACCTGGCCAGTAAGCTAGTGCAGGCCGGGGCTCTGGTGGACATCATAATGAGTTACGGGGCCACCCAGTTCGTCACGCCCCTGGCCTTCCGCAGCATTACCCACCGGGCGGTGGTGACCGACCAATTCAATCCCGACTCCGAGTACAGCGTTGAGCATGTTGCCCTGGCCCAGCAGGCCGACGTCGTGGTTGTCGCACCGGCCACGGTCCACTGCATCGCCAAGCTGGCCCTGGGCCTGGCCGACGACCCATTGACCACCACGATCGTGGCCGCCAAGTGCCCGCTGGTGGTCGCCCCAGCCATGGACGGCAACATGTACGACCACCCGGCCACCCAGGCCAACCTGGCCACTCTGAAAGAACGGGGCGTGGTCATCGCCGGCCCCGGCACTGGAAGGCTGGCCTCGGGCCTGTCCGGCATTGGCCGGTTGCTAGAGACCCCGGAACTGTTGGGCCACATCTCCTACGCCATGGGCAAGGACGGCGACCTGGCGGGAAGGACTGTCGTGATCAGCGCCGGGGGCACCATGGAGCCCTTAGACCCAGTGCGTGTGATAACCAACCACTCTTCGGGCAAGATGGGCTATGCGGTGGCCGAAGCCGCCCGCGACCGGGGAGCCGACGTGGTGCTGGTCACCGCCCCAACCAGCCTGGCCGATCCCGCCCTGGTAAAGATGGTGCAGGTGCGCACAGCGGAGCAGATGGGCGAGGCGATCCAAGAACATGTCAAAAATGCGGACGCTCTGGTCATGGCCGCCGCCGTTGCCGATTACAAACCGGCAACCTCCGCCGACCAGAAGATTAAAAAGTCCGAGGACGACCTGAACATCTCCCTAGCCAAGACCGAGGACATCCTCAAGTCGGCGAAGGGTAACTTCGTCCGGGTGGGATTCGCCGCCGAGAGCGAAAACCTGGTGGAGAACGCCAAGGCCAAGGTGGGCAGCAAGAAACTGGACCTGATCGCCGCCAACGACATTACCGCCGACGGCAGCGGCTTCGGCTCCAACACGAACCAAGTCACCCTCATCGATCGGGACCTGACAGTTGAAGAACTCCCCTTGCTGACCAAGTACGACGTCGGCAACCGGATACTCGACCGGGTGAAAGAGTTGTTTCGGGATTAGCGTCTGCCGACAAAGCTGAATAGAAGAAGATATGTCTGACGTCTTATTAGGAAGCGTAAGGGCCTTTATCATGGCCCTTATACTCGGATATTTGGTCTGGATCGGACGACGCGTGGCGCTCAATCTGCAAAAGGATTGATTGCAGATTGTGGCCGGCCTCACTCTGGTGCTCTTTGGAAGCCTCATCGACATAACCGACCACTATTAATGCCTGAATCGCTACGTGGTAATTGGCGACACCGTAACTGAGGCTTTGCGGGAGAAGGTCGGTGGCTTCCTTCTCGGATTCAGCCTGATCCTCACGGGTTTCTTACATTGGCTTCCCCTCGTAGCCGCGGTCCGTAAGAACCAAGAAGACCTACTGAAGTACAACGAGGTTGGTTTTTTGTTGGCCGCCGGCTACCCCGACACCGTCTCTTTAAATCGTTTAATGGCTTCTATGTGTTGGTCGGGGCCCTTTAGGCCGGCTTTCATGGTGTTTACTGATAGGTGGGTGGCGCCGACTTCGTCCCAGGCGGCGGCAATCTTCTCCCAGGTGCTCTGGTCGTCGGTGGCGTAGGATACGCGGCCTTCGATGCCGATGGACTTGGGGTCGCGGCCGGCCTTGGTTGCGACTTCACGCATCTGGCCGAGCTTCTCCTGTCCGGTGCTGTCTGGCTGGAACTGGGGGAACCAGCCGTCGGCCATCTTGCCGATGCGTTGGATCACCCGGTCCTCGCCTCCGCCCAGCCAGATGGGGATGGGCCGCTGCACCGGCAGGGGATTGATGCCGGCGTTGGTTACTTTGTGGTACCGGCCGTCGAAGTTCACCGACTCTTGAGTCCATAAGAGACGCAGCAGTTCGATCTGCTCTTCGCTGCGGCGACCCCTGTTGGAAAAGCTCTGCCCCAGACCCTCATACTCGACCTCATTCCAACCGATGCCGATGCCCAGGCGCAGGCGGCCTCCGGTCAGAACGTCAACCTCGGCAGCCTGTTTGGCCACCAGGCCGGTCTGGCGTTGCCCCAGGATCAGCACGCCAGTGGTGAACTCAATCTTCTCGGTGATAGCGCCCAGGTAACCAAACATCACGAAGGGTTCGTGGAACATGTCGTCTTTGTTGTATGGCCGGTCCCAGCCGCTCCTCTTAGTCTGGTCGGCGCCCAACACGTGGTCAAAGACCAATATGTGCTCGTATCCCAGGTCCTCGGCTGCCTGGGCGAAATCTTTAACAGCAGAGGGGTCTGCTCCGATCTCCGTCTGGGGGAATATCGCACCTAGTCGCATGTTGATCTCCTCTCGTTTATCTCAAATCACGCCCAGTATCAGAGTTTACCCAGCCTGCGTCAACTATTTGTTGGATTTCCCGTCTCTTGGTCTATAATGCGTGCACTTTCGAGCCGAGTTCCATTAGGCCAATTGAGAGGAGACCGATGAAAAGCATTGAGTTGGATTACTCCAAACGGTGTGGCGACGAGCCTGAGAAAGGCCACAACCGCTGGCACCCGGACATTCCGCCGGTGGTCGAAGCGGACCCCGGCGAAGAAGTCCTCATGCAGACCAGACACGCCTTCGACGGTCAGATCACGCCCACTACCATCGCCGACGACCTGTTGGGTACCGACCTTGGCCTGGTCCATCCTCTGACCGGCCCGGTATTCGTGAAGGGCGCCGAGCCGGGCGACCTGTTGGAAGTGACCATCCAGCGCATCGAGCCGGCACACTGGGGTTTCACCAGCATCCTGCCGGGGTTCGGGTTCCTGAGGGACGACTTCACCGAGCCTTATCTGGTCCATTGGGAGATGAATGACGGGTTCGCCCGGTCCAAACAGTTGCCGGGCGTGGCCGTCCCTGAGGCCTCGTTCATGGGGACAATCGGAGTTGCCCCTTCCCGGGCGCTGCGTCAGGAGATACTGCTCAGGGAAGACGAGTTGCTGCGCCGGGGAGGAATGGTGGTTGGCCCAACTCCGGCAGGCGCTGTCCCGGCCCAGGAGCCCTTCGCCAGCGAGGGTCTGCGGACCATCCCGCCGCGGGAGCACGGCGGCAATATGGACATCAAGCAACTCACGGCCGGCACCCGGTTGATGCTGCCTGTGTTCACCGAGGGAGCGCTATTCTCGGCCGGCGACGCCCATTACGCCCAGGGCGACTCCGAATGCTGCGGCACTGCCGTGGAGATGGACTGCACGCTGCACGTGAGCTTCCGCCCGCTGAAGGGAGAGGCCGCCCGCCGGGGCATCCGCTTCCCCATCTTCGAGAGGGACGATTACTTCACCAGCCCCGAGATGGCGGCCCCCAAACGGTTCATCGCCGCCACCGGCATGTGCATCTCCGCCGACGGCGTGAACCAGTCGGAGGACGGAACGCTGGCGATCCGGAACGCCCTCATGAACATGATCGCATTATTGATGGAACGGGGTTGGTCCAGGGAGCAGGCCTACTGCATCTGTAGCGTGGCCGTGGACCTGAAAGTGAGCGAGGTAGTGGACGTGCCCAACTTCGTGGTGTCGGCCTTCTTGCCTATGGACATCTTCAAGGACTAACCGGCAGATGCGTTATACTCCCCGAGTCCGGCCACATCCCGGCCAGTCTAGTGGATAAAAAACAACTAGGAGTTTCAAAATGAAATTCGGATTGCTATTTGAGATGCAGCGTCCCTTTGAGGGCAACGACGTGGACTGGAACGCTTTGTACCAGGAGACTCTGGACCAGTGCGAACTGGCCGACCAGGTGGGCTTCGACAATCTCTGGTTCGTGGAACACCACTTCCTGATGGGGTTCTCTGGGTCGCCCTGTCCCGAGGTCATGTTCGGCGCTCTCAGCCAGCGCACCAAGAACATCCGCATCGGCTTTGGTGTGTCGGTCCTGCCTAACCACCATCCGATCCGGGTAGCGGAGCGGGTGGCCATGGTCGACCAACTGACCAATGGCCGTGTTGAGGTCGGCACTGGCCGGTCCAACGCCTACGAGCAAGTAGGCCAGGGCATCGACCCACGGGAGACCAGAGAACGGTGGGAAGAAGCGATCGAGATGCTGCCCAAGATCTGGCAGTCCGACGAGTTCTCATGGGAAGGCAAGTACTGGAACGTACCGCCGCGCCGAGTGCTGCCCAAGCCCTTCCAGAAGCCGCACCCCCGCCTGTACTTGGCCTGCACTCAGACCGAGAGTTTCAAGCTGGCCGCCCAGAAGGGCATCGGCGTGCTGTCTTCAGCTTCATACGCCGTGGACATCCTCAAGGAGCACGTCCAGGTCTACCGCGACGCCATCAAGGACGCCGATCCGGTGGGCGCGGAGATCAACGAGTTCTGGGGGAACAACGTCCACTCCTTCTGCGGTAAGGACGACCAGGCAGCCAAGGACCTGTGCGCCGACTCGATGAAGGCTTTCTTCGGGCCGGACAAGCCCTACATCCAGGGCCGCATCAACGCTTATGAAGAGCTGCTGGAGTCCTGGGGCGGGGTGCCGGACAACTTGAAGGCCGACTTTGGCCGGTGGTTGCGCCAGTCGGACGACGATCACAAGGAACAAGCTGCCAACGCTGGCATCTCTCTGGACTCGGGTCCCGGCGCCGCCAGGGCCGCCGTGGCCGAACTGGACTCAAACGTGCTGGCCGACCGGGGCGTCATCATCGCCGGCAACCCCGAGAGTTGCATCAAGACCATCAAGATGTACGAAGACATAGGCGTCGACCAGATCATGCTTATCATGCAGACGGAGACGATTCCCCACGACCAGGTGATGGAATCCATCGAGTTGTATGGCAAAGAGGTGATCCCGGCGTTCGCTAGCGCCAAAGTCGCCTAGTTCGGAATCAGCTCCTGCAATTTAAAACTCCCGCCTTCACAAGATGATAGCGGGGGTTTCTCGTTGATCGCCTGAATGGTATTCGGTCTAGCCAACCCGCAGCTTAGCGGCCAGGCGCTCACCCTCAGCTATGGTTGCTACCTGATACCCGGGGACGCCGCACTTGAGGCTGGATTGGGCGGTGGCGAATCGGGCGCATTGCTCCAAGTTCCAGCCCTGCAAACTCGCATAGATGAAAGCAGCCGAGAAGCAGGACCCGGCTCCGTTGCCATCGACCACTTTCACCGCCGGCGCACTCACCCGGACTCTCTGAACAAGGTCCGCGACCAGACAACCCCGGCTGCCCTCGGTGATCAATACCGTGCCCATCCCAGCCGCCAGCAGACCGCCGGCGATGGACTCCAAATCATTCCCACTGCCCGCGTTGTCAACCGACACTTGGCAAGCCGTGGCATAAGGGACCAGCTTCGCCAACAGAGCGGCATTGGCAGATTGGTCTTCCAGGTTCACCAAGACCGGTATGCCCAGCTTAGAGGCAGCCCGCATTGGGCGCAGGATGTGGTCTCCGTCGTACCAATCGACGTAAAGATAGGCGGAGCTCTCCAGGGGCGCCAAGTTAGCGGCATCCAACGTGGCCAGCAACTCTGGCGTGCGCTGATAAAAATAGGTCCGTGCGCCGCTGGGGTCGGCTATTGAAAGCTCGGCGACAGTGGCCACGTCGGGATTGACCTCCACCTGCACGGGCACTCCCAACCTGGCAACAGTCTCGGCGACTTTACGGCCCAGTTCGTCGTCGCCGACGGCGGATGGGATGAGCTTCGTGTCCTGCCCCCACTGATGAAGCATGCCGGCCACGATAGCGGCATCGTCACCATAGGAGTCGATCAACTGCCGGATGGGCGTCCCAGCATTGTGAACGGGCGTCTGGTCCACAACCATCAACTGCAGATAGCTCAACACGCCAAAACACACCACCGCTCCACCGGGAAACGGTTCTGAATTTTGGTCGTTGCTCAGTTGCTGCATCGTGTGTGGCCCGGCGTGAGGTAATCCGATCTAGATGTCATGGCGTATCCTTATAGGTAGCTAGTATAGCCAATCCATTGTGGACCAAGGCAAGGGGCCCATCTGACTCCAGTCAGAAAAAGTTCCTTCCATTAAGCCCAAGCTGAGGGCATAATTATGGAGTGCCAAATACAACAATAGGCCGAGACCGCCAACCGGTGTTCGGCGCAGGGTATTGATACTTTTTGCAAGGCCCGGGTATCCCGATGACTGTGCCGCTTAATGAGGATTAGGATGAAATTCGTATTTGCGTTACTAGCCTTACTTCTAGTGGTGGCAATCGCGTGTTCGTCGGACTCACCCACTGATTCTACAAACGGCACTGGTCCTACTTCAGTTCCTGCTCCTGCGCTGAGGTCGCCGGTGACTCCCACTCCTCAGATAAAGAGCGCTCCTCAGGTCCGTTCTAACGATCAAAAGATCGTGGCCGGCGGCACTTTCCTCCGGCTGGGTGCGGACCCACCCACCTTGGACCCACACCTGACCACCGACTTTAACTCCGCCGTGTATGCGGTTGAGATATTCGGCGGTCTGATGACCATCGACAAGAATATAGCCGTCGTGGGCGACCTGGCGGAGAGCTGGGACATTAGCGCGGACGGCAAGACAACCACCTTCCGCCTACATCCAGACGCCAAATTCCATAACGGCAGAGGCGTGACGGCCAGCGACGTGAAATGGTCGTTGGAACGGGCGGCCGACCCTCTCACTGAGGCGTTTAACGCCAGCGTTTTCCTCGGCGACATCGTCGGCGTGCAGCAGAAGCTAACCGGCGCCTCCAACGCGATCTCCGGTGTCCAGGTGATCAACGACAGCACTGTGACCATCACGACCGACGCCTCCAAACCCTTTTTCCTCTCCAAGCTCACCTACCCTGTGAGCTTCATCTTGGACCAGCAGAACGTGGAGTCGGGCCGAGACTGGATATTTGAGCCCATCGGCACTGGTCCCTTCAAGTTGGAGGAGTATCGTCCAGGCGAGGTACTGCGGTTGTCCAGGTTCGCTGATTATCACCTGGGTGCGGCCATGATCGACGAGGTGGAATTCTTGATCAGCGGCGGCAACAGCATGCTGATGTATGAGAACGACGAACTCCACATCACCGGCATCCCACTTGGGTTACTGGATGGGGTCCTAGACCCTGCAAATTCCCTCTCCAGAGAGGTGGTCGAGGCCCCGCCGCAGTTCGACGTCGACTACTTTGGGTTCAACACCACTGAGCCGCCATTTGACGATGTAAAAGTGAGGCAGGCCTTCAACTACGCCATCGACCGGGCGTCCCTGGCCAGCACTCTTCTAGAGGACCTGGTAGTGCCGGCGGCGGGCATATTGCCGCCCGGATTCCCGGGCTACAACCCGGACCTCCAAGGCTACTCGTACGACCCGGACAAAGCTCGCCAGTTGATTCAAGAGTCCAAATACGGGGGACTGGACGAGCTTCCCAGAATCACGCTAACCCTCCCCGGCAGCTTCGGCGCCGCAGTAAGCCCTTCTATCGAGGCCATGTTGGCCATGTGGGAGGAGCACCTGGATGTGAGGATCGACCTGCTCCAAACAGAGTGGGCGATATTCCTACAAGACCTGCACCAACAACGTTTCCAGATGTTTGGCGGCCTCGGCTGGATCGCCGACTACCCGGACCCGGAGAATTTCCTGGACGTTCTCTTCCACAGCCAGAGCAGCAACAATCAGTCGGAATACACCAACTTTGAGTTGGACCTGTTATTGGAGCAGGCCCGCGTGGAACTAGACGAATCAGCCAGATACGAGCTTTATCACCAAGCTGAAGAGATCATCGTCACGGAGGCGCCGTGGGTGCCACTGTGGCATTCGAACGGGGGTTCCGTGCTGATCAAGCCCAATGTGAACGACTACTTCCTGTTTCCATTAGTGATTCCCAAATACAGATACGTTTATTTCACCGAGTAACGTTCTCGCCGAATAATCCGGGAGGTTTGGTGCTATGAAGGTTCATCTGGTGGACGGCACCTACGAGTTGTTCCGGTCGTTTTTCGCCCTGCCGCCGATCCAGGCTCCCAATGGGCGCCCCGTGGGAGCTGTGCGCGGCATCGTCCAGAGCCTCCTCTACCTGCTCCGGGAAGACCAGGTGACCCACATCGGCTGCGCCTTCGACCATGATGTTAAATCGTTCCGGAATAGCATGTTCGACGGCTATAAGACCGGCGATGGTATCGAGCCTGACCTACTGGCCCAATTCGAACTGGCCGAGCGGGCCGTGGAGTCATTGGGCATTAAAGTCTGGCCGATGATCGAGTTCGAGGCTGACGATGCCCTAGCTACGGCGGCCGCCCACTGTGCCGGACTTCCCGGCATCGAACAGGTGGTCATCTGCTCTCCCGACAAAGACTTAGCCCAGATGGTCCAGGGGGATTCTGTGGTCTGTTACGACCGCCGCCGGGAGAAGGTGTTTGACGAGACCGGCGTGTTTGAGAAATTCGGCGTATTGCCCGGTTCCATCCCCGACCTTTTGGCGCTGACCGGTGACGCTGCCGACGGAATACCCGGCATCCCCAAATGGGGTTCGAAGACATCCGCCCAGTTGCTGGCCCATTACAAGCACCTCGAGAACATACCCCGCGATGCGGCTGATTGGGAGGTAAAGGTAAGAGGGGCTGCTGCCGCGGCCGATAGTCTCAATGAACATGCCAGCGAAGCGGCTCTGTACAAAGACCTCGCCACGCTCCGGACCCATGTCCCGATGGATGCATCCCTAGACGCTCTGGAATGGCGCGGCGTTCACCGGGAGAGGTACGAGGCCCTGTGCGAAGACCTGGGACTCGGGAGGCTGGCCAGTCTACCCCACAAGTGGTCAGACGGCTCATAGGTAGCGGTGGGCCGCTGTTCTACTGAACGAATTCCAGCCTCCAAGATCCGGAAGCCACAAAACCGTAGGGGCGGGGTTCCAACCCGGCCGGCATCGCATAGACCAATTTCCAAAATCGGAGACCCGGTTGCGATGCTAGGCCTCTCGGTTTCCTCTTCCGGTTTGGCCTACCAAGGGCAGGGCAGGAAGGTAGACAGGTCGTTGATGACCGTGGACGGCATATCTATGACCGCAATCTTGAGTTTGCCCGGGTAGCTGAAGAAGAAGACGGAAGAGCCCAAAGCTCGGCCGACAGCAATCAGCAGGATGGTAGAAACGTACCGAGTCCCGCTAAAACGCCACAGTGCTCCTAATTTATCCACCAATGGAAAGCCTGCTTAAGAGCTATCCCGTTATATATGCGGACCATCGAGCAGTTGAGGATTGGTTGGGCGTTTTGGGTGCGTAGGGGTGCGTGCCTGCGTTGGCGGATAATACCGAGGTAGAAATCTAGTATCAACGTAGCCGGTAAGAACCGGGAGGAGAGACCGAGGTAGGTGATGGCTGGGGATGGGGGATTCGAACCCTCGCTTCCTGATCCAGAGACAGGCGTCCTACCACTGGACTAATCCCCAACGGAGCTACGATAGCGGGGCCGTCGCGAACAGGTCACCACTGATATTATAGTAATGATGGGCCAGAACCGTGTCAAGACGTGCGTGGGCAGGCAACTTGACATCGCTCTCTGTTTGTAACAAAATCGGTGTGCCGCGCACCAGGCTTGGATAGTAGGCTGCCCCTTTTATATGACATTCCGATACAGATACCCTGCGGTAAATTCGGCTTAAGACGAGGAACGATTTCATGACTCTAGCGAAAACCGCCAACCAGACAGTGGTCACGGTTTCCGGGCACGACATTGAGATGCACAAAGGCGGATCAGGACCTCCCTTGGTATTCCTTCACGGCGGTGGAGGCTTCGGGACCTTTGACCCGACCAGCAGCCCTTTGGCTGAGAAATTCACGGTCTACGCGCCGTCCCATCCCGGCTTCTTCGGCTCCGCACGGCCCGATTGGCTGTACACCATCGACGACTTGGCCCATTTCTACAAGGACATGGCCCAACAACTTGGGCTGGAGAACTATGTCCTGGTCGGGCATTCCGTGGGCGGATGGGTCGCCGCGGAGATGGCTGCCATGGACCACCACAACATCAAGGGTCTAGTCCTGATCGACGCCGCCGGGGTCCGCCCGGAGAAGGGCGAGATCGCCGAGGTATTCATGGTCTCCGGCGACGCCAGGCTTAAGATGGCTTTCCACGACCCCTCGCAGGTGCCCAACTACGACGCCATATCGGCCGAGCCATCTCCAGAAGGGGCATCGGTCATGCACGGCAACATGGAGATGCTCTCCAGGCTTTGTTGGAGGCCCTACCTGCACAATCCCAGCCTGCCCCATTTCCTGGGCGGAGTGAAAACCCCGACACTGGTCGTCTGGGGCAAGCAGGACGCCATCATACCCGTGGAATGCGGAGAGATGTACTCGAAGTTGCTGCCCAACGCCACTCTGAAGGCGATCGACAACTGCGGCCACAGTCCTCAGATGGAGAAACCCGACGAGTTCAACGCAGCCCTCGCCGGCTTCTTGGGGGAGCTCTAAACAGACAAGCCTGTTTAACTAGGACGAAAAAGAAAGGGTCCTTCCGTAGAAGGACCCTTTCTTTTTTCTGATGGCTGAATGTTGACCGCCGATAGCTTAAAGCTGACAGCTACCCAATCACCCCATCATCCCGCCAGCCGTCTACTTCCTGTTTCGAGAAGCCCAGGCCCTCCAGTATCTCGGCAGCGTGCTGCCCCAGGGCCGGTGACGCTTTTGGAGAAGTTGGGACCGTGCCCCGGAAGTGGGCCATGGGTCCGACCATCTTGACCTTCCCCTCTTGGACGTGTTCAACCTCGGTCACCAGGCCGTTGGCGACCACTTGGGGGTCTTCGAATAGCTCCTCGATAAACCGGACGGGACCGGCAGGGATGGCCGCGTCCTCGAAGATCTGCAGCCATTCGGCGCTGGGTTTCGCGGCAATCAGTTCCTCGGCACGTTTCTCCAATGCTTGGCCGTAGGCCCGTGACTCGGGCGTGGTTGGGTCCCAGCCAGGCTCCAGGCCATCATCGGTCAGCCCCAGCACATCCAGCAGGCGGCGGCGTAGCGGGTTACTGAGGGCGCCAATCCCGATAGGCGCGTCCTTGGTGTAGTAGACCCGGTAATAGAGGTTGCCGTGGTGTTCGCGGCGGCGGCTGCCCGGAGACACGGCGACCATCTCGTCGTAGGTGGCGCCGTCTGCCCGCATGGTCTCTAGTTGTTCGATGGTTTTTTCGCGGGTTTCCTTGTCCAAGTTTTCAACGTGCAGGAACCGTGCCCCCATCAACGACAGGGCCGAGGCCAACAGGCTGGTCTCGATCTTTTGGCCGACGCCGGTTCGCTCCCGGGCATATAGTGCGGCGCAGACTGTCCAGGCCATGCAGATGCCGGCAGAGGTGTCGACCAGCGGGCTGGACCAGACCCACGACGGAACGCCGTCCAGGGTTTTGGTCTCCGAGGAAACCATCCCGGTCATGCCTTGGACGATCATGTCGTAGCCGGGCCGGTCGGCGTCGGGGCCCTCTCTTCCATAGGCGGTCAGTTCGCAGTAGATCAGCCGGGGGTTGATGCCAGAAAGGGTCTCGTAATCGACGCCGAGTTTGGCCGCGACGTCAGGCCGGAAGTTGACCAGGGCAATGTCCATCTCTGGGACCAGCCGCTTCAGGATATCAGCGGCCCCGTCTTTGGTCAGGTCCAGGGGCAGACTGCGCTTGCCCCGGTTGTAGGTCATGAAGGTGCGGCTTTCTGTCGCAGTGAACTTCTGGGTGAGCCGCCAGGGTTCGCCCCAGGGTGGCTCCACCTTGATCACATCCGCGCCCAGGTCGGCCAGCAAGCGGCCAGCCAAAGGCCCAGCGATGATCTCGGTAAAGTCGACGACCTTGACGCCGTCTAGGGGTCCGGGCATTCGGGTTCTCCCAAGCTGTCAGCTTTTAGATATCAGCACTCCGCACTCAGTTATTATGCGCATTAGCAGGGTGGTGCTGCAATGGGCGGGAGAGCGATGTCCTTTCTCCCGCCCAGGGAGGGGAAAAGGCCCCATAGTTGAAAGCTGACCGTCCCGGTGGAATCGGGACTGATCGCTCGTGCACCGTGCGTGCTATAATTGCTGGGCGTCGGGGTGTGGCCCAGTCCGGCAGGGCACCTGCATGGGGTGTAGGGGGTCGTCGGTTCGAATCCGACCACCCCGACCAGAAAACGAAGAAAGCTGTTAACGCGTCAACAGGGACGGTGTTAACAGCTTTTTTGATGTTCAGAGACACAGCCAAACTAGGCGATATCCTCAACGCTTTTATCTACAGCAGTGCTCATAAGTCACCAAAGACTATAAAAACGCTGTACGAAACCTTGACCCCATTTAGTGAATGGGCGTTGGCCAATCACGAATTCGAGATGGTGTGTTTACGCGGCCGTAAACCCACCATCTACAGCTAGTTCTGCACCAGTAATAAAAGAAGCATCATCGGAAGCTAAGAACAAGACCGCCATCGCCACTTCCATTCTTTCCCCCTCTCTTCTTAGGGGGGTTGCGTCTATAAGATGCTGTCGATTCCTTCGAACTTCATCATCGGGGATTTTAGAAATCATGGGAGGCATATAGCCTGGGTGCACCGAGTTCGCCCTGATGTTATCTTTCCCGTACCGTACTGCCGTTGCTTTGGTTAGCAACCTTACAGAACCTTTAGAAGCATTATATGCCGGATGCCCACTCTCACCACCGACTAATCCCATAATTGAAGACATATTCACGATGGAACCACCGCCATTATTTTGCATACGTGGCACCGCATGTTTTGTCCCCAAGAATACCCCGGTCGAGTTGATGTCCATGATGCGATTCCAATTTTCTAGACTCGCCGGATCGTCGACCCCTCTACTACTGATGCCTGCGTTGTTAATCAGAATATCAAGCGTTCCAAACCTAGAAACGGTGGTTTCCACGGCAGATATCCAGTCAGTTTCGTCCCTCACGTCTAAGTGCACAAAAAGGGCTTGTCCGCCGGTTTCTCCAATTTCAGACTCTAGCTGCTTGCCTTGCTCGTCGAGTATATCTCCGATTATAACTCGTGCTCCTTCCGAGGCGAACAGCCTAGCTTCATCCGCTCCCATACCATTGGCAGCTCCAGAAATCAAAGCTACTTTCCCTTCTAATCTCATCATCTAGCTCTCAACTGTTTTGTTATTTTGTTTATACGCGTTTTATAGGTGCACCATCATACATTAATGGTTCAAGCGCGATGTGGTATCCCTGCGTGGATTTACTGGTCAGGACAGCCATGAAATGAACTGAACGACCTTAGTGGGACAAAGGCAGGGGACATCACGCCTTTTAGTTGCTTAAGAGTAGCTTCGGATGTAGTATCCTCGAAATATCTGCCAACAGTTGAATTGAAATGTGACGGTAAGGAGCGAACGCGATGCGTCTACAAAATAAGGTGGCACTGATTAGCGGTGGTGCCAAAGGCATGGGCGCGGTCGAAGCTAAGCTTTTCGCCAAAGAGGGCGCCAGGATCGTCATCGGCGATGTGCTGGAAACCGAGGGCAAGCAGATTGAAAGCGAGATTAATGAAATAGGAGGCGAATGCCTGTTTGTACCGCTAGATGTAACCGACGAAAACCAATGGAACGAGGCGGTAGCCGCAACCGTAAGACGCTTCAGCAAGCTGGATATTCTGATCAATAACGCAGGTATATTCCGCACCAGTCGGGTGGAGGAAACCAGTTCTGCCGAATGGGATCATGTGATGGACATCAACGCTAAAGGGGTTTTTCTGGGTGCCAAAGCCGCCATACCAGCCATGCGCGAAGCGGGTGGCGGCTCCATCATTAATCTCTCATCTGTCGCAGGACTAGTCGGAGCAGCCTACTCATCCGCCTATAGTGCGTCAAAGGGAGCGGTGCGGCTTTTCACCAAATCCACCGCGATCCAATACGCCACCGATGGCATAAGGTGTAACTCGATTCATCCCGGAGTCATCCAGACTGATATGACAAGGGAAGCCATCGCCGACTCGCAGTTCAAGGCTCAGCGATTGGATCCGACGCCGCTAGCCAGGTTGGGGCAGCCTGAGGATGTTGCTTACGGCGCTCTTTATCTGGCCTCTGATGAATCTTCTTTCGTTACCGGTGCGGAGTTGGTCATCGACGGCGGGTGGACCGCCCAATAGCTGCGCAACCGGCGGCACTGTGGTGAACACCACGATCGTTCAGACACCAGCGAAGGCTTTCAGTAAAGATGGACTGGTCATGCTACAGTTGATTGTCCACCAGGTTAAAGGCAGCGGCCAAACAATCGAAAAATGACGTAGAATGGCAATCCATGTTTAACGCTTGTACAACTACTAGGATTTTTTGCAGACCCAACTGTCCACCAGGCCGTCGTACGAAACCGGAAAATCGCACCACATTCCCGGACGCCGATTCTGCTAATGAGGCTGGATACAGAGCATGTTTGGTATGTCTTCCAACAGAGGGTCAACCTGGTCCATGGATTTCAAAAACTGCTCGTCGGCAAATAAATCCCTAGTCTTTTAATGCACTTGCGACTTCTTGAATAAAACGCTCCGAGGTGTGAGAGTCGGGATCATCGGGATCCAGTGGACTCCCTCTCAATATAAACCTGTCTACTCCCGCCTCTATTAGTGCTGATAATCGATCCACGCAATATGATGGAGAACCGAAAATACCAAAGTTACGTGCGAATTCTCCAGTAACAGCGGCTTCTTGGGTTCCTGCACCCCGACCATGCTGTTGCATGTCATATGATCTGTGGATTTCTTCGAGCACCTGTTGCTGTTCAGCAGAAGCAGGCCCGACTACCCTCCCATACATGGCAGAGAATCTCGCGAACAATGAAACTTGCCCTGCCCCAATTCTCATAGCTTCCTCAGGGTCATCATGTACTACGAGTGATATATAGGCTGTAAACGGGATATCTCCGGCGATGCCAGCCTTCACTCGAGCATCCCGCGCTACATCCATGCCCCATGTAACGCGTTCAACATCGGCGCCTACGTTCAAACTTATCCTGTCAGCGTGGCGTGCGGCAGCTGCAATCACCCTTGGACCGGTTGCGGCGACATCTACAGGTACTTTAGGTTGAATGCCCGCAATCCAAGATATTCGACTAGAGCTTGAATGGCCTGCTAGTTCCAGTGAAACCAGGTCACTACCGTCTTCAAACTCTACCTCATTGCCCCTTAAGTAATTCTGAAGTTGCTCGAGATAGTTCTCGAACTCCGCCACGGAATGAGGCGCACGGCCTAAGTGTGCCAACGCGGAATCTCCTCTGCCAATCCCGAGATATGCACGCCCGTCGCTTTCCATTTGAATGGATGCGATCGCTGACGCTGTCGCGGCGGGATGCCTTGTAAAGGAATTAGTTACACCAGTGCCCAATTTGATGCTTGAGGTCGCTTGGGCTGCTAAGGCTAACGCCACGTAACAATCGCCTGAAAGGTTTTGAGAGTCTACGTACGCAATCCCATCATATCCAATTCCTTCGGCGGCAATGGCTTGTCGCGTGCCACTGAATACATGGAAACCCGGCCTTCCAGGTCTTCCTGCGCCCATAGTCCAGAATTCAACTGGCATTAGTGATTTTTCTCCCGATCTGAGCTATAAAATAAAAAAAGCCCCGAGGAAACTGGGGGGCTTATGCTCTGAAGTTCTTGGGCAAAAAAAGAGCGCCTTCAGCAGCTTCTGAAAACGCTCTGTGACTCTAGCACCCAAAAGCTTTTTTTGTCAAGCATTTATGCCTAGATTATGAAAATACCACTCATTTTGTACTCACTGGGGTGCCTACTTGCCCCAATTTCCTGAAGCCTTTCTTCTGGCAATCATGTCATTCACTGGAAGTATCTCTACGTCTCCTCTCCACATCGATCCATTAAATAGTAAGACTACCGAATTGTAGTCATCGGCTTCTACCACCGCATAATACCTGTGCGCCGCTTGGTATCCGCCTGCGGCTACTACTTTTACATCGTCGTTGCCTTCAACCCATCTCTCCCCTTCGATTCCAGCCTCCCGGCCAACCGAACCCTCCGCCATCATCCTTCCGACACAAGATTCCCAGGAATGTTGAGCCGTTACGTGGAAAAGCATAGCGTCCTCCAAATCATAAATCGAATTGGCGAATACTACCTGACAGGCTTTTCTTGCGCCAGCACGGGCCAATCTAATACCTTCCAGGGCATGGGTTTCCACTACCGATTCAGCCGGGGCGACAGGGTACAGATAATCTCCGGCAAGCATAAGGGTGCAACCGGTACCGTGGACGCCAATGTGTTCCAGCGGAGCGTTGATTTCCCTAAACACCATACGCCCTGCCACCATGTGTTGCTTGATAACCATTTCGTGATTACCATCAACGTGAACCAAGTTGAGCCGTTAGGTAGTCTGTAACTACCGCCAAACACCTATGCCCGATTCCCATAACAAACCAATGCGTGGAATCCATACTGCTGTGGTTGTTGCTGGAGACATAGCGGTTTTCTTGGCGTTCGTAATCTTAGGCAATACAAAGCATGAAATCACCCTCGGGCAAGCATTACTTCGCACCGCACTGCCATTCGGGTTTGTATGGGTCGTTGGTGCTCCGTGGTTAGGCGCGTACAGAGCATCCACGCTCAACAGTCTAAGTACGATGGCATGGAAAATACCGTTAATCTGGCTTTTGTGCGGCTTAATATCGCTTATTGGTAGAGCCTTACTAACCGACTCGTCCTTCATACTGTCTTTTGCTATTGTCTCAATAGCGGTTCAAGGTGTGTTGCTAATCAGTTGGCGCGGTGTGTTCATATTGGCCGTCACCAAACTGACGCCAAGCCCTTTACCTCAAACGCGTTTATGATTCTCCAACTCGCCCTGGGACTAATCCTCATCTTTGTGTGCGTCAGTGTGCCACTCTTGCACATGGGTCTTTATCGGTATCTATCTGGAAGGCTTTCCAAAGACATGGGCAACGAACCCGAAGATTAGTCGTCGAATTCCAATATTCCAGAAATAACCATAATGAGATTGTTCCACCGAACCAACACGGAAGCCACAACAGCGATTTTGAGAGATGGCTTCAAAGATCGAGCCGACCCGACAGGGACAAATCTCGGGTTCTACGACCAGATTCCAGAAATCAAAGCCGTTTGGTTTACCGACGTTTCTTTGGATGGCGATGACGGCAGACTGCTCTTGCTAGAAATCCCTGATGAAGTCGCCCAGAAAGTGGACAAAACTGTCCGTATGGGGTTATGGGGGCGCAGTTCCTTGGTGACTAGGTCTAACCCTCAAGATGGACCGCCAGGAGTCGGTGAAGAAGGCAAATCCTACCAGGAATATATTATACCCGCGGAAATCGCGAACCAGTATGGCCCGCCGACGGACATCACTGACTTAGCAGATATATTTTAGTCATCGAATCCTAATATTCCGCCAATAACCGTCCACGATTCCGGGCTGAGTTCCACGTTTCCGAAGAAGAACCTAACTGCAGACCGGCGTCTGATTCAGGTCGATGATGGAATCGATTCCGGCCCATATTTTCTTAGCTGTTTATATGGTC